>WNGB01014314.1_pt1 | contig 10606 bp, 9 predicted proteins | sample 5400681 | NCBI WGS metagenome assembly WNGB01 (sample SAMN13153367, study PRJNA577476) | soil metagenome | isolation source: 115 cm soil or saprolite under grassland replicate 2 | place: USA:California | collected 2016-06-15 | reverse complement strand
CGAACGACGAGGTCGCGGACACCCCGGCCCAGTCCAGCTCGACCAGCGGCTGCCCCGAGGGCCGCGACTCCTGCTCGCTGCCGGGCCTGGACCCGATCCACAACTACATGGACTACTCCTACGACACCTGCTACAACCAGTTCACCCCGGGCCAGAGCACGCGGATCAGCAACATGTGGACCGCCTACCGCGCCTGAGCAGTGCCTGAGAATTCGAGGCACCGGCTCCCGGTTAACCCCGGGAAGTCATAGAGTTCGCGAATGCGCGCTCTCCAGACCGCGCTGGCAACCACCGCCCTGGTAGCCACCTGCGGCCTGTTGTCCAGCCCGGCGACTGCCTCGGCCGCCGCCGGCGGGAACCCGTTCGACGGGCCCGTCGGCGGCGCCCGGCTGGACAGCGGACCGGCCGTCCTGTTCGACGGCGGCGCGGCCCCCGCACCCCCGCCGGTGCGCGCGGGCGCGTGGCTGGTCGCCGACCTGGACAACGGCGAGGTGCTGGCCGCCAGGGCCCCGCACGCCCGGCAGCGCCCGGCGAGCACGCTCAAGACGCTGACGGCGCTGGTGCTGCTGCCCCGGCTGGCCCCGGCCGACGTGGTGGTCGGGACCGACGAGGACGCCGGCATCGAGGGCAGCAAGGTCGGTATCTACCCCGGCCTGAAGTACACGGTGAACACGCTGTTCCTCGGCCTGTTCCTCAACTCCGGCAACGACGCCGTGCACGCGCTGGCGCGCACCGACGAGGGCGGTGTCCCGGCGACGGTACGACGGATGAACGCGGAGGCCGGCCGGCTCGGCGCCTTCGACACCCACGTCGTCGACCCGACCGGGCTGGACGCCGACGGCCAGCTCACCAGCGCCTACGACCTCGCGTTGTTCGCCCGCGCCGGCCTGCAGCGCAAGGACTTCGCGCGGTACGCCGCGACGAAGATCGCCTACTACCCGCAGAAGACGGCCGGGACCTACCAGATCTCCAACCAGAACCACCTGCTGTGGACCTACCCCGGCGCGATCGGCGTGAAGACCGGCTACACCACGCTGGCCCGCAACACCTTCGTCGGCGCCGCGAACCGCGACGGCCACCGGCTCGTCGTCACACTGCTGAACTCCCCGCACGGCGTCACCAAGGACGCGGCCACGCTGCTGGACTGGGCGTACGCGAACCGCACGTCGCTGCACGGGATCGGCGCACTGGTCACGCCGGACGACGTCGCACGGGCCCGCTCGCCGCGGCCGGCCGTCAGCGAGTCGCCCAACGCCACGCCGCGCGCGGTGCAGGCACCGTCGGGCCGCAAGCCCGGCCTCACCGCCGGTGGCCCGCTGCGGGTCGCGCAGACCGCGCTGGCGCGGCTGCCGCTGTGGGCGTACGGTGTACCGCCGCTGCTGCTGGTGCTCAGCTGGTTCCGGCCCCGCCCCAAAGGCAAGCGCGCCCGCACACCGGCCCCGGTCACGGTCCCGAGCAGGTCCGGAGCCCGGCGCCGGAAGCACTAGTGCCGGGGTGAACCCGCCGTACTGCTAGGGTCTGTTCGCTGGAAATTCAATCGCACGGACTACCTCCTCACTCCCTGCATCACAGTGGTTGCGGAGCGTCTATGATCAGCTGAGACGTCGATCTCAGCCACACGAGCGTCGCTCGTTATTCACCTCCTGGCTACCTTGCGGTACCGGCACCCACCTACGTTCGCGAGCGTGCCCAACCCGCTGACCGCCCTTGCGCTTGCCGCGTCGCTGACGTGGCCCGGCGTGGTGCCTGCCGCCCACAGCGGTGACCCGAAGCCCCCCGCCCAGTCGGGTCCCTCCACTCCGGTCGGCGGCGCGAAGCTCATCGGCGACGACGTCGTCACCGACACCGACATGAACACCCCGCCGCCGCCGAAGGTGAAGGCCACCAGCTGGCTGATCGCCGACCTGGCCACCGGCGAGGTGCTGGCCGCGAAGGGCCCGCACGCGAAGCTGCGGCCTGCCAGCACCATCACCATGCTCACCGCGCTCGTGCTGCTGCCCCGGCTGAACAAGGACGACACGCTGTTCGCCGCCGACGAGGACGTGAACGTCGAGGGCAGCAAGATCGGCATCTCGCCCGGCGTGCGCTACTCGGTCGACCAGCTGTTGCAGGCGATGTTCCTGACCTCCGCCCCCGACGCCGTGCACGCGCTGGCCCGGTACGACGACGGTCTGGTTCCCACCGTCCAGCGGATGAACGCCAAGGCCGCCGCGCTCGGTGCCCACGACACGCGCGTCGTCGACCCGGCCGGCGACGACGCCTCCGGCCAGGTCACCAGCACCTACGACCTGGCCGTGATCGCCCGCGACGCGATGCAGCGCCCGGACTTCTCGACGTACGCCGCGACCAAGACCGCACAGTTGCCGCAGGCAACGGGTGGGCCGCTCGAGCTGAGCAACCAGAACCGGCTGCTGTGGGAGTACCCCGGCGCCATGGGCGTCAAGACCGGCTACTCCACGCTCGCCCGCAACGCCACCATCGGCGCCGCCGAGCGCGGCGGCCGCCGGCTCATCGTCACCATCCTGGACTCCGACAGCCGGGTGACGTCGAACACCGAGGACCTGATGACCTGGGCGTTCGACAACCGCGCCGCGCTGCGCCCGATCGGCACCCTGAACGCGACCGGCGCGGTGACCCCGCCGCAGGATCGCAACGGCGGCATGACGGCGGGCGGCATGCTCGCGTTCACCCAGCACAAGATCGGCCCGGTGCCGACCTGGGTGCTGGTGCTGTTCGTCCTGGCGCTCGCGGGCGTCGGCTGGCGTGTCCTCGGCGCCCCGGCCCGGGCCACCGCCTCGGGCGAGGGCCGGCGCGCCCGGCACCGCGCCCAGCGCGCCCGCCGCCGCCCGCCCAGCTCCTGACCCGGGTGCCGCGCCGGTCGCGGCAGGCGCCTGGCGCGGCACCGGGTCAGGTCAGCGGCGGCGCAGCGCCGACAGGGCGGTGCGGGCGGCCCGGGCGGCGGTCATGGAGATCGCGGCGGCGGTGACGCCGAGGACGGCGCCGGCGGCGACGGCCACGGAGTCGGCCTTGCGTTGCGGGATCTCGACCGTCCGGTACGCCGGGAGGACAGCCGGCTCGACCAACGGCAGCGCGGCCTTCGCGGCCCGCTCCGCCTCACCGGTGTGCCAGTCGTGGTCGATCGTGGCCTCCTTGGCCCACGCCGCGATCAGCATGACGATCCGGGTGATCAGGTAGATCCAGACCAGCAGCGCGAGCGGCAGCGCCAGCGCGCCGTACGCCTGGTTGTTGCCGATCACGCGGTCCACGTAGAGCCCGCCGAGGCCCTGCGCGCCCACGAACACCCCGCCACCGGCCAGCGCGGCGATCAGCAACACCTTGCGCGGCAGCGCGATCCGCGGCATCCCGGTCTGCAGGTAGCCGAACAGCAGCGCGCCGGACACCACGCCCAGCACGTACCGGATCGTGTCCAGCCCCCAGCTCGCCACCCAGCTGCCCCCGAGGTCGAGCCAGTCGACGACCCGTTCCGACAGCGTGCCGAGCACCGACGTCGCGGCGGTACCGAACAGCCCGATGGCGCCGAGGCCGAGCAGCGCGCCGAAGTCCGCCAACTTGAGCTTGACCAGGTTGCCAGGCTCGTCGTCGAGCTCGTGCATCGAGCGGATCGACGCTCGCATCGCGTCGATCCAGCCGAGCCCGGTCAGCAGCAGCGTGATGCCGGAGATCAGCCCGATGGTGCCGGCGTTCGCGATCAGCGCGTCGATGTCGATCTTGTCGACGATGCCGGGCAGGTTCTCCTGCAGGCTCCGCTTCAGCGCGCGCACCGCGTCCTCGTTCAGCAACCGGCCGATCACCGCCGCCGCGAGCACGATCAGCGGGAACATCGACAGGAAGCCGAAGAACGTGGTCGCGCCGGCCAGCCGGTTCCCGCGCTGCGCGCCGTACCGCCGCCAGGCCCGCCACACCTGCGTGCGCGCGAACCGCCGCCACACCCTCATCACCCCGTCGACCATGAGGCGAGCCTATTCCCGAAGGACTTCGTCGTACGACGGTCAGCCGGTGAGCGCGAAACCGCGTTGCGGGCGCCAGACCCCGTCGTCGCCGTGCTCGTAGCGGCTGAACGCGGCCACCTCGAACGAGCACTCGTAGCCGGCCAGCGTGTCGAAGGCGCGGTCGAGCGCCTCCTTGTCGAGGTCGTGCGCGACCGTGACGTGCGGGTGGTACGGGAACCTCAGCGGGATCTCGAGCGGGCCGGACCGCACCAGCGACTGCAGCACCTCGCAGGACGAGATGCCCTCGGCCAGGGTGACGAACACGACCGACGAGACCGGCCGGAACGTTCCGGTGCCGCGCAGCCGGATCTTGAACCGGGGGTACCGGGCCGCGACCGCCTGCAGGTGCCGGTCGACGTCGTCCAGCACGTCGTCGGGTATCTCGGTCGGCGGCAGCAGCGTGATGTGCGTCGGGACCGAGGCGGCCAACGGGTCGCCGAAGTCCGCGCGGTACTGCCGCAGTTCCGAGCCGAACGGGTCGGGAATGGGGACGGCCACGCCGATCGTGGTCATCGGCGGGCCTCTACACCGTGCTCGCGGGCACGAAGCCGAGCCTGTCGAACACCCTCGCCAGCGTCGGCGCCGTCACCGCCCGGGCCCGCTCGGCGCCGGCGGCCAGGATCGCGTCGAGCTGCGCCGGATCGTCCAGGTACGCCAGCGTCTTCTCCCGGAACGGCGTCACGAACTCGACCACCAGGTCGGCCAGGTCCTTCTTGAAGTCGCCGTACCCGCGGCCGGCGTACTCGCCCTCGATCTCGGCGATCTTGCGCCCGGTGAGCGCTGCGTAGATGGTCAGCAGGTTCGACACGCCGGGCTTGTTCTCATGATCGAACACGACCTCGCGGCCGGAGTCGGTCACCGCGGAGCGGACCTTCTTGGCGCTCACCTTCGGGTCGTCGAGCAGCTCGATGATGCCGGCCGGCGTCGACGCCGACTTGCTCATCTTCGCGGTCGGGTCCTGCAGGTCGCCGATCTTCGCGGTCTCCTTGACGATGAACGGCTCCGGCAGGCGGAAGGTCTTGCCGAACCGGTGGTTGAACCGGCCGGCCAGGTCCCGGGTCAGCTCCAGGTGCTGGCGCTGGTCCTCACCGACCGGCACCCGGTCGGCCTGGTAGATCAGGATGTCCGCGGCCTGCAGGATCGGGTACGTGAACAGGCCGACGGTGGCCCGCTCGGCGCCGCCCTTGGCGGACTTGTCCTTGAACTGCGTCATCCGGCTCGCCTCGCCGAATCCGGTCAGGCAGCCCAGCACCCAGGCCAGCTGCGCGTGCTCCGGCACGTGCGACTGGATGAACAGCGTCGACCGCTCCGGGTCGATCCCGGCCGCCAGCAGCTGCGCGACCGAGCGCAGGGTGCGTTCGCGCAGCAGCTTCGGCGCGTGCTCGACCGTGATCGCGTGCAGGTCCACGACACAGTAGAACGCGTCGTGGTCCTCCTGCAGCGCGACCCACTGGCGCACCGCGCCGAGGTAGTTGCCGAAGTGGAACGAGTCGGCGGTCGGCTGGATCCCGGACAGCACCCGCGGACGCCGGGGCGCCGCCGCGGGACCGGGGGTGGCCGAGGTGGGCGTGTCGGCAGACATGCGCCCGATTCTGCCAGCGCGGGGGGCGTCCCCGGTAATCACCAGGTGCCCTCGGCGCTACTTCAGCGTGGCGCCGGTGAGGCCGGCCTGGATCTGACGGTAGAAGATCAGGTACACGACGATGACCGGGACCATGGCGATCGTCAGGGCGGCGAACAGCGCGCCCCAGTCGTTGTCGTAGCGCTGGCTCTGCAGCAGCGTCGCGATGCCCTGCGACAGCACCGGCTTCTCCGGCGACAGGAACGACGGCAGCACGAACTGGTTCCACTGGCCGAGCACGTTGAAGATGCCGATGCTGAGCAGGCCGGGCTTGGCCATCGGCAGCATCACCCGGAAGAACACCGTGGTGTGCGATGCGCCGTCGACCAGGGCGGCCTCCGCGATCGACGTCGGCAGGGTGCGGAAGAACGCGTGCATGAAGAACACGGTGAACGGCAACGAGTAGGCGACGTACACCAGGATCAGGCCCTGGTACGTCGACAGCATGCCGAAGTTCTTCACCACGAAGAACAACGGAACGATCGCCAGGAACACCGGGAACATCATCCCGGCCGCGAACAGGTAGTAGATGAACCGGTTGAACCGGAACTCGTACCGGGCCAGCACGTAGGCCACCATCGAGCCGAACAGCATGGTGAGCAGCACGCCGCCGGTGACCACGACGACGCTGTTCAGCAGGTAGTCGCCGACGCCCTTGTCCCAGGCGCGGGTGAAGTTGTCCCACTGGGCCTTCTCGGGCAGCGACCACGGGTGGCCGAAGATCTCCCGGGTGGTCTTGGTCGAGGCGATCAGCGCCCAGACGAACGGCACCGCGACCATCACGGCCCAGCCGATCAGCACGGTGTGCGACAAAACGTTCGCGGCACCGTCACCGACGGTCGGCCGGCCGTACTTGGGGGCGCGAGCGACGGTGGTCGTCGGCTCCGGCTCAGCGGCGTGGTCGATGACGCCAACGGGCAAGCTCATATCAGCCTCTCAGTACTCGATGCGCTCACGCCGCGTGGCGCGCAGCATGACGGCCGCGATGACCAGGGTCATGAAGAACAGCACGACGCCCATTGCCGACGCGTAGCCGGAGCGGCCGAACTGGAAGCCGTTCTGGGCGATCTGCAGCGCCATCACCTGGGTGGAGTTGTTCGGCCCGCCGGGGCCGACCGTCATCGTCGCGACCAGCGCGTACGCGTCCAGCGACAGGATGGCCAGGTACACCCAGGACGTCTGGATCGTGTCCCACAGCAGCGGGAGCGTGACCCGGAAGAACGTCGAGGTGCGGCTCGCACCGTCGATCACGGCGGCCTCGAAGATGTCCTTCGGGATCGACGACATCGCCGCGTTGAACAGCACCAGGTAGAACCCGACGCTGCCCCACAGCAGCACCCACAGGACACACCACAGCGCCAGGTCGGGGTCGGCCAGGAATGCGGCCGGCCCCACATTGACCCATCCCAGGACGGTGTTGCCCAGGCCGGAGGCAGTCGGGTCCATGATGGTGAACCAGATGACCGCGATGACCGGCACGGACAGCACCTGCGGCAGGAAGAACGCCAGCTTGTAGAAGCCGCTGCCGCGCACGCCCTGCACGCCGGCGCTGGCTCCGCGTCCGCCGACGTTCAGCAGGAACGCGAAGAACAGCGCCAGCAGGAGGGTGAGAAGCGGCAGGCCGACGAGCAGCTTCACGTTGTTGACGACCGCGGTGCGGAAGATCGAGTCGTGCAGCAGCGTCTTGAAGTTGTCCAGCCCCACGAACTTGAACTTCGGGGAGACCCCCGTCCAGTCGGTCAGCGAGTAGTAGAACGCCTGGACGAACGGCGAGATCACGAAGATCAGGTACAACGCCATCGGGATGGACAGGAAGCCCACGATGAACCGGTTCTTGCCGTACCGCATCTCACTCCTCCAAGTCCCGGGGCCGCCGCCCCGGGACGTCGTACCTCAGGACCGTCAGGAACGCGTGCGCTTCTGGGTCTTCGGGTCCTTGGCGGTCTCGTCGGCCGCCTTCTGGCACCGCTTGGTGAACTCGTCGGCGTTGATCCGGCCGGCCGCCAGCTCGGCGACGACGGTCTCGATCTTCGGCTGCATCGGCGAGTACCACGCCGAGTAGTAGGTGCTCCAGTTGTTGGCGCCGCCGGCCTCGAGCAGCTTGTTCGCCGAGGCCGCGCCCGCGCTCAGCTTCATGCCCTCGGCCGCGCCCACGACCACGGTCGGGGAGCCGGTGAACTCGGTGAACTTGCCCGCGCCCTCCTTCGACAGCATCAGCCGCAGGAACTCCAGGCCGCCGGCCTTGTTCTTCGCCTTCTCCGGGACGATGAAGCCCTCACCGGCGCTGATCTCGGTGCACTCGAACGGCAGCTTGGCGCCGTCCAGCAGCGGCGTCGGCGCCACCGTGGTGAGGAAGTCGGCCGGGGCCACCTTCTTCTGCTCGTTCTCCAGCCAGGAGCCGCAGCTGATGAACGCGGCCTTGCCCTCGTTCCAGCGGGTCTGGGACTGGATGTGGTCCAGGCCCTCGGTGCCCTGCAGCATGTAGCCCTTCGACTTGATCTCCGCGACCGCCTCGGCGGCGGCCTTCATCGACGGGTGCATCCACGCGTTCGGCTCGAGGGAGTCGATCGCCTTGATCACCTCGACACCGCCGTGCTTGACGGCCAGGTCCATGATGACCTGCTGGATGTAGTACGGGTACTTGCCCTGGTGCGCGAACGGCGCGATACCGGCCTTCTTGATCTCGTCGCAGAGCGCGAGGAACTCGGTCCAGGTCTTCGCCGGCGCCCAGCCCTTGGCGTCGAAGAGCTTCTTGTTGTACCAGATGCCGTACACCGTCAGGGCGTAGTTCAGCACCAGCGGCTTGCCGCTGTACTGCGCGGCCTCGACGGCGATCGGGGCGAGCGTGTCCTTGACCTTCTTGTTCGGGTCGTCGGCCGAGGCGGCGTCGAACAGCTCGGTCAGGTCGGCGAGCTGGCCGGTGTCGGCCAGCGTCGACATCGGCAGCATCTGCGCGCCGGAGTTGTCGATGACGTCCGGCGGGTTGCCCGCGTTGAAGCGCGGCTGCAGCTGCTGGGTGATGTCGGTGATGCCCTTGTGGCTGACCTTCGCGTTCGGGTACTTCTTGCTGTAGAGGGACTCGTGGAACTTCGCGTAGTCGTCGCCGTAACCGCCCTTGAAGATCACGACGTCGAGCGGAGCGTCGGCCTTCACACCGAGCGGGTTCTCGGCGGACTTCGCGCCGCCGTCGTTGCTCGTGCCTTCGTCGCCGCCGCTGGCGCAGGCGGCGAGCAGCGAACCGCTGCTGGTCGCCATCAGGGTGGCCACGGCCGCGCGCTGCAGGAACCGCCGACGGGACAGGTCGTTGGGAGTGGTCATGCGTCTCGCTCCTTGTGGTGTTGATCAAGCGGTACGACGGATCCGGCCGGCGTACCGAGCTTCGAGGGAGTGGTTGTGCTCGTCACCGCCGGGGATGTTGGCGGACAGGTACACAGGTGGTGTCTCGCCCGCTTCGAGCAGGCCTCGCACCACCTCCGCGACGACGAGCTGGGCGAGCAGGGCCGCCGTGATGGAGGAGACGGCGCAGACCTTCCCGCCGGTAGGCAGGTCGAGGACAGCGTCGCCGTACGGCGCGCCGTTGTCGAGCACCACGTCGGCGTGGTCGACAAGCTTGGTACCGGACGGGTGGCGGGACTCGACACCCGACGTGTGCTGCAGGGAGGTGATCGCGATCAGCGGATGGCCGTGCTCCTTCACCAGCCGCGCGAACTCGACGATCGAGCCGTTCACGCCGGAGTTCGAGGCCACCACGAAGACGTCCTGCGACGCCGGCTTCGCGAGCTCGTACAGCCGCGCGGCGATTCCGGGGTCGCGCTCGAGAGTGCCGCTGCTGAGCACCTCCGGCGGCTCACCGCCGAACATCACCACGTCGCGCAGCGCGATCCGGTTGGTCGGCACCAGGCCGCCGGCCCGGCCGGCGATCTCCATCGCGAGCGCCTCGGAGTGCCCGGACCCGAAGGCCTGCACGACGCCGTCAGAGCGCACCGATGCCGCGATCAGCTCGGCAGCGGCGGCGATGCCGTCGTGCTGGGCGGCGACGGACTCGATCAGCGGCCCGAGTGCCGCAAGGTATGCCCCCGCGCTCACCGTGCTCGCCATCAGCGTCCGACCAACCCCTCACACTCGTGTGACGTACGCAACAGCGACGCTGCTGACAACTGCGCGTTACCCGCCTTGCTGGACAGAACGTTGCTCACTCGCCATCCAAAGTCAAGGCTCATTCCAGGAACGAGCCAGATCGGGACCGATGTGTGATCTTGCGCGAAGCCGTGCGTTATCACCTTGCTACGCGCAGGATTGCACACTATAGAGTGGTCTAGACCTCAGTATAGGACGAGAGTTCCAGCAGGGATACAGATGTCGCAGAAGTCGTTATCTACCGGTGCTCTGGTGCTCGGCGGCGACCTGGGTGGTACGTCGACCCGGATCCTGGTCGCGGACACCTCCAGCCGCGTCGCCGGGCGCGGCCTGGCCGGCGGCGGGAACCCGACCGCGCACCCGGACAGCGCGGCCGGAGCGCTCGCCGCGGCACTCGCGGACGCCCTCGCCGGGCTCGACCCGGCCGCGGTCGGGACCGCCGTGATCGGCGCGGCCGGCGGCGGCGCGCTGCGCCATCCGGAGGTGCGGGCGCGTTTCGACGCGGTGTGGTCGGCGGCCGGGCTGCGCTGCCCGCCGTCGTACGTGCCCGACCTGCTGGTCGCGTTCACCTCCGGCACTCCCGCGCCGGACGGCACCGTGCTGATCGCCGGCACCGGCGCCGCCGCCGGCGACATCCGCGACCACACGCTGACCCGGACCGCGGACGCGCACGGCTGGCTGCTCGGCGACGACGGCTCCGGCTTCTGGCTCGGCCGCGAAGCGGTCCGCGCGACGCTGCGGGCGATCGACGCGGGCGAACCGCTGGGACCGCTCGGCGAGGCCGTCGTGCGGACCGTGCTCGGCGCGCCGCCGGACGCCGGGAACGGCCGGCCGGAAT
>WNGB01025016.1_pt1 | contig 10607 bp, 12 predicted proteins | sample 5400681 | NCBI WGS metagenome assembly WNGB01 (sample SAMN13153367, study PRJNA577476) | soil metagenome | isolation source: 115 cm soil or saprolite under grassland replicate 2 | place: USA:California | collected 2016-06-15 | reverse complement strand
GCCTTCCCGCCCGGCTCGGTCGACGAGATTCCCGCGCTGATGCGGCCGAAGGCCGAGGGCGGCGTGCTGGACCACAAGGGGCAGGTAGAAGTGGTGTCTTCCTTGAGGACCGATGGAACCCCGATTTCCTACGACATCCGTTTTGGTGTCTTTGTCGTGTTCGAGGGCGAGAGCGAATACATCCGGCGCTGCTTCATGGAATACGGCGTCAAGACCGATCCATCCGGCCGCTACGCGTGCATGTACAAGCGCTGGCATCTGATCGGGCTGGAGGTCGGCATCTCGGTCGCCTCTGTCGGCTTGCGCGGCGAGCCCACCGGGTGTGCGAGCGGCTGGCGTGCCGATGCCGTTGCAATTGCAAAAAGGAATTTGAGCAAAGGCGAGATGCTCGACGGCGAGGGCGGCTACACCGTGGTCGGAAGGCTGATGCCGGCGGCCGATTCGCTCGCCCAGCACTGCCTGCCGCTCGGCCTCGCCCACGGCTGGAAGCTGCTGCGGCCGGTGTCGGCCGGCCAGCCGGTGAAGTGGAGCGATGTCGCCTTCGACGCCAGCTCGACCGCGGTGCGCGTGCGCCGCGAGATGGAGCAAAGCTTCGGCGAGCGCCTGCGCCCCGCAGCTTAGCTGCTCAATCGCTCTTGATCCCGGCTTCCCGGATCAGTCTTCCGAAGCGCTCGAACTCGGCGCGGTTCATCTCGGCGAACTGCTGAACGCTGAGCGCGCCGGGCTCGCCGCCCAGACCGGTGAGCCGGCCTTGCACGTCCGGCAGCCTGAGCACGTTTTGCAGCTCGGCATGCAGCCGCTCGACGATCGGTCGCGGCGTGCCGCCGGTGGTGAACAGGCCGTACCAGGTGCTCATCTCGGCGCCTTGCACGCCGGCTTCGGCGAGCGTCGGCACGTTCGGCAGCTCGGCCGAGCGCTTCGGCGTAGTCACGGCGAGCGGCCGCAGCCTTCCGCCCTTGATCTGCCCCATCGCCGACGAGCTGGTATCGAACATCATTTCCACCTGGCCGCCGATGAGATCGACATGCGCCTGGCTGCTTCCCTTGTAGGGCACATGCACCAGCCGCGTCCCGGTCGCTCTCGCAAAAGCTTCCGCAGCAATGTGCTGGGTGCTGCCGACGCCGGCGGTGGCGTAGCGGAATTCGCCCGGCCTGCTTTTCACGGCGGCGAGCAGCTCTTCCAGTGTCTTCGCGGGGACGCTTGGACCTACTACCAGCACGTTCGGCACGACCACGATCAGCCCGACCGGCTGCACGTCCTTGAGTGGGTCGAAGCCGAGCTTGATGAGATGGGGCGCGATCGCCTGGGCGGTATTCGTCGCGACAAGCAGCGTATGACCGTCGGGAGGCGCCTTCGCCGTCACGTCGGCAGCAATAGTATTGGACGCCCCCGGCCGGTTCTCGACGATGAAGGGCTGCTTCAGGCGCTCGGCGAACTTATCCGCGAGCATGCGGGCGATGATGTCGGTGCCGCCGCCCGGCGATGCGCCGACCATGACTCTCACGGCCTTGCCCGGGTAGGGCTGCGCCAGCGCGGCGGCGCTCATCGACCCGACCAGGACGCTCAGCAGGCAGCGAAGGAATTGCATCGGCAGGCCTCTCCTCTATTTTCCTCTGTGCACGCGAGGCTTCTTTTTCGGCCGCCCCAGCCGTTCCAGGTAGCGGTAGATCTCGGTATGGTCGGCGCCGCGGGGAAGCTTGCGTTGTGCGTCCCGCCACAGCTTCAGGGTGTGATCCAGGTAAGGCGTTTCCACGCCCAGGTCGCGCGCCAGGCCTGCGGCGATACCGACGTCCTTCGCCATCAATGCCAGTCTGAAGCCGGAGGCGAACGCCCCGGTCAGCACCTGCTGCGGGATCTTGCGCTCGGTGGTGTAGTTGCGGCCGGTGGAGGCGTTGAAGGCCTCGATCATAGGCCTGGGCTGCAGGCCGAAAGCGCGCGCCACGAGCAGGGCCTCGAAGCCTGCGAGCGTGCCCGCCGCGCCGAGGTAGTTGTTGAGCGCCTTGACCGCGTGCCCGGCGCCGAGCGGGCCTACATGGAAGATCCGGTTTCCCATCGTTTTTAGTATCGAAGAAATCCTTTTTATCGTCGAGGCGTTGCCGCCCGCCATGATCGCGAGAGTGCCGTCCTTCGCCCCCGCTACCGCGCCGGAGACCGGCGCGTCGACGAACTGTACATTGTTCCTGGAAAGCGCCAACCCCAGTGCGCGCGTGCCCACCGGATCCGACGAGCTCATGTCGATCACCACACTGCCAGCCTTGAGCGCCGGCAGGGCGTCGAGCACTGCTTCGCGCACCGCGTCGCCGTCGGGCAGCATGGTGATCAGCGCTTCCGCGCCCTTTGCGGCTTCGCGGATCGAGCGGCAGCTGCCCGAACCGTTGAGATCGAACGAGCGCAGGGCAAAGCCCTCGCGCGCGAGGTTCGCCGCCATGGGCTGCCCCATACGGCCCAGGCCGATAAAGGCGACGGTCTTCAGCCGCCTTCCTTGAACACTTCCTTCGCGCAGCGGAACGCAGCCACGGCCGCGGGCACGCCGCAATAGATCGCGACCTGCAGGAAGACCTCCTTGATCTCGTCCCGGGTGAGGCCGTTGTTGAGCGCGCCGCGGATATGCAGCTTCAGCTCGTGCTCCTTGCCGAGCGCGCAGAGCATGCCGAGGTTGAGCACCGAGCGCAGCTTGCGCGGCAGCCCGGGCCGGTTCCAGATATCGTTCCAGCAATAGGTGTTGAGCAGCTCGGTGAATTCCTGGTTGAACTCGTCGACGCCCGCCATCGCCTTGTCGACCCACGGCGCGCCGAGCACCTCGCGGCGCGTCTTCAGCCCGGCGTCGTAGCGTTCCTTATGATTTCGCTTGTCCATCGCTCCTCCGTGAGAAATAATTGATTATATGGACATTAAATCTCTGCATCACGTCGCGTACCGCTGCAAGGACGCGAAACAGACCGCCGATTTCTACACCAAGGTTCTCGGCCTCGAGTATGCGATGGCCGTGTCCGAGGACCACGTGCCGAGCACCGGCGAGGAGCACCCCTACATGCACATCTTCTTCCGCATGGACGACGGCAGCTTCGTCGCGTTCTTCGAGCTGCCCGAGTCGCCGGCGATGGGCCGCGACGGCAACACGCCGCTGTGGGTGCAGCACCTTGCGTTGCGCGTGCCGGACGAGGAAACGCTGATGCGCTACAAGCAGCGCATCGAGTCGCACGGTGTCGAGGTGCTCGGGCCGGTCGACCACACGATCTGCAAGAACGGCCATCGGCTCGAGCTTGCCGTGGATACCATGACTTCCAAGATGAAAAAAGAATTGTCCGGAGTGAGCGAAGCGATGCTCGAGGAGTGGAGCAAGACCAAGAAGGCGCCGCACCACGCGGACTGGGTCCACAAGAAGTGAGTTTTGAGATCGCACCCGAATGGGTGCACGTCCAGTACCCCGAGAGCGCGAAATTCACCGAGGTCTACGGCTTCTCGGGAAGCCAGGGGATGGTGAACTGCGAAGGCCTGCGCTTCGTGCCGCAAGGCCGGCCTTCGAAGACGCTCGCGGTGTATATGTACCCGAGCTCGACGCTCCAGCTCCTGCCGATGCCGCCGGCGATGGCGCGGGCCGGCGTGCACGTGTTGTGCGCCGGCAGCCGCTTCGCGAAGAACGATAGCCCGCTCATCATGGAGAAGGTGGCGCTCGATCTCGGCGCTTACCTGCGCCACGCGAAGCAGAAGTGGGGCTACGAGAAGATCGTGTTGTGCGGCTGGTCGGGCGGCGGCTCGCTCGCGCTTTTCTACCAGGCGCAAGCCGAGAAGCCGAGCGTCACGCAGACCCCGGCGGGGGATCCAATAGATCTATCGAGTCTGATTGCGGCCGACGCCATGATTTTCCAGGCAGCACACCTGTCGCGCGCGCGCATGCTCTCCGAGTGGATCGATCCGTCGGTCCTGGACGAAGCCGATCCCGACCGGCGCGCCCTGGAGCTCGACATCTACAACCCGAAATGCCCGCACCAGCCGCCTTATTCCCGAGAGTTCATCGGTAGATTCCGGGCCGCGCAGCTCGCGAGGATGCGGCGCAAGACGGTTTGGGTGAAAGAAGTTCTCGAACACTTGAAGAAAAAAGGCAACGATGAAGTAGAGCGCGGTTTTGTCACGTATCGCACGATGGCAGACCTGCGCTTCACGGACCCGGCGGTGGATCCGAACGACCGCAAGCCGCGCTGGTGCTATCTGGGCAAGCCCGAAACCGCCAACACCGGCCCGGTCGGCATCGGGCGCTTCTCGACGCTGCGCGCCTGGCTGTCGCAATGGTCGATCGACGATTCCAATGCCGACGGGCCGCGCAGCGCCGGCTGCATCACGGTGCCGCTGCTCGCGATCGAGAATTCGGCCGACGACGCGGTGCCGCAGCCGCACGCGCGCATCATCCACGACGCCGCGGCGAGCAAGCACAAGAGCTTTCAGGTCATCACGGGCGCCACGCACTACTACCAGGGGCAGCCGGAGCTGCTCAAGCAGGCGGTGGACCTTTGTGTAGGATGGATGGGCAGGCAGAATCTGCTCGACTGAGGAGGAGACATGACGAAGCTACTGGCATTGGGGGCATCGCTTCTTCTTGCAGCAAATGCCTTTTCCGAGGAAAGCATAAAAATCGGCGTCATCACCGACCGGGTCGGGGTCTCGAAACCCTACTCGGAGCCCTCGACGGAAGGTCTCATCTTCGGCGCCAGCGAGATCAACCGCAAAGGCGGCGTGCTCGGCCGCAAGATCGAGCTGCTGATCGAGGACGACCAGTCGCGACCCGACATCTCGGCGGCGCTCGCGCGCAAGCTCATCGACCAGGGCGTGGTCTTCATCCTCAGCATGTCGCTTACCCCGGCGACGCAGCAGCAGCAGACCGTGACGATGGAAGCGAAGACGCCGCAGATGACGCCGATGAACTCGGGCGACACGCTCACCACCCAGTTGCCGAACCCGTATTTCTGGCAGACCGGACCGCTCGGCTCGATCCAGATCGCGACGCTGCTGTCTCATGCAAAAAGCAAGAACCTGAAACGCGTGGCGCTGATCAGCGACAACTCCGATCTCGGCCAGCTGCTGGCCAGGTTCTTCCGCGCGGGCCTGGAAAAGTCCGGCATCCAGGTGGTGGCCGAAGAGATCGTGCCGCGCGGCGCCACCACCGCCGAGCCGCAGATGCAGAAGATCCGCGCCGCCAACCCCGACGCGATGTTCATGTCCGGCGTCCTGACCGCGGAAAACGTCCTGATCTTCAAGGCCTACCGGCAGTTCGGGCTGAAGTTCCCGATTCATTCCTCGTACAACCTGTCGGTGCCGGTGTACATGAGCGTGGCGAAAGGCCTGATCGACGGCGTCACCTTCGTCGATGCCTACGATCCGGACAAGTCCGAGGTGAAGCAGTTCGTCCTCGCGTACACCAACGCAACCGGCAAGGCGCCGTTCAACCTGCACGGCTACGGCTACGACGGAATCATGCTCGTCGCCGACGCCATCCGCCGCGCCGGCTCGGCCGACAAGGAGAAGATCCGTGTGGCGATGCAGCAGACGTCCTACGTCGGCGTCATGGGCGCGAAGGGGATGAGGTACACCTTCCCCGAGGGCAAGCGCGCCGGCTTCGATCCGAACGGCATGGTGGTCCGGCTATACGAGGGCGACCGGCAGGGGCGCGTGGTTCACGTCGGCCAGAAGTAGCTTTTGCAAGACTTCCTCGAGCTCGTCGTCAGCGCGACGGCCTCGGGCTGTATCTATGGCCTGATCGCGCTCGCCTACCTGTTGATGATCCGCCCGACCGGGATCATCAACTTCGCGGTGGGCGAGTGGGCCATGGTCGGTGCCTTCGGCGGCTTTCTCCTGCTGACGAGGCTCGAATGGCCGTATCCGCTGGGCATGGCGGTCGTGCTCGCTTGCATGCTGGCGGTGGGCTGGGCGACGGAGCGCATCGCGGTGCGCCCGCTGGTGGAGCGAGGCGCGCCGCTCCTCGCCCCGATCCTCGCACTGCTCGGCATGCTGGTGGTGTTCCGCGAGGCGATCTCGCTCAGCTTTCCCCCCGACCCGCATCCCGTACCGTACGCCTTCGGGATTTTCCATCAGAGCTATTTCATCATCGCGGTCAGCGCAGGCGTGTTCATCGCCATGTGGTTGTTTTTCGAGCGCACGGTCGCGGGAAAGAGCTTCGAGGCCGTGGCGATCCACCGGCGCGCCGCGGCGCTGGTGGGCATCAATCTCTCGCGGATAACGGCCTTCTCCTTCGCTGGCGGCGCCGCAGTGGCCGGGCTGGCAGGTCTGCTGGTATCTCCCAACATTTCGGCGCACTACCTGATGGGCGTGCCGCTCGCCATTCAGGGCTTCACCGCGCTCGTGATCGGCGGCGTGGGGCGGGTGGAAGGCGCGCTGCTCGGCGGGCTGCTGCTCGCCTTTGCCGAGCAGCTCACCATCCGCTACGCGCCCATTCCGGCCGGTTACGCCCAGGGGGTGCCGCTCTTGCTCCTCATGATCTTTTTGCTGGTGCGACCGAGCGGCCTGTTGCGTGCCCGGGAGGCGAGCGCATGAAGGCAGTCGCCGGATGGGTCGCTGCCGCGGTCGCGATGTCGGCGGTCGCGTTCTTGGTCGGCGACTACTACAACGACGTCTACCGCAAGATGCTGCTGTGGGTGGCGCTCGCGCTGAGCTACAACTTTCTTTTCGGCATCTCGGGCCAGGTGGCGTTCTCGCACTTCGCCTTCTACGGCATCGGCGCCTATGCCGTAGTGATTCTCCTGTTTCACTTTCACGTTCCTCTGCCATTGGCGATTGTCGTCGGCATCGCGCTCTGCGTGCTGTGCGCGCTCGCGGTCGCGATACCCTCGACACGGCTCGAGGGCTTCTATCTCGCGCTCGCGACGCTGGCGCTGGCGCAGCTCTTCATCGTGGTGCTGAACGAGGGCGGCAGCGTCACCGGCGGCACGGGCGGCATCATGAACTACCGGCTGCCGGCCTTGCTCGGCCTGCGGCTCACCGGGCACGGCTACACCGTGGTGATCGTGCTGCTGGTCCTCGGGACCGCGGTGGTGCTGCGCCGGCTCGACCGCTCGTGGTTCGGCCGCGCCTGCCGGGCGGTGCGCGACAACCCCGAAGCCGCCGCCGCCATGGGCGTGGACGTTGCGCGCACCAAGGTCATCGCCTTCACGCTCACCAGCGCGCTCGCCGGCGTCGCGGGCATGGTGTATGCGTTCGTCGACAACACCGTCAACCCGCCGATCTTCGGGCTGGAGAACGCCTTCCTGCTGCTCTTCATGGTGATCATCGGCGGGGCGGGACGCCACGCCGGCGCGGTCGTCGGCGCAGTGCTCCTGTACTTGCTGCCCTTTTTCCTCGCGCCGCTCGTCGGCCATCACCACGCGCTGGTATTCGGCGTGCTCATGGTGGCCGCGATCCTCTTGCAGCCTCGTGGTTTGATTGGAATTTACGATGTCTTTCGGCGACGCTTTGCTTGAGGTGAGAGGTCTTACAAAGCGATTCGGCGGGCTGACCGCAGTCTCGCAGCTCGACTTCGAGCTCTACGAGGGCGAGATCCTCGGCATCATCGGACCGAACGGGGCGGGAAAGAGCACCACGTTCGGCCTCATTGCCGGGGCGCTGCCGGCGAGCGGCGGCGCGGTGCGGTTCGGCGGCGAGCCGATCCTCGGGCTGCCGCCGCACGCGATTGCGGCGCGCGGCATCCTGCGCACCTTCCAGCACAACCGGCCGTTTTCCGGCATGTCGGTGATCGAAAACGTGCTGGTCGGCGCGCATACCCAATTCCGCTCAAGCCTGTGGTCGATCATCGGTGGAGCCTTGTCAAAAGAAGAATCCGGGCTCAGGCAAAACGCGCAGCGCCTCATCGAGTTCGTCGGCCTCGGGGAACTGAAGCATGTTGCGGTGGATACTTTGTCGTTTGGCCAGGGTCGGCTGCTCGAGATCGCCCGTGCGCTCGCGGGAGAGCCGCGGCTGCTGCTTCTCGACGAGCCGGCGGCCGGCCTGACGCCGGTGGAACTCGAGCGCCTCGCCGAGCTGATCCGCGGCATCGCCGCGCGCAGCATCGCGGTACTGCTGATCGAGCACGATATGCGCTTCCTGCTGCCGCTCGTCCAGCGCGTCGTGGTGCTCAACTTCGGCGCCAAGATCGCCGAGGGCACGCCGGAGGAGATGCGCATCGATCCGGCGGTGCAGAGCGCCTATCTCGGTGATCCCACGCGTGCTGCGGCTTGACAACGTCACCGGCGGCTACGGGCTCGCTCCGGTCCTCGCGGGGATCGACCTCGAGGTGGGGCAGGGCGAGACGGTGGCGCTGCTCGGACCGAACGGCGCCGGCAAATCGACCTTGCTCGGCGCGATCACCGGAACCCTGCCGCGCCGCGGTGGGGCGATCCTGTTCAACGGAATAAACCTGACGGAAGAGAAAAGCCACGCCATCGTGGCGCACGGCGTGGCGCTGGTTCCCGAGGGAAGGCTGGTGTTCGCGCCCTTCAGCGTCGAGGACAACCTCAGGCTCGGTGCGATCAGGCTGGCGGGCGGGCGCGCCGCCTTGCGCGAGCGCTTCGAATACGTTTACACGCTATTCCCTAGGTTGAATCAACGGAGATTCCAGCTGGCAGGGACGCTATCTGGAGGCGAGCAGCAGATGCTTGCCATCGCACGCGCCCTGATGAGCGCGCCGCGGCTGCTGCTGCTCGACGAGCCGTTCCTCGGCCTCGCGCCGCTGGTGGTCGCGGAAATCCGCAAGGCGCTCGAGGTGCTGAGAAAAGGCGGGCTGGCGCTGCTGATGGTCGAGCAGAAGCTCGACATTGCGCTCGAATTCGCGCAACGCGCCTACGTGCTGATCAAGGGCAGGGTGGTGCTGGAAGACTCGGCGCAAAACCTGCTGCGGCGCAGCGACCTCTCCGACCTGTACTTCTCGCTCGCTACCGCGGCTTCATCCTCACGATCCAGGTCTTGAGGCCGGCCAGCAGGTCGGCGAGGAACTTGCGCGTGGTGTCGTCAATGAGCCTGCCCTGCGCGTCGAACTTGCCCTGCGCCGAGCCGATGAACACCTCGGGGCGCGGCAGCACGTGACCCCAGATCTGCCCGAGGATGCGGCGCAGGTCGTACTGCACCCGGGCGCCGCCCATCGGGCCGGCCGAGGCGGAGAACACTGCGATCGGCTTGTCCTGGAACACCTGGTTGGGCGGACGCGAGCCCCAGTCGATGGCGTTCTTGAGCGCCGCGCTGAGCGAGAAGTTGTACTCGGGGCTGGCGATCAGCACGCCGTCGGCCGCAGCGACCTCGGCGCGAAAGCGCCTGGCCGGCTCGGGCAGGCCGGCGTCGAACACGTCCTGGTTGAACATCGGAATGTCGTCGATGCGCGCGATGGCCAGCGCCATGCCGGGCGGCATCAGCTCCGCGCAAGCTTTCAAGGCGGCGGTGTTGAACGACGCCTTGCGCAGGCTCCCGGAAATACCGAGCACCTTCAGATCCGCCATTTAGTCCCCCGCGCGTCGAAAAGCCGCGAGTGTAACCTGTCCCGGAATTGCTAATCGCAAAGCGATCTTCTAGACTTGGCGCTGTAGCAAGCGGGGGTGCCAGCAGACTCCCCGCATCTAGACGCTCCGCGTCCAAGTTCTGCTCTGATTCTGGCTGCAGGCCGGAAAGGAGCTGTCGTGAAACAAGCATGCATAGCCGTAGCCACGATTTTTGCCGCGAACGCGTCATTTGCCGAAACCATCCACTTCGATAGCGATGCCCCGGGCTCGCTTCCGCTGGCATGGGAGCAGGGCGTCACCGGTCGCGGCACCGCGAAATGGGCGGTGCGCCAGGACGCATCCGCGCCAAGCAAGCCCAACGTCCTGCAGCAATCGGCAAGCGGTACGTTCCCCTGGTGCGTGCTGCGCAACACGTCGGTGGAAAACGGCTTTGTCGAAGTGCGCTTCAAGGCGCTCGCCGGCAAGGAAGACCAGGCGGGCGGCGTGGTATGGCGCTGGAAGGACGGCAACAACTATTACGTCGCGCGCGCGAACGCGCTCGAGAACAACGTATCGCTGTATTACACCGAAGGCGGGCGGCGCAACACGATCAAATACGTGGACGCGCCGGTACCGCCGAAGGTCTGGCATACGCTGCGCGTCGAGTTTTCCGGGCGTCGGATCAGCGTCGCGCTGAACGGCAAAACGTACATCGACCTCGACGACGCGCATGTCTCCGGGAGCGGCGCGGTGGGGCTGTGGACCAAGGCCGACAGCGTTACGGCCTTCGATGATTTCAGCTACGGCGCGAAATGATCGGCCTGCTGCTGACGGCACGCTCGCTGCGCGCTTTCGCGGACGGCTACGTCGCGGTGCTGCTGCCGGCGTATCTGCTGGCGCTGGGCTTCGGCATCCTCGAGGTCGGTTTCCTCAGCACGGTGACCATGTTCGGCTCGGCGCTGGCGACGCTCGGCGTCGGCCGCTGGGGGCACCGCTTCGAGCTGCGCCGCCTGCTGCTCGCCGCCGCCGTCCTGATGGCGCTGACCGGCGTGGCGTTCGCGGCTTTTTCTTCCCTATGGCCCCTCATGATCGTCGCGCTGGTGGGAACGATCAATCCGAGCAGCGGGGACGTAAGCGTTTTCTATCCGCTGGAGC
>WNGB01014310.1_pt1 | contig 10607 bp, 10 predicted proteins | sample 5400681 | NCBI WGS metagenome assembly WNGB01 (sample SAMN13153367, study PRJNA577476) | soil metagenome | isolation source: 115 cm soil or saprolite under grassland replicate 2 | place: USA:California | collected 2016-06-15 | reverse complement strand
CCCCAGATCGTGTAGAACCCGAACATGATGACGAGGCCAGCCAGCAAGAGCAGGAACGGCCGGTCGAGCAATCGCTGGCCGAGCGGGACCGGCTCATCGTCGGTTCTCTGTACCTGCGCCATGACGTCTCCCCCGTTCGTGAACGTTTCACGCCTGACTGCGTCTATCAGATCCGAGTCCGGCGCCATCGCCTATGATCCAGGTCATAGGGGGGGCACGGCCGGCGACCGATCATGCTCACGGGCGGTCGTCCGCGTGACACGCCGTCGCGTCGGACGCTCGCCGGCTTCATGCACCAGCGGGGGAACAGCGTTCCCAGGGCGGAACGGTCCGGCGCGCGCCGGAGGAGGCGGTGAGGTGTCGGTGGTCGTGCACGTGGTGCTGGCGGTCGTGCTGACTCTCGTGCTGGCCTGTCAGGCCGGGGCGTTTGCGGCCGTGCTGCGATCGCGCCGGGTGCTCGCAGCGCAGCGTCCGCCGCGAATCCGCGATCTCGTCTGGGTCGCCATCCCGGTGGCGGTGGTGCTCTTCCTCGCCGCGCGGAGCTGGATCGTTGCGCTCGATCTGGGCCCACCGGCGATGGCCAACGTCCGGCCCGTCGACGTCTCTGCCCGGCCTCCTTCACCGCCGATCTTTCACCGTTGACCCGCTTCGCCCTCGACTCACGACTTCCCGGACGCGCCCAAGGCGAAGCTCGACTGGAGCCAGGGCCCGACGGTCCTGCCGGTCGCCCCGAGCACCCTCCCGGACCTGGAGGCGAAGCTCTCCGGCATCCTGGCCGATGACGGTGCCGAGAAACCCCGACACCATCAGCGGACCGTGAAACGCCACGAGGGAAGGGGCGACGGGCAGGCTCCATCCGAGCCGGACGAGGCCGCCGGCGAGCGCGCCGAGGAGGGCCAGCATGCCGAACGCCATGAGAGGAAGGCGCGCTCGCGGCTGCCATCGGAGTGGCGCCAGCACAGGCTGCCGGTTCCCGTCGCCGGCTACGTCCAGCCCAGTTGCTTGCGGGCGGCGTCGGACATCATCGAGGGCCGCCACGGCGGCTCCCACCCGAGATCGACGTCGACCGAGCGGACGCCAGGAACGCGCCGCCGGATGGCCGCCTTCGATTCCTCGGTGATCGCACGCGCTGAAGGCGGTCTCCCGGTTCAAGATGCTGCTGACGATGATTCGCTCCTGAGGTCCTGTGGATCCTCCCGCCGGCTCGGGATGGAGTGCGCCGGAGATGGTCGCCGGGTTCGCGCAGTCGGCGCCGAACGCCGTCCTGTTGCGGTTCGCCTGATGACAAGGCCAGCTTTCCCCTTGACCGGCTCTCCGTCGGCGCTGTAGCATCGCCCCGCCACCGCCCGGCCATCGGCCGGGCTGGGTGGGACGTCAGAGGCCGGTCGAGCGCTCGCGGCGCAGCGGCGCCCAGCAAGGAAGGGCCTGTATGCCAAGGGCTATTCCCCACCGACTCCTCCAAGGGCACCCCTGGTGACCGACCTCTCCCTCCATGAGCTGTCCGTCAACTTCGGAGGACTGCGCGCGGTCGATCGCGTGACCGTGAGGGTCGAGGCGGGCCGGATCCACGGGTTGATCGGCCCCAACGGAGCGGGGAAGACCACCATCTTCAACTGCGTCACCGGCTTCTACCGCCCGACGAGCGGGACCATCCGCTTTCGCGACCGCGACGTGACGCACCTCCGCCCCGATCAGATCGCTCGTCTCGGCGTCGCGCGCACATTCCAGAACGTGCAGCTCTTCCGCAGCATGAGCGCTCTCGACAACGTCCTCGTGGCCAAGCACAGCCAGATGCGGACGGGGGTCCTGGCGGAGGGCCTCGCGCTTCCCTTCGTGGGCCGGCAGGAGCGCGTGGTCCGCGAGAAGGCCGAGGCGCTCATGGAATTCCTTGGCCTCGCGGGAATCCAGCGGCAGGCGGCCGGCAACCTCCCGCTGGGCTCGCAAAAGCGCGTGGAGCTGGCTCGAGCCCTGGCGCTGGACCCCACGCTGCTGCTCCTCGACGAGCCGGCGTCCGGACTGAACACCGCGGAGACGCAGGCGTTCGCCGAGGTTCTGCGGGAGGTTCGGGACCGGTTCAAGTTGACGATCCTGCTCGTCGAGCACGACATGGGCCTGGTGATGAACATCTCCGACGTCATCACCGTGCTCAACTTCGGCCGCAAGATCGCCGAGGGCCCGCCTCGAGACGTGCAGAGCGATCCCGAGGTCATCAAGGCCTACCTGGGGGAGAGCGCCGGTGTCGAAGCGCGCTGATCCACGGTCCCGCGGCGCGGTCGGGCCGCCGTTGCTGACCGTCGACGGGATCGAGACCTTCTACGGCAGCATCCAGGCGCTCAAGGGCGTTTCCTTCGAGGTGCCGGAGGGCTCGATCGTCACGCTGCTCGGGGCCAATGGCGCGGGGAAATCGACGACGCTCAAGTCCATCTCCGGCCTGGTGCCGCCGGCGCGGGGCACGGTGGCCTTCACGGGACGCCGGATCGACCGGCTTCCGTCGGAGCAGATCGTGCGGCTGGGCATCTCCCACGTCCCCGAAGGCCGCGAGCTCTTCCCCGAGCTGACCGTCCTCGAGAACCTGAAGATGGGCGCGTACACCCGCACAGACAAGCGGGCGATCGAGCGCAGCCTCGAGCAGGCACACGCGCACTTTCCCATCCTGGCCGAGCGGCGGTTACAGCTGGCCGGGACGCTGAGCGGCGGCGAGCAGCAGATGCTCGCCATCGCGCGCGCGCTGATGGCGGAGCCGCGGCTGCTGCTCCTCGACGAGCCATCACTGGGGCTGGCCCCCATGCTGGTGGAGGAGATCTTTCGCATCATCCGCGAGATTCACGACAACGGCACCACCGTCCTCCTCGTCGAGCAGAACGCCAACAAGGCGCTGTCCATCGCCGATTACGGCTATGTGCTGGAGACCGGAACGGTCTCACTGGCAGGGGACAGTCGGCAGCTCCTGCGGGACGACCACGTCCGCCGATCGTATCTCGGGCATCGGTAACGCGCACTAAAGGAGGGGCCCATGAAGCGTCTTCTCGGCAGTTTCGGCATTCTGCCCGCCCTCGTCGGTCTCCTCGTCCTGACGGGGAGCGCCCCGGGCTGGGCGGAGGACGGCGTCACCGACAAGGAGGTGGTCCTCGGCGCCGGCTTGGACCTGACCGGTGCGGTGGCCAACTGGGGGGTCAACATCAAGGCCGGCATGGAGGCCGTGTTCAATCGGGTGAACGAGGCCGGCGGCGTCCACGGCCGCAAGATCAGGCTGATCGCCTACGACCACGTGTATCAACCACCCAAGGCGGTGACCAACGCGAAGCGACTCGTCGAGCGCGACAAGGTGTTCGCCATGATGGGCCACCTCGGGACGCCGACGACGAAGGCGATCAAGGACTATCTCGAAGAGAAGCAGGTTCCCGACATCTTCCCGGCCACCCTCGCCAGCCTGTGGACCACCTCCGGGAAGTGGCACATCGGCGATCTGGCCACCTATGTGGATCAGACGTGGCTGATCATCGACTACCTGGTGAAGGACCGGAAGATCCGGAAGATCGCCAGCTTCTACCAGGACGACGAGTACGGCCTGGACGGGCACCTCGGCGGGAAGACCCGGCTCAAGCACCACGACCTCACGTACGTCGCGGAAGTCGACTACAAGCGGGCCGACATCGACTTCAGCTCGCAGGCGGCCAAGCTCAAGGAGTCCGGGGCCGAGGCGGTCATCCTGCAGGCGGTGTATCGCGAGCCGCCGCGGCTGGCCGAGCAGTGCCACGCCATCGGCTACAATCCACTGTTCATCGGCCCCTCGCCGATCGTGCTCGACAAGACCATCGAGCTGGGCGGCAAGCACGTCGAGGGGCTCATGGGGGTGGAGGTGTATCCACTGCCCACGGAGCCCGGCCCCTTCCTGGATCTCTACCGGGCCGACATGAAGAAGTATTTCCCGAACCTGGCGCTCGACACCACGAACCTGTACGGCTACCAGAAGGCCGCCCTCTTCGTGGAAGGCCTGCAGCGCACCGGACGGAACCTCACCCGCGACTCGCTGCTCAAGTCGATCGAATCGATCAAGGACTGGGACCCGGGCTGGGGGCTCAAGTACAGCTACGGCAGCGACAGTCGCCGCGGCATGAGCCGCTCGGCCCGGCTCGTCGTCGTGAAGGACGGCAAGTGGACCAAGGTGAGCGACTGGATGGAACTGCAGGAAGGCGGACGCAAGTAGCAGACCGGTGAGAAAGGTTCGGCGGCGAAGGTGCGACTCGGTCGCCGCTGCCCTCGGCGTACGGGAAGTGCGCCTCGGGCAGCGGCCTCTTTCGCCGCCTGCCTCCGGCCCCTCTCGAGCGGTCCGCGAACTCCTGGACCTGCCGATAGTGAAAAATGGTTGAGATCCTGGCAAGCCAGGTGGTCAGCGGGCTGGCGACGGGTTGCGTGTATGCGCTGATCGCCCTGGGATTCGTCCTCATCTTCAAGGCCACCGACGTGGTGAACTTCGCCCAGGGCGAGTTCGTCATGGTCAGCGGCTTCATCAGCTACACGCTCTTGATCTGGTTCGGTCTCCCCTACTGGCTCGTCTTCTTCGTCACCATCGCGCTGTCCGGCTTCATGGGCGTCGCGCTGGAGCGGCTGGTCGTCCGCCCCATCATGGACGCCCCCATCTTCAGCATCGTCATCGCCACCATCGGCGCCTCGACCGTTCTGCGCTCCCTGGCCGGCATCATCTACGGGTACGACGTGCTGCCGCTGCCGACGATCTTCTCCAAGGATCCCATTCGCCTCGGCGTCCTGAACTTCACCGCCATGGACACGGGCGTGATCGGGTTCTCGTTGGTCATCATGCTGGCCCTGTATCTCTTCTTCAAGCTCACGAAGACGGGCACGGCGATGCGCGCCACCGCCCAGAGCCAGACCGCGGCCCGGCTCATGGGCGTGAGCGTCACGCGCATCTTCTCGCTGACGTGGGCCATCAGCGCCGCCATCGGCGGCGTCGCCGGCGTGCTGATCGCCCCCATCATCTATCTCGACCCCAACCTCGGGTTCATCGGGGTCAAGGCCTTCGCCGGCGCGATCCTGGGAGGCTTCGGCAGCATCCCGGGCGCGATCGTCGGGGGGATGCTGCTGGGAGTCCTCGAGAATCTCTCGGGCTATTTCTTCAACGCGGGGATCAAGCAGGTCTCCACGTACATCCTGCTGATCCTGGTCCTGGTCGTGAGGCCGAGTGGTTTGTTCGGCGCCGCGCCGGTCCGGAAGGTCTGATCGGGATGGGGGCGAACAGGCTCGGGCGGCTCCAGGGTCCGTTCTTCGTCGCCGTCGCCGCCGGATTGCTGGCGCTTCCGAGCGTCGTGGACAACTACATCCTCCACGTCATGGCGCGCCTGTTCGTCTACGTGCTGGTGGCGCTCGGCCTGAATCTGTTGACCGGCTATGCCGGACAGGTCTCCCTCGGCCACGCCGCCTTTTTCGCCATCGGGGCCTACACGGCCGCCGTCCTCGCCGAATCCTGGCGGTGGTCCTTCCTGCCGTGCGTGCTGGCGGCGGCCGTGGTGACGGCCGCGGTCGGCTACCTGCTGGGGCTGCCGTGCTTGCGCCTGAGCGGCCTCTACCTCGCCATGGCCACGCTCGGCTTCACCCTCATCGTTCAGGAGATGCTCCTGCAGCTCGCCGTGATCACCCACGGGTCGGAAGGCATGTCAGTGCGGCCGGCCTCGATTCTCGGGCTCAAGTTCGATTCCGATTACCGGAAGTACTACCTCCTCCTGGTCGTCACCGTCGCGATGCTTCTGTTCGCGCGCAACGTGGTCCGGGGGCGGACCGGACGCGCATTCCTCGCCATCCGCGAGAACGAGAAAGCCGCGGAGGCCATGGGCGTGAATCTCGCCCAGTACAAGACCATCGCCTTCGCCGTCAGCGCGCTCTACACGGGGCTGGCTGGGGCCCTGAGCGCATTCTTGGTGGGATTCCTCGATCCCCAGGAGTTCAGCTTCTTTCTCTCCATCCAGTTCATCACCATCATCATCCTCGGCGGCCTCGCCTCCCTGCTCGGCTCCGTGCTGGGAGCGGGGTTCCTGATCATCCTGCCTGAGCTGCTCGCGGGGCTCGACGTCTGGCAGGCGCTGGTCTACGGGGTGATCATGGTCCTCACCATCATCTTCATGCCCTTCGGCCTCAGCGGCGCGATTCGCCGATACGGGTATCGCTGGTTCGGGGTCGGCGTCGAGCCCATTGTCCCCCGGCGCTTGGGGCATTGAAGAGATCGAGGGCCCGCCGTCGGTCGACATCGGCGAGTCGCTTGCGCCGCTGGGCCATGATCAGCGCATTGGACAGCTCGTACCACCACAGGCCGGGGACACGAAGCACCGCCTCGGGCGGGAGTCGGTCGAGGAACCGCTCAGCACGAGCGGACGCCTCGTCCGGCAGCACCCACGCGAGGGCGGGCGAGCAGTCGATGACACACTCCATCAGAAACGCCGGCCTTGCTCGATGAGGCGGCGGACGCGCACGGGACCGCCAACCCTTCGTCGGATCTTCCGGAACTCCTGAAGCACTTCGTGGAGATCGACTCGACGCTGGCCGTCGGCGGGAGGCACCAGCCGCGCCACCGGTCTTCCCCTGCGGTGGATCACGAACGAACGGCCGCTTTCCGTCTCTCGGAGCAACTCGGAGAGGCGAGTCTTCGCCTCGAATGCGCCGATCTTGGTGACTGCGACTCCTCATCGGAAGCGCCTCCAGCCCCACACCCCGAGCCCGGCCGCGAAGACCAGGAGGGGGTAGGACACGACGAGCGAGTAAAAGATAGCCTTGCCCTGTCGGGCGGACAAGAGGATCACCTGACCGCCCGCGGTCCGGGGCTTCACCGCGATCAGGCCGGGCTCGGTCGCGAGCCACGCCATCACGTTCTGGAGCAGGTTCTTGTGTCCGAAGAGCAGGAAGTACTGGTTGGCGGCGATCTCCCCCGTGCCCAGCACGATCAGGCGCGCCTTGTCCGCCTCGACGGCGACACCGAGCGTGAGCGGCCCTTTCTGATCGGTCCCGGCGACGAAGTCCCGGCTGATCTCCTCCGGGCGCATCCCCGTCCGGTACGGGCGCGCCCAGCTCTGGGGGCTCGACCACACGAGCGGCGACACCCGGGTCCCGGCGGGCGGGCGCTCGGTGGCGCCGACCGGGCGGGTCCACGGGAAGAAGCTCAGCAGGCGGAAGTCCTTGAGGCTCTCGTGCGCTCCATAGGTGGTGATCACCGGCGCCGTCGGATCGGCGCCGAAGACCGCGGCCAGCGGGTCGAGGATCACCGCCTCGCCCACCCGGACGCCCCAGCGGGACAGCGCGGCGTGCAGGCCCAGTGGCGGGCCCGCGCTCAGGAGGATCAGCGCGCGCCCGCCCTGGGCGAGAAAGTCATCGAGGGCCTGCTGCTCGATGTTGGCCAGCTCCGACGTCGGGGCGGCGATGACGAGGACGCTGCACCCGGCATCGCGCGGGTGGGCGAGCGGGACCAGCCGGCTCACCTCGTAGCCCTCCTCCCCGAGCGCGCGCTGGAAGGCCCAGAGACCCTTCGCGGAGGTGTCCTCCCACGATTTCTCGCCGTGTCCTTCGACCACGCAGGCGCGCCGCGGCTCCACGCGCGTGACGCGGATCAGCGCGTTCGTGAGCTGCTCCTCGCTCGGACCGAGGTCGGCGAGCCCGTCCAGCCGGGCGAGGCGGCCATCGCTCTCGACCACGAGGGTGCCCTGCTCGGTGACCCGGTAGTGTCGCGCCCGCGTCGCCTCGCGCACGGGATCCACGAGCTCCCAGCGCAGGGTCGGGGCGCGGTAGGCATACGCCTCGAGCAGGCCCTGCGCCTTGGGTCGCCCCGGGTGATCGTCGTCGTAGAAGGCGATGATCCGGACGTCCTGACGGAGCGAGGCGAGGAGCCGCAGCGTCTGCCCGGAGAGCGTGTGGAGCTGGGCGGCCGTCGCGTCCCAGCGCCAGGGGTAGCGCTGGGCGAGGTAGTTGGCGAGGACGAGGACGGCCACCAGGAGCAGCGATCCCACCACCACGTCCCGGAAGCCGCGCCGGCTCATCGCCACCGGCTCGCCTCCGTCGCCTTGACCGCCAGGTAGAGCCACAGCACCACGGACGAGGCGTAGAAGACCACGTGCGGGGTGGCCAGGATCCCGTTGAAGAAATCGAGGAGGTGGGCACGGATGGAGAGGCCGCTGAGCACCGCCTTGAGCACTCCCGCGGTGTTCCGGGCGGGCCACTCGGCGAGCCAGAGCAGGCTCGAGCAGAAGAAGGCGAGGGCGGCGGCGAGGGCCTGCTTGTCCGTGAGGGCCGAGGCGAAGCAGCCGACCGCCGCGAAGGCGGCGCCGACGAGGAAGAGCCCGAGGTAGCCGATGGCGGCGGCCCCGAGGTCGGGATGGTCGAGCCAGCGGAGGAGCAGCGGGTACGCCCACGTCAAGCCGAGCAGGAGCGCCAGGACCACGAGGGCGGCCAGGTACTTTCCTACCACGATGGCGCTCTCCGTGAGCGGGTAGGACCTCAAGAGGTCGAAGCTCCCGCTCCGCCGCTCCTCCGCGATCAATCGCATGGTGAGGATGGGCGTGATGAAGAGCAGGAAGATGCTCATCTGGTCGAAGAGCGGCTGGAGGATCTGCTGGTTCGGGTGGAGCCCGGCCAGGAGTTCCTGGGTCTGGGGGAACTGGAACTGGAGTGATCTCACGCTGTAGTCGGCCAGATGCTGGAAGAAGAAGAACCCGGAGAGCGCCAGGAAGACGGCGGCAATCCCGTAGGCGATGGGCGAGAGGAAGTACGCCCGGATCTCCCTTCCCGCGATCACGAGGACGCCCCTCATCGCCGCGGCGCCTCGCCCGCCTCGGCCTCCCGGATGAGGCGGAGGAAGGTCTCCTCGAGCGTCGCGGTGAGGGGAGCCAGCTCGAGGAGACCCCAGCCTTCGCGCACGACGAGCGCGCCGATCTGCTCGCGGCAGTCGGGCTCGGCGACGGTCTCGACGAGGTAGCGGCCCTCGCCCTCCGGAAGGACGCGGAGGACCCCGGGAACGGCGGCGAGCGCCTCCGCGCTGCGAGGGGCTGGACGGCGGAGGCCAATCACGAGCGAGCGGTTGGCGGAGAGCGAGAGGGCCAACCGCTCCGGCGTCGCGTCGGCCACGAGCCGTCCCCGGTGAAGGATGATGACGCGCTGGCCCAGGCTGGCCGCCTCGGAGAGGATGTGGGTCGAGAGGACCACCGTCCGCTCTCTCGCCAACCCCTGGATGAGCCCCCTGACCTCGGCGGCCTGCGGGGGGTCCAGGCCCAGCGTTGGCTCATCCAGGATCAGGACCTCGGGCTCGCCGAGCAGCGCCTGGGCCAGGCCGACCCGCTGCCGGTAGCCCTTGGAGACGTTTCCGGCGAGGCGGTGACGGGCCTGCCCGAGGCCGCACTGGTCGATCACTCGCTCCACATGCCTGCCGGCGTCGCGGCCCGAGAGCCCCCGGCATCCTGCGGCGAACCGAAGGTAGCTGGCGACCGTCATCTCCGGGTAGACCGGCGGGACCTCCGGCAAGTAACCGATCCGGCGGCGGACCTCCAGCGGGGCAATCGACACATCGTGGCCGGCCACCTCGGCGCGTCCGTCCGTGGGAGCGGCGAGCGTGGTCAGGATCCGGAAGGTCGTCGTCTTCCCGGCGCCGTTCGCGCCGAGCAGGACGCAGCACTCTCCCTGGCGCACCGTGAAGCTGAGGCCGTCCACCGCCAGGAGGCGACCGTAGCGCTTCGTCACCCCCTCGAGCCGGATCATCCGTGAGTCAAGGGGAGAGGGCTCGCCGGCGTCTCCCCGGGGAATGTGGTGCGGGCCCTACTTCACAGCCACCGGATGGATGGGAGACCCGGTGCCGCCCTTGAGGGGAAGCGGGAGGGCCACGAAGAGGAACTCGTAGACCTTGTCCTTCGCCAGCTCCTCGGTCTTGAGGTTCTCCATGATGTGGATCCCGTTGTCCACGAGCAGGATCTGGTGCACCTCGAAGGCCCGCTTCGGGTTCTCGAAGGGGACCACCTCGAAGGCCACCGTGTCCGCGCCGGCGGCGGCGATGCCCTTGGACGCGAGGTACTTCGCCGCGGGGACACCCGGGCCGGGGTCACCCGAGCCCAGCATGGCGTTGTCCTTCATCCACCACTTGGCGCCCCAGCCGGTGTGGAAGAGCACCACATCGCCCTTCTGGATCCCGCCGCGCACCCCCTGCCGCGCCAGCGCATCCTCGATGTCCTTCGGGGTGACCGCGTAGCCCTTGTCCACGAACTCGACGCCCTTCAGCCCGGCCACGTCGATCAGCACCCCACGTGTGACGAGCGCCGGGATGTTCTCCGTCCCGAGGGCGGTGGTGCCGGCGCTCGTGGTGATGTCGACCGCGTCATAGCCCGAGTACATCTTCGTGCCCCGGCTGATGTGGTTGAGCGCGTCCAGGTGGGTGCCGGTGTGCATCACCATCTCCACCCGCTCGTTCATGCCCCCGACCTGGTTCTCGAAGTCCTTGAACATCTTCAAGGCCTCGGGAATCGTCCGGTACGTCGAGTAGAAGAACGGATGGTGGAACGGGTGGGTCGGCACGCCGATCTCGAGGGTCCGGGCCAGGCTGTAGCGCTTGCCCTCCTTGACCAGGC
>WNGB01014309.1_pt1 | contig 10608 bp, 7 predicted proteins | sample 5400681 | NCBI WGS metagenome assembly WNGB01 (sample SAMN13153367, study PRJNA577476) | soil metagenome | isolation source: 115 cm soil or saprolite under grassland replicate 2 | place: USA:California | collected 2016-06-15 | reverse complement strand
TGGCCAGCTTCCTGGTGCTGGCCGGGTCCACCGCCGACCGGGTGGGTCGTCGGCGGATCTTCCAGGTCGGCCTCGCCGTCTTCGGGCTCGGCTCGCTGCTGTGCGGCTTGGCACCGAGCATCGGTTGGCTGATCGCGGCGCGTGCGCTGCAGGCCATCGGTGGCACGATGCTCAACCCGGTGGCGCTGGCGATCGTCGCCACCACGTTCCCCGACCCGGCTGAGCGGGCCAGGGCCATCGGCGTGTTCGGCTCGATGACCGGCCTGTCGCTGGCTCTGGGTCCGATCCTCGGCGGCGCCCTGGTCGAGGGCTTGGGCTGGCACTCCATCTTCTGGATCAACGTGCCGATCGTGGCCGCCGCGATCGTGTGCACCGCACTGTTCGTGCCCGAGTCCCGCGCCGCCCGGGGGCGCCGATTCGACCCGGTGGGCCAGACCCTGGTGATCCTGGTGCTGAGCACCGTCGTCTGCGCGATCATCGAGTCCGAGCGGTTGGGCTGGACCTCGCCGATCATCTTCGGCGTACTCGCCGTCGCTGTACTCGGCGCGCTGGGCATCCTCGGCTACGAACCGCGCCGTGTCGACCCACTGCTGGAACTGCGCCTGTTTCGCAGCGTGCCGTTCAGCGCGGCGATCTTGATGGCGCTGTTCGCCTTGTGCGGGTTCGGCGCGTTCCTGTTCGTGACCACCCTGTACCTGCCGGACGTGCGGGGCATGTCGGCGCTGACGGCGGGGCTGTGCCTGCTGCCAGTTGGGACGCTGACCGTCGTACTCTCCCCCTTCACCGGCCGGCTGGTCGGCGCGCGCGGTCCTCGACCGCCGCTGGTGGTCGCCGGGGCGGCCCTGGCGCTGGGCGGCGGCGCGTCGATCTGGCTCGGACCGACCACCCCTGTGCCGGCAGTGCTCGCGATCTATCTGCTGTTCGGCATCTTCCTGGGCACCGTCAACCACCGATCACCAACACGGCGGTCTGCGGGATGCCCCGCTCGATGGCCGGGTGGCCACCTCGCTGGCCTCCGCCGGCAGGCAGACCGGCACCACCCTGGGCGTCGCGATCTCCGGAACGATCGTGGGATCGGCCCTCGCGCGCGGCGGGATGGCGTTCACCAGCGCGGAGCACGCCGTGTGGTGGCTGGTGCTCGGGCTCGGCGTCGGCATCCTTGTCCTGGAGCTGCTCAGCACCGGGCGCTGGGCCTCGGACACCGCCGGGCGTGCAGCGGCACTGTTCAAGGAGGTGGACCGAGGCGCGGATCTGGTCCGGATCCAGTCCGACGAGGGCGTTCACAGCCGTCCATCGGCACGCCACCACCAGCGTGCCGAACGACGATGAGCATCAGCCGTACAACATCGCGAGGACTTGGAAAGCCGTGTTGGGGGCAACCCCTCACGAGTTCGAATCTCGTATCCTCCGCCCCTCCCCACTGAGGGGAATCGCCGGGCCGATCGACTCATCGACCGGCCCGGCGTTCGTGTCAGGGTCTCAAGACGATCTTTCCGCGTGTCCGCCAACCGCGTAGCGTATCGAGTGAACTACACGTGGTAGCAGACCTGGCACTCTGAGCACAGTACGGGGGCAGACATGGTTCCGGAGCAAGCCTCTGGATGGAGGACCTTCCGTTCAACCGCGATCGGCTGCGCCGTGGTCGCGGCAGCACTGATCGTGCTGACCGTCGGCGACCTGGCCGGTGAGCGCGTTACCCGAGCCGTGAGCGATGGCGGTCTCGTCGTCTTCTCCGGGCTGGCGGCGGTGACGTGTGCGCGTGCCGCAGGCGCCAGGGACCGCAGCCAACGGTTCGCCTGGCTCCTGCTGGCCGTCGCGGCGAGCTGCTACACGGTCGGCAACACGATCTGGTTCTACTACCAGGTGCTCGCGCCCGAGACGCAGACGTTCCCGGGCCCGGCCGACATCTTCTATGTGGCGCTGGTGCCGTTCGTGGTGGTGGGGATGCTCGCGCTGCCGAGCCGGAGCCTGTCGGCACCGGGCCGTGCTCGCGCGGTCGCGGATGGGTTGATCATGGCGGCGGCGTTGCTGTTCGTCAGCTGGATCCTGGTGGTAGGGCCGCTGTTCGACCAGCTCGGCGAGGCGAGCCCGCTCTACTTGTTCGTCTATCTGTACTACCCGCTCACCGACATCGTGGTCATCTCCATCGCGGGTGTCCTGGCGCTGCGCGCCACGGGAGCGGAACGGTTGCCGCTGCTGCTGGTGGCCGTGGGATTCGTCGCCATCGGCTGCGCCGACACCGGTATCGGTTATCTCGCGCTGCAAGGCAAGGATGCGGCCGGCAGCGGGTTCGACGTGGGATGGACCGTCGGGTACATGCTCCTCGCGCTGGCGGCACTGGTGCCGGTCGTACGAACACAGCACAGACACGCCGCCGCCGATCCGCGGGCGATGAGCCGCGAGCTGCTTCCGTACGTGCCGGTGACCGTGGTGCTCGTCATCATCGCCGCGTCGCCGGCTCGGCTGACCGATCGCCGGCTGGTCACCATCATGATCAGCCTCGCGGCGCTGGTGGTGGTGCGTCACCTGCTGACGCTGGCCGACAACATCGGGCTCACCCGTGATCTGGAGAATCGGGTACAGCAGCGGACGCGCGAGCTGGAACGGCTGACCGGTCAGCACCAGTCGATCCTGGACAGCGCTGGTGAGGGCATCATCGGCGTCGACCGGACCAGCCATGTCACGTTCGCGAACCCCACGGCCGGGGAGATCATCGGCGGACCGGCCGAGAAGCTTGTGGGGTCCGTGCTGCAGCAGGTCTTGCACCTCTACGACGGCGAGGGCGCGCAGGTCCCGGAAGCCCATCACCCTGTGCCGGCGGCGATGGCCGAGGGCCGGACCCAGACGATGATCGATGCGGTGCATCGACGACTCGACGGTGCCGAGGTGCCCATCGAGCTCACGGTCACACCGAGGCGGGACGCAGACGAGGTCACGGGAGCGGTGGTGCTGATCCGTGACGTGACCGAACGGCGCGCGCTCGACAAGATGAAGGACGAGTTCGTCTCGGTGGTCAGCCACGAGCTGAGGACGCCGCTGACCTCGGTGCGCGGCGCTCTCGGACTTCTGAAGGGCGGCCTGCTGGCCGACGCACCGCCGAAGGCGCAGCGGATGATCGCCATCGCCGTCGAGTCAACCGACCGGCTGATCCGGCTGATCAACGACATCCTCGACATCGAGCGCATCGCAGCCGGCAACCTGGCGGCGAGCCGCCGGGACTGCTCCGCCGATGACCTGGTCGGTCGCGCGATGAGGGAGATGCGGGGGTTGGCGGTCCAGGCTGGTGTGACGGTGGACAAGCCTCAGTCGACCGAGCGGCGGCTCCACGCCGACTCCGACCGGATCGTGCAGACGTTGACGAACCTGCTCGGCAACGCGATCAAGTTCTCGCCGCCCGGAGGCACTGTCCGGATCTCCGCGGCCGAGCAGGACGGCTCGGTGCTGTTCACCGTCAGCGATGACGGTCGCGGCATCCCGGCCGACCAGCTCGAGGCGGTGTTCGGCAGATTCATCCAGATCGACTCCGCCGACACCCGGGACAAGGGTGGCACGGGTCTCGGACTGGCGATCTGCCGGGGCATCGTCGAGCTGCACGGCGGCCGGATCTGGGCCGAGAGCGCGCCCGGCCAGGGCGCCACCTTCAAGGTGATGCTTCCTGCCGTACCGGGTGACGCCGTCCCCGAGCTCGGACCCGGCCACGGACCCGACGCGACCGTGCTCGTGTGCGAGAACGAGCCGCGAACCCGCAGCCTGATCTGCCGGGTCCTGACCAACCACGGATACCAGGTGATCGTCGCCGACTCCGCCGAACAGGCCGTCTCGGCGGCCACGACACGCGCACCGGCCGCCATCGTGATGGACCTCGGACAGCTGGGAGCCGAAGCCTGGGCCGCGTTCGGCACGCTTCGGGCCGACAAGCGGACCCGCGATGTGCCCATCGTGGTTCTCGGCGGCAGCGAGAAGGACGTCCCACCGGTCGACGTCACCGCCTGGCTCAGCGAACCACTCGACGTCGGCGTGCTGCTCGCGACGCTCGATCGCGCCGTACACGGCCTCGACGGGCGCCCCCGGGTCCTGCTCGTCGAGGACGACCCGGCCCTCGGGGAGATCATGCGCACCCTGTTCGACCGGCACGGTGTCCACGCTCGCCAGGCGCTCACCGGGCGCGAGGCGCTGGCGATGAGCCGCGACGTCCCACCGGATCTGATCCTGCTCGACCTGCTGCTACCGGATGTCGACGGGTTCGCCCTCGCGAAGTACCTGCACACCGGTCCCCACCTGCACGGTGTGCCCCTCGTCGTCTACAGCGCCCTCGAGCTCGACGACGACGACCGAGCCAGGCTGGGCGTCGATCCCGACATGTGCTTCACCAAGGCGAGCACCAGGCCGGAAGAGGTCGAACGCCGCGTGCTCGACCTGCTCGACCACCTGATCACCGGTGCTGCTCGATGAAGGGACCAACGATGACCGCCCGAATCCTCATTGTCGACGACGACGACGCGATCCGTGAGGTCGCGCAGACCAGCCTGGAGCTGGTCGGCGGCTGGCAAGTCGACTGTGCGTCCAGCGGTGCCGACGCGCTGACCATCGCCAGGCAGAACCAGCCCGACGCGATTCTGCTCGACGTGATGATGCCGGCGATGGACGGACCTACGACGTTCGGCCGCCTGCAGGCCGATCCCCGGACCCGATCGATACCAGTGGTGCTGCTCACCGCCAAGGTCCAGGGCTCCGAACGACGGCGATGGGAGAGCCTCGGGGTCGCGGGCGTCCTCGCCAAGCCCTTCGACCCGATGACGCTGCCGAAAGAGGTCGCGGAGCTGCTCGGATGGGACCGATGAGCCGACCACAGGCCGGGGGCGAGGAAGCGACCGCGGTACACCGCCGGCTGGCCGTCATCCACGAGCGTGCGCGCGACGCGTTCGCCAACAACGTCGCCACCCTGGAAGGCGCGGTCGGGGCCCTTGCCCACGGCACACTTCCGGAGGACCAGCGCCGTGAAGCCGAGCACGCCGCACATCGCCTTGCCGGCTCGGCCGGGACGTTCGGGTTCCCCGACGCCACGGTGCTGGCCCGTGAGCTCGAGGAGTCGTTCGCCACAGATCCGAACCCCGCAGCCGCACGAGTCCTCGCCGTCCGCGTCGCGGCGCTGCGCAGAAGCCTCCTCGACGCCTCGGCAGCGGACACGCGCCTCCAGACGAAGCCCCGTACGACGATCGTCGCCGTGCACGTCGATCCGCAGGTGGAGTCCACGATTCGTGACGCCGCCCACGCGCGAGGCATCGAGGTCACGGACGACCCGCTCGACGCCGGTGCGGACGCGGCGATCGTCGACCTCGAACGGCGCGATGCTGCAAGCATCGTGCGCGGCTACGCCGACCGGGTACCGCGGGTGCCGGTGGTTGCGCTCGGCGACGCGTCATCGTTGTCCGATCGACTGCTCGCGACCGATGCCGGCGCCTCCGTGGTCGTGCCACGCGAGCAGACCGGCATGGCGCTGATCGACGCGGCCGAGTCCCTGGCCGAGCGTCGCCGGCGCGACAAGTTCCGTGTCCTCGCCGTCGACGACGACGAGGCGATCCTGGTCGCGGTCTCGGAACTGCTGGCCGGAGACGGCTACGAGGTCTCGACGCTCGGCGATGCACGCGGCTTCTGGGACGCGCTGGAGCAGACCAGGCCGGATCTCGTGGTTCTCGATCTGGACATGCCCCACGTGAACGGGGCCGAGCTGTGCCGCGTCGTGCGTACCGATCCGCGCTGGTCCGCACTGCCGGTGCTGTTCCTGACCGCGCGGACCGGTACCTCGGCCATCGAGGACGTCTTCGCGGCCGGCGCCGACGACTACCTGGCCAAGCCGTTCGGCAAGGCGGAACTGCGGGCCCGTATTCGCAACCGTCTGGAGCGCGTCCGGCTCTTCCGCGAGCTCGCCGACACCGACCCGTTGACCGGGCTCGCCAACCGGCGCCGGATGGAGGAGGAGTTCGACCGGCTGCGCCACCTTGCCCGCCAGCATCGGCAGCCGCTCTTGCTGGCTCTCCTCGACATCGACCACTTCAAGCGCGTCAACGACCAGCACGGTCACAGCGCGGGCGACATCGTGCTGCGGCGGCTTGCCCGTCATCTCACCGGTGAGTTCCGCGGCGAGGACGTCGTCGCCCGCTGGGGCGGAGAAGAGATCGCCGTACTGGCTTTCGGCATGTCCCGTGCCGACGGCGTGCGCCGTATGCGGCAGACCCTCGAAACGTTCAAGTCCACACCCATCGACATCCCCGACAACGGTAGCCTGCACGTGACCTTCAGCGCCGGCGTCGCCGAGCTCGGCACGGACGGCAACGATCTCAGCGGACTGGTGCGCTCCGCCGACGCCGCGCTCTATCGCAGCAAGAAGGCCGGAAGAGCCCGCGTGGCCCCCGCGGCCGGCCCGGAGGCCGGCCCGTCCGACCAGCCGGATGGCGCACCCGATGGTCCGGTCGACGCCGACATCCGGTCGTACTACAGCACCATGACCGAGACCGACCGCCTGATCGTCACCGGGCACGGCCGGCTGGAGCACGTGCGCACGACGGAACTGCTCACCGCCCACCTTCCTCCGCCGCCCGCAAGGGTGCTCGACATCGGCGGCGGCACCGGCATCTACGCCCGCTGGCTGGCCGGACTCGGCTACCAGGTCCACTTGATCGACATCGTCCCCGAACATGTCGACGCCGCCCTGTCCCAGTCCACCAACCTGACGGCGGCGATCGGTGACGCCCGGCACCTCGACGAGCCGGACGACAGTGCCGACGCGGTCCTCCTCCTGGGGCCTCTCTACCACCTGCTCCAGCACGAGGAGCGCATCACAGCCCTCCGTGAGGCGCGCCGCGTACTCCGCCCCGGCGGGATCGTGGCTGCCGCAGTCATCAGCCGGCACGCGGCGCTGCTCGCGGCCGCGAGCCGTGGAAGTCTCGACTCCTGGCAGCGCGACCTCGCCATGGCCACGCTGGCCCACGGACGCCACGACCCGCGGCTCAGTTTCACCGCCGCCTACTTCCACACCCCCGAGGAAGCCGTCACCGAATGCCAGGACGCCGGATTCCGCGGCGTGATCGTCCACGCCATCGAGGGGCCGATGTGGGCAGCACTCAAGACCAACACCGACCTGTCGACCATGAACGACCTGCTCCAGAGCGCCCTCGTATGCGCCCGGGCGATCGAGCAGGATCCGGCACTGCTCGCCGCCAGCGCCCACCTCCTTGTCACCGGTCAGGCCTGAACTCGTCGCTCTCGCACGCGACGGCGACCATGCCGCCATCAGGTCGACGGCGGATCCGTTCGACAGTCCTTGGTCGACGCACAGCGAGCGCCAGGCGGGAAACGCCGCCGCGTCCGCCACGGCAGCTCGCACCGTTTTGCGCCGGCGGTCCGGGAAGGGCTGCAGGAGGGTTCCCAGCCAACGCCGTTCGGCTGCGATCTGGACCGCCGCGACCCAGCGCGAATGATCGAGGTGATCAGCCCTGCGGGTGTCGAGCACTTCTTCTGGGACCTCGGAGAGGTGATGGCCAGCGGTGTGCCTGACCCGGAGACGATCGCGGCCCTTGCCGAGAAGCACGGGCTCGTGTTCGAACGCCCTCCCTGGCTCACCGACGTCATCGCGCGTTACAACCTCACCCCGCCGCCCATCGGCTGACGCAGCTCGGCGAGACGCACATCGACCTGACCGCCTGAAGGCGGCCCGCCGCGCCGTGATGCGTGCAACCCTGGAGGCGGTCCCGTGCGTCCTAGGGATGTGCGGGAGGCGACGATGAGCGACGACGCGGCGCTGCCCGAGCCAGCGGTGACCCGGTGGGAGGCCACGGGCGATTTCGACGCGTTCATCCGGGCCCGGCACACCGCGCTGCTGCGCTTCGCGCACGCGCTGACCGGCGATCACGAACTGGCCGCGGACCTGGTGCAGGACGCCCTCGAACGCACCGGGGTGGCCTGGTCGAGGGTCCGGCGCAAGGATGACCCGGAGGGCTACGTTTTGCGGATCATCGCGACCAGGTATGTCAGCTGGTGGCGGTCGCTACGCCGCGAACGTCTCGCCGCGGCCGTGCCGGAGACGGCGTACGAGGACCCGTCGGCGGACAGGCCCGACGAGACCCTGTGGCGGCTGCTCGCGACGCTGCCGCCGAGACAGCGAGCGGTGATCGTGCTGCGTTTCTACGAGGACCTCACCGAGGTCGAGGTGGCCCGGGTGCTGGACTGCTCAGTCGGCACGGTGAAGAGCAACGGCTCCCGGGGGCTGGCCCGGCTGCGGCAGGCATTGGCGGCGGGAGGCCAGCCGTGACGGACCGTCTCGAACAGGACCTGCGGCGGATGCTGCACGACCCGCGGCGGTCGCCTGCTTCCCCGCCGGACATCATCGAACGCGTCCACACCGGCATGGCCCGGCGGCGTGCCCGACGCCGCGTCGCGGCTGCCTCGGCCGCGGCGCTCGCGGTGGTCCTGGTGGCCGGGGTGTCGGCGTTGCTCACCGGCGACGGGCGTCCGGCTTCGGCAGGCGCCGTGCCCTGGCTGGATGCGCCGGTCGGGCCCTACACTCCTCCGCCGCAGGTGACCTCGTCCCCGCGGCCTGCGGCCTCGGCGTGCCGCGGCGCCGACCTGCGGCTGGTCGGCGTCGACAGGGAGGGCGCGACGGGCCACGCCGGCAACTTCGTCCACGTAGAGAACGTGGGCCCGAACCGGTGCACCCTCTCCGGCTCCCTGGAGTTGACGGGACTCAACGGTGCCGGCACCCGGGTGCCCATCCCGGCGGAGGGCGGGACCTTCTTCGACCAGCTGTACAGCGGGGAGCGCCCGGCCACGATCGGCCGACGGGAGCAGGCGTCGCTCACGATCGAGACATCCTTGAGCTGCGAGGGTGGTGCCCCCGCCAGCACGACCACCTACCGCCGGGTCCAGATCAGGCTCGCCGACGGCACGACGTTCGACGTCGCGGACCGACTCGACTCCACGTGCCCGTTCCGCATCGGCACGTGGTACCGCCCGGTGCAGCCGCCGCCGGAGCCTCCCGAGCCGTGGCCCACCCTGCATGCGCGCCTTGAAGGCGTCCCGGCGACCGTGCGCGCGGGCGAGCCGTTGGACTACGTCGTCGAGCTGGCCAACACCGGGAAGGCAGACGTCACGTTCGACCCGTGCCCGGCCTACGCGGAGGCCCTTGGCGGCGCGCGCGCCGACTACCGGCTGAACTGCGCCGCGGCGGCGGTCATCCCTGCGGGCGGGTCGGTGCGGTTCGCGATGCGGCTCGACGTCGGCACGGATGTTCCCTCAGGCCCGGCGAAGATGGTCTGGTCGCTGCATGGCTCCACGGTCGCCGCCGGCACGGTAGTGAGGGTCATCCGCTGACCGGGGCCGAGGGACGCCGGCGCCAGTCTGAGGCTGAGGAATCGCGGCCGCCGCGCGCAGCGTTGTCCATAGCGAGACCGCACGATCAAGGGAGCCGCGCGTGAGGGACTATCCGGCGATGCCGAACAGGGTGAACCACGTCGAGCCGGTGCCGCGGCGGATCCGCGGGTTCGTGGGCGGCGAACCCGTCTTCGACACGACCCGGGCGCTCTACGTGTGGGAGAACCCGAACTACCCGCAGTACTACATCCCGCTGGACGACGTCACTCCCGGCGTCCTCGTCGACGAGGACGAGGTGAGGCAGAACCGGCGCGGCACCTTCCAGATGCACGGGCTGCGCCTCGGCGACGACTACCGTCCGGCGGTCGCGAGCGTGCTGAAGGACTCGGCCGTCGCCGGCATCGCCGGCACCGTGCGGTTCGACTGGGACGGGCTGGACAGCTGGTTCGAGGAGGACGAGCCGGTCATCGTCCACCCGCGCAACCCGTACACGCGGGTCGACTGCGTGCGCTCCAACCGGCAGATCCGCATCGAGCTGGACGGCGTCGTACTCGCTGAGTCGCACTCGCACGTCGCGCTGTTCGAGACCGGCCTGCCGACCCGCTACTACCTCGATCGCACCGACGTCGACCTCACCAGGCTCATCCCGAGCGACACCGTCACCAGCTGCCCGTACAAGGGCACTACCACCGGCTACTGGTCCACCGAGACCCGCCGCGACATCGCGTGGACGTACGGGTTCCCGCTGCGTGAGGTGCAGCCGATCGCCGGCCTGATCGCGTTCTACAACGAGAAGGTCGACATCTACCTCGACGGCAACCTGCTGGAGCGACCCCGCACCAAGTTCAGCACCTAGGCTCAGAGATCGAACAGCGGCCCGGTGATCATCAGGCCGATGTCGTCGCCGAAGTGACCGAACAGCGCGAACAGCATCAGTGCCGCACCGGCCAGCGCGAGGTCCTTCAAGAACTGGACCTGCTCGGTCATCTTCGCCTGGCCGTCGCTCTCCTTCCAGAACCCGTGCATCAGGACCGCGGTCGGCACCAGGAACACCACCAGGAGCAGCGCGCCCAGGTCCGCCCAGATGCCGAGCAGGACCGAGATCGCGCCGAGCGCCAGCAGTACACCGCCTGCGAGGACCGCGATCCGGGCGGACGGGACCCCCCTGCTCTGCGCGTAGCCCGTCATCGCGGCCGTCTGACCGAAGTGCCCCATCGCCGAGATCGCGAACAGAGCGGCGAA
>WNGB01027919.1_pt1 | contig 10609 bp, 9 predicted proteins | sample 5400681 | NCBI WGS metagenome assembly WNGB01 (sample SAMN13153367, study PRJNA577476) | soil metagenome | isolation source: 115 cm soil or saprolite under grassland replicate 2 | place: USA:California | collected 2016-06-15 | reverse complement strand
CCATCTGCTCCCACGCGGGGCGAACCCAGGCCAGCTCGGGGTCATCGGCGGCCGCCATCGAGCGGCGGTCGCCGGCAAGCGCGTTCAGGTAGTAGAGGTCGTAGCCGTGGGCGGCGCAGGTGGTGTGATAGCCCCACGGGACGAGCATGAGGTCTCCGTCCCGCACAGTGACGGTCACGTCTACCCCGTGCCGCGGGCTGTAGAGCCGCTGGACCGCGAACGCTTCGGCTCGGGCCGTGCGGTAGTAGTAGGTCTCCTCGAGGACCACTTCTCCGGGAGGATGGTCCTCGTCGTGCTTGTGCGGCGGGTAGCTCGACCAGTTCCCCGCCGGAGTGAAGACCTCGACGACGAGCAGGCGCTCCGCCGGGAACTCAGGCTTGACGATGTGATTGATCTGGCGGGTCGCGTTGCCGGCCCCGCGCACCTCGATCTCGACTTGCTCCGGGGGGACGACCACCGGCTCGCGCCGCTGCTCGCAGCGCGCGCCGCAGATCGCGAGCTCGAGCGTCCCGATCGCCTCCACGCGGTAGGCGGTGTCACGCGGCAGGTAGAGGGCCCACGGCATGCCTTCGAAGACGCACGCGCGGCCGCCGAGCTCCCATTCCGTGCCCTCGGCCTGGACCCGGCAGCTTCCGACCAGCGGAACAAGGGCGATCTCGACATCGCCCGTCTCCGCGGCAAACGAGCCCTGCCGCACGCCGAAGTGGAGGTAGCGCCACCCGGCCGACTCCGGTGTCACCTGCTGCCAGGCGCCGGCCCTCAGCAGCAGGTCGGTCACACCAGGGCCGCCTCGAGATCCTGTAGGCGGGGCATGGCCTCCGAGCAGGCGAGTTGTGACGCCACGAGCGCGCCTGCGACCGTGCCCCTGCGAACCGCCTCGACAAGCGATAGGCCGCGCAGCAGCCCGTGCCCGACGGCGGCCGCGAAGGCGTCGCCGGCGCCCAGCCCGTTCACGACCTCTACCGGGAAGCCGGGGACGTCCGTCTCCTCCTCGTTCTCGCGCACCAAGGCCCCGTGCTCGCCGCGCTTGAGCACGAGCACGCGAACGTCGCCGAGCCCGGCCGCCTCGACCTCCTCCTCGTTGCCGATCACGAGGTCCGCGACGGCCGCTGCCTCGGCCGCCAGGGCCGGATACTCCTCGGGCTGCTCCCAGAGCGTCGGCCGCCAGTCGAGGTCGAACACGGTCGTGCCGCGGTGCGTGCGCAACGTTTCCAGCGTCGTCTCGCGGCTCGGCGACTGGGCGAGGCCGGTGCCGGTGGCGAAGAGAACGGGCGCTTCAGCGACCGCCTCGCGGTCGAAGTCGCCGAACGTGATCTGCCAGTCCGGACAGGTCGGGCGGCGGTAGAAGGTAATCGGGAAGTTGTCCGGGGGCCAGACCTCGCAGAAGGTGGGCGGCGTCGGCCAGACAGGATCCGTGCGCAGATAGGTGACATCGACGCCCTCGGAGGCGAGGAAATCGCGCACGAACTCCCCGTGGCCCTCGGCGCCAACTCGCGAGACGATGGCGACGCGTACGCCGAGTCGCGCGAGCCCCGTGGAGACGTTGCCGGCGAAGCCGCCGACGAAGCGCGTATACGTACGCACCGCCCGAAGCGGCGTGCGGAGCTGGTTCGGGTACAGGTCGATCCCAACCCGACCCAGGACGACGGCTTCGATCACAGGTAGCTGCGCTCTGCCGTCCGCGCGGCGTCGTACTCCTTGCGCACCGACCGCACGGAGTCAGCCTCGGCCACCTCCGCGATGGGCACGTCCCACCAGCTCTCGTAGCTAGGAACGCCGGCGTAGCGGTCGACCTCGACGGCGAGCACAACCGTACGCGTCTCCTTCTTCGCCTCGTCGAGCCCGGCCCTAAGCTCCTCGATCGTCCCGCAGCGGATCACGCGCGCGCCGAGCGACTCGGCATTTGCGGCCAGGTCAACGGGAAGCAGCGGAGGCGGCGACTCGTCCGAGTCGAGGCCGAGAGAGCCGTTGCGGCGATAGCGGTACTGCGTGCCGAAGCCATCGAGTCCCAGCGAGCGCGAGAGCCCACCGATCGAGCTGAAGCCGTGGTTGTCGACCAGGACGATGGTCAACTTCAGGTTCTCCTGGATGGAGGTCACGATCTCGCTCGACAGCATCAGGTATGAGCCGTCGCCGACGAGGACGTAGACCTCGCGCTCCGGGGCCGCCATCTTGACGCCCAGCCCGCCGGCGATCTCGTAGCCCATGCAGGAGTAGCCGTACTCCACGTGGTAGCCCTTCGGGTCGCGCGTGCGCCAGAGCTTGTGCAGGTCGCCCGGCATCGAGCCGGCTGCACAGACCACGACATCGGTCGGCTCCGAGGCGGAGTTGACGGCGCCGAGCACCTCGCTCTGGGCCGGCAGCGGCTCGTGACCGAGCGAGTAGAGGCGCTCGACTTCGGCGTCCCATTCGCCGTTCAGGCGCGCCGCCTCCTGCCGGTACGAGTCGTCGATCGACCAGCCCTGGAGCAGCTCCCCCAGGCGCTCGAGTGTCCCCCGCGCGTCGCCTACGAGCCCCAGGCCTCCGTGCTTGGCGGCGTCGAAGTCCGCGACGTTGACGTTGACGAAGCGTACGTCGGGGTTCCTGAAAGCCGTCTTGGAGGCCGTGGTGAAGTCGGACCAGCGCGTGCCGATCCCGATCACCAGATCTGCGCCGGCTGCCGTCCGGTTGGCTGCGAATGTTCCGGTCACTCCGATTGCGCCGAGCGCCGAGGAATGGTCGTAGGGGAGCGAGCCCTTGCCGGCCTGGGTCTCGCCCACGGGGATACCCGTCGACTCGGCGAGGCGGCGCAGCACGTCCGTGGCCTCGGAGTAGATGACCCCGCCCCCGGCGACGATCAGCGGCTTGCGCGCGGCGCGGATGCGGGCGGCCGCTTCCGCGACCGCTCCGCGATCCGGTAGCGGACGCGGGATCCGCCAAACTCGCTTCTCGACGAAGGCGGCCGGGCAGTCGAACGCCTCGGCCTGGACGTCCTGGGGGAAGGCGAGCGTGACCGCGCCGGTCTCCGCCTGGTTGACGAGCACCCGCATCGTCTGCATCGCGGCGGAAAGGATCTGCTCCGGCCGCCAGATCCGGTCGAAGTAGCGCGAGACCGGGCGGAAGGCGTCGTTGACGGAGACGTCGCCCTGCCAGGGAACCTCGAGCTGCTGGAGGACGGGATCAGGCCTGCGGGAGGCGAAGACGTCACCGGGCAGGAGCAGCACCGGCAGCCGGTTGACCGTGGCCAGCGCCGCGCCCGTGACCATGTTCGTCGCTCCCGGGCCGATCGAGGTCGTGCACGCGAGCACGCCCAGCCGGTTGCGCATGCGCGCATAGCCGGAGGCCGCGTGCACCATCGCCTGCTCGTTGCGCGCCTGGTAGTAGGTCAGGAGCTCGGGCTGTTCGAAGAGGGCCTCGCCGACTCCCCCCACGTTGCCGTGCCCGAAGATGCCGAAGCAGCCCCCGAAGAAGCGATGCTCGACCCCGTCGCGTTCGACGTACTGGTTGGCGAGGAACCGTACGAGGGCCTGCGCCGCTGTCAGTCGCACCGTCGTCACGTGCGTGAGAGCTCGACCGTCAGCTCGTCCAGCTCGTGCTGTAGCTCCTCCAGCTCCCGACCTCCCGCCATCAGGCGCACCAACTCCTGCCGGTCGATCTCGGACTTCGCGAACGTGCCGAGGCTTTGCCCTCGGTTGAGGATCACGAAGCGGTCGCCAACCGGATAGGCGTGGTGCGGGTTGTGCGAGATGAAGATCACGCCGACTCCGCGTTGACGCGACTGAAGGACGTACTTGAGCACGACACCCGCCTGTTTGACTCCGAGGGCCGAGGTCGGCTCGTCCAGGATGAGGACGCGGGCGCCGAAGTAGACGGCACGCGCGATCGCCACGGCCTGCCGCTCTCCCCCGGAGAGGGTGCCCACGGGCTGCTCCGGGTCACGGATGTCGATGCCCATCTCCAGCAGGTGCGCGCGGACTTCCTTCTTGGCAAACGCGAGGTCGAAGTGCCGGAAGGGCGGAGGGCCTTTCGTCGGCTCGGCGCCGAGGAAGAAGTTTCGCCAGATCGACATCAGTGGGCACATCGCCAGGTCCTGGTAGACGGTGGCGATCCCCTTGCCGCGGGCCTCGCGCGGCGAGCTGAAATGGACGTCCTCGCCGTCGACGAGGTAGCGGCCATCGTCGGGGCGATGCACTCCGGAGAGGATCTTGATCAGGGTCGACTTGCCGGCGCCGTTATCGCCCAGCACGCAGACGACCTCGCCGCCTGAGACGTGGGCCGAGATGTCCTTGAGGGCGATCACGCGGCCGAAGTACTTGCTGACGCGGTCGACCTCGAGGATGTGCCCGCCGTTGACGGCGGTGGTCATCGCCGGGCCGCCTCGGCTCGGCTTCGTATCCAGGTATTGAGCAGCACGGCGAGAAGCAGGATGACGCCCAGGAAGAGGAAGTGATAGTCGCTGTTCCAGCCCGCGAACACGATGCCGGGCGTGGTCATGCCCATGATGATCGCGCCCAAGAGTGCCCCGACGGCCGACCCGTAGCCGCCGGTCAGGAGACAACCGCCGACGACCGCGGCGATGATGAACTCGAACTCGAGTCCGATGCCGGCGGCACCCTCGATCGAGCGGTTCTGGAGCGTTCTCATCACGCCCGATAGCGCCGCCATCGTCGAGACGGCCATGAAGAGCGCGACCTTCGTCTGCAGGACCGGCACCCCGACATTGCGCGCGGCGGTCGCGTCCCCTCCGACGCTGAAGATCCAGTTTCCCGCACGGGTACGCACGAGGATCCACTGTGCGATCGCGGCGATCGCGAGGCACCAGAAAACCCGGATCTGGAAGTCGTACGGCGACCAGACGGTAGAGGCGAAGATCTTGCGCGCGCCGGAATACCCGGACACCTCGTCGACGCCTGAGATCTGCACCTTGCCTGTGAGCGAGAAGAGGCCTCCGAGGTTCAGGCCCTGGAGGACGAAGAAGGTGGCCAGGGTGACGATGAAGCTGGGCAGCTTCGTTTTCATGACGAGCATGCCGTTCACGAAGCCGACCGCCAACCCGAAGAGCATCACCACCACGAATGCCGGCCAGACGTTCCAGTGATGGTCCACGGTGAGGAGGGCGAAGAGGATGCCCGAGCTGCCGATCATGACGCCCGCGGAGAGGTCGAACTCTCCTGCGATCATGAGCAGGGCGACGGGCACGGCCATGATGCCGATGAGCGACGCGTCATCGGTCCAGCTCGAGGTCCCGGCTAGCGAGCCGAAGCCGGTCTCGCTGAATCCGTTCCCGGCCGCCGTAAAGAGGAAGAAGACGGCGAGGACACCGAAGAGGGACCCGATTTCGGGGCGCTTGAGCAGCTGGGTGAGGAACCCGAGGTGCGCGACCCGCTCGTCTCGGAGCTCCTTGGGGGATGGTGCGGTATCGACAGCCATGGAGTGTGAGCGAGACCCGGTGGGCGGAGATTAGCCGCCCACCGGGCTCGATTTGTCCTAGCGGGTTCCCTTCTTTGCCAGCGCCGCGACCTTAGCCGCGTTCGACTTGTCGACGAAGCCGGGGCCGGTCAGGATCGGTTGTCCGCCGCCGACGGTGTTCAGGTTGGTGTTGAAGAGGTAGAGGAACACGACGGGCAGGTAGCCCTGGAGGTACTGCTGCTGGTCGATGGCGAACAGGATCTCGCCGCGTTGGATTGCCTTGATGACGGCGCTCGACAGATCGAATGTCGCGATCTTCGCCTTCGAGTTGGCCCCTTTGGCGGCAGTCAGTGCCGCGGCTGCGATGTCGGGGTTGAGGGTGAGGATGGCGTCGACGGCCTTGCCGACCTTCAGCTTCGTCCGGATCTGGTTCGTGGTGGTGGCGATGTCGGTCACTCCCTTGACCTGGAGCCGCTCCACCGTGCCCTTGAAACCCGACTTGGCGCCCGAGTAACGCTGCTCGAGTCCGACGTTGCCCTGTTCGTGAATGATGACGAGCAGATGCTTCAGGCCGGCGGCCTTGAGCTTCGCTCCCGCACCGTTGCCCGCGATCGTCTCGGTCTGGCCGACGTGCGTGATGGCCCCGAACTTCTTGAACACCTCGAGACCGGAGTTGAGGGTGATGAACGGGATCCCCGCCCTCTTCGCCCGTCCGAATGCATCCTTCATGGCATCGGGATTCGGGACCGAGGTGGCGATGCCGTTGACCTTCTTCGCCACCGCTGCGTTGATGAGCTGCGCCTGCTTGTTGGCGTCGTTCCGGCTCTCGCTGTATTGAACGCCGATGCCCAGGTCTTTGCCGGCCGCCGATGCGCCCTTGTGCGCGACCGCCCAGAACGTGTCGCCGGCGCCGTGGGTGATGACGGCGATCTTCAGCGACTTCAGGGCTCGGTCGCTGTGCTGCACGGCCGCTGACGCCGCCGCTGGGCCGCCGAGAACAGTCGCACCGGCACCCGCCGCCAGCAGGCCACCCTTGACGAAGACGTCGCGGCGGGTGAACCCGTTGCCTTCCTCGACGATCTCGAGCTCGTCATGCTCGCTCATGTGCCTCCTCCTTTTCGGTTTGCGTCTGCCGGATCGTTGCCGATTCTCGGAGCTCGAAGCACCTCCCTTCTCAAACAGCCTCCGCGACGTCGTACATCACACCTTGCACCCCGTCCTCGCGCTGCAGTCGCACTGTGCGCCTCTCGCGGAAGGAGCGGTCACAGGCCCGCGCGAGGACGAATGCGGCGAGTGCGCGTATCGCCGCGGCGAACTCCTCTAGCTCGAGGAGGTAGGCCTGGCGGAACAGTTGCGTGAAGTCGACCACCCAGTCGACGGAAGCCTCGCCCGGGGTGAGCCATTGGTTGTGCACCAGACGGTGGTGGCCGATGCGCACGGTCGCCCTGGATCCCATCACCTCCGCCGAGCACTCGTACCCGTAACCTGCCGACCGGCTGTTGTCGATCACCCCGAGCCCGCCACTCGCAAAGCGCAGCGCAACGACCGCGTGGTCGATGTCTCCGAGCTCAGCGAAGGCAGGGTCCGTGAGAGCGGCGCCCACCGCCGTTACCTCGTCGATCTCGCCGGCCATCCAGCGAGCCGTATCCAGATCGTGGATGGTCACGTCGGCGAAGAACCCACCCGAGCCGGCGATGTAGTCGATGCTCGGCGGGCGCTTGTCCCGGAGCGAGCTTCGGAAGAGGTGGACGTCCCCGAGCTCGCCCGCCCTGATCCGCGCGGCCGCGGCCGCCCAGTCCGGGTCGAAGCGGCGGTGGAAGCCCACCTGCAGCTTGACGCCGGCGGTCGCCGCCGCCTCGATGGCTCGAGCGGTCGGCTCGAGCTCGAGCGCGATCGGCTTTTCACAGAACACATGCTTTCCTACTCCGACCGCCTGCCCGATCATCTGCGCATGCAACGCCGTGGGCGTGACCAGCACGACGCCTTCGATCTCAGGGTCCTGCAGCAGGTCCTCGTAGCTCGTCGACCACTCGACCTCGAGCTGCTCGCCCGTCGCCCGCGCAGCCTCTTCGACCGTGTCGACCACGCGCACCAGCTCGATCGAGGGCGAGCGAACGAGGTTCTCGGCGTGCAGGCGGCCCATGCGGCCCAGTCCGGCGAGCCCGAGACGCACGCGGCGCCCCATCCTCTTTCCTAGCCTCGCTCTTCCACGGGAAGAAGTGGCAACGATTTCATACGTCTTTGCTGGTGTCAAGCTAAGATTTCGAGCCTGTGCTTGGCAACGATTGCAGACTGTGACATGGCCTCCCTGGGCGGGCAGCGAGACACCCATCCAACTCTCGCCGAGGTGGCGGCGCAGGCCGGGGTCTCGCTCTCGACGGCGTCTCGGGCCCTACGGCCGGGCGCATCCGTGAGCGAGGAGACGCGCCGGCGCGTGCGTTTGACGGCGCGCCGGCTCGGGTACGAGCCGAACCGGCTCGCACGCTCGCTGCGGACGCGGTCGTCGACTCTGGTCGGCGTGATCGTGCCGGACATCGCAATCGGGTTCTACGCGCGGACGGTCAAAGGGGCACAGGACGCGCTCGAGCGGGCCGGCTACCAGGTGGTCGTGATGAACACGCAGCGGGAGGCGAGCCACGAGCGGGCGGCGCTGCGCACCCTGCTCGAGCACCGCGTCGACGGCATCCTCCTCGCCACCTCGGGGGGCTTCGAGCAGCCGCCGCGAGTGCCGGTCGTGTTCTTCGACAATCTCGTCGACGGTTCGGGGACGGCGCAGGTCGCCCTCGCCAATCGCGAGGGCATGGCGCTGCTGGTCGACCACCTCGTCGGCCACGGCCACTGGCGCATCGGATACGTCGGGGCTCCCCCGATCGCCACCTCGGGCATCGAGCGCCTCGCCGGCTTCGAGCAGGCGTCGGCGGCGGCCGGACTCGAGGCGGCACCCGACTACGTCTCGCTCGGCGACGAGGTGTGGTCCGCCGAGAGCGGCAGGCGCGCCGCCCGCGTTCTGCTCGCGCTCCGCGAGCCTCCGACCGGGCTGGTTGCCGCGAGCGACACGCTTGCGCTCGGGGCCATTTCTGCGATCCGGGAGGCGGGGCTCCGCGTGCCCGAGGACGTTGCGGTCGTGTCCTTCGACGACCCGTTCTTCGGCGATCTGATCGACCCGCCTGTTACCGCCCTCCAACGCAACGAACGCGAACTGGGCGAGCTCGCCGCCTCGCTCCTCCTGCATACGTTGACTACCGGGAGCGCCGGGCCGCTTGGATGTGCCCGCGGCCGCGGCAGCATCGCCGCTCGACGACGGCGAAGTGCTGGGTTTGGCTCGCGGCGTGGCGCCGAGCCAATCGCGCGCCCCAAGAAAGGGGCCGACGACAACGTCATCAGCGGCAACGTCGCCGGTCATAACGGCCGCGCCGGAGGCATCGTCATCGAGGGCAGCGCGACCCGGAACAAGCCGCGCGGCAATACAGCGAACGCGAATATGGGACGCGGCATCGTCGCCGTCCGTGGCACGATCGATGCCGGCGGCAACCGCGCGCGCGGGAACACGCGCAGTCCGCAGTGCGTCGGGGTGCTGTGCCGCTCAGCCCCGGACGCCACCACCTGGCTCCTAGTCGTGTCTCCGGCGCCCCGGCGTTACGGGTTCAGCCGGAACGGCGGGTACTCGTCGGTCACCAGGATGAACGCGTAACCGACCACGCGGTTGGTCCAGCGGAAGACCCCGAGGACGAAGTCAAAGAGGCCGCGCGGGTAGCGGCCGGTGAAGAGGATCGCGAACCAGGCGATGACCACCGACACCACTGCCGCGATCCAGAGGAAGACGAGCAGGATGTAGTGGGGGATCGCGAGCAGCCACTTCACGAGCGGCAGCCAGCGGTTAAGTCCCTGCTTCGCATCCGGATAGGGGAAGTCGAGCGCGACCGCCTGCTGCTCGTCGGTGGACGGGTAGCGGTCGTTCATCAGAGCGAGGAAGACGCCGATCCGGTTCGAGAACCTGAGCAGCTCGAGGTTCCAGTCGAACCACCAGCGGGGGTACTTCTGCCGGAAGAGGATCATCAGGAGCGGCGCGAGGAACAGCAGCCCGCCGGTCCCGCCGGCGATCCTCCAGCCCTGCTCGCCGGCCGCGTAGGTGCCTTCGTGGCCGCCGATGCTGGCGGCGAGGATCAGGATCGGGATCGCGACGATCAACCTGAACGCGGTTGTCAGCCGATTGAGCTTGCGATCGGGATACTCGACCGAGAACCGCACCGGATACGCCGGCCCGCCTGTTGTCTGGCTGCTTGACGCCATAGCTGCTCCACCTCCAGTCGCTCAAAGCACCGCGGCCCCTTGACGAGGCCGGGTATCACGCCGTAAACGTAAACGATTGGCCAAACTGGCAGAAGGCGCGAGAACCCGTCCTGGGGTGGGGCGGATGAGATCGCCGAATTCACAACGCCGGGACGACCTCGCGTGACTCCGGGCGCCTGCCGCTGGCCGCGCGATCACAGCTGAGGATCAGATACCTCGTGAGGGCGATTGACGCCGCTGCGCCTGCGCGCCACGCTGAGTCAGCGGCAATGCGGCGGCGTCTTTGGTTCGGTTCGGGTTGGGACCACCCCGACCTCCTCATGGGCAACCATGTGCGAACGCCTGCCGGTCGAGCTTGCCTCGAGTGCGGCAGGCCGATCGAAGCGGACGACCAAGGGTTGGTTGTGAACCTCGCCAGCGACTGCGAGGTGGAAGCGCATCTGACGTTCCATCCCGTCCACAGAAGCTGCAGCGAGCGAGCGATGCCTGACGAGCGGGCAGGGCGGATCAGCTGCGTCGAGTGCGGCCGCTTGCCCTTTCCTCAGGAGGAGGTAGAAGCGTCCTGGCGGGTCAACGCGGACGGGCTGGGCGAGCTCCACGTGTTCTGCCCCGAGTGCGCGGAGCGGGAGTTCGGCGAGTAATCTCGGGTCGCAGACGTCGAACCGGCGACCCCTGGGTACGACCTGGGGAACAGAGCCCCCGAGACCGGCCGAGGTCGCAGGTTCGATTCCTGCCCTGCCCACTCTGCAAAATCCCCGCAAACCCCGCTCTCAGGTGACCCTGCGGCCTGTCCGCCGGTACCCTCGACGAGTGCCGCTTCGCTCGAGCATCCGCAACGTCGCCATCGTCGCCCACGTCGACCACGGCAAAACGACGCTCGTCGACGCGATGCTCTGGCAGTCCGGCGCGTTTCGCGCGAACCAGGACGTCG
>WNGB01035930.1_pt1 | contig 10610 bp, 7 predicted proteins | sample 5400681 | NCBI WGS metagenome assembly WNGB01 (sample SAMN13153367, study PRJNA577476) | soil metagenome | isolation source: 115 cm soil or saprolite under grassland replicate 2 | place: USA:California | collected 2016-06-15 | reverse complement strand
AGTGACGAAGCATCGGTGACAAGGTGACCAGGTGACCAGGTGACCAGGTGACCAGGTGACCAGGTGACCAGGTGACCAGGTGACCGGATGAAAGAGCAGTGCTCGTTGATGACCTCACCTTGTCACCTGGTCACCTTGTCACCTGGTCACCTTGTCACCTGGTCACTTGCGAGGCGGCAGCGGCACTACCGGCGCCATGTCCCCCAGGATCTCGGGACCGTAGACCCGTGCGGAGTAGATGAGCAAGCCATGCACCGCGTGATAGAGCGAGCCGCCATCGATGGCGGCACCACTGTTGTCCAGCAGTAATTTCGTCAGCGCGCTCACCGCTTCCTGCATCCACGGCTCGCGCAGTTCCGCATCGGTCATCGCCAGCGCCAGCCATTCGACGATGTGGCCGGTCGTGTTGGTCCGGCGATTCACGTCCGGCGCGTCCTCGCGCTCCTTGAAAAAGGCGGTCGAGAAACTGCCGTCGGCGATCCGCACTTCGCGTGCCCGCCGCTTGTAACGCTCGATCCGAGCAACGACATCCTTCCAGACGCCCTCAACTTTCCCGCCCCTCTCCAGGTGCCGGTGCAGCACCCACGTCAGGCCGAACAGCCGGTGCGTGCCGCCGCAGGCCGCGTCCTCGATCGGTTCGTGTACCTCGTAACGCACCACGTCGGCGAACGTCAGCTTTTCGCCGTAGCGATTCGTCCAGCTATAGTCCGTGCCGAAATGCTCGCCGATGATGAGAATCGCCCAACTCAGCTCTTGCTTGTCGGTCAAGCGAGCGCGCACCTTGGAGAAGTTGACGAAGTCCTTGAAAGTGTACTTTTTGCCCTGGACGACAAACGGATAGTCGAGGCGCAGCCCCCACTGGACCATCTCGGCGACGAACTGATCCTGATGTCCCTGGGCGTAGAAAATCTGATCCTTGGGGCTGAGCACGTCGATGCCATCGTCGGTGGGGACGAGGGTTCCTTGCAGGCCGCGCATCTCGCCCCCCTCGCTGATGTATTTTAGGGCGTTGACGCGCTCCTTCGCCTTGTCGGAGAGGGTCGTGTGCTTCGGCCCCATGCCCAGGATCGCGTGGAAGACGGTCCAGAAACCGTGATTCCACTGCAGTTTTCGTCTGTCCACCTGGGCGATGGCCTCCTTGATCCGCTGCTGGAGAAGGTCGGCCCGCGGCGGCCCGATGCCGATGGCGCCGACCGGATCCTTGACCGGCGGATTGTCCTGCTTCTCCGGCGGTGGACCGACTGGGGCGCAGGATGCGGCGAACGCCGCAGCGACGGCGAGCAGCGCAATCCGCGAAAGGATGTATCCTCGCTTCATCGCGACCTCCCTGCGGCGACCGGCACCGCCTCCAGTCGTTGGGCGCCTGTGCCTGCCGTCGCCGGCGTTGCCGTCGGCAGCCAGCGCGCCAGTCCTTGCAGACCGGGGATGCGCGGCACTCGCGCGAGGACGCGGCGCCATTCGGCGGGGGTCAGGAAGCAGAGCGCGGCGACGAAGAACGCCGGCCCGAACAGCGGCAGTCCCATCACGTAGGCCCACACGAGCCACCACGCCGCCGCCCCGCCCAGCAGCAACACCCGCCAGCGCGGCCGCCAGGCGAACAGCGGGAACGTCAACTCCCAGCCCCACAGCAGGTATTGCGTCAGGCTCAGCACAAAGAGGTAGGCGGTGGCGTGCGCGGCGTGGCTGCGGGCCGCTTCCATCGTGGTCTGTAGCGGCGGGTTGAGGGGATACCAAAACGCGCACCCCGACCACCAATCGCCCGACTGCATTTTCGCCAGGGCGCTGACGACGAGCACGGCGGCGAAATGAACCTGCAGCAAGCGCAGCGCGACATTCGCACCCGCACTTGGCTGGGCGGTCCGGTCGCCACACGGCCCGAAGAACAAGGCTGAACTCGGCCCCAACAAGCGCGCCGCCAGCGATTGTTCCGGGTCGCGCTGACCCAGAAGGAGATAGCCGATCATCAGGTAGAAGGCGAAGAGTTGCAGCAGGGCATCGGCGTCGAAACCGATGGCGGGATTGGCGGTGAACGAGGCGACCACCACCCAGGTGAGCACTGCGGTCACGCGTGGCCACAGGCCCACGGTGAACAGGACGAGGATCGCCACCGACGCCCAGTAAATCGCGGTGACAGCGCCCGGACTGTTGGGGAACAGGTACAGGATCGACCAGCCCAGCGGCGGCCGTGCGGCCTCGGGCAGCTGCGACAGCCCGCCGTAGGCTTGCCGATCGAACCAACCGCTCAGCCCGAAGAGACCGTCGGCATGGCCGGCGAACGGCAGCAGCCAGTACAGGAAAAGCAGGCCAGCGAGCACGCGGACGCAATGCAGCCCGACGGGGTCCACCGGCGTGAACCAGAAGTGGACCCAGGCATCCTTGAAACCTTGTCGCACAGCGGGGACGGGCGCGCTCGCCGCGCCGCGCACCTCGGACACAGCGGGGCCGCCGGGGGCCCTGGCCGTGACGTTCGTTGATCGGAACTTATTCACGTGGCAGATCTCCAAAGTTGGCGAAGAACTCGTTGCCGAACATCCCCCTGGGCGGCTCCGTGGGCCAGACCAAGACCGCGGGCGGGATCGCCTCCTTGGTATGCCGCATCACTTCGGCCGACGCGGCTCCATGTTCACGGCACAGGTAGCGTGCGTAGGAGCGCACCAGCAATAGTGACCAGTCCGAGGGCCGGAAGATTTCGTTGCGCGGGATCAATCCCAACTCATGCTGCTGTTTCTCGACAAGTCGATACGGTTTCTCGGCAGTCACTTCCGTCTGCCCTGGCTGACCGTCCCAGATCTTGATCCGTTCCTTCTCACGCCCCAGGCCCGCAAGCGGCACAGGGCCGGGCTTTTGCACGAACTGATCATCTGCCAGGGCACGCGCCAGCAATTCCTGCCGGTGGCGGACCCAGGGATTGGCGTCTGGGTCGGGGAAGGTGAGGGTTTTGATGACCTCTCCGCCCTTGTTCTTGAGTTTGACGGTGAACTCCGCCCCGGGCATGCCCATGCGATTGCTGGCGAAGCGGTAGTGGTGGTTCAAGCGGAGTGGCCAGAGGTAGAACGGTCCGGTGACTTTGTTAACCTCCTGGGCGAACGTGGGCGGTTCGGCCGGGCTCGGTCCGAACTGCGTCATCCACGGCCCGCTCGGGGCGGCCAGAACCTGGGCGGCGACGGCGAAGAAGTGCGCGACGATGGCCGCGCTCCCCACCGTCACGAGCCAGGAGGGGAGCACGTTCGGGTTGCCGGACGTGGGTTGTGGCATCGGCTCCTCCAAGGTGACAGGGTGACAAGATGACCGGGTGCGGACACCAAGCCCACGGGCCGCAGCCCGTGGGCTTTCCGATCACCGTGGCTTTGACTTCCCGCTTCCAGGCTACACCATCATGCCCGAAAACTCGACGCATTTTGCGTGGTTTCTAGCAAGTGACAGGGGATCGTCAAGGCGTGCCTTCGCCCCAGGTGGCAAAACGTGCCCAGGCGTCCCGCTTGTTAGGTGAAACCCCTCCCCCCAACCCCCTCCCCGCAACGGAGAGGGGGAGAAGAAGAGAGACTGCTTGGCTTGCTCCCCCTCTCCTTGCAGGGGAGGGGGTTGGGGGGAGGGGTTTCACCTAACAAGCGGGATTTGCCGAGGGTGACGATTCTCCCGGTTCCGGCGTTTGCAAAAACGGCGCCGAATTTGTGGCGGCCCAAATCCTGAGCTATGTTTCGTCTGCAGGGTATGTCATCTTCCCGGCTCATCGACCGTACGGTGGGGATGAGTCGGCATCGCCGAGGGAGAGGAGACGTATGGGGCACCCACGAATCGTGCTCATGGGGATGTCGTCCAAACTGCAGGGGTTGCGGTGGGAATCCGGAACCCTGCTCCGCATCGGCCGTCAGAGCAACCTTGATATCGCTCTCGATGACCCTTCGCTGGCGCGTCAACATGCTGAGGTGTTCACAACGGGACAGAAATGGCTGTTGCGCGACCTGACCGGCCAGGACAAGCATCAAACGCTGGTCAACGGCAAGCGCGTCAGCCGGACGGACTGCCGGCTGCAGCAACACGACATTGTCCAGTGCGGCAACGTCGCTTTTCAGGTCACGTCCCTGGAGGTGATGGCTCCGTCCAGCACCACAGCCGCCTCGCCGCAGCCGGCCAATCCTCCTCCGAAAGACCACCTGAAGACGACCGGCAGTTTTGTGCGGGTGCAGGCGGCGTCCAACCGCAGCTGGGACCAGGCCATCGAGGCGGTGACCCAGGTCCGCGCCCCGGAGCGCCGCAAGGATCAGCACTTGCTCACCCTGCTGCGCGCCAGCCATCACCTCTGCCATATCGCCTCGCTCGATGAATTGCTGCGGTCCGTCCTGGAGGACGCCCTGCAGGCGCTCGGGGCGCAGCGCGGCTCGATCCTCCTGGAAGACCCGTCCACGGGACAGATGCAGCTGCGCGTGGTGCTGGCGCCCGACCTGCCGGAGATGTCCCGGCGCTGTTACAGCAAGACGCTGGCGGAGCGTTGCTTTCGCGAGGGCGAATCGGTGCTGTGCCGCGACGTCAGCGCCGAGGCCGACCTGGCCGAGGCCTGGAGCGTCCGCAAAGGCGCCATGGCCTCTCTGATTTGTGCTGTATTGCGGTCTCCGCGGAGCCGCCTGGGGGTGTTGCAACTCGACCGCGGCCCGCTGCAGGATCCGTTCGACGAGGACGATTTTCACCTTGCCGACGCCATCGCCGCCAGTGTCGCCATCGGCATCGAGAGTGCCCGCCTGATCGATCAGCAGCGCGAGCAGTTCATCCAGACGGTGACCTCGCTGGCGCGCACGGTCGAGGTGCGCGACCCCTACACCTGGGGCCACGCGCGCCGGGTGACCGACTACTCTCTGCTGCTGGCCGACGAACTGCGCGTCAGTGCGGCCGAGCGGGATCAAATCCAGATCGGCGGCCCGCTGCACGACATCGGCAAGATCGGCGTGGACGACGCCGTGCTGCGCAAGCCCGGCAAGCTGACGCCGGAAGAGGTCGAGCAGATGAAGCAGCACACCGTCCTCGGCGCCGCCATCCTGGAGTCGATCGTCAGCCTGGCGCCGATGATTCCGATTGTCCGCCACCATCACGAGCGCTGGGACGGCAAGGGCTACCCCGACGGCCTGGCCGGGCCGCACATCACGCTGACGGCGCGCATCGTCGCCGTCGCCGACGCCTTCGATGCGATGACATCCAATCGTCCCTATCGGCCGGCGATGCCTGCGGAGCGCGCCTTTACGGAGTTAGAGGAGAAAGCCGGTAGTCATTTCGACCCGATCTGCGTTCGCGCATTTCTGGCCGCGCAGCCGCGCATCGAGGCATTGTTGCGGCAGAAATAACGCCCGCGGCGCGGGAAATCCGAAACACGAAGCACGAAGAAGAAAAAAGGCCCCGGAGCGCGGGCGTCTCGCCCGCTGCCAAGCCGCCAGGATGCGGGCGAGACGCCCGCGCTCCGAGTGTCTCCGTTTTCTTTGTTCGTGCTTCGGATTTGTTTCGGATTTCGAGTTTCGGATTTCGGATTTTCCTCAGCTACCATCCTTGCGGCCCCACATTTCGTCTGCTACATTCATCCCTCGTCAGCCCCATTCAAACCAACAAGTATTTTCAACTTATCGACTGCGAGGTTGAATCATGGCCACGGTGAAAGCGTGGAAGCACGGGCAAGACGGGGCTCCGTACTTCCCCGAGGATTTCGAGATCGTCAAGAAAGCCGTGCTGCAGGTCACGGACATCAAAACGAATCACAACAAGTATTACGCCACAACAAGTATTACGCCATCGAGATGCACAAGGCGGAGGAGAAGGGCAAGGTCTTCTTCCGCGTCTACACGCACTACGGCCGCACCGACGACCTGGAGACGAACCCGGACGCCGGTCAGAAGGAGTGTCGTTATTTCGCCAACACCGTCGAGGCCGAGGCCAACTACCAGTCGATTTTCCGAGAAAAGACCTCTGCAAGGAAGGGTTACAAGGAGGTGGCACTGGCGTCGAGCAAGATCGGCTCGCAGAAGGCGCGCGGCACCAGCACCGGCGACGTCGATGCCAAAACGCTGGAAAAGATCAAGGGGAAAAATGGCGATGGCCCCGTGGTGGCAGCCGTCAAGACCAGCACGCTCGCTCAGGGGGTGCAGCACCTCGTTCGCTACATTTACGACGAGGCGACCAACGCCCTGACCACGACCGTCGCCGCCAAGATCACCGCCAACGGCATCGAGACGCCGCTCGGCATTTTGACCGTCGGCCAGATCGAGAAGGGCGAGAAGATCCTCGCCGAGGCTTACGAGCTTTTCCAGAAGAAGGCCAAGAACCTCCACTCGGAGTTGGAGCGCCTCAGCGGCGACTTCTACACCGCGATCCCGCACCGCATCGGCCGCACGCGCGCCGCCATCGCCAGCGCCGTGATTGACAGCCTCAGCGCCTTCGAGCAGAAGCAGAACACGCTCCAACTCATGAAGGACATGTTGCAGATCAACGGCGAGAGCGGCAGCGTCCTCTTCGACGCGAAGATCGATCAGGAGTATGAAGCTCTGAAATGTCAACTTGGCTTCCTCGACCACGACAGCCCGCAATTCCGCGAGATGGCCGACCACGTCATCAAGAGCCAGGTCAAGAGCAAGAAGATCAAGGTCGTCAACATCTACACCTTGAAGCGCGACGGCGAGTGGACCGGCTTCGCGGAGAAAGTCGGCAATCACAAGATGCTGTTCCACGGCTCGCGCATTCAGAACTGGGTCGGGATCCTGTCGCGTGGCATTCTGCTGCCGAAGATCGTCGTGAGCATGGGCGTGAATCGCACCGACGCGGGCTGGCTGGGCAACGGCATCTACTTCGGCGACGCCGCCTGCACGAGCGCCTTCTACACGACGCCGGGCCGCCACAAGACGCGGCTGATGGCCGTCGCCCGTGTGGGGCTGGGCAAGATGAAGGACTACAACAAGATCACGTATGGTCTCAACGCCCCGCCGGAGGGATATAACAGTTGTCACGGCGTCCGCAACCAGCCCGGGAAACCGTCGGAGTTTGAGGACGACGAGTATGTCGTCTACACGACTCAGCAGCAGCGGCTGGAATACCTGGTCGAACTGACTGCGTAACCCCACACAAGCCCACCGGCCGCGGCCGGTGGGCTTCTCACGGGAGGGAAAACCATGCTGGTGCAAGTGATCCTGGTGGACATCAACCCGCGCATGGTGCAGGCGTGGCAGTCCACCTTTGAAGAGAATCCAGAGGTCCAAATCGTTCAGGGGTCGATGCTGGATCAGCAGGTGGACGCCTGGGTCTCGCCGACGAACGCGAAGGGCAGCATGGATGGCGGCCTCGATGCCATCATCAAGGGCTATCTCGGCGCCCAGATCGAGGCGCGCGTGCAGAAGGACATCGCACGGTTCTACCATGGCGTGATGCCGCTGGGCTACGCGACCTGCGTGCCGACCGGTCACGCGGTGCCGAAGTTCCTGATCTCGACGCCGACCATGGTGGCCTCGTCGCAGGACGTCAGCGACACGCTCAACGTGGCGCTGGCTTGTTCGGCAGCGTTTCAGGCGGTCCACATGCAGAACGCCCGCGACCCCGGCAGCATCCGCTCGGTGGCGCTGCCCGGCCTCGGCGCCAACACAGGCAAGGTGCCGCCCGAGATCTGCGCCGACCTGATGTGGACGGGTTACAATCTCTTCCGCGAGCAGGAATTTACTGACTTCGGTGCGATGCGCGTGGCGTTGGAGCAGCAACTCGGCACGCTCGATCCGACGGCCGCCCCGCCGCCGAAGAAGAGCGCCCCCAGCCCGCCGAGCAAGAGTAGCGGGTCGCAGCCGAAGCCGCCGCCCCCGAAGAAGCTCGACGTGGATTTCGACGACGCGGAGTAGTTGCCTTTTCTTCCCGCTTGCGGGTTAGCACTTTGCGCGCTAACCCGCAAGCGGAGCGGGGAGAGTTCCCATGCCCCCATCCACCGCGAACTTCTACAACCCACAGGGGCCGGATCACGTCGCCGATGTCTCTGTCCAGCAGGCGACGGACCCTGAGTTTCAGCTTCTCCGCGTTCGTCGCGGCTCGGGCTGGAGCGCGAAACTCCACGACACTTTCCACGGCCCCTACACGCAAGATCAAGTCGAGGCGCAGTTCGCGGCCGTTCTTCAGTCGTTGCGCGCTGAGGGTTTTCTGCCGTCGGGCATCCACGCAATGCTGGACGCACTCGACGACACCGACCCTGCCGTGCGCGCCCGTGCCGCCGCTCGCCTCGGCTGGCGGCGCAGCCGCGACGCCGTTGACAAACTCCTCACTCTCCTCCCAAGCGCCACCGACGACACCTGCGCCATCATCGACGCTCTTGGAGCGATCGGTGACCCGCGCGGCATTCCGGCGGCGCGACAGCAGGCGGCCCGTATGCTGCTCTCGCGGCGTCGCTCCGGCGTCGAGGCGCTGCGCCACCTCGGTGACAACCAGGGATTGGCGGAGGCCCGACAGCGGGCACTTGACCGACTGCCGCCGCCGATCCGCCAGCGGCTCGAAGCAGTCAGCGCAACCGGGACGGGCCTCGACGCCCAGACACTTGCCGACGCGGTTCTCGCGCTCGAACCACCGCAGCAGGGTTTGGCGCTCGACACCCTCTATGAGTTGGCAACGCCGCTCACTTTCCGGGCCGTCTGGCAGGTGCTGCAGAAGATCCCCTTCGACCGGGCGCACCTGTGGCGCTACGTCAAGAGCGTGTTCAAGCGCTCGATGCTGCGGAGCGACCCCTCAATGTTTGGCTACCTCGCCTACGCCATCGAAATCCGCGGCCGTTCCAGCAAGGGCACCACGGCGACGGTGAAATCCGGCTACGACGGCTCACAACACTTTACGCGCATTTTCGGGAGGAATACTCAGGATTTCCTGCGTCGCCTCAGCTGGCGCTATCTGCGCAACCTGGCGCGCTACCGCCCCGAGCACTACGCCCACGCCGCCGCCGAGGCGATCATCCACTACACCGCCATGGATGTGCCGTCGCACTTCACGATGAGCACAGGCTTCGGCCATTCCTACGTTCTGCATCGTGTCCTGCTCGGCGGGAGCAACCGCTTCCATTTCGCCGGCCGCAACATGCGTTTCTCGGCACGGAAAACCAAGATCGCGCCGGAGGTGCGCGAGGAAGCGTTCCCGCATCTGTGGGACGAGCAACCGCGGGCTTACCTGCGCGTCCTCAGCGCGGCTCGCCTGGCGCAGACGCACGTTTTCGCCGTGCGCGCGGTGAAGACGAACCACCCGGACCTGATCCGGACCGCGACACCTGCGGAACTCGTCGGCATGCTGCGGGCCCCTTACACCCCGACCGTCGAGATGGGCCTTGCGGAGTTAGAGCGACGGTTCGATCCGACCAACCCCGACTGGGCGCTGCTGGAAGAACTGCTCGCCGACGAGCGGCTGATGGCCCGCGAGATCGGCCAGCGCTGGCTGCGGCTGACGGCGGGCATCTGGTCCAACGACCCGGTGCGCATCGTCGCGTTCCTGTCTTCTGCGCAGGCCGACACGCGCAACCTCGTCCTCGACATGATCCGCGGCAAGCTGCCTCATGACCAGCAACTACGACGGCAACTGGCGCCGCTGGTCCTCACCGCCTTGCGGAACCCCGAGCCGGCGCCGGGCGTCCATGACACCCTCACGCAGTTCGTCCGCGAGTCGCTGGCGGCGGAAATGCAGACGTTACTCAGCGTCTTCCAGTTGGCGGACTGGGTCGCCCGTGGCTCGCCGACCGCTCAGGCCCTCGCTGGCTTCCTGCTCCGGTCCCGGCCCGAGGCCGTCAAAGAACTTGGCCTGGAACGACTGACCGCAATGGCCCAGCACGAGGTCGCCGCCGTGCGCGCCGCCGCGCACGCTCTGCTCATGGGAGCGCGGGACATCCTGCAAAGCGACCCGTCAGTGCTGTTCCTCCTCGTCGAGAGCGAATGGGACGACACCCGCACGGCGGCGTTCGAGATGGTTCGCATGATCGACCCTGTGGTGCTCGGTTTCGACGGTGTGATGGGCCTGCTCGACTCGACCCGCGACGACGTCCAGGAACTCGGCCGCGAGCTGGCCGCGAAACACCTCGCCGACTTGCCGGTCGCCGAACTGGTGTATCGCCTGGTGCAGCATCCGGGCGCCGGCATGCGCCGTTTTGCGCTGGAGTTGGTTGTCAATCATCTGCCGCCCGGTGACGGCCCACTGTCACGCCTGAAGGAATTTTGCCGAGCCGCCCTGTTCGAGTTGTGGCCGCAACGCCGCGTCAAGGAGGGCATCGTTGACTTCCTGACGGCGCGCGGCCTGGAGGACGAGAAGCAGGCGGCTGTCGTCTCGGCGGTGCTCGGCGACGTGGTGCGGGCGCAGGGCCGGGCGGACTTCGAGAACGCCCTGGAAGCTCTGGTCCGGCTCAAACTGGCCTATCCCGAGGTGCCATCAACGGTCACGGTCATAGCGGGAAATGGCTCGGGTTCGTAGTCCCGCCTTTAGGCGGAATCAACATGTTCCGCCTAAAGAGATCGTCCAGCTTTCGGTTCTTACGCAGCAACGAGTTGCGTCGTGGGGGGTAGACGAAGATGGGGAGAGCAGCTGCAATGACGGGGTGTTCAAGCCATCGTCACCGGCAGGAGTCTCCCCATGTCCAT
>WNGB01040469.1_pt1 | contig 10611 bp, 10 predicted proteins | sample 5400681 | NCBI WGS metagenome assembly WNGB01 (sample SAMN13153367, study PRJNA577476) | soil metagenome | isolation source: 115 cm soil or saprolite under grassland replicate 2 | place: USA:California | collected 2016-06-15 | reverse complement strand
TTGTCGGGCCCGGATACGCGAGTTCCGCGCGCATTAGGAGCGCGAGGACCCCGCCAATCAGGAAGAACAGGAACGAATTCGCGAGGTAGAGGATGCCGATCTCGTGATGGTTCGTCGTCGTGAGCCAGCGAAATACGCCCACGGGCGCGTTCCGGGAACGGTAGCCGGTGACGACCTCTCCCGCCATCCGAGAACCCCGAGTGTGGCCCCTGTTAGAGGGCCCGCCGGTCCCCGTACTTCAGGAGCGGACAAAAACCTTCCTACGACTCCCGATTGCGACGTGCGCATCGATGCGCGAGTTCGCGCGGCGTTCGCACGATACACCGCAAAAGGTTTTAGCGGAATGCGGTTTTCGGCAGTCGATGTCGGGGCCTCGACGGCTGATGTTCCTGGCACCTGCCACGCTTGTTGCGCTCTCGCTCCTCGGAGGGAATGCCCGCGCGGCCCCCGTGTCACCGGGAGAGGGCGCGACTCAGGACCTGTTCTGGATCGTGCTCATTCCCGCGGTCGGAATCGGGATCTTCGTGAGCGCGCTCATCGCCTATGCCGTGTTGAAGTTCCGCGTCCGACCCGGTCATACGACCGGCCCGGCCAATCCGAAAGTGCACGACCGCGAGCTCGAGGCCTTGTGGACCGTCATCCCCGCGATCATCCTGTTGATCGTCGGCTTCGCCGCGTTCCAGACCCTCGTCGCGACGGACACGCTGCCTCAGGACCCCGACGTGATCATGGAAATCAACGCCCACCAATGGTACTGGAACTTCAACATCACCTACGTTCGAAGCGGCACGTGGCTGAACACGACGGGCAACTTCACGTCGCTCAACACGACCGGCGCGTTCACAATCAAAACCGGGCTGGTCGTGAAGATCATCCTCCGCTCCTTCGACGTCGCGCACTCCTTCTACCTGATCGGTTTCGACCTGAAGATCGACGTGATCCCGGGCCACACGAATTTCTACTGGTTCAAGCCATTGCAAGCCGGTGACTTCATGATTCGATGCGCGGAGTTTTGCGGCCTCAACCATTACACGATGACCGCGACCCTGCATGTGGTCCCGTGAGGCCGCCACGGAGCTCCGAGGGACGGTATGGTGCGGGTCTGGTTGGGGGTGATCGCGGTTGGCGTCTTGATCATACTCTTCGCCTCCTCCGCGGTTCTCCCTGGCACAGCGTTGGACGTTCCTGGCGCGCGCGGAGCGGACGTGGTTCCAGAGAATGAGCCGCCGCGGACCGGGATTTGGCCGGTGAACTGGACGTTTTACGGGAGCGCCGGTGGGGGCTGGGGGCTAACGAGTGCGTCGCTCTCTAACCCAGGGCCAACCGTAACGGTATATCGTGGGGACCTCGCGAATCTCAACAACATCGCCGACGGGAACGAGCCGAGCTCGCCGGACTTCACCTCGGCCCAGACGATCATCTGGAACTTTACCGCGGATCAGAGCGGGAATTGGACTTACAAATGCGGCTACCATCAGACTTCGATGACCGGTACGATTATTGTCCTCTCCGAGCCGAGGCCCGTCAACCTCACGTTCTATGGAGGCGCGGCGGAAGGCTGGGGATTCTCCACCGCGAAAGTTACCAATCCAGGACCGTCCTTGGTTGTCCACAACATCGCCGACGGGAACGAGCCGAGCTCGCCGGACTTCACCTCGGCCCAGACGATCATCTGGAACTTTACCGCGGATCAGAGCGGGAATTGGACTTACAAATGCGGCTACCATCAGACTTCGATGACCGGTACGATCTTGATTGTCGGAGGTCCTCCCCTGCGACCTCCTTCGCGGATAGCAATCCCTCTGATCACGGGTATCATGATTGGGACGCTCGGGGTGGTCCTCGCGTTCGCGGCGGTCTATCACGTCCGCGCGGTCCGGGCTGCGAAGCGAATGAAATGAGGCGTCCGCGATGACGGATCTGGCCGTCCTCGCCTTTGGCTTCGGCGTGATGCCGCTCGCCGCGATCCTCTTCTACGCGTTCCCGGATGCCGTCTTGCGGCACCGGGAAGCCTCTTGGGGAATCCTCGCAGGCGTGGTAGGATTCCTCGGGCTCTCACACGCGATGGCGCTCGTCCTCTTGAATCACTCCCTGCTTGGCGATCGGCCGCTCGCGACCCTTCTCTCGGTTTTCGGTCTGGCGGTCGGCGCCGGCGTCGGATGGATCCTCCTCGAAGGGCCATACATCCGGACCGAGTCGAATCGAATTCTCGCGGCGGCGGTCGCGTTCCTCGGTCTCCATAGCTTCGCCGATGGGCTTGTCCTGGGCGCGGCCTACCTCGGAGGCTTCACGCCGAATGTGCCCTTGGACGCCGTGACGGTCTCCGCGACGGCCGCGCACCGATTCGTCGAGGGGACCATCGTCGTGATCCCGGCACTGTCGGCAGCCTGGAAGCCGCGCGTCGCGTTCCTCCTCTTGTTCTCGTCGCTCTTCTCCATCGTGGCGGCGTATCTGCCGATCTGGATCGCCGACGCGTACGGCTTCACGCCGATCCGGTCCGTCATCGCCCTCTCCATTCCGACGTTCGCCTCCGCGGCCGAGGCGACCCTCGCGCTTCTCCTCGTCGCCCGCGCATTCCTGCCGCTCGCATCGATGGACCGCGGAACGCGATGGGTCGTGTGGACCGCCCTGGGGTTCGTCGGAATCAGTCTCGTGCACTTCCTCGTCGAGTGAGGCTCATCCCGCCGACGACTCAGACGGCGCGACACCGGCGGGCAGCCGAAGAGCCAGGAGCGCGACCATGAGTGCGAGGGCCAACGTCGCGGTGCCGAGCGCGAGATGAATCGTCACGACGACCCAGTGGAGCGGACTCGTGATCGTCATGATCGTCAGGGCGCCGAACGCCACTTGGGCCACGAGGACCGCGAACGTCATCAAGGAGAGCGTCACGATGGGCGCCTGCGCGCGATGCCACAGGACCGCGAACGCCATCGTCAGGAGCACGAGTAAGGAGGTGAGCGCCGCGACGAGGCGGTGTGCGTACTCGACCGCGACGCGCGGGTCCCCCAGGTTCGGGACGATCGAGTTGTTGCACAAGGGCCAGTCCGGGCACGCGCCCCCGGCGTCCATGCCGCGGACGGTGCCCCCGATGACGATCGTCCCGTAGGCGGTGATCGCCGAGAGGACGGCCACGATGCGGAAGAGACGACGGCGATCGATCTGCATGAGCCCGTGGGTCGGCGGAGATGGTCTTTCTCGATAAAGCCTTGCTACGCCTACGTGCGGAGGAGGCTCAGCCCAACCGCCAGGATTGCGAGGTCGAGGGCAGATCCGACCGCGCGGAGGATGCAGACGGCTTGGATGACGAACACCTCAAGCGCCGAAAGACCAAGCCCAATCGCCGCCCCGATCGCGGTCAAGAGCACGATCCATGTCCCGATGGACCATCGGCCGCCGATGCCGGCTGTGGCACGGCCGCCAAGACGGGCGTCGAGAGGACGATCAGCACGTCAATCCCGAGGATTCGGCCCTCCGGATGCTCCGCCCCGCAACGCGGCGCGCTCCCTCCTCCATGATCCCCTGGCCGATAGACCTTATTCCGGACACCGCATTTGACGGACGACGCTGTCCGAGTGACGGTTTCGCGACATTTCCTCGTGGGATTCGATAATCGCACAACAACCTTGATGCCACGACCGCCCCACCGGACGCCGATGCATTGGGGGTTGCGTGCCTCTACGCGGGCGACCGCGCTCGCCCTCGCCCTCGTGGCCATGGCGGTGCTCGGGGGACCCGCGTCCGCGATCGCCTACCAGTTCTACGACGGCGTGAGCGATCCGCCGCCCAACTATCCCACCGGCGGCGCGGGCATCGACGTCTTCGAAAACCAGTGGGGAGCCCAATCGTTCGCCGCCAGCGCGGCATACGTCCTGGCGGAGGTAGACCTCTGGGCGTTCACCCACGGATCGACCACGGACACGTCGACGGTCGAGATTCGTCTGGACAGCGGCGGGAGCCCGGACATGACGACGCCGGCCTTGGCCAACGGGTCGGCGCGGGCCGCCTCCTCGTACGCCTGGGTCGCGTTCCCCTTGGCGCCCCAGGTGCAGCTCAGCCCCGGGGCCGTCTACTGGGTCGTGCTTGAGAGCTCTGCCCCGAGCGGCGGGACGGGCTGGAGCTGGTGGAACACGCGGAACGACACATACATCGCACCCGGGGTGGGAGAGCAGTCGAACGACATGGGGGCGAAATGGAGCCTCGCGAAAGGGGACTTCGAGCTCCGGACATTCGGGTATGCGGAGGTCGGAGTCGTCTTGGCGATGGCGGCGGATCGGCTCGGCGTTCGGGCCGGAGATACCCTCACGTACACCCTGTGGCTCAACAACTCCGGAACCGCCCCCGCCGGCGTCGTCTGGATCAATGACACCCTGCCCGCGTCCGTCGCGTACGCGTGGGACAACGCCACCGATCTGGGCGGTGTCAAGGTCGGCAACGCGAATTGGACTTTCCCAGGGCTGTCGCCCGGGACTCACGCCTTCGTCCTTCGCGTCTCCGTGCAAGGGGCAGCCCCGCCTGGCGCCATCCTAACGAACGTCGCAAGGCTCAACTATACGGACCTCGCGGGGGCTTCGAGGCCCGGTTCGGCCGTCGCCATCACGTCGATCGTGATTGCGGCGGGGGGCGATGCGCCGTTCAATCTCTGGATCCCGTTCGCCTTGGGACTGCTCTTCGGCATTTCCATGCTCGTCGCCCTCGTCGCGCGGCCCAAGGGCCGGGTCGAGCAAGTGTTCCTCGTGAGCCAAGGAGGGACGCTGATCAGCCATTTCTCCCGGACGCTGAAGCCCCACAAGGACCGGGACATCCTCGCCGCGATGCTGACCGCGGTCCAGAGTTTCATCCGGGATGCGTTCGACCCGAGGGAGAATGGTGGGCTGAAAGAACTCGCCTTCGGCCACCGCAAGATCCTCATTCGGCAAGGCGCCCACACCTTCCTCGCCGTCGTGATCGCAGGCCGGTCGTCCGCGGGATTGGCCCGACAGATGAAGAACACCCTGTTCCGGGTCGAGGACGCGTATCACGACGTCCTCGCCCGTTGGTCGGGCTACGTCGATGAGTTGGTCGGAGCCGACCGCATCCTGGAGGAGTCGCTCGTCGAAAGTCGAGGCCCGGGGGCTCGTTGGCGGTCTCGCCGGCGCTCCGGCGGCTAGGGAACGCGAGCGCTCGCGGCGAGCCATTCCGCAGACCGGTCGGGCGCGAAGGGCCGAACCGAGGACGTGCCGCAGCGAAAAAATTCCGCTCGATTCCCCCGCTTCAAAGGGAGGCATGGGGACGCAGGGACATGGGGACGCAGGGATTTGAACCCTGATCGACGGGTTTCTCCCACGCGGGGAGCGACCCACGCGTGTCTCGCGAACCATGGGTCAGCGCTCCAGTCTGTCATCACTGGATCAGCAAACCCGTTCGCAATCAAGCCCATGACTGGAGCCCGTAATTCTACCAGGCTAAACTACGTCCCCATGGCACTCGCGAACTCGCGGAAGAGCGGCGGGGATATCTAACTTTGCGTGGCGGGCGGTCGCGTCTCATTCGGATTCCGTGACGAAGCCGCTCCCGCCGCAGCGGGTGCACTGCCCGGTCCCGCGACAGTATGCGCAGACGGCGTTGGGTCCGCCCCCGGTGCCGCCGCAGTCCTCACACACCTTCCACCCTTGGCAATCGGGGCATGCGCCCTCGAACGGGATCTCCTGCGAGATCCGGATCAATGCTCCTTCGGCCGAGGCGATGAGACTGCCGTCGACCGTGAGGAGGCCCAGCCGGGCCTGAAAGGATCCGCCTCGGAGGATCGTCGCCTCCGATGCGCCAGGATCCTCCGGCGTGATGATCAGCGACCCTTCGAGGAGCGATGGGGTCAGTGGACCGTCGACGTCGTTCGAGACGACCTCGCCCCGAAGCGACGATCGCTTCTGCGCCGACTCCGAGCTCGCGAGGCCCGTGATTCGGCAGGCGAGCTTCAGGCCTTCGTGCAACGGCTCCGTGCCTCGCTCGACGACGACGCGCGCGTATCGCCCTATGATCGAGTCGTCTGCCATGGAGGCCCGTCCATCGGAGGGGAGGGCTTGAAACCGGCCGGCCCGATTCTCACGGTTGGAACGACCGCACGAGGGAGAGGGCCTAACGCTGACGCATCTTCTGCTCCCGCTTGCGGCGGCGCATCCGCTTCTTGCGCCACTTCCAGCGCATCTTGCCGCGCTTCTTCCACGCACGCGAGGAGCGTTTCATCCAGTTTCTGGACGCGCGGAAAATCCGGGCCACTTATGTAGTTTCCGTTGATGGGCCCTCGAGGCCGCGGCATTTCCGACCCGGGGGCGCTTGCTCAGCCGTGGGAATACAAGGTGTTCCCGGGTCCGTTGTAGTCCGGCCCTTCGCCCCACGCGAGCTGAACGGTCCCGCTTGGGTCGAGAGCCAAGGTGATATAGTCCCCGTATGGGAACGCGAACCCTTGTCGGGTCACGTATGCGTAGCCCGAGCGGAACGCGGACACCTGGATGTCTGCGGACCATGTCGAGCCTCCGTCGGCCGAGCTGCGGTACCAGACGTTGTACGCGCCGGTGCGATTGTCCATCCATGCGACCCGGACATCCCCCGCGGGGCCTGCGGCGACCCCAGGAAAGACGTGGAAGGAGGGCGTGCCGTCGGTGCTGAGATCGATCCGCGAGGACCAGCTCGCGCCTCCGTCGGTCGAGCTCCGGTACCATGCGTGGGGCGGCCCGTGGTCGTACAGGGGTGCATTGTACGTCACGTAGACGTTCCCCGCTTGGTCCGTCGCGATCGCCGCGCCGGTCCCGAGGAAGTCCCAGCCGCAGGACGTCGGGCAGGCCGGGCCAGGCGGTAGACCGGTGTCGGCATACGACAGGCTCCAGCTCGCGCCCCTGTCGGTCGACTTCGTGACGAGGACGTCTTGCGGGCCTTGCGCCTGCCCGCTCTTGTGGATCAGCTCCCAGACCATGTACACGGTCCCGTCCGGGGCGACCGTCGCCCCGCCGTTCAGCGGCCAGCCGAGGGTGTTCTGGTTGATCTGCGTCGTCGTGAAAGTCCGGCCGCCGTCATGCGATGCGGAGACGAAGAACTTCTGCGCGACGTCGAAGCCGACGTAGACGTCGTCCCCGAGGACGGCGAGACCGTCCTTGTCCGTCGGGCCTTGTTTGACGTCCGCGTTCACCGCGACCGGGTCCGACCAGCTCGCACCGAGATCGTCGGAGCGTTGCACGACCGTGTCCTTGGCGAGGAGGTAGCTGACGAACACGATCCCGGCGGCGTTGATCTTCACCTGCGGATCGTACTGCGTCGACGGACCGACAGTGAGGGGCCGCGGGGCATCGAAGGTCCGCCCTCCGTCATGGGAGACCTGGACCGTGATCGTCGGGTCGGCGCACGACGCGCACGACGGAACCCCTCCGAAGTGTGTCGCCAGGTAGTACACGTTGCCCGCGCCGTCGGAGTCGACCGCAGGTTCCCAATCGTCCCCCGCCGGGAAGGCCATCACCGCGGGCGTGCTGAGCGGGCTTCGGGCCGCCCCGACGTTCGTCATCGAGATGGCCACGAGAACAAGGGCCACGACGAACGCGCTCAACACCGCGACGGGCCTTCGCATGCCGCCCCCGGGCGGGATGGCGGATGGCTGAATAAGGCTACGGGCCGCGGCGGTCCTCAATCCGTATAAGTCCGGTGCGCGATACCCCGCCGGGGAGAGCATGCCCAACATCGCGCGGAGCATCATCCGAGACAGTCTGCAGGCGAAACCGGACGAGGCGATCGTCATCCAAGCGGGGACCCAATCCATCGACTTGGCGACGCAAGTGGCGGTCGAGGCGTACAAGGTCGGCGCGGATCCCGCGATCTTCCTCGACACGGACGAGGTGTTCTTCGGTCAGTTTAAGTACCTGAGCGAGGACCAGCTGCGGAAGACGTCGGCGCATTGTCTCGGCATCGCGGACTACGTCGACTCGTACGTGTACATCGGCGGGGTGGAGGACCCCGCGCCCATGAGCCGCGTCCCGCAGTCCAAATGGTCGGCGCTGTTCCAGGGGGAGGACGCGCACCGCCGCAAGAACATCGAGAAGAACCAGAAGCAGGTCGGGGTGGCGCTCGGTGCAGTCACGCGGGCCCGGGCGAAGACGTACGGCTTCGCGTACGACAAGTGGAAGCGCACGACGGAAGCCGCCATCGCAGTCGACTACAAGGCGATGCGCCGGACCGCGGACGTCCTCGCCGCGATGTTCCGCCGGCCGGCGGAGGTCCGCGTGAAGGCGGACGACGGCACGAACCTCCGGTTCCGGCTCGCCGGGGAGATGCGGACGCCGCACATCGACGACGGCGTCATCAGCGAAGAGGACATCGCGGATCGCAACCCGACGACCTCTCTGCCGGCGGGCGCCGTGTTCGTGGCGCCGATCGAAACGAGCGCGAAGGGCACATTCCACTCCGACGTCCCCATCCCGTCGGTCGGCACGCTCATCGAAGGGATGACATGGACGTTCCGCGACGGCCGCCTGACGGACTTCACCGCGAAGAAGAACCTGAAGAGTTCGCAGCTCAACTATGCCGACGGCACGGGCGCGAAGGACCGGTTCGCCTCGTTCGGGATCGGCCTCAACAAGAAGCTCCTCCCCGGCTACCTGAACTCCGTGTACGCAGCGGGGGTCGTGTCTGTTGGCATCGGCGACAACAAGGACCTCGGAGGGGACAACGAGAGTACTTACGGGTTCGCGGGCTTCCAGCGCCACGCGACCGTGACGATCGACGGCAAGCCCATCGTCGAGGAGGGCCGGCTCGTCGCGTAGAGCCGGTGCCGCGCCCTGGCGTTGGCGGCTGTGGAGAGCCCATCTCGGTGGGCACCCCCGCCGGTGGTTTGATGTAGGCTGGCCGTGTACAGTCGGCCGGTCTCCATGTGGTCTCCCACTCCGACCGTTGCGCCCGGGCCGTCGTACCCGGCCGCGAGGAAGCCCGGCTTCTTCCAGCGGCTCTCGATCGGCTGGAAGCTCACGAAGGTCAGCCTCGGCGTCCTGCGGAAGGAAAAGGGCCTCGTCCTCCTCCCGTTCGTCTCCTTGCTGATCACGGTTGGGGTCTGGGCGATCTTCTTCGTGTCGTTGTTCTTCGTCGTCGCGCCGACGGATCCGGTTGGCTCTTGGCTCTTCTATGTCGGCTTGGCGGTCGTCTACTTCGTGACGTTCTTCGTGTCGATCTACTTCAACGCCGCGGTCATGGGCGCCGCGATGATCCGGCTCAACGGCGGCGATCCGACGATCTCGGATGGATTGAAGGTGGCGCGCGCGAACATCCGCCGGATCGCAGGATGGGCCCTCCTCACGGCGACAGTCGGCCTGATCCTCCGGGCGGTCTCGCAGCGGTTCGGGTTCATCGGGCGCGTCATCGCCGGGATTGCGGGAGCCGCCTGGGGCATCGTCACGTACCTGGTCGTGCCCGTACTGATCTTCGAGAAGATCGGGCCGTGGGCCGCGGTGAAGCGCAGCGGATCGCTCCTCCGCCAGACGTGGGGCGAAGCCGCGGGCGGATACCTGACGCTCGGCGGGATCTTCGTCCTCCTGGCGCTGCCCGCGCTCCTCGTCATCCTCCTCGGGGTCGTCGTCGGCGGAGTCGTCGGGTTGCTGGTCGGCCTTGCCATCGCGGTCGTCTATTGGCTGATCCTCGGCCTCGTCGGGTCCGCGGCTCAGAGCATCCTCGTCACGGCGTTGTATCGGTACGCCACGACCGGCGAGCTCGGATTCGGCCTCCCGCGCGATCTCGTGGCGCCACCGTCAGGGGCCCGTTGATCGGTCGAATGGATCGAGGGAGGTTCACGAGGTCGTCCACCCCGCCGCGCTGATCGTCGCTCCGCTCACGCCGAGGAGGAACAGCACGTAACTCGTCGAAGGCTTTAGCGGCGCCAAGTTCCCCGTGACCCACAACCTGTCTCCGACCCCGAAGGTCGAATCGCGATCTATATCTAGCCAAGAGACGCGGTACGTCGTGGTCCCGATCGCGAGCCCGACCGAACCGTCGGGTGCGGGCATGTCGGCGATGCCGCTCGACGAGCCGTTCTCCTCCAACCGGAGCCGGAGTTCCGACGGATTGATTTCCCGCGAGGCCCCGAACACCCGGAGGGTCGCGTTTCCGCCGGTCTGATCGACTACCCCGAAGTCGGCAATCATCCCCGGGGTTGGGCCAGTAATCAGGCCCGACACCATGACGTACAGGATCGCCGCGAAGACGACCGGCACGAGGACGAACAAGACAACGACGAGAACGATGATCAGCGCGACGTTGTCGCGTTTCGGCGCTGGCTGGTAGTACGGATACGGGAAGTAGGGAGGACCGTAGGGCGGCGAGGGGCCCGGCCCGGGCGGACCCGGCGGGGGTGTCGCGGGGACGCCGCTCACGCGAGACTATTCGCGTCCGAGCCTATAAAATCAGTTGCGGCACTCCGCGAGGCAGACGGCCGGCGGCATCGCCAACCTTAAACAAGGTTAGCACGACGGACAAATCGTTAAGTGCCCCGCGGTCCTTCGTTTCGATTCCCGAGGAGGACCATCCATGGCTCGAGCCCTGTGGAGCGGCGCGATCGCGTTCGGACTCGTGAACATCCCCGTCAAGCTGTACGGGGCCACGGAGAGC
>WNGB01014306.1_pt1 | contig 10611 bp, 10 predicted proteins | sample 5400681 | NCBI WGS metagenome assembly WNGB01 (sample SAMN13153367, study PRJNA577476) | soil metagenome | isolation source: 115 cm soil or saprolite under grassland replicate 2 | place: USA:California | collected 2016-06-15 | reverse complement strand
CGGTGACGCTGAGCGCCTCGGTCCGCGGCGGCGGTGCCGGCGTTGGCGTCGAGGTGGACGCTGGATCCGTCCCCGCTGCGGGCGGCGATGGTGAAAGCGGCGCCGTAGTGGGCGTTGGTGCCGGCCGGGGCAACAGCGACACGGTCGCCGCGACCGGGATCGACGTCCGCGCGGCCGCCGTCGCCGCCGATCGTGCCACGTTCCCCTGCCCCGTCGCGTACTGGCTCACCACGAAAGCGATGACGAGGACGCTCATGCCGAGCCCAACCCCGATCGTCGCGTTGCCGATGGTCCGCAGCGCGGATCGCAACTCGTACGAGAGTCGCACTAGGCGGCGACCGGTCCCGCGATCTCTTCCAAAGAGCGTCCCTTCGTCTCCTCGGCGAGGAGCCATACGTTCAGCGCGGTGATCACCAGCAGCACCATGAACAACGCGAACACACCGGACTGCCCGAGCGTCGGAACGAGGACCGGTGTCAGGAACGGGCCGATGATGCCGCCGACGCGACCGACCGCCGCCGCGACACCCGCACCGGTGGCCCGCACCGCGGTCGGATACAGCTCGGGAGAGTACGTATACACAATTCCCCACGCCCCGAGATTGAAGAAGGAAAGCAGCGCCGCGTACACGAACGCGTCGTTTCCGGTCCCGGAGTTCCCGAAGAGGAAGGCCGCGGTCGCGGTGCCGACGAGATACGTGATGAGCGTTGGCTTGCGACCCCAGCGCTCTACGAGCCACGCGGCGCTGAAGTAGCCGGGGATCTGCGCGATCGTTGAGAGGAAGAAGAACTCGTTGCTCCGGACCTCGGAAAGTCCGCGCGCCGCGAGCAGCGATGGGACGTAGAGAAAGATGCCGTAGTAGGTGAAGACGATGCCGAACCAGAGGATCCAGAGCATCAGCGTCCGGCGTCGGTACTGCGGGCTCCATAGCTCTGCGACGCCCGTCCGCGCCGAACGTGGCGGCGCGACCGCGGCGCCGAGCGTGAGCATGGCGCCGCCACCAGCACGCTCGACACGTCTGACCACGGCGTCGGCCTCGGCGCTGCGGCCACGCTGGGCGAGATAGCGTGGGGACTCCGGCAGCGCGGAGCGCAGGTATGCGACGTACAGCGCGGGCAGGGCCGCGACGACGAACGCGCCGCGCCAGCCGAACTGCGGCAATACGAAAAGCGCGACGAGGCCGGCCAGGATCGTGCCGTAGGCCCAGAAGGACTCGAGGAGCACGATCATGCGGCCGCGCTGCGCGCGCGGAGAGAACTCCGAGACGAGCGTCGCGACGACCGGCAGCTCGCCGCCCAGTCCCAGCCCTGCGACGACGCGCGCCGCGAGCAGCGTCTCGAACGTCGGCGCGAGCGCGGAGAGCACCGCGCCGATCGAGAAGAGCACGAGCGTTGCCTGGAAGACCAGGCGGCGTCCGTAGCGGTCGGCCAGCCGTCCCGAGATCGCGGCACCGAAGAACATGCCGACGAAGCCCGCGCTCGCGACGAGACCGACCTGCGCCGGCGCGAGGGCGAACTCCTTCGTGATCGGTGCGACGAGGAAGCCGATGAGCAGGACGTCCATCGCGTCGAACATCCAGCCAAGACCGCTCGTGACAAGCAGCGTCCAGTGAAAGCGATTGAGCGGCACACGGTCGAGCCGAGCGACGAACGTCTCCGCGCTCATGCCCCGAGACAACCCTCCGCCACGAGCAGCTCCGCGTTCAGCACCGACGCGCCGGCCGCGCCGCGGATCGTGTTGTGCCCGAGCACGACGAACTTGAGCCCGAGCACCGGATCCTCGCGGACGCGGCCGACGACGACCGACATCCCATTGCCGGCCATGCGGTCGCGCACCGGTTGTGGCCGGTCGCGTTCGTCGCGCACGACGATCGGCTGCTTCGGCGCGCTCGGCAGCTCGAGTTCCTGCGGGCGGCCTCTGAACGCGCGCATCGCCTGGGTGACCTCCAGCACCCCGGGACGACCACGCAGCGCGACGCTCACCGTCTCGGTGTGGCCGTCGCGCACGCTGACGCGGTTGCAGTGCGCCGAGAATGCGAACTCCGCGTTCCTGAACGCAATGCCGTCCCAGGAGCCGAGGAACTTCTTCGTCTCCTGCTCCATCTTCTCCTCTTCTTCGCCGATGAACGGCACGACGTTGTCGAGCGCATCGAGAGAGGGCACGCCGGGGTAGCCCGCGCCCGAGAGCGCTTGCAGCGTCGTGACCACGGCGCGCTCGATCCCGAACGCGCGATGCAGCGGCGCCGCCGCGAGCGTGAACGTGATCGCGGAGCAGTTCCCGTTCGCGACGATCGAACCGGTCCAGCCGCGCTTGCGCCGCTGGACGTCGAGCGCGCCCGCGTGCTCGGGATTCACTTCGGCGATGATGAGCGGAACGTCGTCGTCCATGCGGTGGGTCTTCACGTTGGAGAAGACGTGATGGCCGGCCTTCGCGAGCGCGACTTCCCATTGCTCGGCAGCATCGCTCGGCAACGCGGAGAAGCAGATCTCCGCGTCGAGCTCAGCTCGCGTCGTCTCGAGGCGCATGTCGGCGACGGCCGCCGGCATGTCCTCGCCGAAATGCCATGGGGTCACGTCGCCGTAGCGCTTGCCGGCATTGCGCTCCGAGGTCGTGAGCGCGCTGATCTCGAACCACGCATGGCTCGCGAGCAGGCCGATGAAGCGCTGCCCGACCGTGCCCGTGGCGCCGAGGACCGCGACCTTCCGCTTCCGCATCGCCGTAACCTCCGCCTTCGGCTCCGGCTTTCTGGAGCGGCTTCGCCGCTCCATCAGTAAGTGTGCGGCACGAGTGGCGCGCAGTCTTGCTAGGAGCGGTGGAACTCCTCGTGGACGGCACGCACGGCCTTGTCGCGCTCCGCCTCCGCGACGACCAGGGAGATGTTGAGCTCGCTGGAGCCCTGCGCGATCGCGATCACGTTCACACCGGCCCGCCCAAGCGCGCCGAAGACCCGCGCCGCCACCCCCGGCGTGCCGCGCATCCCCTCTCCCACCGCGGCGACGATCGCCACCGGAGCCTCGACCTCGACCCGCTCGACATCGTGGCGCCGCAGCTCGGCGCTGAACATTCGCTCGAGTGCCCGCCGCAGGCGGTCGGCGCCGTCGGCTGGCACGACGAGGCAGATCGAATTCTCGCTGGAGGACTGGCTGATCATGAGCACGTTGACGCGCTCCGCCGCGGTCGTATCGAACACGCGGGCGGCAAAGCCGGGCACGCCGCTCATGCCGGCGCCCTGCACCGTGATGAGCCCGAGCCCGCCGAGCGACGTCGTCGCTTTCACGACGCTGCCGTCGAACACCGGGTCGGCGGTGATGGTCGTTCCGGCATGCTCGGGTGCGAACGTGTTCAGGATGCGCACGGGAATGCGCGCCTCGATCGCCGGCAGGACGGTTCGCGGGTGGATCACCTTCGCGCCGAAGTACGAGAGCTCGGCGGCCTCGGCATATGAAACGCGCTCGAGGGACTTCGCCCCGTGCACGATGCGCGGATCCGCGCTCATCACGCCGTTCACGTCCGTGTAAATGAGGAGCGTGTCGGCGTGCAGAGCCGCGGCGAGCACCGCGGCGGAGTAATCGGAGCCACCGCGGCCGAGCGTCGTCGTGACGCCGTCCACGGTCGACGCGACGTAGCCGGTGATGACCACCGTCGTTCCGTCCCTCAGGTGCGGCAGCACTTCCTGCTGCACGCGCGTCTTCGTCTCTTCGACGAGCGGATTCGCGTGGCCGAACGCGTCGTCGGTGACGATGAGGCCCTCCGCCGACAGCGACCGCGCCTTCGTCCCCCGCGCGCTCAGGAGCGCGGCCACGATCGGGGCGGAGACCTTCTCGCCGTACGTGACGATCGCATCGAGGCTGCGCGGCGTGCATTCGTGCAGGATCGCGACGCTGCGCAGCAGTGAGATGGTCCGTTCGGTGAGGTCCGTGATCTGACCGAGTACGTCGCCACCGCCGACGCCGAGCAGGTCGGCGACGAGGTTGGCATGCGCCTTCGCGAGATCGCTCACGATCCGCTCGGCGACGGAGGCCTCGCCGTTCCCGGCCTCGCGCGCTGCGGCATGGAGCGCGTCGGTCGTCCCCGCGGTGGCGGAAACCACGACCACGCGCTCGCCCTCTGTCTCGCGGACGATCCGTGCCACGCTCTCGAGCGCCGTTGGCGAGGCGACGGACGTCCCGCCGAACTTCAGGACGGTCCGCGTCAACGCATGGCCCGGGCGATCGCGATCACGTCGCCGAGTATGGCCGAGGCGGTGGCGTCGCCGCCCGCGCCCGGTCCGCTGAACACGAGGCGCCCCGCGAGGTCGGTCTCGATGGTCACGACGTTCGTCGGCCCCTCGGCCGCGCCCTCGAGCGAACGTGCTGCGACCTCCTCGGGTCCTACGCGGGCCTTCGTCGCGCGCTCGCCGAAGTCGGCGGTCGCGAGGTAGCGGACCTTCGCGTCGCGCGATCCCGCCGCTTTCACCGTGTCGGCCGACAGGCCGCGCAGCGTCGTGCGCCGCACGTTGTCCGGATGGAAGTGCCGCCCCTCGAGGAGGCTGATGAGGATGGAGAGCTTGTACGCCGCATCGAAGCCGTCGATGTCCGCGCTGGGATCGGCCTCGGCGTAGCCCTTGGCGATGGCCTCCTCCAGCGCCGCGTCGAACCCGAGACCTGACTCCATGCGGGAGCAGATGTAGGTCGCGGTGCCGTTCAGCAGCCCGCGCACGACGCGCGGGCGGGACGCGGCCAGCATCCGGGCACCGGCGACGATCGGGATCGCGGCGGCGACCGCGGCCTCGAACCGCAGCTCGCGCTTTGCGAGCCTGGCCGCCTCGTGGAGCGCGTTCCACTCCTTCGCCACGAGCTCCTTGTTCGCGGTGACGACGTGACGCCCGCGCTCAAAGGCTGCGAAGTGGAGGTCGCGGGCCGGCGACGTCCCGCCGATGACCTCGATGACGATCTGGATGCCCGGATCGTCCAGGAGTCGGAACGGATCCGTCGTGACCGCCAGGTCGCCGGCGTCTCGCGCCTTGCGGCGATCGCGCACGGCGGCGCCCACGAGCCGCAGCGGACGGCCCGCGGCGGCGTCGAGGCGCTTACCCCGATCCGCGAACGCGCGAGCGACGGAGGACCCGACGGTCCCAAGCCCGAGCAGCGCGACGCCGACCGGCGTGCTCATGCCGGCCGTCCCCAGGCGACGTAGCCGACCACTTGTGAACGGATCCGATCGAGTCCGTGGTGCGCGAACACGTCCCGGCACTCAGCCTCGAACGCGCCCGCGCGCGGCCCGAGCGTGACGCGCGAGAGCGTGCTCGTGCTGCCGAGCAGGCGGATGTAGTCGTCGGCTGATTGATCGAACGATTCCGGCGCGGTGCGCGCCTCGCCTTGGAGGATGAAGAGACCTTGCGCGACGGCCTGCTCGACTAGCTCGTGCGGCTCGATATGGTGGTCGAGCGGCGAATAGCGGCGGATGAGGTCCAGGAACTCTGGCCGCCAGTCGCCGGAGTGCGTCGTCTCCGTGTCAACGATGGCGACACGTGCACCAGGCGCGAGGGCGTCGCGGAAACGAGGCCACACGATGGCCGGCTGCATCCAGTGCAGACTCGCGCCGCCGGTGATCAGGCCGTACGGCGGTGACAACGGTGCGTCTTCAGCGCGGCCGAGGATCCAGCGGATCCGTGGGTCGGCTCCTCCGGGCAGGGCGCGCCCGCGGGCGATCATCGGCGCGGAGGGATCGACGGCGTCGACGCGCGCGATCGAGGGCGGGAACCGGCGCGCGAGCGCGCCCGTGCCGGCGCCGGCATCGAGCACGACACGCGGCTCGACGACGAGCCGCTCCAGGATCGTAAATACGTCTCGCGGATAAGGCGCGCGGTACTGGTAGAGCGCCGCCACCTCGTCGTTGGTGAAGACACGTCCGAGCTCGATCGCGTTCATCCGATCGCGCCTTCGAGCAGATCGAGCGCGGCGCCGACGCTCGCGAGGCGATTGCCGGAGCGGTCGAACGTCCAGAGGTGCTTCTTCACGGCGCTGCGCCTGTCGCTGTCGACCGCGACGTACGTCAGGCCGACCGGCTTTCCCGGTGTCGCGCCGCCGGGCCCCGAGATGCCGGTGATGCCGAGGCCGATCTTCGCATCGAGCCGTGTCCGCGAGCCGCGCGCGAGGGCGCCTGCGACGACCGAGGACACGGCACCGTGCGAGTGGATGAGCTGTGGGGCGACGTCGGCGAGGATCTCCTTCGCATCATTGCTGTACACGACGACCCCGCCGCGGAAGTAGTCGCTGGACCCGCCGTGCGCGGTGAGGACTGCCGCGAGGAGGCCGCCCGTGCAGGACTCGGCAGCGGCGACGGTGAGCTTGCGACGCCGCAGCTTGCCGTGGAGAGCGGCCATGCGCTCCACGAGCTCCTCGAATGTTGGCGCGCGCCTCGCGGGCATTGGGCGAGGTTAGCGGCTCGCGTCATGCAGCGGCGGCTCGCGGCGGGGGACGTAGCGGGGGAGCGTCGCGAGGCCGATGCCGAGCGCCAGCGTGAGGAGCAGGACACCGGTCTCCGAAACGGCGGAGGGCTCGCGGCCGAGCATCAGGAGCGCGATCGCCGCAAGCTCGAGGGCGGTCTTGATCTTCGCGGCGATGCCCGTGCCGATCAGCATGTGGCGTCTGTGCGCGATGAGGCGCAGCGCGGCGACCGCGCCTTCGCGCAGCGCCACGATCACGGCGAATACGGCCGGTACCTGACCCGTGGATGCGAGCCCCGCGAGCACGACGACCACGAGGACCTTATCGGCCAGCGGGTCGAGCAGAGCGCCGCGAGGCCCCGCGATGCCCGAGCGCCGTGCGAGAAAGCCATCGAGTGCGTCGGAGAGCGCCGCCGCAGTGAATACGGCCAGCGCCGCGGCCGGCTGTTCCGCTCTCAGCAGGATGACGACGGGGAGGCCGGCGAGGGCGCGGAAGAGGACCAGGGCATCGGGCGCGCTCACTGCGCCCGGTAGACGCGCTCCACGACCTCACCGTGCTGCCCCATCGCGACCGCCGGCTGGCCGTTGTAGCTCACGATCGTCGCGGCGCCGTTGCCCGAGCGCAGACGCACCTCGCGACCGGTGTACGTAGCGCTCTCGCCATCTTTGAAGACCCGCCCCGTGCCGGGCGCGACCGTGCCATCGACGGTCGCCTGGAGCCACGCTTCCCCGCCTTTGAGCGTGACGTTCACGACCGCGGCCGTGTACGCGACGTTCACGACGCGCGCCTCGGTCGTCGTCACGCCCGCGGCGTTCTGCGCGATGACCGTGATCGTCTGCGTGCCCGCCGGATAGGTGAAGCGGACCTCGAACGTCCGGGCAGTGCTGACGGGGATCTGCACGGCGTTCACGGTCAGCGCGGTGACCGTCGGGTCGAGGCGACCGCGCACGAGCACGGGTGCATTCGTGAAGGTCGCGCCGTTCGCCGGCTCCTCGACGATGATCACCGGCTGCGCCGGCGCGCTCGCGACGGTCTCGAGCCGTACGGTGCGCGACGCGCGTCCGACCTTACCCGTCACGTCCAGCACCTCGACGACGATGTGGTTCGATCCCGGATTCAGCTGCACGTTGACGGAGAAGGTGCCGTCGCTGTTCGGATGGATGTCCGCGACCGTGAGCGGACCGGGGAAGACCTGCACCGTGACGCGTCCATCGGGGACGGTACGCCCCTTCACGACGAAGTCGGCGCTTTGCGCGATCGCGTCCGCAGGCGGCTCGATGACGTCGATCTGAGGAGGCACGGCGAACGAAACGAACTGGTAGTAGAGATAGCTGACGAAGAGCACGATGCCAGCGAGCACGATCACCGGCACGAATACCGCCGGCGTGAAGATCAGGCTGCGACGCATGATCGGGCTCATCGGCTTGAACGACCGTGGGACATCGGGCTGGTCGCGTTCCTGATGGAACTGCACGACCATCTCCTCGGTGTCGAGTTCGAGGTATTCGGCGTAGTTGCGGAGGAACCCCTTCGTGTACACGGTGCCCGGGAGCGTCTGGTAGTCGCTGTCCTCGAGCGCCTTGAGGAACTTCTCGCGGATCCGCGTGTCGGAGGCGGCCTGCTCGAGCGTGATGCCCTTCTTCTCACGCTGCGCGCGAAGCGTCTCGCCGAGCCGGGCCATCGTTACGCCTCGCCCGGGCCGGACGAGCCGTACACCTCTCGGAACTTGCCTGGCCCGCGGTCCGGCCCGACCACGCCGCTCCGCTCCATGATGTCGATGAGCCTGCCGGCGCGCGCGAAACCGATCGTCATCTTGCGCTGCAGCATCGAGACGGACGCTTTGCCCTCGTGGCGGATGATCTCGACCGCTTCCTCGTAGCGCTCGTCCTCGATGTCCTCGCCGTCGGATTCGCGGCGCGTGAGCCGATCGCGTCCCTCGAGCACCTTGGGGTGCCGGTCGTAGGAGGTCCCGCCCTGCACCGTCCAGTGGCGGCTGATGAGCTGGATCTCCTGGTCCGACACGTAGACGCCTTGCGCACGGATCGGTTTCGCGAGGTCGGGCCGCAAGACGAGCATGTCGCCACGCCCGAGGAGCTTCTCCGCACCGGTCATATCGATGATGGTGCGCGAGTCGACAGCCGAGGCGGTAGCAAACGCGATGCGAGCCGGGATGTTCGCCTTGATGAGACCGGTGATGACGTCGACCGACGGCCGCTGCGTCCCCAGAACGAGGTGGATGCCGGTCGCGCGCGCGAGCTGCGCGACGCGCGTGATCTGCTTCTCCACCTGGATCGGCGCCTGGAGCATGAGGTCGGCGAGCTCGTCGATGACGAAGACGACGTAGGGGATGCGGTCGCTCCCGGTGTGCTTCTCGTTGTACTGGCCGATGTTCCGCGAGCTCGTCCGGGCGAAAAGTCGGTAGCGGCGGTCCATCTCCCCCACCACCCAGAACAGGGCGTTGAGGATCTTGTCCGCGTCGGTCATGACCGGCGCGATCAGATGCGGCACGTCGCCGAATGCCGTGAAGTCCACCCGCTTGAGGTCGCCGATGAGCAGCCGTACGTCGTCCGGAGTCGCGTTGAGGAGGAGGCTGCAGAGGATCGAGCTGATGTTCACGCTCTTGCCGGAGCCCGTTTGACCCGCGACGAGCAGGTGGGGCATCGCGCCAAGGTCGAGCACGATCGGCGCGCCCGCGACATCACGCCCGAGCGCGACGGTGAGCTTGGACGGCGAGCCGCGGAAGATCGCGGTCTCGACGACATCGCGCAGCGACACGAGACCCACCGCGAGGTTCGGGACCTCGATGCCCACGACGCTCTTGCCGGGGATCGGCGCCTCGATGCGGAGCGTGCGCGCGGCGAGCGCGAGCGCGAGGTTGTCGTTGAGCGACTCGACGCGCGAGAGGAGGATCCCCGGCGCGATCTTCAGCTCATAGCGCGTGACGACCGGTCCGGGCGTGACCTCGACGACCTTGGCGGCGATATTGAAGTGCGCGAGCGTCTGCTCGATGACCTCGGCGCTCTTGCGGATCTCGCTGCTGGTCCCGGCGTGGCCGGCGTCGCCCAGGCCCAGGAGGTCGAGCGGTGGGAGCGTCCATGTCCGGTCGGCTTTCGCGTGGAGCACCCCTTCGACAGCGACGCTCTTGTCCGGCAGCCCGGCGATCGAGGGAGTGAACGCGCCTCCCGGCGCGGAGGACGCCTCGTCCGTCTCGGGTGGCGGAAGGAGCCGCAGCGCGGGCTTAGCGGGCTGAGCGGCCCCCTTGGGGCGCTCGACGGGCATGTTGATCCGCACGGGCTCGTTTGCAAGCAGATTCGGGGGGTTCTCGGGGGGCACAGCCCCCCGGTGGTCGTCGTCCACGCCCCGCCCGAAGCGCCCGGCCGTGCCGCCTCCTGGGAGGCTGACACCCGGGCGGAGCGCGCTACGGCGCTCCCAGGCCGGCCGGACGAGGTCGCCCAGGGTGCGGTTCGCGGTCACGACGACGCCAACGAGCAGAAGGGCGACGAGCGCGATGGGACCGCCGACGTCGCCGAAGGCGCCCGTCGCGATCTTCGCGACGATGGCGCCCACCATGCCGCCGGCGCCTTCGCCGACGGCGGGTTCTCCGCGCTGGTAGTGCTGCGCGATCGCTAGGAGAGCGATGAACACGAGCGCACCGCCCGAGATGGGAATGACCGCGCTGCGTCGCATGAGGCCGAACCAGAGCTCCGCGGCGAGCGCGCCGAGCAGGAACGGCACGGCGAACGCGCCCCAACCGAGGAGCGACACCAGGAACGAGCGCCACCAGTGCAGCACCGCGCCCTGGTCCGCAATGAGCGCGACGATGGAGAGCACCGCGAACGCGAGCAGCGCGATCGCGCCGACCTCATTGCGGATGCGCGGGTCGACCGCTGGGACCGCACCACGCTGCGGTTGGCGGCGCGCTACGCGACGTGCCACTACGACACCGCCGGGGGGTCGGCCGGGGGCTGGATCGCCACCGGGACCTGGGGGGTTCTCGGGGGGCGCAGCCCCCCGGTGGTGGTCATACCTGCATGATCACCGGCAGCACCATCGGCCGGCGCTTCGTGCGCTCGTAGAGGTAGGCCGTGACGCTGTTGTGGATCGAATCGCGTAGCGTCGCGACCTCCGCGAGGTGCTCGCCGGTCTGCGCCTCGCCGAGGCCGTCGAGGATGCGCTGCTTGGT
>WNGB01015808.1_pt1 | contig 10612 bp, 7 predicted proteins | sample 5400681 | NCBI WGS metagenome assembly WNGB01 (sample SAMN13153367, study PRJNA577476) | soil metagenome | isolation source: 115 cm soil or saprolite under grassland replicate 2 | place: USA:California | collected 2016-06-15 | reverse complement strand
GGCGAACCGAATCCGCCATCGGAAATGATCACATCAGTTGTGGAAGCGATTTACGACGATTACGCGAAAGTAAACTTCGCGAATTACCAGCTCCGCCGAGAAGACCTCGACCAGCTCGCAGCATTCGCTCGCCAATTCAAAGACGTACACGAATTTCTGTCGCAGTTGGCGTTGATCAGCAATGTCGATGCGGAAGCTGCACCGGTTCAGACAAACGACAAAGAAGCCGTGAATCTCTCCAGCGTGCATCAGGCAAAAGGTCTCGAGTTTCATACCGTCTTCGTGATTTGGCTGGCCGATGGCATGTTCCCGAGCAGCCGCTCGCTCGATACCCGCGATGCGCTGGAGGAGGAACGGCGCCTATTCTACGTGGCGATCACACGCGCGCGCGATGAGCTTTATCTCACCTATCCGCACATGCGTCTGAGTGGGGGCTACGGCGACGTCTTCCAGCGGCCGTCGCGCTTTCTGCAAGAAATTCCAAATGACCTCCTCGAAGACTGGCAGGTGCAGAGAAAATGACGAAGCACGAATGTCGAATGTCGAAGGAAGTCCGAATGTTCAAATGACCGAAAGCGCATCCATGTTTCTTTTGTCATTCGGATTTCGTCATTGTCTCGTCATTCGTCATTCGTCATTCGTCATTTCCCTGTGAATCTGTCGCGAGTTCTCGTGCCGCTTTTTGCGTTGCGTGGCGAGAACGATCTGGGAATCGGCGATCTCGGCGCGTTGCGGGAGTTCATTGATTGGATTGCAGAAATCGGATTCACGCTTGTTCAGCTTCTGCCAATCAACGAAACCGGAGCGGATAACAGCCCATACAATGCCATCAGTGCAATCGCAATCGAGCCAACGACTCTGCACCTCGCGCCAAGTTCACCCGAGGATTTGACGCGCAATGATTTCGAGGACGCTCTCTCCGACACCGACGTCGCGAGCCTGCGCCGTGGCCGCGTAAAATATCGGCAGGTCAAAGAACTAAAGCAGCGCATTCTCGAGAAAACATTTGCGAATTTCTCCGCTCGCGCCGACGAAAAGCGGCGATCAGAATTCGAACGATTCTGCGAAGAAGAATCGTCCTGGTTGCGCGATTACGCGTTGTTCCGCGTTCTTATCGAGCAAAACAAGGGCAGCGCCGCGTGGGACCACTGGCCGCCGCAGCATCAGACCATCGAAAGTGCTCACAGTTGGCTCCGTGATCTCCCACACGACAAACAGGCAGTGCTGACGCGCCGGAGAAATTTCTTCTGTTACGTGCAATGGATCGCAGATCAGCAATGGCGGGACATCAAAGCCCACGCCGAGCAGCGTGGCGTAGCCTTAATGGGCGACATCCCATTTGGCGTCAGTTATTACAGCGCCGACGTTTTCTCGCGCGCCCATGAATTTTTGCTCGATTGGTTCGGTGGCGCGCCTCCCGAGCCGCACTTCAAGGACGACGCGTTCACACAAAAATGGGGACAAAACTGGGGCATTCCGCTCTATCGCTGGAACGCAATGCGCGCGAACAATTTTCAATGGTGGCGCGAACGGGTGCGCGCTACCCGACGGATCTTTCATCTTTTCCGGATCGATCACGTCCAGGGATTCTATCGCGTCTACGCCTTTCCCTGGCGGCCAGAGAGAAACAAGGAATTCCTGCCGCTCGATCAACACCAGATGCTGGAACGAACCGGCGGACGTGCGCCGCATTTTGTTCCACGCGACGACGACACACCCGAACGCCGCGAAGCGAACAAGCGCGAAGGCGAAGAATACCTGCGCGTCATCATGGACGAAGCCGGCGCCGCGCGCGTGGCCGGGGAAGATCTCGGCGTGGTGCCCGATTACGTGCGGCCCAGTTTGCAATCGCTTCGCATCGCGGGATTCAAAATTCCGCAATGGGAAATCCGCGATGGAATGATCATTCCCGGCGACAGATACGCACGGCTATCGGTGGCGACTTACGCAACACACGACCACCAACCAATTCGCGCTTTATGGGAAGAGGCGATCGAGCATCCGAACTCTGAGACAGGACAACAGGCGCGAGCTACAATCGAAAAGATCGCGCTTTTTGCCGGATTGGATTCCAAAATCGACCAGCTCGATTACGAGAAAGATTTTTATCCTGCCGTGATGGACGCGCTTTTCAGATCTAACTCCTGGATTGCCGTGGTCATGATCACCGATCTGCTCGCGCGAAAATACCGCTTCAACGTCCCCGGGACAAAGGCGAACCTGAATTGGACGCGGCGGATACAGCGCTCAATCGCAAACCTCCGTTCCAGCCGGAAAGACCAAAAGCGAATGCAGCTAATTCGCGACTTGCTGATGAAAACCGGGCGCGTTTGAAGCTCCGGGGAGCGCACGCGCCCTCGCGTGCTGGCGATGGCGCCTTCGCCATCGCGAACTTTTCCGTAAGCAGTGAACCTACTGCGTTGACTACCGTTAAAGGCATTTCGGCGAGGGCGCCGAAATGTGCACGCGAGGCGCATGCGCTCCCCAGAAGTTGCTGCGACGCTCGCCCGCAATTATCGGCTTTGGGCGACTTGAGGCGTCGCTCTGCTCATCTGAATCTCCGCGCTCACCTTCTCGATTTGCGCAGCTTGCTGTTTCACCGTCGCAGTGAGTGCTGCAATTTCTTTCTTTAGTTCGAGCACGGTGCGGTGTTCTTTCAGGAACTCGTTGAGCAACATAGCATTTACTTGATCGTAACGGACTGAGTAAGGTTTCCCTTCCTTGTCGCGCACCACCAAGTCTTGATTCACCTTTTCGACCTCTTCGGCCACGAGTCCCAACTGGTTTGTCCCTGCTGCATCGATCTCCTTCTTGTAGCGGAAGATAACCGGCTTGAGCATGAAGAGCGGTTCGCTGGCCTTGTCCATTGGCTTGATGTCTTCCTTAAACCGCTTTGAAGAGGTCATTGTCCCCAGTTTATTGAATGCGTTAACAAGAACTGGGATTCCGCTGGCAGACGTTTGGCCGAAAATGCTCCTGATGTAGCAGGCGTTGCTTTCGCCAGCGACGCCATTCATTCCTGCACCGATATAGACGTTGCCACTGCCGTTAGTTTGACTCGCACCGGCTGAAAGACCGATCGCCGTGTTGAAGCTGCCCATGGTGTTAAATTGGAGCGCATTCTCACCTGCTGCCGTGTTGCTGACGCCACTGCTGTTGTTCTGGAGTGCGCCAAAACCAGTCGCAACGTTATGGGCACCTGCCATATTTGAAGCGAGCGCATTAACACCGGTGGCTGTGTTATCGTCGCCGGTAGTGTTGCTAGAGAGCGCAGCAGAACCGATTGCCGTGTTGGAGCTGCCTTCCGTATTGCTAAAGAGCGCGAATGCTCCATTGCCCGTGTTGAGGCCGCCGGTCGTGTTGCTTAAAAGCGCCCCGGCGCCTGTAGCAGTATTTTGATCTCCAATGTTGGCAAAGAGCGTTCCTGCTCCGATGGCTGTGTTGAAGCTGCCGGTGGTATCGCTCCTAAGCGAAAACCAGCCAACCGCCGTATTGAACCCCCCGGTGGTGAGGTTCAGAAGAGCAGCCTGCCCTTCCGCCGTATTGCCGCCGGGGTAACCTCCATCCGGCGGAGGAATCACTGCGTGCGTACGTGTTCCGGCAGCCGCCAGAGAGAGAAAAATTATTGCAATGAGAATTAATCGTGTTGCGATTTTCATGCCGCAGAGTCTCGCAAAAAGCTGACCGCCCTGTCGAGATGAAATCTTTCCTCGTCGAGCACGCTCTGGGCACACCTGTGCTCGGGTGGTTAGCCGATGGCGCCCATCGCGAGACGCCTGGGCTCCGCAGGATCTTACTGCGGCACTGCGACCATTATGGACTCTGTACTACTCGCCGCGCCGATTTGGTAATCTCAATTTGCGCGCTCACCTTCTCGATTTGCGCGGCCTGCTGTTTTACCGTCGCAGTGAGCGCCGCGATTTCGTTCTTTAGTTCGAGTACGGCGCTGTGTTCTTTCAGAAACTCGTTGAGCAACATCGCGTTGATCTGCTCGTAGCGGACCGTGTACGGCTTGCCGTTTGGATCGCGGACCACCAGGTCGGGATTTACTTTTTCCACTTCCTCCGCTACCAGCCCAAACTGCGGGATGCCTTTCGGATCGATCTCGTTCTTATAACGGAAGCTTACCGGCTTGAGCGCCAGAATGGCCTCGCTGGCTTTGCCCATCGGCTTGATGTCGTCTTTGAATCGAGCCGAGGAAGTGTTCGTGCCTAGTTTGCCGTCGGCCGCCACAAAGACCGTGGCGCCGCCAGAGGCAGTTTGTCCGCTGATTCCAGCGATATAGGTGGCACCGATGAAAGATTCGCCGATCCGAATGACACCGCCGTCGCCGGCAACGCCCACATTGCCAATGCAGATGTTATCATCACCGTTGGTAAGATTAGAGCCGGCCAAATAGCCCAACGCGGTGTTACCGCTCCCAGCGATGTTATGCAAGAGCGTTTGATAACCGATGGCCGTGTTTTCGAAGCCTGTAGTGTTGGTGAGGAGCGCTTGCGAACCGTTGGCCGTGTTGCCGCCGCTGGTGGTATTGCTTTCCAGCGCAGCATAACCGTTGGCTGTGTTGTCGGCGCCCGTGGTGTTCCTATAGAGCGCGAGGGCACCGTTGGCCGTGTTGCTGTTGGCCTCGGTGTTATTAAAAAGGGTAAACACTCCATTGGCGGTGTTGTTCAATCCGGTCGTGTTGCTTAAAAGCGCCCCGGCGCCAGTAGCGGTATTTTGGATGGCGGTGTTGGCAAGGAGCGCCCCGGCGCCGATGGCCGTATTAAAACCGCCGGTGGTATCGCTCGGGAGCGAAAGGAAACCAACTGCCGTGTTGTAGCTCCCGGTGGTGAGACTGAGGAGGGCGGCTTGCCCCTCGGCCGTATTGCCTCCCGGATAGCCGCCATCCGGCGGTGGAATGACCGCTTTCGAATTTTGAGACAATATAAGACCACCAAGGATGACTGTGACGAGAATCTGCGAAAACATTGCTTTCATGTTTCCGACTCTCGCAAAAAACTGACCGGTGTGTCGAGCCCGAAACCCGTCGGCGGTCCCCCTCGGCGCGCGCCCGGCGGTCGCGCCCGACCAGGTGCCCGGTTTCTTAGCAGGCCGATCCAGTCAGTCGCTGCTTTACGAGCTCTTCTCGATCGGTGCGCCGACTTTGTTACCCCATTCGGTCCACGAACCGTCGTAATTGCGGACGTTGTTCAGGCCCAGCAGATAGGTGAGCACAAACCAGGTGTGGCTGGAGCGCTCCCCAATGCGGCAATAGACGACTGTCTCTTTGTCGGGAACGAGTCCGCACTGCTCGAAATAAATCGTCGCCAGTTCCGACGGCGGCTTAAACGTGGAATCATCGTTGGTAGCCGTTTTCCACGGCACGCTCTTTGCCCCCGGAATATGGCCGCCGCGCAGCACACCTTCCTGCGGATACTCCGGCATATGCGTGATCTCACCGCGGTATTCGCCGGGTGAGCGCACATCGATCAGCGGTTTGCCACTTTTGCTTTGCGCGAGTGCTTCGTCGAAGAACGCGCGAATCTCCTTATCGAAACGTTTGTTCGGGACCGGGTAATTTGTCTCCCGATATTTCGGAGTTTCCCGCGTCATTGGGCGGCCTTCAGCCTTCCATTTGTCGCGGCCGCCGTTGAGAATTTTCACTTTCTCATGACCAAACAACCGGAACGCCCAAAGCGCGTAACACGCCCACCAGTTCGCCTTGTCGCCGTAGAAAATGCAAGTGGTGTCTGGCGTGATTCCGTGACGGCTGCAAAGCCGCGCAAATTTTTCCGGCGAAATATAATCGCGAATCAGCGGGTCCTGAAGATCGGCGCGCCAATCGATGTGCACCGCGCCGGCAATATGCCCGGTGTCATAAAGCAAAATGTCCTCATTCGATTCGATGACCCGGATCCCATCGTCCATGAGATGTTTTTCCAGCCAATCAGTCTCCACCAGTGCTTCCGGATGCGCGTATTGCGTCGGGTAAGTAGCCATAGAGAGAAATTTCTGCTGGCTCCCGCGAGCGAGCAAGGGATTTCACTTCGTTAGCCGTGATCGCCACAGCTCTGGAGAGCGGTCGCCGCGGCGACCTGGCGAGCGCGTCCTCGCGATCGCGAACTTTTCTGTAAGCGTTGAACGTTCGCTCGCGGTAATGCGCAGACAAAGTTCGTTTCGGCGGGACGCCGAAACCAGCACGCGAGACGCGTCACCGCACAATCGAATCAGCCGTATAAGCCACGCCGTTTTTCATCACCGTGTCGATATCAGAAGCATGCGCGATGTCGTCCAACGGATTTGAATTGAGAATCACAAGATCGGCAAAACAGCCGTTTTCGAGTTTGCCGATACGCGCACCGGTTTCGCCGCCGAAAAGTTTCGCAGCGTTCGCCGTGGCGCATTGCAGTATCTGCATGGGCGTGAGCCCGGCTTCTTTCATCAACTGAAATTCACGGAAGAGCGCGGGGCCGTGAATGGTCCCGATGTTCCCCGCATCAGTTCCCCCAGCAATGGTTACGCCGCTATCTTCGAGCTTCTTCAAATTCGGCAGCGCGACATCGTACGTATTCTTAATCCGCTCCAGCGCGGCTTTCGGATCAGCCAAGGCGTCCTTGACTCTTTGCGGCAATTTGTCCTGCGGAATCTTTGTCACATCGAGTGACGCGATCACTTCCGGGTTGCCCCACTTTTGTTCCTCTGGAGTGAGATTCAGTTGGTGCGAAAACGTTCGGTCATACCGTTCAAACACCACCAGCGTCGGACACAAAATGACGTGGCGATCCTTCAATAGTTTCACAAACGCGTCATCGACTGGTTTATCAATCACGCTATGGACAAGCACGTCCGCGCCTTCTTCCACTGCCGCGCGCGCAGTCTCGAGTTCGGTTGCGTGCACCGCGACGCGAATTTTGTGCGCGTGACTTTCTTCAATCGTCGCGCGGACGATAGGCCGGAAGGCATCGACGGGATGATCTTTGTCGACGATGTACCAGATCTTCACCAGATCGGTTTTTTGTTCCGCCAGTTTGCGCACGAACTCGCGCGCCTGATCGGGCGTGTCGATCTTCACGATTGGCGGATCGCCGAGATCGAGTTTCTCGCGCGAGACGCTTGAGATGAGCGGGCCCGCCACGGCCACGCGCGGCGCTTTCGCGGTTGCGTTGGCCTTCTTGCGGACCTCGAAATTCCACATCGGTCCGCCAACATCAACGACGCTCGTTATGCCGCTGCGAATGTAGCGCGCGAACACGTCGTCGAGGTGCGATTTGATCCACGCGACTTCGTCCTTGTACGGGCGAACGCTGTTAAAATCGGCACCGTCCGGCCGCGTGAACAAATCAGCCGATTGAAAGAAGTGAACGTGCGTGTCGATGTAACCGGGCAAAATAAATTTGCCGACGCAAGCGATCTGTTTGCCAAGCGTGGCAGCATCCTGTTTGCCCATCGAGACGCGCTCAATCTTGTCGCCGTCGATGACGACTGTGGCGTTCGGCAGCATTTTACCATCGGCCGGATTAATCACCGTCGCGCCGTCGAGCGAAATTTTTTCGGCGCGGAGGGCTGCGGCTAAGAGTGAGAACGCAAATACGAGCGCGACCCTAATTTTCATGCGAGAGATTCCTCGACTTCGCTCGGAATGACAAAAGCTATTCTTTCGATTCCGGCACCGCTTTCTCTGCCGCTTTGAAGCCAATCTTCGAGTGTGTGCCGTCGCAAAACGGTTTCTCAGTGGACGCGCCGCAGCGACAAAGTGCCATTCTTTTTTCGACCGGGAACTTGTTGCCGTCGGCGTCGATCAATTCCACTTCGCCCGTCACGATGTAAGGGCCGTTCTTAATTGTTTCGATTTTTACCATGATGCGCCTAACCTAACGCTCTCCGCGCGCGCGGCCAGTCGCGTCGAATTCTGGGGAGCGCACGCTTGCAGCGTGCTGGTCGCCGCATTCTGCGGCGACGAACTTTTCTTGGACTCGAAACTTCTGGGCAAAGAACAAAGCTTGGCAAAAGTTCGCGATCGCAGAATGCGATCGCCAACACGCCACAGGCTTGCGCTCCCCAGAACGCTGCTTGCGCCGGTCGGAGTTAAACGGAAGCTTGGCCGCTTATGAGAAGTTTTCTCGCAGCACTCCTTTTGATCGCCACCTCGGTGCTCGCGCAAACGTCATCGCAAAAGCGTCCATTCACATTCGAGGACATGATGAAACTCAAACGCGTCGGCGCGCCGGTGCCGTCACCGGATAGCAAATGGGTCGTGTTCGATTGCGTAGACGTCGATCTGGACGCGAACACCAGGATTTCGCATTTGTGGATCGTGCCGGCGAACGGCGGTGAATCGCGGAGGTTGAATCCAACGCCGAATCACGAGGAGCGGCCGCGCTTTTCGCCCGACGGCAAACGCTTGATCTGGACATCGAAAGCGACTGATCCGACGCAAATCTGGATGTGCGATTTCGATTCGGGAAACGGGATGCTCGTCGGAAAACCGCATCAGATCACGAATATCTCAACGGGCGCAGATGGCGGGATCTGGTGCCCGGACGGCAAGAACATCGTGTTCGTGTCGGCGGTTTATCCGGATTGCAAAGAGGACGCGTGCAACAAGCAGCGCGACGAAGAGATGAAGAAGAGCAAAGTGAAAGCGAAAGTCTTTTCGCGATTGTTCTATCGGCATTGGAGCGCGTTCACTGAATTCAAGCGCAGCCATTTGTTTGTGATTTCCGCTGATGCCGTAGCCGCCGGCCTGTGGCCGGCGAAGGAACAATCGCCATCGCAGCAAACGCTCGCCACAGGCGAGCGGCTACAGGCCCGCGATCTCACGCCGGGCGATCACGATGTGCCGCCGTTCTCGTTAGGCGGTCAGGATATGTATGCGATTTCGCCCGACGACCAGGAGGTCGCCTACACCAGCAACATCGATGAAGTCGAAGCGACCAGCACGAACAACGAAATTTTCGTCGTGCCGATGAGCGGCGGCACGCCCAAGAAAATTTCCAACAGTCCCGGCGCCGACACCACGCCGCTCTATTCATCAGACGGAAAATCTCTTGCCTGGCGTTCGCAAGCGCGCGCTGGATTCGAAGCCGATAAATGGCGACTCCTCGTGCAAGATCGACAATCAGGTGAAGTGCGCGACCTGACGCAGAAACTGGATCGCTCCATTGGTAATTTCGTTTGGTGGGGCGATTCCCGCGGCATCTTATTTACGGTCGAGGATCTGGGCAGCGCTTCGATCAGCATGGTTTGGAGCGACGGTACAATGTTCGGTGAGAAACCGAGAGAGAAGAAACAGCGGTTCTTAAAGATTCACGATTCGGAGAACGCGGACGAGCTAGCGTTCGCTCACATCGGTAATGCGATCTTTGTGTACTTTGCTAAGTCGACCGTAAAATCGCCTGCAGAAATCTGGCGGCTGAATCTCGGGTACGATGATCTCGCGATCACTGGTGTTCCAGAGGTTCCGGAACCCGTCACGCACATGAACGACGCGCTCCTGTCGCAGATCGACATGCAGCCGTTGGAATCGTTCACGTTTAAAGGCGCAAATGACGAAGAAGTGCAGGGTTTCATGGTTAAGCCGCCGGGATTCGATCCGAAAAAAAAGTACCCTCTAAAATTTTTGATCCATGGCGGGCCGCAAGGTGCGTGGGGAAATTCGTGGACGTATCGCTGGAACGCGGAGTTGTTTGCGGCGAGCGGAAATTACGTCGTGGTGATGATCAATTTCCACGGGTCAACCGGTTACGGGCAGAAGTTTACGGATTCGATCAGTGGCGATTGGGGCGGCAAACCGTATGTCGATCTGATGAAAGGACTCGATTACGTGGAGAAGACTTATCCATTTATCGACAAGAATCGCCAGGCGGCGCTGGGCGCGAGCTACGGCGGTTACATGGCTAATTGGATTCTCGGCCACACGAACCGATTCAAATGCATCGTGTCGCACGATGGGACGTTTAATACGGAGTCCGTGTACGGCACGACCGAAGAACTTTGGTTTCCAGAATGGGAATTCAACGGGCCGCCATGGAAGAACCGCGAACTGTACCGGAAATTTTCACCGCACTTGTTCGCCGACAAATTCAAAACGCCGACGCTGGTGATTCACGGACAGAATGATTATCGCCTCGATGTGAGCGAAGGATTTCAACTCTTCACGACGCTGCAGCGATTGAAGATTCCGTCGAAAATGTTGTATTTCCCCGACGAAGGCCATTGGGTGCTTAAGCCGCAGAATTCGCGGTTGTGGTACAAAACCGTGAACGACTGGGTGGATCAATGGTGCAAGTAATGAGCGCGCTGTAGCGGCGTTTGTATCAAACGCCGAACGACTGAACAGGCGCTTGCCACAAGCGCCTCTACAAATTTGGCCAGCGTGGCTTGTGTCCCTTGACTTTTTGCGCGAGTTGCGCATTAAAACGCTTCGAAAATCTATGGAACGTTCCTTTCGTTATTTATTGCAGGCACTTCTCTCGGCTGGTCTGGTTCTATTCGTCACCGGTTGCGGCGAAGACCCGCGCTTTTCCGGCAACACACAGTATTTGGGCGGCGTTTACGGCGGCCAACAGGGTGGTGGTGGTCCGCCGCGCGACACGGTCTCGTATTGGGACGGCGATCACGCCAGCGGTAG
>WNGB01014301.1_pt1 | contig 10615 bp, 11 predicted proteins | sample 5400681 | NCBI WGS metagenome assembly WNGB01 (sample SAMN13153367, study PRJNA577476) | soil metagenome | isolation source: 115 cm soil or saprolite under grassland replicate 2 | place: USA:California | collected 2016-06-15 | reverse complement strand
ACCGCGGGGTCCCTGTCGTCGCGGAGGCGCTCGGCGGCGCGCTCGAGATCCCGCGGATGGGTGCGCGCGAGCGGCAGGAGGATCGCGACGGCGAGCTCGCGGTCGACGCGGCGCGGATGCGCGAGCAGCCGCATCGCCCAGTCGCGCCGGATGATCGGCGCCGGCGCGACGGCGTCGACGATCGCCGACGCGCGGTCATGCTCGGCCTTGCGGACCCAGCCCTCCTTGCCCGTCTTCCGCAGGACATCGGACGCGCCGAGAACGTCGCCGCCCCTGAGCTTGCGCTCGAACTCGGCCTCCCAGGTCTCGACGGTCAGTGGAGCCTCTTGACGAACCGGTCGATGCGGTCGCATGCCTCTTCGATCTTGTCGAGCGCCGTCGCGTAGCACGCGCGGACGTGACCCGCGCCGCGCTCGCCGAACGCCGAGCCGGGCACGACGACGACGCGCTCCTCCTGGAACAGCCGCGCCGCGAGCTCCTCATCGCCCAGGCCCGTCGCGGTGATGTTCGGGAAGCAATAGAACGCGCCGCGCGGCTCGAAGGTCCGCAGACCCATTTCGTTGAAGCGCTGCCACATGACCTTCCGGCGGCGGTCGTATTCGTTCACCATTCCCAGGACGTCGGGCTCGCCCGTGCGGAGCGCCTCGAGCGCCGCGTATTGCGCCGCGGTCGGCACACACATCACCGTGTACTGGTGGATCTTCATCATCTGCTCGATCACCTCGGGCGGCGCGCACGTGTAGCCGACGCGCCAGCCGGTCATCGCGTACGACTTCGAGAACCCGGCGAGGTAGATCGTCCGCTCCTTCATCCCCGGCTCCCCGAGGATCGAGCGGTGCTCGGCGCCGTACACGAGCCGGTCGTAGATCTCGTCGGAGTACACGAGCAGATCGTGCTTCCGCGCGAGCCGCGCGATGCCTTCGATGTCGCCGGCGTCGAGCACGCCGCCCGTCGGGTTGTTCGGGAAGCCGAGGAGGATCGCGCGCGTGCGCGGCGTGATCGCGCGCTCGACGTCGATCGGCCGCAGGCGGAAGTCGTGCTCCTCGTGGGTCGGGACCGGCACCGGGACGCCGCCCGCGAGCACGATCCCCGGCACGTACGCGACGTACGACGGGTCCGCGAGGATGACCTCGTCGCCCTCGTCGAGGGTCGCGCGGAGCGCCAGGTCCACGGCCTCCGACACGCCGACCGTGACGAGGATCTCGGTCTTCGGGTCGTAGCGGATCCCGCGGTGCCGCTCGGTGTGGTCCGCGATCGCCTCGCGCAGCTCCAGGATCCCGTAGTTCGACGTGTACTTCGTCTTCCCTTCCTTGATGGACCGGATGGCGGCCTCGCGGAACCGCTCCGGCGTGACGAAGTCCGGCTCCCCCACGCCGAGCGAGATCGACCCCTCGATGCCGGAGACCATGTCGAAGAAGCGGCGGATGCCGCTCGCCGGGATCCGCGTCACCCGCTGGTTCGTGAGGGGTCGCCGCGTGATCGCCATGTCTCCTCCTAGTACGTTTCGGAAGTCCCGAACGCGGCGTTGGGAGACCGCTTCAGATCCGCTCCAACGCTACCTGTCCCAAAATACGGCGGTCGGCGCAGGTGATGGTCGGTCGCGCGCTCGTACGCAGCGGCGACACGGAACATCGTCGCCTCGGCGTTGTACCCGGCGATGACCTGGAGCCCGACCGGCAGCCCCTCGCTCAGGCCGCACGGGACGGAGATGCCTGGCAAGCCCGCGATGTTCACGGGCAGGGTGAACACGTCGTTCAGGTACATCGCGAGCGGGTCGTTCACCTTCGCGCCGATCCCGAACGCCACGGTCGGCGACGTCGGGGTGAGGAGCGCGTCGACGCGCTGGAACACGCGCTCGAACTCGGCCTTGATGACGGTGCGGACCTTCTGCGCCTTCACGTAGTACGCGTCGTAGTACCCCGTCGACAGGGCGTACGTGCCGAGGATCATCCGCCGCTTCACCTCGGCGCCGAAGCCGGTGCCGCGCGTGCGCTTGTACGTGTCGACGAGGTCGGCGCCCTCGACGCGCAGGCCGTAGCGCACGCCGTCATAACGCGCGAGGTTCGCCGACGCTTCGGCGGGCTGGATGATGTAGTAGACCCCGAGCGCGTGGTCCGTCGACGGGAGGGACACCTCCTCGATCGACGCTCCCTGCCGCTCGAGCTCGCGGATGGCGTCGCGCACGGCGCGCTCGACGCCCGGCTCGATGCCCTCGATGAAGTACTCCTTCGGCACGCCGAGGCGCATGCCGCGCACGCCAGTGTCGAGATCGCGGCGCAGGTCCTCCGCCGCGAGCGGCATCGTCGTGGCGTCGGAGGGGTCCTGACCGAAGAGCGCCTGGCAGACCGTCGCCGCGTCCTCGACCGTGGTCGTGAACGGGCCGACCTGGTCGAGCGACGACGCGAACGCCACGACGCCGTATCGCGAGACCCGGCCGTACGTCGGTTTCATGCCCACGGTCCCGGTGAGCGCGGCCGGCTGACGGATCGAGCCGCCCGTATCGGTGCCGAGCGCGAACAGGACCTCCCCCGTCGCGACGGAGACCGCAGATCCGCCGGACGATCCGCCCGGCACCCGCGAGGCGTCCCACGGATTGCAGACGGGACCGAACGCCGAGTTCTCGTTCGACGAGCCCATCGCGAACTCATCGAGGTTCGTCTTGCCGATCATGACGGCACCCTCGCGGTCGAGGCGCTCGACGACCGTCGCCGAGTACGGCGGGAGGTAGCCGTCGAGGATCCGCGATCCCGCGGTCGTCTCGACGTCCTTCGTCCCGATGATGTCCTTGCACGCCCACGGGATGCCGCACAGCGGCGGCGCGTCGCCGCGCGCGATCCGCTCGTCGGCGGCGCGCGCCTGCGCGAGCGCGTGCTGCTCGCTCACCCTCAGCCACGCATTGAATGGATCCGTCCCCGCCCGCGCGATGGCGACGCGCGCGAGCTCGACCGCGCTCGCCTGCTTCGCACGGAGCAGCGCCGCGGCCTCGGCGATCGTGCGCGGCAGCTCAGCCACCGGGTCGCTCCTCGATGATCGTCTGCACGCGGAACAGGTCGCCGTCGCGCGCGGGCGCGTTGCGCATGGCTTCCTCGAGCGTGAGGCTCGGCCGCGCGTCGTCCTCGCGCGTCACGTTCTCGAGCGGCAGCACGGACGCGGTCGGCGGGATGGCCTCGGTGTCGACCTCGCCCAGCTTCCCGACCGCGTCGAGCACCACGGAGAGCTGCTTCGTGAAGCGGTCCACCTCGTCGTCGGTCAGCGCGATCCGGGCGAGATCGGCCACGTAGCGCACGACCTTCGGATCGATCTCGCTCACGCGGTCAGTTTAGGTGCGGAACGCTACGATCACATCGTGGACGCGAAGGCGATCGTGCGACGGTGCTTCGAGGACGTCATCGTCCGCGGGGACCTCTCTGTCGCGAACGAGGTCATTGCGGAGGACCTCGTCTTCCACACCGCGACCGGCGCGGTGCTGAACGGACGGCGCGAGTTCCAGCACTTCGCGCAGCAGATGCGTGAAGCGTTCCCCGACATCCGCTTCGACATCGAGGAGGAGATCCGCGAGGGCGACCGCGTCTGCACGCGCTACACGATGAGCGGCACGTTCCAGAGCACGCTGATGGGGCTGCTCCCGAACGGCGAGCAGTTCAGCGTCCGCGGGATCGACACGTTCCGCGTCGTGAACGGCAAGGTCGTTGAGATCCACGCCTCGTACGACACCCTCGGACAGATGCAGCAGCTCGGGGTGGTGCCGAAGATCTAGCGGGGGCCGGCTCCGAAGTGCGTCGCGGGGATCGAGCCCATCTTCCCGCTTTGGTAGTCCGCGATCGCCTGCATGATCTCCTCGCGCGTGTTCATCACGAACGGGCCGTACTGCACGACCGGCTCGCCGATCGGCCTACCGCCGAGGAGCAGGACATCGAGGGTCGGCGTGCGGCTGTCCTGGCGCGGGGCACCCTCGATGCGGATCGCGTCGCCGGGACCGAGCACGGCGAGCTGGCCGGAGACGAGTGCGACGTTGTCGGGGCCGACGCTGCCGGACCCGCCGAGGGCGTACGCAAGCGCGTTGAAGTCCGGGCGCCACGGGACGTCGAGGCGAGAGCCTGGCAGGAGCGTGACGTGCGCATACGTGATCGGCGTCTGCGTCACGCCGGGCCCGCGATGGCCCGCGAGCTCGCCCGCGATGACGCGCACGAGCGCGCCACCGTCCTGCGACCGCAGGAGCGCGACGGACTTCGCCGAGATGTCCTGGTAGCGCGGGGGCGACCACTTCTGCGCCGCGGGCAGGTTCACCCACAGCTGCACGCCGTGGAACAGGCCGCCGCTGCGGATGAGCTTCTCCGGCGGCATCTCCGAATGCACGATCCCCGCGCCCGCGGTCATCCACTGCGTGTCGCCGTTCGCGATGACGCCGCCACCGCCGGTGGAGTCGCGATGCACGAACTCGCCGTCGATCATGTACGTCACGGTCTCGAAGCCGCGGTGCGGGTGGTCCGGCGCGCCCTTCGCCTCGCCGGGCGCGTACTGCACCTCGCCCATCTGGTCGAGGAGGATGAAGGGATCGGCTGCGCTCCTCTCGAGCCCGGGGAACGGCCGGCGCACCGGGAATCCCTCGCCCTCGAACGTCTTGATCGCGTCGATCAGGCGCTGCACCTTCCGAAAGCGCACAGGCGTGTCCTCGGCCACTTCGACCGCGGGGAGGGACAAGGGGTCGGCGACGGTGAGCGCTGGCATTCGTCCTATTCAACAACGCGAGATGCTTCGCGCTTCCCGGAACAGCACACTCAGGTCCATGAGCGCGTTGCTGCCCCAACGGTCGGTAGCTCGCATGGTCGATCGGGAGATGTTCCTCCTCCTCGGTGGCACGACCGCGCTCCTCATGCAGGTCGCCCACCCGCTCGTCGCGGCAGGGGTGGATCAGCACTCGGACTTCCGGCGCGACCCGGTCGGACGCCTGCGGCGGACGCTGGATACGACACTGGCTGTCGTCTTCGGCGACGACCGCGCGGTGCGGGCCGCGATCGCGCGCATGAACAGGATCCACCACGGCGTCCACGGCAAGAGCGAACGAGGTCAGGCCTATCGCGCGCGTGACCCGCGCCTGCTGTTGTGGGTGCAAACGACGCTCGTCCTCACGTCGCTCAGGTTCTACGAGCTCGTCATGGGACCGCTCTCACCCGCGGAGCGCGAGGCCTACTGGAGCGAGGCGAAGCCGATCGCCGCGGCGCTCGGGATCCCGGACGACGCCCTACCGGCGACGCTCGCCGACCTCGAGCGTTGGGAGCGCGAGATGCTCGCGGGCGAGGTGCGCCCCGACGCGACCGCGAAGCGCGTCGCGCGTGACGTGCTGCGTCCGTTCCGCTGGCTGCCCGATCCCGCGTACTGGCCGAGCGACGCGATCGCCGCGGCGCTGCTGCCGCCGCGGATCCGCGCCGACCTTGGCCTCCGGTACGGTCCAGCGGAGCGCACCCTGTTCCACGCCATGGTGGTGGCGGTGCGCTGGCTGCGACGGGGGCTCCCCGCGATGCTCACCGTCGTGCCGCAGGCACGGCGATACGAGCGGGCATCGCTCGCGCAGGGGTAACGCGCGTGCTCCCGCACGTGAAGTGGTTCACCGACCCGGCACCCTTCCCCACCCACTACGAGCAGCTGCTCACGTGGCCGGTCCTGATCGCGTTCCTCATCGCGTTCGCCGCGATCGGCATCTGCTTCTGGATCCAGCACAACGTACCCGAGCCCCCTTCATGCGTGCGTTCGAGCGATTCGCCCGCAACGGTCCGCTCGTGCTCGGGCTGCACGTGGGTGTCGCGCTCATCGTCGCCGCGACCTTCGGGCTCCTCTTCGTCCCCAGCCTCCACGTCGGGGACAAGGGCGCGATCGGTGGCGTCCTGCTCGTGCTCGAGGCGGTCGCGGGCCTGTCGATCCTGCTCGGCCTCGCGACGCGAGCGGGCGCGGTCATCCTCGCGCTCCTCGGCGTGATCGCGATGCAGCCGTTCAGCTTCGAGGCCATTCTCGAGCAGGTCCCGATCCTCGGGGTCGCGATCTTCCTCTTCCTCGTCGGCCGCGGTCCGCTCTCGCTCGACCGTCTCCGTCGCGTGAAGGCGCCGATCGAACACCCGGCCGTGCCGATGACGGCGCTCGGCTTCCTGCGGATCCTCATGGGCCTCGGCATCGCGTTCAACGCGCTGACCGAGAAGCTCCTGAACGAGCCGCTCGCGCGGTCGCTCATCGAGCTCTACCCACAGATCGCGCTCAACCGCCTCGTCGGCGTTCCGGACGAATGGTTCATCTGGGCCGCCGGTACGACCGAGCTGACCATCGGTCTCGTGATCATGTCGGGTCAGCTCACGCGCCCGGTGATGGCGGTCGGTGCGGTCCTGTTCACCGTGACGCTCTTCGTGTTCGGCTGGCCCGAGCTCCTCGGTCACCTCCCGCTCTTCGGGATCATGTTCCTGCTGTTCATCGCGCCGAACGCCGGCACGTGGGGCGTGCGGCGCGCGCTCCGTCCCGCCGCCTGATCGATCTGCGCCGATCGCCCGCTCGTACCATCCGCGAGGCGATGGAGAGCGTCACCACCGAACGGCTCTTCGCTCCGCTCGGTCCCACGTATGAGCGCGCGGGCTCCCTCCTGAGCCTCGGCCTCGAGCGCGGCTGGCGCCGCCGGCTCGTCGAGCGCGCGGCGCCGCGCGATGGCGATCTCTATCTCGACGTGGCGACCGGCACGGGTCTCGTCGCTCGCGAGCTGCGGCGGTCGGCGTCCTGCCAGGTCGTCGGTCTCGATCTGACGCCCGGGATGCTCGCGTCGGCCGATCGCAGCGACGGGATCCGCTTCGTCCAGGCCCGCGCCGAGCGCCTGCCCTTCCCTGACGCGCGCTTCGACGGCCTGACGTTCACGTACCTTCTCCGGTACGTCGACGACCCGGTCGCGACGCTGCGCGAGCTCGCGCGCGTCGTGCGCCCGGGTGGTCGTATCGCGATGCTCGAATTCGCGCGCCCGCGCTCGCCCCTCCCGCGCCTCGGGTGGTGGCTGTACACGCGCCTCGCCTTGCCGGTCCTCGGCACGCTCCTGTCGCGTGACTGGCGCGCGGTCGGAGCGTTCCTCGGCCCGTCGATCGATCGCTTCTACGAAACACACGACATGGAGAAGCTGTGGCGCGACGCAGGGATGGAGAACGTCACAGCGGAGCGGATGGGGATGGGTGCGGCGGTCGTGCTCTCGGCCGAGATACGCGACGGCGAAGCCGATCCGAGGCAACCTCGCCCGGCTGAGAGCCCGACCCCGCCGGCGTTCTATGCCATGCGATCGGAGGATGGCGCGACTACGTCACGCTGCTCCACCCGCCGTACACGCTGTGGCACCTCAGCTACGTCGCGCTCGGCGCGGCGCTCGCGAGCGAGGTCCGGCTCGACCGGCTCGCGGGCACGCTCGTCGCCTTCTTCCTCGCCCTCGGGATCGGCGCGCACGCGCTCGACGAGCTGAACGGCCGGCCGCTCCGTACGCGGATCCCCGAGACGGTCCTCCGCGCCCTCGCGATCGCCGGGCTCGGCGGCGCCGTCGCGCTCGGGATCGTGGCCGCATCGACCGTCGTCGGTCCGGGCCTGTACCTGTTCATCGCGGCCGGCATCGTCCTCGCGCTCGGCTATCCGCTCGAGCTCGCGGGCGGGCGACTGCACAGCGACCTCTGGTTCGCGGTCGCGTGGGGCGCGTTCCCCGTGCTCACTGGTGCGTTCGCGAGCGGCGGATCGCTCACGACCGCGGCGATCATCGGGGCCGCGTACGCGCTGGCGCTCAGCTACGCGCAGCGCGTCCTGAGCACCTGGGTGCGCATGCTGCGTCGCCGCACCGAGACCGTGACCGGGGAGATCGCGCTCGCGTCCGGCGATCGGATCGCGCTGGACCGCCAGCGCCTCATCGCCGCGCCGGAGGCCGGCCTCCAGTGGCTCACCGTGGTCGCCGTCCTCGTCGCCGTCGCCGCGCTTGCGATGCGACTCGCATGACCGCGGAGCCGCGGCTCGACCCGGACCGCATGCGGCGCGCGCGGTCCTATCGCGCGTTCCAGGTCTGGCTCGGGATCGCTTCGACGCTGACCGGGGTCACCATCATGGTCGCGCTTCACGTCCTCGAGATCGGCGTCTTCGCGCGGTACATGGTCGACCCGATGGAGCTCCCGTACACCAGGCCGATCGACGCGGCGCCGGTCTTCCTCGTGATCGCGTTCTTCACCGTCGTCGGCTGGATCGTCCAGCTGCCATTCGGTCATGCGTCCTGGTCGCGCGGGCGCCGCGAGGGCATCGTCGTGCAGTCCCTCGCGGGCATGCTCGTCGACCGCGTGAAGGCCCTGCTCCTGACGCTCGTGCTCATCGGGATCCCGATGACCGTCTGGTACCTCATCCTGCCGCGGCCGGACTGGTGGCTCCTCACGATCGTCGGCGTGACGGGGGTGACGGCGGTCGGGACGCTCCTCGGACCGCTGCTGACGAGCCTGTTCTTCAAGTTCGAGCCGCTCCGCGACGAGGCCGTCGCCGGACGCGTGCGGGCCGTCGCGGAGCGCGCCGGCGTGCGCGTGTCCGGCGTGCATCGGCTCCTTCTCGGCGCGAAGACGACCGCGGCGAACGCGGCGGTGATCGGTATCGGCCCGACGAAGCGCATCGCGCTCGGCGACACCCTCCTCGCGAAGTTCCCGATCGAGGAGGTCGAGGCGGTCGTCGCGCACGAGGTCGGCCATGACGTGAGCGGAGACCCGCCGCGCTACGTCGTCGCGCTCGCCGTCGCCGGGAGCGCGCTCCTCATCGCGGTGCGCGTCCTCGTGGACGCGCTCACGAGCGAGGGGCCGGTCCACGGCGCCGCCGATCCCGCGTCCTACCCGCTGGTGGCCGCCACGCTCGGCGTCGTCGGCTTCATCGGCCGTCCCGCGCTCATGGCGTTCACGCGCTGGCGCGAGACCGCCGCCGACGCGTTCGGCGCGAGACAGACGTCACGCGAGGCGATGGCCCGCGCGCTCGTCCGGCTCGCCGACCAGAACCTCGCGGACCCCGAGCCGCCGCGATGGGAGGAGATCTGGTTCTACAGCCATCCCGCGATCGCGAACCGCGTCCGCGCGCTCGGACAGCCCTGGCCACCGCGGACCTGACGCACGACGCTCGAGCGGGGGTGGAAGGGGGCAGAGCCCCCTGCGAGAGAAGAGCCGGCTTTGCCGGCTAGGTGTGGGTCGCGGGGACCCCGTCGGCGTTCAGCGACACGAAGTACGACTCGCAAGCCATGTCGACGAGATCCGGATCGAGCGCCGGGCGCTTCTGGAGGAACCGCGCCGTGTCGATGATCTGGTCGAGGATGTCGCGCGGGTGGCACGAGCGCAGCTCGAGCCCCTTCTTGCGGTAGAAGGCGAGGATCTGCGAGAGCGCCTCGGCGCGGTACTCGATCTGCTTCCGCGCGCAGAGCCGCTTCATGATCTCCTCGTACTGGTCCACGGAGGGCGACGTGATCCCGATCTTGTAGCGGATCCGCCGGAGGAAGGCCTCGTCGACGAGATCCGCCGGGTCGAGGTTCGTCGAGAACACGATCAGCATGTCGAACGGGATCTCGACCTTCTTGCCCGTGTGCAGCGTGAGGTAGTCGACGCGCTTCTCGAGCGGGACGATCCACCGGTTCAGCAGGTCGCGCGGCGAGACGCGCTGTCGACCGAAGTCGTCGACCATGAAGATGCCGCCGTTCGCCTTCATCTGGAAGGGCGCCTCGTACATCTTCGAGGTCTCGTCGTAGATGAGGTCGAGCGTCTCGAGCGTGAGCTCGCCGCCCGTCATGACGATGGGCCGCTTCGAGACGACCCAGCGGTGGTCGAACCGAGCGCGGTCCTGCGTCGCCATGTCGACGGCGATGCGGTGATAGACCTGGTCGAACACCTTGACGACCTGACCGTCGATCTCGACGGCGAACGGCAGGACCACCTCCCCGCGCAGCAGCCCGACCATGACCTCGGCGATCGTCGTCTTGCCGTTGCCCGGCGGGCCGAAGAGGAAGATCGACTTCCCGGAGTTGATCGCGGGACCGAGCTGCGTGAGCGTCTCGCGCGGGATGACGAGATGCGAGAACGCGCGAACGATGTCCTCCTGCGTGACGGTGACGTTCGCGATGCTCTGGCGCTGGACCGCGGCGACGTACGTCGCGAGCGGCACAGGCGCGCGGCCGACGTACTGGCTGCGCGCGAGCGCCTCCTGCGCCTTCTCGGCACCCTTGTCGACGATGACGAACTGGTAGGTCGCGGCGGAGAGCCCCGACCCGCCGCGGATCTCGACGAGACGCTCGCCCTTGAGGAAGTCCATCACCTTGTCGGTGACGTTCGCGATGGGCAGCCCGAGCGCGGTCGAGAGCTCACCGAGAGTCATCTGCCCGCGCAGGTAGAGCGTCTTCAGCGCGAGGTCCGCGAGGAAACCGAGCAGCAGGCCCGTCTGCTCGACCGACTGCGGCTCCGGCGGGAGCGGGATGCGCGGCATCTCGGCGGGCTGGGCGGGACCCACGGCGATGCCCTGCGTGCGTTCGGTGATCATGCGTCAGGAGCATTGAACGGGGAGCAAGCGGTCGAACTCATCCTCGTCCACGATCCTGATACCGAGCTGCTTCGCC
>WNGB01014300.1_pt1 | contig 10615 bp, 7 predicted proteins | sample 5400681 | NCBI WGS metagenome assembly WNGB01 (sample SAMN13153367, study PRJNA577476) | soil metagenome | isolation source: 115 cm soil or saprolite under grassland replicate 2 | place: USA:California | collected 2016-06-15 | reverse complement strand
GGACCGAGGTGGTGGTGATCGATCAGGCCGCCTCGCCTGCCCAACGTCAGGCCGTCGAGGCCATTCTCACCGGCCGTGCCGGCGGCCCCTGGGCTGTCCTGGCCCGCTTCGTGGGACGGTGGCTGGACACCCGTTTTCTGCCTGTCGAATTCGCGGACGAGGGCGGCACGAAGAAGGCGAGAATCCCCGGCCTGCTCGAAGCGGCGGTCACTCAGATTCGGGGCCGGGACCGCGCGCAGCCGGTTTTGTTTGAGAACATCTTCAATCAGATCCATGCCTCGACCCAGGTAGTGGCGACGGGAGTGACCGAGTACGACGACGGCGTGATCAAGATCAGCACCGCGAAGACGCACGGGCTGTTTTCAAATTTCGATTGGATTGTGGAAGGCTCGTAGATGCCCCCCCTCCAGCCGTCCCTCTCGCCTGCCATGCTCGCCCGCGGCACGCGCGTGCTGCTTTTCGTGTCGGCCGCGCTCGTAACCCTTGCGGCTTGGCTCTGGCTCACGAGTGCGGGCGCGCCGTCCGGCATTCATTCCACATTTCTGGCGCCGCATCGCCACGAGCTCGACGGCCGTTCTCTTGTGTCCGGGGTGATCATGTGGCAGGCCATGACGGTCGCCATGATGACACCGGCCTTGCTGCGCTGGTTGATGGCGTTCGCGGCCCTGACGGCAGACACGGACGGCATCGCGTCGCGGCTACGGCCTGTTGCGGCTCTCGCGAGCGGCTACTTCGTCATCTGGCTTTGCTACAGCGTCGGCGCGGCGGCAATTCAGATTGCGCTGCAGCAGATGAACCTGTTCCGAAATGGAAGGATTGGCGCGTCGTCTGCCGGCATCTTGTTGATTCTCGCGGGATTGTTTCAATTCGCGCCGCTCAAGCGTGCCTGTCTCACCCACTGCCGCAACCCGCTGACGTATCTCCTGTCGCGATGGCGAGGCGGGCCTCGCGGCGGTTTTCGTCTTGGAGTAGCTCACGGCGCGTACTGCGTCGGCTGCTGCTGGTTGCTGATGATGACGGGTCTCGCGATGGGCGTCATGAACATGGCATGGATGGCCGTCCTGACGCTCGTGGTTGGGATCGAACAGGTTGCGCCACACGGCGACCGGATAGCGAGCGTCCTCGGAATCGTGATCGCGGGGTGGGGTCTGGTGGTGCTCCTCTGAACGCCTCTCCACATCGCCTTTGGCTAAGGAAGGCAGGACGCTGTCAGGTCCTTCGAACGACACCACAAAGCGTTGAATCGGCGGCACGTTTTTCAAGGCAGCGCTCACAGGCCGGGCGTGGCACGTGGCTTGCTCGATGAGTTCCGGTTGCGGGAAACGCGACACAGGGAGGTTGCATGAGACTCAAGACTCTCCAGCGAACGATTCTGGCCGCAACGGTCCTCGGCGGTATGGCCGCCGCGGCGCTGCCGCAGGTTCCCCTACCGCCGCCCCCTCCGCTTCCGGGTCTGGACGTGCGGATCACGACGGGCAGGCCGCCCGCGCTTCGGCACGAGCGACGGGGTCCTCGTCCCGGACGGGACTACGTGTGGGTCAGCGGCTTCTGGCACTGGGGCGGCGGGCGGTGGGATTGGGTTGCCGGCCGCTGGGACCGTCCCGCGGCTTCGGATGCGTATTGGATCACGCCGCGATACGTTCGCAGCGAACGGGGTTACATCTACGAGCCCGGCCACTGGTCCACCCAGACGGTGATTGTCGGCGAAGATATCCGCGCGCGCCGCGAGTGGCGCAAACACGAGCGCCAGCATGAGCGCGAGCTCGAGCGGGAACGCGACCGCGACCGGTATCGTGACCGGTACCGCGACGACCGCTAGCAGTCGCTCCGCGCTTGCGCGGGATCTGCGCCTCACGGCGCACCGGCGAGCGACTCGGCCAAAGGGCCTCGATCGCTGGCCTGATCCCGCGCAAACGCTGCGCTCCCGCGGCAAGAGGCTCCTCCCTGCGGTTACTCGGGAGACTCCTCGCGCCGCGACCGGGGCTCTAGGAGGTCGTGGACTAGAGGGCTCTCGTCTTTAACTCTCTCAGCCGCCGGTCGCGCAGCGACCGCCGCGGCTGAAAGTCTCGATTGCTCGCCTGATCCCGCGCAAACGCTGCGACCGGGGCCCGGAACCACGATGACTCGGAGACGCGGCTAGCTAAATTAGCTCGCGGCCCTTGTCATAGGAGCAGCGACGAGGGATCTGCTCCGGCTTGGAAGCGCGAGAGCAGATCCTTCGCTGCGCTCAGGATGACAGAGTGTATTGGTCTGGATTGGGGATGAGCGCCGACGGATCCGCTGCGCGGATTCTCAGGGCATCTTCGCAGTGACGTTCAGGAGGTCCACGGGCAACTCGTTGTAGTTTTCGATCTCGATCTTTTTGGACTCCTTGTCCCATCTCGCCCTCGCGGCGGGAACGAGTTTGCCTTCGCCTTTCCCGTTCTTGTCGATGTGGATCTCGATCAGAGTGAACTGGTAATCTCGAAGAGTGAACTGGTAATGAAGACGGCGGGAGCTGTTTCTCAGCTCCCGGAATGACACGGGGCGATTCGTCGCGAGGATGACACGGCGGCCGCCGTCGGGGGACGGATTGTTACGGGCATAGTAGAGGTCACAGGAGAGAGAGGTGGCCGTTCGGATCGCGCCGACGGGCGGCCGGACCTTCTCGAGAGCGTCGAGGAGCTTGTCGGGCCCGAATTCCTGGAGAGTCGTCAACAGCCGCTCGCGCTCTTCGTCCGTGGACCAGCGGTAGATGTCGATGTGGACGACGCTCGTCTGTCCGGTGCCCAGAGCGGCCGCAAAGGCCGTGAACGTCTCGATCGGCTTTTCTTCGCGAGCCAGGGCAGTGGACGCCCCGACCAGGAAGAGAAACGCGGTTAAGGTCGGGACGATGGTCTTGCGGGGACGCATGGCGATCTCCTTTCGGATCTCTTGTTGAGAAAGGGATTCCGTTTCCATGGCACTTACTGGCCGGTGCGTACGGGGATCCCCAATTCGCCCGCGATTCGATAGGTCTGTTCCTGCTGATCCTCGAGCAGCGGGAGCGTGTCGTAGACCCATCCCTGAAGCTCGACTTCCTGACCCATCTGCGTCTGCTTCTGAAAGTCGGCGACGTCCGCATCGTAGAGCCGGACCATCGCAAGCACGACGGCGCGGTCGAGTGCCGGCGGGGAGAGCTTGGAGATGTGGTCCACTTCGGCCCTGCGGTCGGCGTCGAGCGCGGTGGGGAGAGCGATCGCCTCGCTCTGGGCGAAGAGCTGCAGCTCTTCGGCGGCCTTGCCGCGGTCCTGGACGATCTGCTGTCCCAGAGCCCGGACGCCGAGGTTAGAAGCGCGGTCGGCGGCGATCCGGCCGAGCTCGACATCCTCGAGACTACGCAGCTGGACCCGGGTCATGAATGCCGCGTCCATGGCGCGTGCTCGGTCCACAGAAGCTTTGGCCGATGGCAGGTTGAGTGAACTGGGCGGCGGAGTCGGCGAAGGCGTCTCAGTCCTTTTCCCAGTAGTACTTCGCCCGCTGAGCGGGATGGTTGCCCAACTGGTTCATGGTGGCGGCGTCGAAGAGACGGCCGTTGACGACGGTGTAGAGGACCTTCTCGCTCTGGCGGATGTCGGTCAGGGGATTTCCGTCGATCACGATGAGATCGGCGAGCTTGCCGGGCTCGAGCGACCCCAGATCGGCGTCGAGACCCAGATAACGCGCGCCGTTCCAGGTCCCGCACTTCAATGCCTGGTGCGGCGTCATGCCTCCCTGGACCAACATCCAGAGCTCCCAGTGAGCGCCGAGGCCCTCGCGCTGGCCGTGCGCGCCCAGTTGCACCGAAACGCCGGCGTCGTGAAGCTCTCTGGCGATCCGCGCGATATTGAAGTGATTGAAGTCTTCCTCGGGCGCCATCATGCGGCGCATCGAGCGGGCGTCGAGCTCGGCGGGAGGGACGAACTTCGAAAGCCTCGGATTCTCCCAGACGTTGGTGTGCTCGTACCAGTAGTTCTCCCCCCAGAGACCGCCGTATCCGACGAGAAGTGTCGGCGTGTAACCCACGCCGGTCTTCGGCCAGAGCTGGAGGACATCCTTGTAAATCCGCGCGACAGGCAGCGTGTGCTCGATCCCCGTGTGCCCGTCTACGACCATCGTCATGTTGTGCTCGAAGAGAGATCCGCCTTCGGGAACGACCAGCATCTCGAGCTCGCGCGCCGCGGCGAGGATCTGCTGCCGCTGCTCGCGCCGCGGCTGGTTGTAGCTCTTGACGCTGAAGGCGCCCGCTGCCTTCATACGCTTGACGTGGGCGCGCGCGTCGTCGAGGCTCTCGATCTCCACCTTCACGTCCGCCGCGGCACCGTAGAGGATGGTGCCGGTCGAGAAGAGACGAGGGGCGCGGATCACTCCGGCGCGCGCCATCTCGCTCGCTGCGAAGAACTCCGCGGTGTCGTGCGAAGGATCGTGCGCGGTCGTGACACCGAAGGCGAGTCCGGCGTCCGTAGACCAGTTCTGCTGCGGGATGACGCCATTCGAGCCGAGAGCGCCGTGCCAGTGCGCGTCCACGAGACCCGGTAACACCGTCTTGCCCGAGGCGTCCACCGAGCGGACCCCCGCGGGCACCGGGACGTCCGCGCGCCGGCCGACGGCCTTGACGCGGTTGCCTTCGACCAGAACGACGCCGTCTTCGATCACTTCGTCGCCGCCGCCGCGCATCGTCACCACGCGGCCCCCGACGAACGCGAGCGATCCGCTCGGGATGTCGGCGGCAGCCTCGAACCCGATCGGTTTTCCCTTCTCCGGCGCCTCGGGCAGCTTTTCGGGGGCGCCGGGAACGAAAGCGAAGGTCTCCGGCAGGGCGCGCGTGAAGAGGTCCGGCCCGAGCGACCAGTGGAGACTCGCGGAATTTCCGGACCAGTGCAGGTACTCGCCGGCGTCTTTGGAGGCCCGCGCCACGGGAAGCGACTTCGCCTTCGGCCCGATCTCAATCCGCTTGCCCGTGCGGACGAACGGGGTGATGAAGGCGCTGTACCGCTCGCGGAAGGCGAGCCACTTCTCATCCGGCGAGATCGCGAATTCCGTGGCGTTGTCCGAGACGTAGTGCTCGCGCGGATCCGCGCCATCCAGAGCGCAAGAGACGAAAACGCGCTTCTCCTCTTCGCGCTGCTCGCGGCTGCCTTCGGTTTCCTCGAGCCTGGTGAAGTAAACGCGGTCGTTTGTGGCGCCAAACTGCGGAGCAAATCCCTCGCGCGAGACGAGCGTGGCCTTGCCTCCTCCCGCGGGCACGGAGTACAGCCCGGTCTCGGTGGACCAGTCGGGCGTCGCGAGAAAGCCGCCGGAGTCCTTCCGGTAAACGATCCTTCCTCCGTCCGGCGAGAAGACCGGCTCCCGGTAGAGGCCCGGTTGCTCGGTCACGACGCGCCCCTCTCCTCCTCGCGCCGGCGCGACCCGCACCGCCCCCGCCTTCTCGTCGTTCCAGGTGGCATAGACGACGGACCGGCCGTCGCGCGAGAAGGAGGGATACAGCTCGAAGTGATCCGTCTGTTTTGTCAGACGGCGCGGTGTGCCCTCAGGCAGGTCTCGCACCCAGATGCGTCCGAGCGCTTCGTAGGCCACCTGATCTCCCTTCGGCGAGACCGTCACCCAGCGCAGCATCCGCACCGGGAAGCGGTCCAGCGCGGCCTTGACGGGAAAGCGCACAGCCTCCGCCGCCTTGCGCGTGCCTCTGACGTGGAACGGGATGACGGCGCTCTGCCCGCTCGCGCGATCCACGCGGCGGATCTTTCCGCCTGCCCACACCACGATCGTCCGGCTGTCCGGAGTCCAGGCCATGGCGGGGTAGACGCCGTGAATCGCCCAGGTCTCCTGCATGTCGCGGTCGAGGCTGTCGTAGAGCGGCCGCTCGTGCCCCGAGACGAGATCTTTTGTGAAGAGAACTGTCTTGAAGCGCACGCGGCGCGCGAAGGCGAGCCACTTGCCGTCGGGCGAGGGCGTGGGGCGGATTGAGCCGCCCGGGCCGCGCACGAACCGGTCAGCCCGGCCGGTGACGCGGTCGAGCCGCTGGATGACGTAGATCTGCTCGTGCGGGTTCTTGTTGTATTGAAAGATTCTGCCCGGCGTGACGTCCTGGCTGTAGTAGAGGTAGCGCCCGTCGGGTGAGAAGGCGGGCTCGCCGAGGTCCTTCTGTTCGTCGGGACGCTTGACCATCTGCGTCCCTTCGCCTCCCGAGCGGTGGTACAGCCAGATCTCCCCGGAGCCGAGCGAGCGTGTTCCGGTGAAGTGCTTGCGAGCGGCGAGGAAGTCCCCGTCCGGAGCCCAGACGGGACTGTTTGTCAGGCGGAAATCCTCTTTGGTCACCTGCATGAGGTGCGAGCCGTCGCGGTCCATCACCCAGACATTGTCTCCTCCCGAGCGGTCAGAGGTGAACGCGATCGACCGGCCGTCGGGGGAGTAGCGAGGCTGCATGTCCCAGGCGACTCCCGAGGTCAACGCTCGCGCTTCTCCTCCTCCGATCGGCACAGCGTAGATGTCGCCCAGAAGATCGAAGGCGATCTGCTTGCCGTCCGGTGACACGTCGAGGCTCATCCAGGTCCCTTCGTCCGTGTCGATCTCCGCCTCGACCGGCATCGGGTAGGGAGGCGCCTCGACGTTCCACTTCTTCTCTTCGGGCTTCTCCTTTTCGGCCGGTTGGGCCTGGGGTGCGGGCGTGGGCATCGGTGTGGGCGCCGGCGTGGAAATCGGAGTCGGCTGCGCCACCGGTTCCGGCGGCCGCTGCCCCAGCGTGAAAGCCGCCGGCACGCCCACGGCGAGCAGTACGAGAACGAGCAAGGACGGCAGGAGAAGCTTCGCTGTCTTCATCGCTTTCCTTTTCACGAGCGCAGCGAGCGCAAATGTGGAATTCAGCGGCGGAGCTTATCCAAAAGCGATCGCGGGTCAGACGGGGATCATCGGGAGATAGACCGGATTCCAAACGGCCGAGGCGACCAGCGCAGGGATGTCCTCGTCGGGAATGGCGCGTCCGACGCCTGAGTCGCGCGCCTCGGCGACCACCGCGCCGGCGATCCGCGCGCTGACGCGCCGGATCTCGTGCGCGGACGGGAAGAGGCTTCCGGAGGCCAGGTCCGAGGCCATCACCTCGTCGGCAAGCCTCTGGGCGGCCACCGCGAACATCCCGTCGGTGACTTCCTTCGCCTCGGACAGGAGAGTCCCCAGGCCCACGCCCGGGAAGATGAAGACGTTGTTGCCCTGGCCGATGGTGATCGTGCGGCCTCCGTGCGGCACCGGGTCGAACGGGCTTCCGGTGGCGATCAGGGCGCGGCCGTCAGTCCAGGCCACGATGTCCACCGGCTTCGCCTCGGACTTGCTCGTCGGATTGGACATCGGGAAGATGACGGGCCGCTCGACGTGCTTTGCCATCTCGCGCACGATGGCCTCGGTGAACGTGCCCGGCTCGCCGGAGGTTCCGATGAGCACGGTCGGCTTGACCGCCTTGACGACGGCCAGGAGATCGCGCGGCGAGCCTTTGGGCAGGCCCATCTTCGCCGCCAGGGCGGCCGGCCACGCGAAATCGCGCTTGTGGACGTCGTGGATTTCCTCGTCGTCCACGACGAGACCGTGGCTGTCGAGGCTGGCGGTGGCAAGGGTCAGGTCCTCGCCTTTCATGCCCGCGCGCCGGAAGGTGTCCCGCAGCAGCCGCGCGATGCCGATGCCGGCGGCGCCCGCGCCCAGAAGGACGACCCGCTGCTCCTTGAGCGGGATCCCGGTGGCCCGGCAGCCGGCCATCATGCCGGCTGTCGCCACGGCCGCGGTCCCCTGGATGTCGTCGTTGAAACAGGTGATGACCTTGCGGTACCGGTCGAGCAGCCGGAAGGCATTGTTCTTCTTGAAGTCCTCCCACTGCAGGAGAGCCTTGGGGAAGCGGCGCTTGACCGCCTGGACGAACTCCTCGACTAAGGAGTCGTATTCGGCGCCGCGCAAGCGCGGGAACCGCCAGCCCAGATAGAGGTCGTCCACGAGGAGCGCCTCGTTGTCGGTCCCGACGTCGAGACTGATCGGAAGAGTCTGCGAAGGATGGATTCCCGCGGCCGCCGTGTAGAGCGCCAGCTTGCCGATCGGGATTCCCATGCCGCCGGCGCCCTGGTCGCCCAGGCCCAGGATGCGCTCGTTGTCTGTGACGACGATCAGGCGTATGTCCTCGAACGGAGCGTTGCCCAGGGCTTCGTAGATGCGCCCCCGCTGGCCGGGCGTAATCCAGAGGCCGCGGGCCCGCCGGAAGATGTGGCTGAACTGCTGGCACGCCTGCCCCACCGTGGGCGTGTAGACGATCGGCAGGAATTCCTCCACGTGATCGACCAGGAGCCGGTAAAAGAGATGCTCGTTGCGGTCCTGCAGGGCTGCCAGCCCGATGTATCTTTCGAGCGGGTCCGACTTACGCATGATGTTGGCATACACTCGCCGCTCCTGTTGCTCCATGGTGCTGACCGCGTTGGGCAGGAGCCCTTCCAGGCCCAAGGCCCTCCTCTCCTCCTGATTGAAGGCGGAGCTTTTGGTGTACATGGCGTGCCGGAGGAGCTGCGTGCCGCGGTACGGCACCTCGAGCCGCTTGTTGCCCTGGGAATCGTGTCTGACAGTGAAAGTTCCCATGGCCCTACTCGATCACACGGATGTTGCGCTTCGCGCAGATATCTTTGAGCACTTTCGGCCACACCGTCACGCTGACCTCGCCCAAGTGCGCTTTCCGGAGCAGGAGCATCACGGTGCGCGACTGCCCGATCCCGCCGCCGATGGAGAGGGGGAGCGAGCCGTTGACGATCCCCTGGTGATAGGGAAACTTCAGGAAGTGGAGCTGGTTGGTCAGCTCGAGCTGTTTCCGGAGGGTCTCCGCATTGACGCGGATCCCCATGGACGACAACTCGTGGCGCCGCTTCGTCACCGGGTTCCAGACGAGGATGTCGCCATTCAAACCGTGCATCCGCCGGCCGTCCTTCGAGTGCGTCTGCGTGACCCAGTCATCGTAATCGGCCGCGCGCATCTCGTGCGGGTAACCGTCCTTCAGGGTCCAGCCGATGCCGTAGATGAAGACAGCCGGCGATTCCTTGAGGATCGCGGTCTCGCGCGCCTTTCGCGGCAGGTCAGGATACATGTCCAACAGGTCCTCGGCGTGGAGGAAGGTCAGCTTTTCCGGCAGCCGGGGGATGTTCTCGACCTTGAGCGCGGGGAAGAGATCGAGCGCCAGGTCCTCGGCGCTCTTGATCACCTTCCAGATCGCCTCGACGGTCTTCGTCAGGAACTCGAGGTTGCGCTCTGCCGGGGTGATGACCTTCTCCCAGTCCCACTGGTCCACGTACGCGCTGTGATCGTGATCGAGGAAGTAGTCCTTGCGGACCGCGCGCATGTCGGTGACGAGCCCTTCGCCGGGCGCCATCCCGAACTGTGCCAGGGCGATCCTCTTCCATTTCGTGGCGGCCTGCACGACCTGCGCCTCGATCGGGTTCTTTCCGTTGTCGTTGGGAATGTGGAAGCAGATCGGTCCCCGTGAGCCGTCGCGGTCGAGATAGTCGTTGACGCCGCTCTCGGAGTCCACGATGAGCGGGACCTCCACGCGTATCAGGTTGAGCTCACGGCACAGTCCGTCCTCGATGGATCGCTTGACGGCAGCAATCGCCCGCTGAGTTTCCCGAGGTCCCAGCAGAGGCCTGTAGTCCTCCGGCAGGACCCTTTCCAGTTCCTCGTAACTGCCGATGCCCGGGCCGGCCAGGTCGGCCTTCTTGTCGAAGACATTCGTCGTCGTCACCATGGTCGTTCCTTTCTCCGGGGATCCGTCGAGTGACCAGTCGAGATACCACACCCAGGCTCTTCTGCCCCGGCGCCTGGTGTCGTGCGAACCGCTGACACCCGGAAGATGACGCCGCTCCACGCGCGGGCCTAGAGGAAGATGCATCAAGCGTGACTGGACGTTCTGCCAGAATGGATTAACTCACATCATTGACCGGGACCCGAGGACGAGGAGAGAGTTGAATTAGCGGGCAATCCAGGATTCTTGTCATCCCCTCGCTTCTCTCTGTCATCCTGAGCGCAGCGAAGGATCTGCTCCCGCCGCTTCGAGTAGTAACTTCCAGCTCGGGGCAGGCTCTGAGCGAAGCGAAGGATCTGCTCATCCAAAGAGGGCAGATCCTTCGTCGCTCCGCTCCTCAGGATGACAGATTACCGCGACACACTCCTACTAGGGCCGAATGGCGGCGGCCGCGCGGGAAAGAGCGGCCGCGGCCTCGGCGACCATTCGCGCCACGAGTTCCGCCGCGGGGACGATCGCGTCGATCAGGCCGGCGTCCTGCCCGATGAAGAGGGGCGCTTCCTCGGCGTCTCCGGCCTGGAAGGCGCGGACCATCGCGGCGCCGACCTCGGCGCGGCGGGCGCGCAGCTCTCCCTCGCGTCCGGCCCAGGTCTCGATCAACCGGTTGCGCACGACACGGGAGTAAGCGCCCGGCCAGACCCGCCCGCGCGCGATGTCGGGGATCTCCGTCAGGACCGTGTCGTGGCCGTCGCTGGCGAGGATCACCTTCTTGAACCCGTCGGCGACGGGAGCCTCGGGAGTGGCGAGAAAGCGTGTGCCGACCAGGACTCCGTCGGCGCCGAGCACCAGTGCGGCCGCGAGGCC
>WNGB01032280.1_pt1 | contig 10616 bp, 8 predicted proteins | sample 5400681 | NCBI WGS metagenome assembly WNGB01 (sample SAMN13153367, study PRJNA577476) | soil metagenome | isolation source: 115 cm soil or saprolite under grassland replicate 2 | place: USA:California | collected 2016-06-15 | reverse complement strand
TCATCGTGCACGGCACGGGCGACGACAACGTGCATTTCCAGAACACCGAGGCGATGATCAACGCGCTGGTTGCGGCCAACCGGCCGTTCTCGTTGATGGCGTACCCGAACCGCACCCACTCGATCTCGGGCGGGACGACGCGACAACATCTGTACACCCTGCTGACGAAGTTTGTGGAAGACAATTTGCCGGCGACGGCGGGAGCACGGGCGGCGATGCCGTAGGGCACCGCGCTCGGCGTTATGGCTTGAGGACGTCCTTCAGCGGACAGGTGAACCCCGGGAGCACGTCCTCGCCGTCGAGCGAGTCGTCGTTCCCTAGGATCGACAGGCTGCCGTCCTGCCGGTAGACGCGTGCCTCCCGTCGCTCGGGATCGACGACCCACACGATCTTCGTGCCCGCGGCGAGCCAGTCGGCCACCTTGGCGAGTACCTCAGCCGGCCGGTCGTCGGGCGACAGGATCTCGGCGAGCAGATCCGGTGCCGCCGCCGCGTACCCACGCACTCGAACGGCTCCGGCGCGCTCCCGGCCGAGGAATGCGACGTCCGGCGCCCGTACGGTGTCAGGGTCGGATGCGATCTTGAACCCCGTGTCCTGTGCGAAAACGGTACCCGAACCGTGCTGCCGGACAAAGGCACCGAGGTAATAGGCGAGGTTCGCCGCAATAGCCCCGTGGTAAGTCCCCGGTGGCTCGCGCACGATCAACCGTCCTCGGACGAGCTCGACCTGCTTTCCCGGGAGCGAAATCCGCTCGACATCCTCAGCTGTCAGCAATGCGGGAGCGCTCACAACACGAAACATAGCATGGGAAGGTGGGTACGCTCCATCAACGAGCCGTCAAACCGGCGTCGTTCGACCCGCCCCTCATGACCCGAATTACAGTACGGAGGTTCAATGCCGCTGCCACGGGTGCGCGCTGCAATTCTTGCTGTCGCTCTCGCCGCCGCCTGCGAGCCCAACCGCGCGCCCCCCGGCAACCCGATCGCGCCGTTCGGCCACGTGTTCATCGTGACCGAGGAGAACCACAACTACGCGTCGGTGATCGGCAGCTCCGCGATGCCGTATCTGGACAGCCTCGCGCAGCACTACGGGCTCGCCACGCAGTACTACGCCAACACCCATCCGTCGATCGGCAATTATTTCATGCTGGCGACCGGCCAGATCATCACGAACGACGACAGCTATTCCACGATCGTGACCGTGGACAACGTCGTCCGGCGGCTGCTCGCCGCAGGCAAGACCTGGAAGTCGTACGCCGAAGACCTGCCCGCGGTGGGGTACACGGGCGGCGACGTGGGGAACTACGCGCGCAAACACAATATCTTGGCGCTGTTGTCCGACGTGGCGAACGACTCGACGCAGCGGAAGAACCTCGTGCCGTTCACCCAGTTCGCGACCGACCTCGCGAACGCTACGGTGCCGGACTTCGCGAACATCGTGCCGAACCTGTGCCACGACGCGCACGACTGCGCGCTGGACACGGCCGACACGTGGCTCCGGAACAACATCGCCCCGCTGCTCGCGAGCCCGACGTTCCAACAGGACGGCCTGCTCATCATCACCTTCGACGAGGCGGGCAGCGACATTATCCACGGCGGGGGGCGAATCGCCTGGGTCGTCGTCAGCCCGAGGGCGAAGACGGGCTACCAGTCGACGACGCTCTACCAACACGAGAGCACACTGCGCCTGATCCTCGAGGCGCTGGGTGTTACGCAGTTCCCGGGCGCGGCGGCCACGGCACCGGGGATGGGCGAGTTCTTGACGCCCTGAAGTCTTGACACCCCTTCGTCCACGGCTATATCCGGCTGCACTCCCTCAAGGCCGGCCGTGGACGATTGGGTCGCCGAGTTGCAGCGGGACAGGTTCGACGCCGCGTGGGACCTGTTCCTCGATCGCTACCGGCGTCTCATCTTCGCAGCCATCCGGCATTACGCCCAGGATTACGACGATGTGATGGATGTGTTCGCGCGCGCGTGTGAGGCGCTGCGCGCGGACGATCTGCGGCGGCTGCGGTCCTGGGTCGACGAACCGGAACATCGGGCCCGGTTCTCCACCTGGCTCGTCACGGTGGTTCGGCATCTCACCGTCGATTGGTTTCGACACCGCGATGGCCGCCGGCGACTCTCCGCTGTTGCCGAGGGGCTGCCGCCGCTGCGCCGCCGGATCTTCGAGCTCGTGTTCCTGGATCAACACAGTCACATCGAAGCCTACGAGCTGATCCACGTGGCCGACGCGCCAACCCTCACGTTTCGGGAGTTCCTCAGCGAGCTGCGCGCGACGTATCAGGCCGTCTCCGCAGGGCGGCGCGGTCGGATCCTCCGCGATCTCGCTCCCGTGCCTGCGCCAGAGGATCTGCCCGCAGATCCTACCGGACCGAGCACCAGCGGTGCCGCGGAACAGAGTCAGTTGGTGGAGCAGGCGCTGAGCACGCTCACCCCCGACGATCGCCTGCTCGTGGAGTTGTACGTCCTGGAAGAGCTGCCTGCCGAAACGGTCGCCAAGGTCGTGGGCTTGGCCAACGCGAAGGCGGTTTACAACCGCGCCTACCGGGCATTGGCCGCTGTGCGTGGAGAACTCGAGCGCGCCGGCGTGCGACGGGAGGATTTGTGAGCAGTCAGGACCGTCACGACCGTCTCATAAGCTCTGACGAATCCTTCGAGGAGCTGAGGCGCGTGCTCGATACACGGGTGCGGTCTGAAACGGGGACCTCTGACTGCTTGCAGGATGAGATGATCGCGGCGCTGGCCGATGGCTCGCTCGCGCCGGAGCTGCGAGCCTCCGTCCTGCCCCACATCGCCTCGTGCCCACGATGCCGGGCAGCGGTGGCGTCAGTCGCGCGGGCGGTGGCCGATCCCGCGGTCGCGCGAGAACTCTCGGTTTCTGCCGGAGGACGCCGATGGTACCGAATCGTCGTGCCGCTGGCCGCGGCTGCGGTGCTGCTGCTCCTGCTCGTGTCGCCGGGGGATGACCGCCTCCCGGGCCACCGCGGTCCGCCGCCCCCACCACCCGCAACCACGCCAGTGCCGCGATCACCGGTTGGGGCGGTAGCCACGGTGCACGAGCTGCGCTGGAGTGCCGTCGCCGGAGCAGACAGATATCGGGTGACCGTCTTCGATGCGACGGGTGGCGTCGTGTACGCAGCCGAAGCATCCGATACGGTCGTCGCCTTCCCCGATTCCGTCTCGCTTACCCCCGGCGCGTCCTATCTATGGAAGGTGGACGCGCGCACCAGCTTCGATCGGTGGGCGGCGTCGGACCTGGCCGAGTTTAGGGTCGCAGAATCGCGGCGGCGATGACATTCGCTGGGCTGTGGTGTCTTCTCGCCGTCCTGCAATCGCCTGCTTCCGATTCTCTCCGACTGCTCGCTGTCAGCGTGTCACCGTCTGCGCTCGTTCTGGAAGTACGGGCACGACCGCTGGCCGTGCGGGACGCCGTCAACGAGTCGCTGCGGCGTGGCGAGCTCGACGCCGCGGGGAAGATTGCCGCGGCGTACGCGCTCGCGTGGCGCGACTCGTTTCTCGTGCGCGAAGTCGTCCGCTTTGCGGCCTGGCCCCCGCCGCGCCGCTCGGCCAAGGTGGCGGTCGACTCCATGCGCCGGGCCGGCATCAAGACGTTCGGTAGCGACGGCCCCCATGCCGCCGTCGTGCTGTGGCGACGCGCGCTCACGCGCGCAACAACAAATGGCGATTCGACGGGGATGGCGGCGCTGCTGGGCAATATCGGGGCAGGGCTGCTCGAGGACGGCCAGGTCGACAGCGCGAGCAGCTACCTCGAGCGGGCGCGTACGCTAGCGGCGGCGATCGGGGATCTCCGCGTCGAGGCCAACGCGGTAGGTGCGCTCGCCGGCGTCCACGAAGATCGTGGGGACCTCGCCCGTGCGCGCGGCGACTACGCGACGGCGCTTACGCTGCGCGACCGCATCGGTGACACGCGCGGCACCGCGGCGGACCACAATAACCTTGGCCTGCTGGCGCAACGACTCGGCGATCTCGATGAGGCGCGCCGACAGTTCGACAGCGCGCTCGCTCTCAATCGCCGTGACGGTCGCGATGAGGTCGCGGCGACGAACCTGGTCAACCTCGCGGGGCTCGCGAGTCTCGACGGAGACTTCGGGCACGCGGAAGCGCTGTACCGCGACGCACTCACGACCTGGCGGGCTCACGAGTCGTGGGCCGATGCCGCGGTCGCGCTGCACGGTCTCGGCCAGCTCGAGCTGCGACGCGGCGACTACCCGGCCGCACGCACCGCGCTGCAGGAGGCGCTCGTGATCTATGCACGCACCGGGCCGGTGGCGGACGAGCTGGCCGTGCGGCGGGATCTCGCGGGGGCGGAGGCGGCGGCGGGCGATCTACAGGGCGCGCGGGACGAACTGAGTCGCGCGCAGCGCCGCGCCGATTCCACCTGGCGCGCCGCCGGCCGCGCGCGCCGGCATTGCGCTGGCTCGCGCCGACCTCGCGGTGCAGCTGAACACGCTCGCCGAGGCCCAGCGGCTGTATGCGCGCGCGGAGGCTCTCTACCGTCTGGCGGCCGAGCCCGCGGGTGAGGCCGAGGCGCAGGAGGGGCGCGCCTCGTTGCTGCTGGCTCGCAACGATGCGGTTCACGCGGAGTCGCTGTTGGAAACCGCCCTGCGCACTCAAACGGGATCGGGAGACTCACGCGCCGCGGCTGTGACGCGCATCTCGCTGGGGCAAGCGGTCCTGGTGCGTGGTGATACCGCGGCGGCCCGCAGCCACCTCGCGCGCGCGGCCGCCGACCTCGCACGCAGTGGAGACCCGGTGGCGGCCGCGGCCGCGCTTGGTGAATGGGCGGATCTCGAGCTGCACGCGGCCGCGGCGATCACGGCCGATTCCCTCTATCGCGCTGCGCTCGACCAGCTCGGCGATCACATCGCGCCGGACGTGGCATGGCGGCTGCACGCCGGGCGGGCGGGCGGGTTGCGCAGCCAGGGCGCGACGGATGCGGCGGCGCACGAACTGCGGAACGCGCTCGCGGAGCTCGAGCGGCCCAGCCGCTCCCTCGTCTTGCCCGAGCGGAGGTCGGCGTTTCTTGCGGACAAATGGGAAGTCTACGCGCAGCTCGCGTTCGTCGAGCGCGACCGCGGCCTCGTCGGGGCGTCGTTCGAGGCGAGCGAGCGCATGCGGGCGCGCGAGATGTTGGAGCTGCTCGCGCGGGCACGGATCACGACCGCGCCCGATACGGCGGAGGACATCGTTGCGCGGGAGCAAGACCTGCGCCGCCGCATCGGCGAGCTGACGCACGATCTGGAGCAGGCGGACGCCACAGATCAGACGCTCCGCGGATCCGACGTCGCCTTCAACGCGAGCACGACTCGTGAGTCGCTGCTGCGCGCGCAGGAGACTTACGCCGACCTGCTGCTCGAGGCGCGCGAGCGCGCGCCGCGGCATGCGGCCCTCGTGGCGCCCGATGTCGCCACCTGGCAAAGCGTCGCGCGGCGACTCGCGCCTGAGGCAGCGTTCATCGAGTACCTCGTGAGCGACTCGGCGACGCTGGTCTTCGTCGTGACCAGCGATACCGTTGCCGTGCTGGATCTCGGGATGCGGCGCCAGGAGCTGGCGCGACTCGTCGAGTTCGCCCGCGGCGTCCTCACCCCGCGGGGGACCGATTCTCTCTGGCGCGGGCCACTGCGTCGGCTGCACGCGGCGCTGATCGCTCCCGTCGAAGAGACGGGATTGCTCGCCGGGAAGACCCGACTGATCCTCGTCCCGCACGCCGAGCTGCAGTATCTGCCATTCGCCGCGCTGATGGATACCGCCGGGCGGTTTCTCGTCCAGCGGTACGAGTTGGCGATGACTCCATCGGCGTCCGTATGGATCGCTCTGGGTGATCGACCCGCGGGGCCGCCCGGCGCCGGCGTGTTGGCATTCGCGCCGCGGCCCGCGACGCTGCCGGGATCGAGTCAGGAAGTGGCGACGATCCGGCGCCTTGCCGGGACGGATGCGCAGGTCCTGACCGGCAGCGCGGCGACGGAGTCGGCCTTTCGTCGGCTCGCGTCCACGCACCGCGTGCTGCACCTCGCGACCTACGGCGTGCTCAACAAGCAGAACCCGCTGTTCTCGTTCGTGCAGCTCGCGCGCGACGGCGCGGAAGACGGGCGTCTCGAGGTGCACGAAGTGTTCGGTCTCAACCTCGCAGCCGAACTCGTCGTGTTGTCGGCATGCCAGACGGGACTCGGCTCGGGGGCGCTTGCGGATGTACCCGCGGGCGACGACTGGGTTGGGCTCACGCGCGCGTTCTTGCATGCCGGGGCTCGCCGCGTGATGGCGACGCTGTGGCCGGTGGACGACTGGGCGACGGCGGCGTTGATGGAACGCTTCTACGGTGCGGGCGACGTCGCGGCCGACCCGGGGCGGGCGCTGGCCGAGGCGCAGCGCGCGCTGATTGCCGCGCCGGCGACGGCGAATCCGTTTTACTGGGCGGGGTTTGTGACTGTGGGAGGGGCGAGATGAGCAAGTACCGCCCCAGTGTCCGTCGTATGTCGCCGAATGCAGTCAGGCGACGAGCAAGATGAGGTGATATGCGAAGGAGCACGCCAGGGCTGTTGGTGACTGTCGTCTGCGCGACGGGATGTCTCGCCGGCGACCATGTCGCGGGCCCGCAAGCCAGAGAGGCCGCGCCCTGGCCGGGAAGCGTTTCCGACCCCGTCGCTGCGACTGCTGCGGCGACCACCAGTGCAACGTCTTCGCAGTTTGCACAGTTCGCCGCCGAGGTGGTCTTCGTCTCGCTGCCGCCCGGAACCGTTTCCGGAGACGGTGTGGCGAGCATCCGCAATCTGCAGACCGGGTCGACCGTCGCCGCGCCGATGACTGCCGGAGGTTTCGATCCCGTGGCCATCGCTGCCCAAGCTGGTGATACCCTTGCCATCCAGGTCGCCATCGCCGGAACCGAGCGAGTACTCCGCTTTGCCCCTGTCGTAGCGCTCGCGGCACGGCCCATTGTGGTACGCACCGATCCCCCTCCGCGAAAGCGCGATGTGCCCTTGAACTCACAGATGTTCATTGTGTTCAGCGAGCCGATTGACGTGTCCACAGTCTCCAACGCGAGCATACGTCTACTGAAGGACTCGCAGCCCGTCTCAGGGTCGTTCGCGTTTCCCGACACCAATCACCTGACCGCCGCGTTTACCCCGTTGGCAGCGCTCGAGTCGGGGAGCGCGTATTCGCTCGTTATCGGTGAGGGCGTTCTTGACCTGGATGGCGACAGCCTCAGTGCGCCTGTGGTCGTTGACTTCATCACGGAGGCCACGGCTGCAAGTGAGCTGCGCTTCAGTGTGCAACCGAGCGCAACGGGCGTCGGGTTGAAATTGACACCGGGCGTCCGCCTGGTTGCGACCGACGGAGCGGGAAATGCGGTCACGAGTTTCGCCGGCGTCGTCAGCGTGGCGATTGGCGCTGGACCCGCTGGAGCAGTCTTGTCAGGCACGACATCCGTTCAGGCTGTGAATGGTGTTGCCACATTCGGAGACCTCAGCCTCGATCAGAGCGGCAGCGGGTTCACGCTGACCGCCCGATCCGGTGGGCTGAGCGCTGGAAGCAGCGCGGAATTCAGCATTCTCTCGCCAAACTCGAGCGCGAGTTCGATCGTTTTCAACCGGTATCGTGATGGTTTGTTCGTGATGAACATGGACGGCTCGGGGACCGCACGACTGACCAACGGAGCAAGCGGCGCGGATCTCGGCCCCACATGGTCGCCCGACGGTCGCCGTATCGCCTTCGCGAGGTTTACGACCGACGGTCCCAGCAGCGGAACGTACGACATTTACACGATGAACGCCGACGGCTCTGGCGTTACGCGATTGACCGACGTGCTGCCGGTTTCGTCATCCGGAAGCCCTTATCAGGGGGACGACTTCGGCGCGCAATGGTCTCCGGACGGGACCAAGATCGCCTTTTGGGGCGGAAGCATCGATGCCGGGAGCGGCGACCTCTTCGTTGCGAACGCGGATGGGACCGGGGTGACGAGAATCGTCGAGGTCGATTATTTCGGCGTGACCGTACCGCAAAGCGATCGCGTTGCCTGGTCTCCTGATGGGGCGAGGATCGCATTCCCGAATGGCTTTGGTGCGATCGACGTCGTGAACGCGGACGGGTCCGGCGCGGCACACCTCACCTCCGGCTATGACGGCTACGACTCGAGCCCGGCGTGGTCACCCGACGGCACGAAGATCGCCTTTCAGCGGTACACGAGCTGCGTGGCCACGGGAGGCGCGCAGCCTTGTGATATCACAACCCTTCATGTGATGCTCGCTGATGGCTCGGGCGCTACACGATTGACGGAGTATGCGGCCTACTGGCCGGCGTGGTCTCCGGACGGGACCAAACTGGCATTCCACGGCCGGCGCCCCGGCGATGGCGATGGGTGGGACATTTACACGATCAACGCCGACGGGTCCGGTGTCACGCGCCTCACGGTCACGCCTGATGCCGAATCCCAGCCGGCGTGGTCTCCAGCACTGACGAGCCTGACCAGACCTCGAGCACCTCGCCAAGCACCCTGAGCAGTTGCGGGCCGATGTCCGTCTCACTCCACAGCAGTTCGCTGGCACGCCTACGCTGCTCAGGAGGTACTCATGTACGGCGATCGCGCAGGAACGTTGGCTGTTGTGTCCATCGTTTGCTCGCTGTTCGGGTGTCGCGATGCACTGGACGCGGTGAATTCGAGGTCGGCATCACTCCAGCCGAGCATGGCGAGCATATCACAACCCGCAGAATCCAGGTTCTTGCTGGTGCTCGATCCAAACGGGGCGCCATCCGATTTGGGCGGTCGTGTTTCGGCGCTCGGCGGAGTTGTGGACGCCCATCTCGAGAACATCGGTCTCGCGGTGGTGACGGGACTCACGGCGGCAGGGGCTCAAGAGCTGAGATCCGTTCCTGGCATTATCGCTGTAGAGCCGGACTTGATCCTCAGTGCTGCCGCCGACCCCGAGGATCTGGCTATAGACCCGGGTGAAAGCGATGCGACGGCCGTAGCCGTGCAAAGCGCCGCAGCGCCGACCGATGCATCATTCTATGCCCGCCAATGGAATCTCCGAGCGATCCATGCCGATGCCGCGTGGAGCGTGGGCCTTCTTGGCGATCCCGACGTCCGGGTGGCAATCCTTGACACCGGTATTGATTACCTCAACGACGATCTCGCCGGGCATGTGGATCTGAACCGCTCCACATCACTGCTCACTCTATCACAGCACTGCACCGGGACCGAGCCCGGCCGGCTCACCAGCAGTGAAGATGACACAGTGCGGGTCAGATTCCCCGGCCGCGAGTTGTTCAGCGATCTGCACTCGCACGGCACCGCGGTCGCGGCCCTGATCGCCAGCAACGCGCGCTTGCTGGCCGGCGTCACCCAGCGAACGACGCTCTTCAGTGTGAAGGTGCACGATCGGTTCCGCAGCAACTGCATCAGCGTCTATCTGGCCGGCATTGTCTACGCGGCGGATCATGACGCCGATGTCATTCACCTGAGCATCCCTCTGGAGTTCAGCAAAGACTCCTTCCCGGGGATCGTCGCGGCAGTGAACCGCGCGACGAGCTATGCGCACCGCAGAGGCGCGGTCATGGTGGCCGCGGCGGGAAACGACATGGCCGATTTCGACCATGATGGCACCCGCTTCAAGTTCTGCAGCGCCGTACACGTGATTTGCGTCAGCGCTACAGCGCCAACCTCCGCAGCCGGTCTCGACGGGCCGTGGCAGAATGTAGACGCGATAGCGCCATATACCGCGTTTGGTCGCTCCACGATAACCGTTGCCGGCCCCGGGGGGATGGGTACCATGGGAACCGCGACGACCGTCTGGCTTGTCTGCTCAGGGACGACACGGGTCGGTGGGAACCCAGGCCCATGTCGGACCGGGAGCAGGATCTGGTCCAGCACAGGCACGAGCTTCGGCGCGGCCGTCACATCCGGCTTGGCTGCACTGTTGGTGAGCCAACTGGGCAAGGGACAACCAGATCGGATTCAGGCAGCGATCGAGCATTCGGCGGACGACCTGGGCGAACCAGGTGTGGATCCGTATTACGGCAGGGGGCGGATCAACATCGCGCGTGCGCTCGGAGTCATTCCTTGAGACTTCTGGCGGAGGGGTGAGTGAATCGAATTGGCCCCCTAGGATTCGAACCTAGATTGACGGATCCAAAGTCCGCTGTCCTGCCATTGGACGAGGGGCCAGAGGCTTCAGGCGATTGAACTTAATCAGGGGCGAGCGGCCATGCTCGCCCCTTCGTCTTGGCCATCGTAACTTTTCCAGGTGACCGTCCACCGCCATCCCAACAGCCACGTCTTCTACCGCAAGCTGGGATACGAATACCCCAAAATCGTGCGCGGCGAGGGCTGCTGGCTGATCGACGAGCGCGGCAAACGCTACCTCGACGCCGTCGGCGGGGCGTACGTGGCGAACATCGGGCACTCCAACCCCGAGATCGCGCAGTCGGTCGCCGAGCAATGCCGGCAATTCGGATATCTGTCCGGCACCATGTTCACCCACGGGCCGGTCGAGAATCTCGCGGACGAGCTGGCCGAGACGCTGCCCGGTGACCTCTCGAAGCTCTACTTCCTTTGTAGTGGATCCGAGGCGGTCGAGGCCGCGCTGAAGCTAGCGAGAC
>WNGB01015481.1_pt1 | contig 10616 bp, 15 predicted proteins | sample 5400681 | NCBI WGS metagenome assembly WNGB01 (sample SAMN13153367, study PRJNA577476) | soil metagenome | isolation source: 115 cm soil or saprolite under grassland replicate 2 | place: USA:California | collected 2016-06-15 | reverse complement strand
GACTCGAGCGAACCGGGGATTGGCGCTGTCTCCTGTTCCCTGACTCAATCATGCGGACCGAACGCACTGACGGAGAGCGTGATGGGGCGGTTCGGAGTTCCAGTCCGATACGGCGACACGCACACCACGCGCACACGGGCTGGGCGCCGCACGGTCGACGTTCAGTCGCCTCGCGTTCGTCGAGTTCAACCCTGTCCTTGCCGATGCGCTCGAGCAGCGTCTCCGTGCGAGAGGCGCCGGCCCCGATCGGGCGCGCGTTTTCTGCGGCGACGCGAACGACGCTGACGTGCTAGCCGAGGCGCTCGCTTTCCTACCCGACCCGCCATCTCGCGAATGCGCTCGAAGACGTCAGCGCGACCCGCGCGGCGGTTGAGGCGCTGCGACCGGCGAACTCGCGGAGGAGGCGCCCATGAACATCGCGACGAGCGTCGGCCGGCTCCGGGTTGTGCCGCGGCCGTGGGGGACGCGCGGCTACGACGACTTCCGCATCCGCGTCGTTCCGTGGCTCGGGCCGCAGAGTACGCGATCGTTCGGGAGGCTACTCGTGTCGAGCGGCTCGTCTATACGCGCACGCAGGCTGCCGAAGCGCTCGGCGTCAGCAGGTCGACCTTCAACCGACGAGTGCTGCCGCTCATCGAGACGGTCGAGATGCCGTGGGGTACCCGGCTGATCCCGGCCGACGAGCTGGAGCGAGTGATCGCGGAGCGGCGACGGCCAGCTCGAGAGCAAACGCGAAAGCCGGCGAAACCCGGTCGGCCCACGGCTGTTCCGCCGCAGCTCGTCGACCAGATCCGAGCAGCGCACCTTGAGGGCCAGAGCTTCGCGCAGATCGCGCGCGAATTGAACGCCACCGGCACACCGACCGCGCACGGCGGCGCTCAATGGTGGCCGTCGACGGTACGCGCAGTTCTTGACCGCGGCTCGGGTTGAGCAGGACACCGAATGACGTGGAGACGTGCAACGTCGGTTTCGTCACTCGTTCATACTTTTGTGGTGATGAACAAGAGAAGGCTGAGTGGCGACCCCACAGTCGAACGGTCTCCGCGGAGGATCGCGTCGGATCGCCGCGTCGTGGTTGCGCTCTGGTCCCTTGCCGCGTACTTGCTGATCGTCTATGCAGCCATCCGGTGGGGACACCCATCAGACGCTCGTTACCCCGGAAGCGATTAGGTTCGAGGCTGAAGTGCAAAAGGCGCACACGCAATGGGTGCTGCTTGCCTACCGGCTCCCGCGGGAACCATCGACTCCGCGGATTGCGCTCTGGCGAAAACTGCGCCGGCTCGGCGCCGCGCAAGTGATCGACGGCCTGGCGGCGCTCCCGCTTGACGCGCGCAACCGCGAGCAGCTCGAGTGGCTCGCCGAGGAGGTGTTGGAGGCGGGCGGCGAGTCGACGATCTGGGTCGGTGAGCTCGCCTTGGCAACTCAGGACCGCGAACTCGCCGCGCGGATGAGCGACGCTGTCGCCGCCGAGTACCGAGCGTTGGTCGCCGCTGCGGTAGCGGCGCGCGCGGAAGCGCCTGGCCGGCGGCGACGAACGCTCGGCCGGCTACGCCGTGAGCTGCGCCGGATCAAGGCGCGCGACTACTTTCCGCCCCTCGAGCGCGAACGTGCGCAGCAAGCGGTCGAGGAGCTGGGCGTGCTCGCCGAGGAGCCCGTCGGATGAGGTGGGCGACCCGCCGCCACTGCCACGTCGACCGCGCCGCCTGCGCTTGGCTGATCCGCCGCTTTTTGGATGATGAGCCGGAGTTCGTCTTCGTCGACGACCCGGACGAGGTGCCGGCGGATGCAACGCCGTTCGATATGCGCGGCGTCGATCTCTCCCACCACAGTGGCGCCTGCAGCTTCGAGACGTTCCTGCGCATCTACGAGCTTGACGATCCGGTGCTGTGGGAGATCGGCGAGGTGGTGCACGAGGCGCGACCTCGCCGATGAGCGCTACGACGCTCCGGAGGCGCGCGGGCTCGACGTGCTCCTCCGGGGGCTCTCGATGATCCGCGATGACGACGAGCTGCTCAGGCTGTCGGGCCCACTGTTCGATGGGCTGTACGAGTACCGCAAGCAGGCGCTCTTGCTTGGTCGGGAGCCGTCCTGATGCCAAGCTGGGGCGCGCTCGTCTATGGGGCGATCCTTTCCGGGCTCGTCGCGGCCGCAGGACTCCGGTTCGTGCTTCGCGAGCGACGGCCAACCGTGCTGCTGACCGGGGCGCTAGCGGCGGTCGCGGCGCCATTCGCCTGGAATGTGATCCTGCGGCACACGGGCGGCGATTTCTTCGTCGACGCGCCGGTCGTGGTCTTTCCGATCAGTTTGCAAGACACCGGGTCGGGCGTCTTCGCGACTGCGCTATCGGCTCTGCTGCTCGGCTTCGGCCCATTGCGCGCGGCAAGTGGGCAGCGGCTCGCGCTGGCAACCACGATTTGCGGTGTGGCTGCTTTGCTGGTCGACATTTACCTCTACTGAACCGCGACTACTTTCGAGCCCGGGGGGTAGGTTGCGACGTGTGCAACGCTGGTTGCAGATTTCCGCGTTCCCGTTTCAGCGCGCGGCGGGAACGCGTGGGCAGGGAACACGGCCGCGCTGGCCCCGAATATTCAAAGGAGGCAGCATGCGTAGAAGCCTGACCGCCGTTGTGCTTTCTCTCGCAGCGCTCGCACTCGTCCTCAGCTCGGCGTTCGCCAGCGGTCCACCTCAACGCACCCCGGACGCGAAAGCTGTGCCCCTGCTCGACACTGCCAAGGTCACGCTGGTGCAAGGGATCAAGCAGGTACAGGCGAAATTCGGCCCGGTCATCGAGGCGAAATTCGAACTCGATGACTCCGGCGCTCTCAGCCTGAGCGTCTACCCGGTCACCAAGGGACTCCGGACCAATGCTGAGTTCAACGTCTTCGAAGAGGCCGCGGGCCCGGCAACGGCGTCACCCTGGAAGCCGTCCATCGAGGTGTTCAAGGACAGGGAGCACCTCACGCGTTCTTCCTTCGACCTCACGGTGATGCAGTTGAGCAGCATCAACCTCGCAACAGCCGTGCAACGCGCGCTCGCCCGGCAGCCGGGAATTGCCTATTGGGCGATCCCGACCTTGCAGGGCAAGAAGCCTGTGATCGGCATCTACATCCGCTCGAGCGACGGCAAGAGCCATCACCTCTTTGTTCCTGTGAGCTGAGCGTCCCGGAGACTGGGCCGGCTTCCTGAGCGGGAAGCCGGCCCGCTTGGGACCGACTGGGAGGAGTAGACACATGAAGTGGGTTACCCGCGAACGCCCGAAGACCGACCGCATCGCCTGCCCGTGGTTGATCAAGAACTTCATCGACTCGGAGGCGGAGTTCCTCTACGTGCCCGCCGAGCAAGTGCTGGCGGCCGCCGAGCGCGAAGGCGCATATTCGTACGACGCACCGGGCGCCGAGTTCACGCACCGGGACGGGCTCTGCTCGTTCGAGGTCCTGGTCGAAGAGCACCGGCTGGAGGATCCGGCGGTGAAACTGCTGGCGCGAATCGTGCACGGCGCCGACATCGCCGACGACCGCGACGCGACACCGCAATCGCGCGGCCTGCTCGCGGTCGCCGAGGGCTTTCACCTGCTCAACCTCGACGACCAGCGTCAGCTCGAGCTCTCGCTGCCCGTTTACGACGCCCTGTACGCATGGTGCAAATCAGAAGTCGAGGTCAAAAGCGCGGCGTGAGCCTCGCGCGGGCTGCCTTCATCCCGATTCCGCCGGGCGCGAAACCCGGTTTCGACCACGCCGACGTCTACCGCGCGGGCCGCCGAATGTACGTCGCACATACCGGTGCGGACCGGATCGACGTGCTCGACTGCGCGGCCGGCACCTACCTCCGCGCGCTCCCCGGCCTGCCCGGCGTTGCGGGGGTCTTGATCGACGAGGAGCATGATCTGCTCTTCTCGAGCGATCGCGGCTCCCGGCGCGTGAGCGTCTTTCGCTGCTCCGACGAGCGGCTGCTCGGACAGGCCACGGTCGGAGCGCATCCCAACGCACTCGCCTACGACCGTCGCCGGCGCAGGTTGTACAGCTTCAACCTCGGCGAACCCCTGGGCGAAGAGTGCACCGCCTCCGTGGTCGCCGTCGAGTCGATGGGCGTGCTCGCGGAGCTACCGTTGCCCGGCCGACCGCGCTGGGCTGTCTACGACCCAGAGCGAGATGCCGTCTACGCCAACATCCAGAAGCCCGCGCAGATCGTCGCCATCAACTGTGAGCACGTGCTAGTCGAGCATGCACTCCATGTCCCGAGCGTTGGCCCGCACGGACTGTGGCTCGATTCAGGGCGACTGTTCTGTGCCGCCGACGGCGGCGCGCTGCTCGTCCTCAGTCGCGACAGCGGCGAACTACTCGCGAGCGCGCCACTGCCCGGCGTGCCGGACGTCGTCATGCACGACCCCGACCTGCACCGGCTGTACGTGGCGATCGGCGATCCCGGCCTTGTCTGCAGCTTCGACAGCAAGAGCCTCGAGCAGATCGAGCAGGTCGAGACGGAGCAAGGTGCACACACGACCGGCTGGGACCCGGTCGGCCGCCACCTTTACGTCTTCTGTCCCGGCAGCGGCGGGGCGGCGGTCTACGAGGAACGCGCCTGAGCGCGGACGCGCGCCGGATCGTCGCCGCGCAAGGCGCACGAGCGCTCGCCTACGGGCTTGGCTCCGTATTGATTGGCGTCACGCTTGCCCGCCGCGGCCTCTCAGATACGGCCGTCGGCGCCGCGCTAGCCGCCCTTCTGGCTGGAACGACGCTCATGTCGGTGCTGATCGCCCGCTACGGCGACCGCTTCGGGCGGCGTCGCTCCTACCGGCTCCTGTTCGTCGGGATGGCCGCCGCCGGCACCCTGTTCGCGCTCACCGGGTGGCTGCCGGTCCTGATCCTTGCCGCTCTGACCGGCACCGTCTCCACCGACGTCGTCGAATCGGGACCGTTCACCTCGCTCGAGCAGGCGATGCTGCCCCACGCCGGCGACGACGCCATCCGCCTCTTCGGCACCTACAACACCGTCGCGACCCTCGCCGGGTCCCTGGGCGCGCTGATCGCGCTCGTCGGCTCGTCGCCGCATTGGCTGCTCGCGTATCCGCTCGCCGCGGTAGCAGGACTCGTTGCCGTGTCGAGGCTCTCGCCAGCGGTCGAACGGGGTGAAGAACTCGAAGCCGAACCGCTCCCCCCGCTGCACCGATCACGCGGGATCGTGCTGCGGCTGTCGGCGCTGTTCGCGCTCGACAGCTTCGGCGGCGGCTTCGTCCCGCAGACCTTCATCGCCTACCTGTTCGTGCGCAAGTACGGCGCCTCGCCGCACACACTCGCCGTGGTCTTCTTCGCGATCGGGATCCTGCAAGCGCTCTCGTTCCAAGGAGCCGTTCGGCTCGCGAATCGGATCGGCCTCTTGCGGACGATGGTGTTCACCCACCTGCCCTCGAACTTGCTCCTCGCCGCGATCGCGTTCGCGCCGAACCTGCCGACCGCGATCGCGCTCCTACTCGCCCGTTTCCTGCTCTCGCAAGCCGACGTCCCGACCCGGCAAGCGTACGTCGTCGCCCTTGTGGATCCGAGCGAGCGTACTGCGGCGGCCGCCTACACCAACACCGCCCGTTACGTGACCCGGCCGCTCGCGCCGCTGCTCGCCGGTGCCGCGCTTCGCGGCGCCCTCGGCGCGCCGTTCGTGATCGCGGGTGTGCTGAAGAGCGTCTACGACGTAGGCTTCTACGTCCTCTTCCGCAACGTCGAGGTCGCCGGCGAGCGCGGGATCAGGCCGCCGTGATGCTGAGCTTTCGGAATCTGGTGATGCTGTCGGCTTTCGTCCCCAGTCCCACCTTGCCGATGCGCCACTTAGCGTCGCTTGCCGTTCCGACTTTGCGACCGTCCAGGAAGATCGTCACGGCGTTCCTTCTTGCGACGAGTCTGACCTTGTGCCACTCCCTGCTGCTGATCGACGCATTGAAGCTCCGAAGGATTGCGCGGACGCCGTTGTCAAAGCGGGCGAAGAAGACGTTGTTCTCCGAGGCGGAGAAGCGGACGGCGTAGTAATTACGGGCATCGCGCAGGCGGAACACGAAGCCGGCGTACCGATCCTCGTTGCCGGACTCGATCAGGAACTCGCCGGTGTAGTCCATGCCGCCGAAGCGAGGGCTGTTGAAGACGAAGAGGGGGAAAGCGACCTTGCCGCTCCCGTCGGCTTGCAGGATCGAGTTCTTGTCGTCCTTCCAGTTCCCGCCATGTGCGACGCCCTGTCTCGTCGACGTGAACGTGTACGTCTTTTCCGTTGACGCGCTGGACGAGCTTGCTACGAATCCGACAGCGATCGCCGCAGCCAGCGTGATGGTCAGCGAACGGTTCCGGCTCGACAACGTTGATCCAGCCGGCCTCGCCGCATCTCTCGTCGTGCTCTGAGTCGCCGCAGCGTTGGACACTTGCCTCATTTGCGTCCGACTATATCCCCGGCCGATGGACCGAAAGTAAGTTCGTGGTCGTCTCTGCAGTTGGCTCCGCTTCGGAGTCCGGAGAGCAATGACCGCCGCTCAGTGGTCGTGCAGCTCGACGAGCTCGCCCGGCTCCGTCGTCGACACGGTTCTCCACGACTCCCAGGTGATCTTGAGGATGACGAGCGTGATCGCAAGGCCCACGATCGGATCACCAACCGGTGCGCCAAGCGCAACGACTGCCGCGCTCGCGCAGACGCCCAGCGAGACGAAGGCATCGATCCGGGCATGATTGCCGTCGGCGATCAGTGCCGGGCTGGAGAGTCGCTTCCCTGCCCGAAGCCGCACCTGTGCAGCCAACTCGTTGCCGACAAACCCGACGATCCCGGCGGCGGCGAGCACCCACAAATGCGACAGCTGCTGCGGCTCGATCAATCGCTGGATCGTCTCGTACAGTGCAACCAACGCTGAGATAAAGATCGCGAGCACGACCGCCAAGCCCGCGAGCTTCTCGCCACGAACGCTGCGCAGAAAGAAGGCGATCCCCAAAGGGACCGCCGTCAGCGCGTCACCGAAGTTGTGGATCAGATCCGCGAGCAGCGCAACCGAGCCGGAGAGGACGAAGATCACGACCTGCACGAGCGCGGCTACGCCCAGCAGCGCCAGGCTCAGCGAGACCGCCTTCACGCCCTCGCGTGAGCGCACCAGCGAGCGGTCGACGAGACCGTGCGAGTGCCCATGCCCGCCGCCGTCGTGATCGCCGTGGTCGTGCTTCCGCTCAACAGCCCCGGACGGGCGACGCTCGCTCACGAGATCTCCTCGACCGGCTGCGCGTAGCCAAGCCGAACGTGTTCGACGTGGAAGACAGCTTGATCGAGCAGATCGGCGACGTGGGAATCGTGCAACGCGTACACGACCCGGCGCCCGCGCCGCTCGCCGACGACGAGACCAAGGTGACGCAACAGCCGAAGCTGATGCGAGACCGCAGAGGACTCCATGTCGACCGCCTCCGCGAGCTCGTTCACCGCGCAGGCGCCGTCGCGCAATCGGGCCAAGATCCGGATCCGACTCGGTGTGGCGAGCGCCTGCATCGCCTGCGCAACCTGCGCCGCCGTGGCCAAGTCAATCGCGGACCGCCGCGCGTGTTTGCGGACACCGTGGCTCACAGCCCGTTACGATAGCTGACCGTGTGTTCAGTCATTCATGAGTCAACACCAGGGGGGCCGACACGATGACCTCTCGAAGCACGAGCCGGCGCCTCCTCGTTGCGCTCGTTTGCTTGGCGCTCGCGCTCGTATTCACCTCGGCAGCTGCAGCGCACTCGTCGATCAGCCCGCCAATCGCGAAGGCGAAGACTCTGCAGCAGTTCACGCTCGAGGTGCAGGCAGAGAAGCAAGACGCCCGCACGACCCAGGTCGAGGTGACATTCCCCGACGGATTCAACGTTGAGACGTTCCCCGCCACGCCGGGGTGGAAGCGCAGCGAGGTCAGGCAGGGCTCAGGAGAAGAGGCACCCGTCCAGAGCGTCGTCTGGACCGGCAGCGAAAAGTCTGCGCGCGCCGATCCTGTCTTTCACTTCACCGGCACGCTCGACTCCGACAAGACGTACGGCGTGAGAGTGCGACAGCTCTACGGTCCCTTGGGCTAGTACGAGAACACCGCGGTGACCACTCTCGCACCCTTGATCGCGTCCGTGTTGACAGTGACGTAGCAGAGTGTCGCCCCGTCGAACACGGGCGGGTAGTGGGTCACGCGTCCCACGCCGCTGAGCTTGCCCGAGTAGTCCTCGGTGTAGCCGTCGTCGCTTTGCTCCTCGCAGTAACTCGACCAGGACACGTGAATCCGGCGCGGCGAACGCGAAGCAACGACCAATGCCAAAGCCTTCATGCCCAGGACGGTCCTGTACATATGCGCTTTCGCGTTAACGCGGGAAGTGACGGCCTTGCCGACCTGCTTCCACGGGCCGGGCCGCGACGGCGGATTAACCGACGCACCCGACGGCACGAAAGCAAGCGCAGCCATAGCCACAGCGACCGCCTTCCAAATCACGCCGCGATCGTAGCCCAGCTCTCGTGCCGTTCGATTGATGCTGTCAGCTTGTTTAGTGACGACGACGCATCGGGAATCGTCTCGGACCGGCTACCGGCAGGCGGTGGCCCGTGATTGGAGGTGGTCTTCGTCGGTTGGCTGCTGATTGTCATCATCGTCGTCATCGTGCTCGCGGTGATCGGATTGTTGAACCTCATTCGCGGGAGAGCATGAATAGACGGTACGCGGAGGCGCTCCCGAGGAATCTGGGCGCCTCCTGCTTTTTCCGACCTTTCCAATTCGGGACCTCGGAGCCGTAGCGCGCGGGAGAAGAGGGACGCGCTGGAAAGTCCGGAACTCGAGGCAAACGGCGGCTGCCGTTTCGTTCCACCACCGGCGCGTGTACTTAACCGAGGAACCGACTGCCGCTTTAGGCGGCAGTTCGTCGCGCCGTCGCTGCGCTTTTCGCCGCCGAGGACAACGTCACATGGCCGACAGGACAGTGAAGCGGTGAGATCAGAAGGTCGGCTACATCGGCAAACCACCAATTACAGCGAGACGCTCGATTCATACGCGAGTCGGTCTGTCTCGTGCGGCGTTTATGCCCGAGCGGGGTCTACGCGGGGTCTACGGGTTTGTCGTTCTCGGTCTTCGGCCGCCATCGCGCTCGCCCGGATTCCTTGGAGCCATGCGACTTTGCGCGACCACGCGCGTCCTGAGCCGACACCTGATCAACCCTCGGAATGAAGGGGTCCGCGGTTCGAATCCGCGCGTCGGCTTTGGCGCTTTGCAGGGTAGATGTGGGCACCGGCAGCGCTTGCACGGCGAGGCATCCGGAACACATGCCCTGCAGAGGCGCATTCCAAGACCGCGGTTGAGACAGGCGAAGGCGGGTCCGAACTTGGCTCAGATGACCCACGCCGGAGCATTCGGGATCGGGTAGAGATCCCATACCCCTTCATTGCGTTAGCAGAGGGGGGCGTTACCGAAACGGATCATCGGTCTCCTGGTCATGGTCCTCCCCCTAAACGACCCGAGCCACTTATCACGGGCGCGGCAGTCCGGCGCGCCGCAGATAGATGCACCAGGAGCCAGCGGTGGCCCCGGCGCGACGCCGGAGCCACCGTTCACTCAGGTCGGTGTGGGGGTCAGCCGGCGGGCTGGTTGCGGCCGCCGGTGGCGAGGTAGCTGACGCAGTCGCCCTGATTCTTGAACGTCACGCCGTCGATGTGGAAGCGCGTCCAGCCACCCTTCTTGCAGTCGCCCGCGGTCAGCGGGATCACGTCGGCGTTGAAGCGGACGTCGTCGATAGCGAAGGCGTCGCCAGGGCTTGACGATGGTCCAAAAGTGATCGAGGAGATGTCTGCTTCCGGCCGCGCGAAGCCGACCCAGACCCCGCACCCATCGACCGTGCAGGCCGGCGCGATCGGCAGCTGACCCGCCAGGATGGTCTGCGTCGGTATCCGAGAAGTACGCCCCGGCGAGGTTCGTCGGCAGCGCGAAGGTTGCGGTCATCCCCGCCACCGTCGGAAACGGTGCGCCACCCTCTGTCGACCCGGTGAGCACGCCGTTGCCCGAGTTCGCCGTGTAGAAGAACAGGAACGGGTCGTTGTCGATCATCGGCCGGCCGCCGTCCGGTTGCAGGAACGTGACACCCAACGTTGCGTACTGCGTCGAGATCAGGGCGCCCTCAGCCTGACCCTCGAAATCAATCACGGTGTCGGCCGCCGGTGCCACCGGTGACGGGCCGGGAACCACGACCGGGGACGCGGACGCGACCACCGCCGCCATGAGGGCGCACGCGGCCGCACCAGCAACAACTATGTACTTCATATACCGGTGCTTCACTCTCGTCTCCTTCATACCGTTGGAGTGAGGAACTGGACAGCGGCGACGCTACACGCCGCTGAACTTCACGTCTGTCCCTCATTCGAGTGCAAAGAAGGCGGAGGTTGTTGGTGTTTGTTGTTCCGCGTCAGCACAGAGCGGCCTCATCGTCGAAGTCGATACCTCTAGCTTCCCCGCGTGCTCGCTGATCTTGAGCGGCGAGCTCGAGCACACCGAGCAACGGACTGAGTGGAAAGGTCTTCCGGACCGCACAGCTCCAGATCAACGCGGGCCCCGATTCGATGCCCGCTCGGATCGAGCGGAGGGGAGGGATTTGAACCCTCGTCGGACCCAA
>WNGB01014295.1_pt1 | contig 10617 bp, 8 predicted proteins | sample 5400681 | NCBI WGS metagenome assembly WNGB01 (sample SAMN13153367, study PRJNA577476) | soil metagenome | isolation source: 115 cm soil or saprolite under grassland replicate 2 | place: USA:California | collected 2016-06-15 | reverse complement strand
GAAGTTCCTCGTTCGGGGGAGCCAGCGGGCCGGTCCGGTTGCGGCGTACGTCGAGTCGATGACGCGGAAGGAACAGGAGGTCGACTGGGTGAGCGGCGCCTGCATGCTGGTGCGGCGAACCGACGCGGAGATCGCCGGCCTGATGGACGAACGCTACTTCATGTACGCCGAGGACGTCGATTTCTGCGCCGCAGTCCGCGCGCGCGGCCGAAAGGTCTTGTTTGCCCCGTCCGCTGAAGTCGTGCATCTCCGTGGACGGTCCCGTGGAACTGCATCCGCGCCAACGGAGCGCGCTTATCGGCGCAGCCAGATCGCGTTCTACGAAAAGCACCATCAGCGGTGGCTTCCATGGCTGCGCTGGTACCTGAAGAGACGCGGACGATTACCCGATAACCGATCGAGCCATGAATGAACCGGCGGGCGATCACTTTTCGTGGATTTGCCCATCTTGCGAGCGGCGCGTTCCCACCCGCTTTGACGAATGCCGGTGCGGGTTTCAACGGCACAATCTTCCTCCGCTCGCCACTGAGGATCCGGCGCCAGAGCACGCGCCTCCCCGCAGCGGCCCACCGGCATCGTTGCTGCTGATTCTCGGCGCTGCCATCGGTCTTGGCATCGCGGTTTACATCGTCCGATCACAGAAAGATCTGCCTAATGAGGTCGCGCCTGTGGCTGTCGCAGCGTCGCGGCAACCCGAACCAGTCGGAGGGCGGGAGTTGTCAGGCCCGCCAGAACCTGTCGCGCAGGCTTCAAACACGTTCGTGGCGCCGGTGACCGGGAACATCGTCCTCACCCGCCCGCCGAATGCGCCAGCCGATATGACCGCCCCGGGGCCGGCCTCAGGATCAATCGAAGACCTGGTCAGCGCTGAGCTTCCTGCGGTTGCGTCAATCGATGCCGGCAATGCGCGCGGCACCGGTTTCTTCGTGCGTCCCGACACTGTGGTGACCAATGAGCACGTCATCAGCGGACAGTCGTCCGTCCAGCTGTATGCGGGCGGTGCGAAGTACACGGCTCGTGTCGTCTCGGCATCGGTCGCGATCGATCTCGCGGTGCTTCAGGTGTACAGCCCGAATCCGCAGCAACGGGTCCTGCGCCTTGGGTCGACGACCAATGTGCGTCCGGGCCAGGAAGTCATCGCGATCGGCAACGCGCTCGGCGCCTTCTCCAATACCGTCACGCGAGGCATCGTCAGCGCGATTCGGAAGACCGACAGCGTGACGCTGATTCAAACCGACGCCGCGATCAATCCGGGGAACAGCGGCGGGCCGCTGCTGGATCGCAACGGCACGGTGATCGGGGTCAATTCGATGGGCGTCGCCGGGCGGAGCGAAGGACTCGGCTTCGCGATCGCGATCGAGCACGCCACGCAGATTCTCAATGGACAGGTGGCGTCTTCGACGACAACGCCGGGCCAGGGACTGAATCAGCTCCTCGGCGCACCAAGCTCCGAAGGAGAGGCGCTCAGGGCTCAAGGCGCGAGTCAGTACGAAAAGACCGTCGCGTGGGCGGCGCGCAACGGCGATGACCTGGACAACAACTGGCAGAAGAACTCGAAATTCTGCGTCGCCAGCGCCGCACAAACCGGTGGCGATCGCACATGGTTCGCCCTGTACGTCCCGAACGGCATCCAGATCACGCAAAACAGCGCCTACGACTGCGTCGGGTGGATCGACAACATGAAAGGCTACGCGAAGCAGATCAAGGATGCGCTGGACGAGAGCGCAGAGGTCGCGCGCCGCAACGGCGTCTACCCCGGAACGATTCGCCAGATTCGCCAGAAGTACAAGATGGATTGGTCAGGCTGGGATCGGTAGTTACAGACACGAGCCCCAGAGACGCAGAGACGCAGAGAAACATTCTCGAACTCTGCGTCTCTGAGTCTCTGCAGGCCGTGACAGCATAAGATTCCAACAGTGAGAGTCGCGATCGATGCCCGAAAGCTCCACGACTTCGGCATCGGCACCTACATCCGGAACCTCCTGAGGCACCTCGCGCGCATCGATCGCGAGAGCGAATACATCCTGCTGTGCCACGAGCCTGATATGGGCGTGGCGGAGTCGCTCGGTGACAACTTCCGTACCGTGCTCGAGCCCGCCGCCAACTATTCGTTCAGCGAACAGATTCACGTGCCATGGGTGCTGATGCGCGAGAAGCCTGATGTGTTCCACGCGCCGCATTACGTGCTGCCCGTGGCGATCCGCGCGCGATCGGTCGTGACGATCCACGACTGCATCCACTTGATGTTTCCGCAATACCTGCCGAACCGCGCGGCCTACGCGTACGCGCGCGGCGCGATGTGGAGCGCCGCGAAACGCTCCGACCGCATCCTGACAGTATCCGAGGCGTCGAAGCGCGACATCCTGCATTTCTTCAACGTGGCGCCGGAGAAGATCTCGGTCGTCTACAACGCCATTGAGGAACGGTTCTGGATGGAACCGCCCGCCGAGGAGGTCGCGCGTGTCCGCGAACGCTTCCAGCTCGATCAACGCTTCATCCTGTACGTCGGAGGAATCAAGCCGCACAAGAACCTCGTCCGACTGATCGAGGCGTTCGCCGAGTTGCGCACGGGAGACTTCGAGGAACTGAAGCTGCTCATCATCGGAGACGAAATCTCGAAACTGCCGGCGCTGCGGCGCGCCGTGCACAGCTACAAGCTGCACAAGCACGTGCGCTTCCTCGGCTTCCTTCCTGATGACACGCTGGCGGCGCTCTATCGCCTGGCCGCGGTGTTTGTCTTCCCGTCGTTGTATGAAGGCTTCGGTCTGCCGCCGCTCGAGGCGATGGCGAGCGGGACGCCAGTCGTCACCTCGAACGTCTCGTCGCTGCCGGAAGTGGCGGGCGATGCGGCCGTGCTCGTCGACCCCTACGATGTCGGTTCGATCGTCGACGGCGTCCGTCGCGTGCTCACGGATCCGCAGCTGGCGGGCGAGATGCGGCGCAAGGGGCTGATTCGCGCCCGTGATTTCTCGTGGGAGCGATCGGTCGCGCGCACGCACGACATCTATCGCCTAGTCGGCGGGTGGAGTTGAGAGGCGGTATGCGCGTCGCCCTCGCCCACGACTGGCTGAATGGCATGCGCGGCGGGGAAAAAGTCCTCGAGGCGTTGTGCGATCGCTATCCGGAGGCGGACATCTTCACGCTCTTCCACGTGCCGGGATCCGTTTCGGATGCCATCGAGCGGCATCGGATCGTCACGTCGAGTCTTCAGCGGCTGCCGTTCGCGCGAACCCAGTATCGCCGATACCTGCCGCTCTATCCGGCGGCGATCGAGCAGTTCGACCTCGACGCGTACGACCTGGTCGTCAGCTCGAGCCACTGCGCCGCGAAAGCGGTGGTGCCGCCGGGGCGCGCGCGGCATATCTGCTACTGCCACTCGCCGATGCGGTATGCGTGGGATCAGTTCGACGCCTACTTCGGACCCGAGCGGGTCGGCGCGTTCGCGAGCCGCTGGCTGTATCGTCCGATGCTGAAGCGGCTGGCGCGCTGGGATGCTGCGACCGCGTCCCGCGTCGGGCGCTTTGTCGCGAACTCTCAATACGTTGCAGGCAGGATCCGCCGATACTATAATCGCGTGGCTACGATCGTTTATCCCCCTGTCAACACGACCTTTTACCATCCAGACACAACGTCTCCCGGCCAGCATTTTCTGATCGTGTCTGCCCTGGTCCCATACAAGCGGATCGATATGGCGATCGACGCCTGCCGGCGTGTCGGCGCGCGCCTGCGAATTGTCGGCGACGGCCCCGATCGCGCGCGACTCGAGCAGCAGGCCAACGGTCACGTCGAGTTTGTCGGGCGTGCGAGCGACGAGCAGATCCGCGACGAGTACCGGCACGCGCTCGCCGTGCTGCTGCCTGGCGAAGAAGACTTCGGCATCGTTCCGGTCGAGGCGCAGGCGTGCGAACGACCCGTGGTGGCGTTCGCGCGTGGCGGCGCACTCGAGACGGTGATTGCCGGCGAGACAGGCGTCCTGTTCGACGAGCTCACGCCGGCATCGATGACACGTGCGCTCGAGCAGGTCGCGGCCATGCGCTTCGACCACGCCCGCCTTCGCTCCCACGCAGAGCGGTTCTCCCGCGAGCGTCACGCGGAGCGGATGCAGGCGGTCATCGACGAGACGCTCGCCGCGCCGGCGGGGACCACGTGGTAAGACGCTACAACCGCCTGCTCATCGCCTTCTACGTCGCCAGCGACGCGCTGCTGGCGGTCTGGGCGTTCATCCTCGCGTACGGCATCCGCTTCGAGAGCGGGCTCATCCCCGTCACCAAGGGCTATCCGCCGCTCGAGCAGTACCTGCACATCGTGCCGTTCGTGGCGGTGCTGACGCCGCTGGCCTTCCAGCTGCAGGGCATTTACCGGCTTCGCCGCGGCCGCTCGCGCGTGGACGATTTCTTCGCCGTGCTGATCGGCAGCATCCTCGCGGTGGTGTTCGGCGTCGGCGCGACCACCTACGTCCAGACGTACTACGTCTCCGAGGCCGAGAAGGCGCGCGGCGCGTACGAGGTCTCACAGGTTGTCTGGGGACTGTTCCTCGTCCTGAACGTCCTGTTCACCTATTTGTCGCGCGAGGCCGTGCGTGAGCTGCTCGAGCGCCGGTGGCGCGCGGGCGTCGGCCTCAAGCGAATTCTCATCGCGGGCGCCGGCGATCTCGGACGCATGGTTGCCGATCGCGTGCTGCAGCATCGCGAGTTCGGCTACCAGGTCGTCGGCTTCGTCGACGATCGCGCCGGCGGCGATCACATCGGCTATCGCGGGCTGCCGCTGCTCGGCACGCTGTCCGAGGTCGGCGACATCGCGCAGCGCGAGCGCATCGATCACCTGTACGTCGCGCTGCCGCTCGAGGAGCACGCGAAACTGCTCGATCTGGTGGAGATCACGAGCCGCGAGTGCATCGACGTCAAGGTCGTCCCCGACGTCCTGCAGTTCATCACGCTTCGCGCCCGTCTCGAGGATCTCGACGGCCTGCCAATCATCAACATCAATGACGTGCCGCTCCAGGGCTTCAACGCGTGGATGAAGCGCGTCATCGACGTCGGCCTGTCGGCGGCGGCGCTGGTCGTGCTCGCCGTCCCGATCGCGATCATCGCGGCCGTCCTGAAGCTCTCTTCGCGGGGGCCCGTGCTGTACGCCCAGGAGCGGATGGGACTCGACGGCAAGGCGTTCACCGTCTACAAATTTCGATCGATGTACGAAGGCGCCGAGTCGGAGAGCGGGCCCGTGTGGGCGGACGAGAACGACCCGCGCGCGACGCCGATCGGTCGCTGGCTGCGCAGATTCGACCTCGACGAGCTGCCGCAGTTCTGGAACGTGCTGCGGGGAGATATGTCCATTGTCGGCCCGCGCCCTGAACGGCCGTTCTTCGTCGACCAGTTCAAGCAACGCATCCCGCAGTACATGCTGCGCCACAAGGTCAAGGCTGGCATCACGGGGTGGGCGCAGGTCAACGGGTGGCGCGGCAACACGTCGCTCGAGAAGCGGATCGAGTACGACCTCTACTACATCGAGAACTGGTCCGTGACGCTCGATATCAAGATCATGTGGCTCACGGTCTTCCGCGGACTCTTCCAACGCGTATGAGAACCGTCATCACGGGCGCCGCGGGCTTCATCGGATCCCACCTCAGCGACGCGCTGCTCGAACGCGGCCATTCCGTGATCGGCGTCGACAACCTGCTGACCGGCGACCTCTCCAACATCGCACATCTTCGCAGCCGCGACTTCGAGTTCATCCGTCACGATGTCACGCGCCACATCGACATCGAAGGCCCCGTGGATTTCGTCCTGCACTGGGCGAGCCCGGCGAGTCCCGTCGATTATCTCGAGAAGCCCATTCAGACGCTGAAAGTCGGCTCGCTCGGCACGCACAACGCGCTCGGCCTGGCGATGAAGAAGAATGCTCGGTTCGTCCTCGCGTCGACCTCCGAGGTCTACGGCGACCCGCTCGAGCATCCGCAGAAGGAGACCTACTGGGGTAACGTCAATCCGATTGGCCCGCGCGGCGTCTACGACGAAGCGAAGCGGTTTGCCGAAGCGATAACGCTCGCCTACCACCGGTACCACGGCGTCGATACGAAAATTGTCCGCATCTTCAACACGTATGGTCCCCGCATGCGGCTGCGCGACGGCCGCGCCGTGCCGGCGTTCATGTCACAGGCGCTCACCGGCGAAGACGTCACCATCTTCGGCGACGGCACCCAGACGCGCAGCTTTACCTACATCAGCGACCTGGTCGACGGCATCCTGCGCCTGATGGAATCGGACACCAACGAGCCGATCAACATCGGGAACCCGCATGAGGTGACGATCGAAGAGATTGCCCGCACCATCGTCAAGCTGGTCGGGTCTCGCAGCATACTCGTGTACCAGCCGCTGCCGGTTGACGATCCGAAGCAGCGTCGTCCTGACATTACACGTGCCCGCACGCTCCTGAAGTGGGAACCCAAGGTGGAACTCGAAGAAGGGCTGTTAAAGACCGTCGACTACTTCAAAAACAAGCTGGCGCAATCGCCGTAAGTGCGATCGTTACTGTCGGTGGTCGGCGCGATCGGTCTGTCGATGGTCGGTGCGATCGACCGCACCGGTCAGTGCGAAGGGTGCGATTCGGATACGCGAGTCAGTGCGATGGGTGCCAAGAACACGTGCCGACTCTCTCATGACCCTCACGATAATTGATCGCATTAACGGCTGCCTCAAAGGAAGCGCGACTGGTGATGCGATCGGGAAGCAGACGGAGATGTTGGCGCACGCGGACGTCCTCCGCTGGTACCCGGAGGGCATCCGAGGCTTCGAAGGGCCTCCTGGTTCCGTAATCCCTCGGTATGCAGGCAATGCAAGGCATCAGTGGCGAATCGGCGAGACCACCGATGATACCGAGCGCACGATCGCCGTCGCTCGAGCGATCATTGCCGCACAAGGAGCGATTTCGCATACCAGTGTCGGTCGTGAACTGCTGCGATGTACGAAGTGTGTCCACCCAGGGGTAAAGTCACTCTGGGAATTTCATCAAGCTGCCGATCCAGCTCGGATTGCGACGGACCATGACGGATGCGGAGCCGCAATCCGTGTGGCGCCTGTAGGCATCTTGTATGCCTCCGACCATTTGGACCAACTCGTGAACGGGGCAAGCGAAGCCTCGATTTCGACGCATGGCGGCTCATTGGCGATTGCAGCTGCCGCTGCAACAGCCGCTGCAGTTTCGGCAGCAATCGATGGCGCTTCTTCAATGCAGGTTCTCGCGATTGCGGAGCGGGCGGCGGCCCAGGCCGAGAATCAGCGCCCGGGAGGCGCCGTCCGTACGCTCTCATCCGCGATCCGCAGCGTTCATGGCGATCTTGAACGCCTGAATGGACTGACGCCGCGATCAGTGGCCGCGCGCTGCTTCCCGAATCAGCCTTTGACGATCGTTCCGTTAGCGCTGGGGCTCGCGACAGTGATGCGCTCGGCGGAGAAAGCAGTCTGCTTGGCGGCGAGTATCGGCGGAGATAGTGATTCCGTGGCCTCGATTGCGGGAGGAATTTTAGGCGCCATGTATCCGAGCACTGTAAGTCATGACTGGTACCGCACTGTTGAAGAAGTCAACAAACACGACCTGACAGAAATCGCACGCAAATTATCCCAACTCCGTCATTGATGTTCCTTTCGCTCTGGGTCATAGCTCCGGCGAGCGCCTCTCGGGGCCGCGCACCTTTCGCACCCCTCGCACCCCTCGCACCGACCAGTAAACAAGATCGCACGGGCCGCCGCCATCATGTGGGCGGCACGTTGATGAGCCGCCGCAGCCGGAAAAAGTAGTCTCCAGCCGACAGCAGCGTCACCGCCAGCGCCAGCCAAATCGCCGCATCCACCAGCGGCGACCGCTCCATCAGCCAGTTGAAGTACATGATGACGACGTTCGCGAGGATGAACGTCGCGGTGGCAAGCTTGCCCAGCATCGACGGGCGAAAGGTTCGCGGGCCGACGGCCAGATTGACGATCGCCACGACGCCGACGATGACGATGTCGCGGCTGATCACGAGCACCGTCAGCCAGAGCGGAACATGGTTGGTCAACTCGATTTGCGGCAGCGTGAGCACGACGAAAGTGGTGACGAGCAGCAGCTTGTCGGCCATCGGGTCGAGCCACGCGCCAAAGCTGGTCGGATGGCTCGTGAGGCGCGCGATGAGGCCGTCGACTGCGTCGGTCGCGCCTGCCACGAAGAAGACCGCCAGCGCGGCGCCGAGGTAGCCGTACACGATCAACAACACGAACGCGGGAATCAGCATGATCCTGAGGATCGTGATCTGATTGGCGAGTGTCAGGTACCGCACGCGTCAGCGCGATTCGTCCAGCGCGCGGAGCCGATCGACGGCGGCGATGGCTTCGGCGCCGGAAACAGGCCGCTCGGTGTCGAAGCGTCCCCCGTCGAGCAGCGGAAGAATGCCTGCCGACACGACGGCGGCGACAGCCGGATAGTTCAGGTGCGAGGGGCTCATGTCTGCAATCGCAGGACGCGCCGCAAGACGGGCTTGCAACGCCGGGTGCGTCCTGGCGATCAACTGAAGGAGCGTGCTGGCCGCCTCGGCAAGGTCGACGCGCCGGAGGACGTCCCGCGGCTGAAAGGTGTGGTTGTCGAAGGCAGGCATCACGCCGGTGGCCACCACCCGCGAAATCCATGACGCCGCCCAGTGTCCCGCCGTGTCCGTCGTCACGACTGCCGCGCCCGGAGCGGCGCGCAATACAGCTTCCAGCCGGATGCCGATCAGCGCGGCGAGATCGCCGCGTGTGATCTGGGGCGAGGACGCAAGCGTGCGGAACTCTTCCGGCAGACGCGATTCGCGCGCCTTTGCGGCCGCCCCCTCCGCCTTCCTGTCGTATCCGGCGAACGGATCCGCACTCGCCGCGTTGCGATACGCGGTTTCCGCGCCGGCGTAATCCCCGCGCTCCTCGAGCAGCTCGCCGGCTTGCGCCAGCGAGATGGCGTCAGCCGGATCGAGTGCGACGGCGTGGTTGAAGTCCTGCAGCGCAGCCGCGGCGTCGCCGCGGCCCCTCTCGACCATGCCGAGCTCACGGTACAGCACGGCACTGTCGGGAGTTGCCGCGAGGGCACGCTGATACGCCGCGCGCGCCTCGTCGAGGCGTCCCGCGTTCATCGCCTGTCGCGCCGCGGCAATCTGGGTCTGAATCTCGCGAAACTTGAGGACGTCGATGCGCGCGCCAAGGTTCACCAACGAGGGATCGGCCTTGACCGCCGCCTCGAAGGCGACCCGCGCGTCGCTGTCGCGGTTCATCGAGAGCAGCGATTGCCCTTTTCCGGCGAGCGCGGGCGCGTAGGCAGGCACGGAGCGAAGCGCGAGCTCGAACTGATCCAGGGCCCGTCTGTAGTCCTGCCGCGCCAGCGCAACGTAACCCTCCCCCGTTCGGGCCGGCACGAAGTCCGGGACCGCCTTCAACGCGGCTGCGAACTCCCCCTCCGCGCCTCTGAGATCGTCGTTCTGCAGCAAACGCCACCCGCGATCGACAGCGGCCGCCTGCGGCGCTGCCGCAGGCACCGCCTTCGGATATACGAAGTCCGGATACTTCAACGTCGACGGCAGCGGCGGCGCCGTCTTCACCGCGCATGCAGACAGGAGTAAAACAGTCATCAGTGAGGCAAGCCTTAAAGGCGTGTCCCACAGGTCAATGAGCTGCGCGTTTCTCTTACTTGTCCGCTTCACTGCCCGACTCCACTGCTGTCAATCGCTCGATGAATCGACGCGGCACGTCCGCTTCGATCACGACGCGGCCATTAGTCGCGACGTGACTGATCACGCGCGCGACCCGATACAGCCGGCCAATCTGCTGCCGGTCGAACTCCTTTCCGCTATCGAACGTGATGGTCACACGCCTCGTGTCGAGCGCCAGGCGCGAGGCCATCATCTGCAGCAGCTCGCCCGAACCGGTCCCCGCCGTCGCCGAAATCAATGCGGCCGAGGGATCGCCGTCGCGCAGGCGTCGCCGCTCGTCAGCGGTGATCCTGTCGATCTTGTTGTACACCGCCACCATCGGGACATCCGCTGCGCCGACCTCCTCGAGCACCCGCCGCACCGCCGCCATCTGCCGTTCGCGATCGGCGCTGCCGGCGTCGATGACGTGGAGGATCAGATCCGCTTCGGCCACCTCCTCGAGCGTCGCGCTGAAGGCGGCGATAAGTGCGTGTGGCAGCCGATCGATGAATCCAACGGTGTCCGACACGAGCAGCTCCCGGTTGTCGGGCATGCGCACGCGCCGCACCAGCGGATCGAGCGTGACAAACAAGGCATCGGAGGCCACCGCGGTCTCATGGGTCAGCCGGTTGAAGAGCGTCGTCTTCCCCGCGTTGGTGTAGCCGACCAGTGCGACGGTCGGCACCGACTGCTTCTGCCGCCGCTCGCGGAGCTGCGAGCGCCGCTGTCGAACCTGGTCGATCTCGCGCTGGATCGCCTGGATGCGGACGCGAATCCGCCGCCGATCGGATTCGAGTTTCGTTTCACCAGGTCCGCGCGTGCCGATGCCACCGCCAAGCCGCGACAGAGCCGTCGCCGACCCGACGAGTCGTGGCAGCAGGTATTTCAATTGCGCCAGCTCGACCTGCCACTTGCCCTCACGTGTCCGGGCGCGG
>WNGB01017663.1_pt1 | contig 10619 bp, 5 predicted proteins | sample 5400681 | NCBI WGS metagenome assembly WNGB01 (sample SAMN13153367, study PRJNA577476) | soil metagenome | isolation source: 115 cm soil or saprolite under grassland replicate 2 | place: USA:California | collected 2016-06-15 | reverse complement strand
TCCTGCACCTGACATCGTCCCCCATATCGCTCAATCACGCGCGAGCCAATAGCGCTGCGGTTGGTCTTAACGCCTACAAGTAAGACCTTCAGCCAGTGACCACCACTGGAAACGTCGTTGCGCAGGAGCGAGGGCGGTTCGTTCATGTTCATCACCAGGATGTCCATGTCGCCATCGTTGTCGAAGTCGCCAAAGGCGCATCCCCGGCTCGCGTGTGCCTCCGGAATCCCAGGTCCTGCTTCTTCGATCAATTCCTCCAACCTGCCATCGCCTAGGTTGCGGAAGACTAGCCGCGGAGTTCGAAATGGATAGGACGGCAGTTTTTTCTCCACCTCGGGATAGACACTCCCGGTCGCCACGAACAGGTCGGGAAAACCGTCGTTATCCAGATCAACAATGCCAGTTCCCCAGCCTACGTATCGCGTTTCAACGCCTAAGCCGGAGCGAATTGTGACATCGTCGAAGTTTCCCTTGCCGTCATTGCGGTAAAGAATGTTTGTATCGTCCGCGAAATTGGTTTTGAAAATGTCGAGATTGCCGTCGAGGTCATAATCGCCTACTCCGATTCCCATGCCGGCCTGTTCTAGGCCGTCTTCGCTGAGCGCCACTCCGCGCTCGAGCGCCTCTTCCCGAAACGTACCGTCATGCTGGTTACGAAAGAACCAGCTCGGCGTGGAATCACAGGCGACGTAAATGTCCGGCCAGCCATCATTGTCGAGATCGGCAGCGACAGCTGTCATGGGATAGGCCCCTGAGGCCGCCGCGACGCCGGATGATTTGCTGATGTCCGTGAAAGTGCCATCGCCGTTGTTATGAAATAGCTGCACAAACCCAGTGGGGAGGCCGCGAGGGCCACAATTTACGGCGACGCCCTTCCATGTGCAATCAGGATTTTCTCCTGGCTTGGGTAGCTTTTCGAGCGTCGTGTTGAGGTAGTTAGCAACGAATAGGTCAAGTCGCCCGTCGCGATCGTAATCTACCCAGGTGCAGCCGGAACCATAGCGCACCGCGCCCTGAGCTAGACGAGATCGTTCCGTCACATCAGAAAAGGTGCCATCACCGTTGTTGTGATAAAGGACGTTGCGCCCATAGTAGGTGATGAAAATATCATCGAAGCCGTCATTGTCGTAATCGCCGACAGTCACCGCCGACGCCCAACCTGTACGCACCAGCCCAGCTTTTTGGGTCACGTCGGTAAACGTGCCATTGCGGTTGTTCTTGTACAGGCGATTGGTTGTGCCGGGAGGATCGCCTTCCAAGCGAGTGCCATTAAGAACGAGCAGATCGACCCATCCATCATTGTCATAATCGATGAAGGCGACGCCGCAACCGACCACTTCGATGATGTAACTCTTGTTTTCAGCGGCGCCATAAATAATTGGATGGTTGAGGCCCGCCTGCTTGGCAACATCTGTGAAGCGCGCCAGGAACGGACGACCAGAAGGCTTGCCCCGAGGCTGGGCCTTGACCCCGCGCGAGGAAACTCCCTGGCCGAAAACTGCAGCGCCTGCACCAGTCAAAGCCGCGCCAGCCGTGCCGGCCATCGTAATGATCAATTTTCGTCGCGTGATCATTGTCCTGGTGATCATTGGCTTGGCGATCATTGGGTGGATTCAACTGCTTTTAGCACCTGATGGGCCTTGACGTTCTCGAATTTTTGCACGACTCCAGCTGGCCAGCGAATTTCGACGAGCTTCGCAGTAGAATCTTCGCCCAACCCCGCAATCAACCGCTTATCGCTGGCGGAAAGATAACCGACCCCGGTGTTCACCGTAAAATACTGAGTGAATCCCGAAGCAGAAACGACTTTCACACGAGCTCCGATCCCGTCGTGGTTGGACTTGGTGCCGACAGTCTCAATCGCGATCCAGTTCTTACGATTGCCGCCGTCATTCCGCAGTACGTAAGCCTTCTGGCCTGCGTTGCTGACTACAATATCCGTGTCGCCGTCATTGTCGATGTCGCCGAACGCAGCGCCTCGGCCAGCCCAATCTTTTTGAAAAACATCGCCGGCAAGCACTCGCGAAAAATGGCCGGACTGATTGTGCAACAGAAGAGGTGGTTCCATGTACTTCAAGTTCGGCGAAGTTTTCTCGATGGTGTCCATCACATGCGACTGGGCCACGAACAGGTCCTTCCATCGGTCGTTGTCATAATCGAACAAACGCGTGCTCCATCCCGAAAATGCCAGCGTCGAAGCGCCCAGGCCGGACTGATTGGTTACATCACGAAACGTACCGTCTCCATTATTCCGGAAGAGCATGTAGCGTTCATTGGAGAGGTCGGTGACGATGATATCGGGAAAGCCGTCGTTATCGTAGTCGCTGAAATCCACGCCCATTCCGGCAAAAGTCTTGCCGTCTTCGTTGTATCCAACCCCGGCAAGCAGGCCAACTTCGGTGAACGTCCCGTTTCCGTTGTTGTGATAAAGGAAGCACTGCACAGAATCGTTGGCAACAAAGATATCTGTAAGGCCGTCGCCATCATAGTCTGCGAAAGCCACGCCCAGCCCCTTGCCGCGGGCATTGGCGACTCCAGCCTTGGTGGAAACATCCGTGAAGGTGCCATCGCCATTGTTGCGATAGAGGATGTTGGTCACGCCATCGTAATTGTCAGGATGGCAGTATGCGCGATAGCCAGGGCGCTTCTCCCCGCAATAGCGGTTCGTTTTGAAGCTCCAATCGAGGTAGCGCGTGACGAACAGGTCGAGCTTTCCATCGTTGTCAGAATCGAAGAAGCCAGCGCTGGCGCTCCATCCGCCTGCGCCCACACCAGCCTTCTTAGTAACGTCCGTGAACGTGCCGTTTCCATTATTGTGATAGAGGATATTCCCGCCATACCCGGTTACGTAAATATCCTCAAAGCCGTCATTGTCGTAATCGCCAACTGCAACACCCATGCTGTAGTAACCCTGCGGCATTCCACTAACGCCTGCTCTTTCGGTCACGTCCGTAAACGTGCCATCGGCATTCTGATGGTAAAGACGGTTCCAGAACTTCGGATCCGATTTGTCGGGAAGTTTGCCGTAGGGTAGAGGGTCGTCAATCCGGGCGCCGTTTGTGAAGAAGATATCCAGGCGGCCGTCGTTATCGTAATCTAGAAGGGCCACACCGCCGCCCATGGTTTCCAGCAAATACTTGCTTGACGTAGCGGAATTCTCTTGCACGAAGTCAATTTTCGATTGTTGCGTAATATCGGTGAACTGCACGTCGCTAGTTTGTGCGGCTGCAATGAGGCATGGGAACAAACCAAAAGCCAGCGCACAGTGTTTGATTCTCCCCATGAATGGCTCTACTTGAATTTCTTGCTATCGATAATCCCTTTTGTTTCCTGCACAACCACCATTTGATTTGCCGGCACACTCTTGAAACTCTCTTTCAATCCAGAAGGCCAAGCGACCTCGATGCTGTCCACTTTGGCGGCTTTGCCCAAGCCGAAGTGCAAGCGAAGATCATTTTGCGAATAGTAGCTTGAGCCGCTCATCACTTCATCTAGTTGGCTGCGCCCGCCGGTCGTGACTCTCACCCGCGTTCCGATTGCCGAGCGGTTCGACTTAGTTCCAACACACTTGATCATGATCCAATTGTTCTTGTTGCCGTCATCGTTGCGCAGCAGCGTGGGCGGACCGCCAAGGTTGTTGACAATCACATCCACATCGCCGTCATTGTCGAAATCTCCAAAGGCACAACCACGCCCGAGGTTCTCCTCTCGTAGCGCAGGCCCCGCTTTCACTGAAACATCTTCGAAGCGCCCGTTACCCAAGTTGCGATAGAGGACCTTGGGCTGCCTGTAGCTGATGTGGAGCTTCCGGCTGGCGATCTGGGAGTACACATGGCCGTTCGCAACAAACAGATCTTTCCAGCCATCGTTATCGAAATCGAAAAAGCCGACTCCAAAACCCAAGTACTTTCGATTGATGCCCAACCCAGCCTTTATACTTGCGTCTTCGAAGGCACCGTTGCCGTAGTTGCGGTAGACAGTGGTCACCTGTTCAGAGAAATTTGTGCGCGCGATATCCAACCAGCCATCCCCGTCATAATCGGCGACACTGACACCCATTCCCGATAAGGCGACTCCATTCTCATCCAAGGCGCAGCCGGCCGGGACAGCGATTTCCCGAAACGTTCCATCGTGATTATTGCGATAAAGCAGGCTAGGCGCGCTATCACAAGCGACGTAAATGTCGGGCCAGCCGTCATTGTCGAAATCCGCGGCGGCGGCGCCCATTCCATAAGAACCCCTGGGCTGCCAATTGCTGCCAACAAAGACCATGGAGGCAGGCCCGCGCGGGTTGGCGATACCCGACTCCTGCGAGACGTCCACAAAAGTTCCGTCGCCGCGATTGCGGTACAAGAGATTCGTGCCGCCTGCAAACCCTTGTGGCCCGCACGGAACAGAAATTTCGTTGTAATGACAATACTGTGTCTCGCCCGGCTTCGGCGCGTGGGCAGGATCGAAATTCACGTAATTGGCGACGAATAAATCGAGATGGCCATCGCGATCGTAGTCGAGGAAGCAACATCCGGCACCCCAGCGGTTCCCCGATCCCGCCACACCGGCCTTCTCGGATATCTCCGTGAACGTGCCGTCACCATTATTGTGGTACAGCAGGTTGCGTCCGAAGTAAGAGACAAATAGGTCATCGAAGCCGTCGTTGTCGTAATCGCCCACGCAACAACCCTGTCCCCATCCGGAATGCGTAAAGCCCGCTTTGGCGGTTACATCGGTAAATGTCCTGTCGCGATTGTTATGAAATAGGTAGCTGGTGGGATTGAGATCGCGTATGACTGGATCAAGGCTAGTTCCGTTTACCAGAAAAATGTCGGGCCAACCATCGTTGTCGTAATCGAACAGCGCCACACCGCAGCCCATCTCTTCAAGAAGAAGCTGTTTGTCGGTGTCGCTGCCGAAAGTATTCACGGCTCTAGAGAGGCCAGCCGAGGAGGTGATATCCGTGAACACAACTGGAAAGGAGGCTTCGCTGGAGGGCAGGTTAACCCGTGATGCGAACGGCAACGCCGCCACTGCCCCACCCAATAGTTTTATGAACTCACGGCGTGACTGCGTGAGGCCGGAGCCTCTACTCACGCTCGCCTCCGGGTGGAGGCGCGCCATTGGGTTTCGACATACTGCGCCGCATCTTTTCGAGTTCGTTGTTCTCCCGGTCCAGACGCGTGAATGAATCCAAGGCCTTCTGACTGTCCGCCGGCTTTCCCATCCTGCGGTAGATGCCAGACAGCACATAATAATAAGAGGATGCCCGCTGGTTGAAAGAAATGGCCCGGTTCAGCGAGTCAGCGGCATCCTGCAATTGGCCCTGTCGCTCTTCCGCTCTTGCCTTCTGAAACCAGGCCTTGTCGGCCTTTGGATCCAGGTCCAGTGCCTTCTGTGCGTATTCCACGGCCTTCGCAGCATCGCCGGTGCGGTTGTAATACGCACTCAGGTTCACATCTGGCGCAACGAAGTTTCCGTGCCGTTCTTCGTTCAACGCAATTGCCTTGCGATAGTTTTCGACCGCGCCGGCATCATCGCCTAAAGCCTCTTGCGCCAGGCCGAGCGCGTCCAGTGACTGAATGTGCGACGGGTCAATGCGCAGTGCCTCCTCGAACTGCTTACGCGCACCCTCCCAGTTGTCCTGGATCGAGAATAGCTTTCCCAGGTCGTAATGAATCTCGGCGGACTTTGGATCGTATTGAATTCCCTGCACGAACTCAGTCTGCGCAGCGTCGAACCTTCCGACCATCATCAAATCGCGGCCAAGCATCTTGTGGGCTTCTGCGTTTCGAATATCGAGCTGAAGAGACTTAGCCAGCGACCGAATGGAGTCCCCAACTTTCTTTTGAGCAAATTGACTGTAGCCGAGTGCGTACCAGCCCCATGCCGATGTTGGACGCTGGCTGACGTAATCGGCGAGCAAAGGCTCGACCTCCTGAAATCGGTTCTGCCGGATATATCCCTCGAATTCGGCGACCTTCGCCTGATCGTCTTCTGTGTCGGCGCCAGTCGGCTTGGCTACCGAGACCGGGTTGTCGGGAAGTTCGTAGTACTCCAGCGCATGCTTTGCCTGCGCGTCGCTCGGATTGAGCTCCAAGGCTCTTCGATAGGCGGCAGAGGCAGCCTGCTTGTCCCCTTGCTTCTCCAGCGCCAGGCCGAGATAGTGTTGCGCCTCCGAAGAGTCGGGTTGCAGCTTGCTGGCATGGCGGAATTTCGCGACGGCTTGTTCCAGTTCGCCTTTGGCAAGTGCGGTCCTGCCCTCGGTGATATCCAGATTCGCATTCTGATTGCGCTCATCCGCAGCCGAAAGCTCCCGGCCTTTCTGCACCTCAGCGGTACCTTCCTTTTGCTTTCCTGATCGCGCCAGCGCCAGCCCCAACTGATAATGGGCTTCGCCGCTCTGCGGGTCGAGTCGCGCCGCCTCTTGCAGCTCTGTGACCGCTTCAGAACCCTTCCCATCGTGCAGCAGCGCTTTGCCTAGAGACAGATGCGCGCGGGCGAACGTCGGCGCAATCGAGATGACTTTCCGCAATTGTTCAATCTGTTTCGTAGAACCGAGACTCGGGCTTGATCCGTATGCCTGCGCTAGATTGAACTGTGCCTTCACCGAGCTCGGATCCAGTAAGACAGCCTTTTCCAATTCCACCACCGACTGCTCGACGTCCGTAGGCATGAGTGTCGCACCCAGGTTGGCATGAGCATCGGCGTAATCCGGTCTTAAACGGATGGCTTCGCGGAACTCTGCAACGGCTTTCTCATCCTCATCAGCCTGCGCCAAGACCAGCCCGATGTTGTCGTGAGCTTCCGCATAGTCAGGTCGGAGACGTATCGCTTCGCGAAATTCGGCGAGCACCTCGCTGCTGTCCGCACCCTTTCGGCCGAGCATGAGTCCAAGAAGGTTGCGAGCGTCTGCGCGATTCTGTTTTTTTTCCAGAACTTCACGAAGGTCTGCAATCACTGTCTCCCAGTCAGGAGTCGGCACAGAAGATGGAGCGTTCAAGCCTGCTTCGATTTGTCCAATCCCCCTGTCGAGATCGCCCATCCGGAGATAGACGATGCCGAGATCGATGTAAGTTGCGGTCGTAGGTGGCAACAGGGCGATAGCCCGTTGCAGGCTCAACCGCGCTCCAGCCAAGTCGCCGTTTTCGCGCAGGGCCATTCCAAGAAATGCGTGGCTTGCCCCAGCGGCAGGGTCGAGCCGAACGCTTTGCCGCAGTTCGGATATGGCTTTTTCTCTATCCTGCGAGCCGCTGTACCACAGTGCCACGCCCAAATTGTAATGAGCGTCAGAGAACTCCGGCCGGAGCTGGATCGCGCGTTGCAGGTGTGCCAGCGCGGAGGCCAGGTCTCCTTGCTGTCCCAAAATATAACCGAGCAGGTTGTGAGCGTCGGCATGACCTTCATCAGACTGAAGGGCTTGCAGGAGTAGCTCTTTGGAAGCGTTCAGATCGGCCTTGGCCATCGCTTCCTGGGCCCGCTTGAACAAATCGTCGGCAGGACTGGCAGGTCGCGGAGGCGGCTTCGGCATTGCCGCACTCTGCTGCTTCAACGCCAGGCCGAGCCCGTAATATCCCTCGCGCAATTCAGGATCAATCTCTACAGCCTTTTCGAAGTTCGCGACCGCTCCCACCATATCGCCGCTCTGGCGTAGAGTCTGCCCAAGCTCATACTGGACCATCGCATTCCCCGCCTGCGCCTTGGCCACACGCCGGAGATGCACCAGTGCCCCCGCCATGTCACCCTTTTCTCGCAAAGCCAGACCGAGATTCAAATGTGCGGGCAAGCTATTCGGCTCGAGCAGCAGCGCCTTTTGAAATACCGCAACCGTTTCCGAGATATCGCCACTCCGGGCAAGTGCAGCGCCTAAGTTCGCATAGGCCCGCGCATATTTCGGATCGAGCGCAACCGCCTTTCGCAACTCGGCCACGGCTCCCGGCAGATCGGATTTTTTCATCAAGGCAACGCCCAGCCAGTTGTGCGCCTCGGACGATGCCGGCGCCACCTTCACCGCTTGCTGGAATGCCTCGAATGCGTCCGGATCGTCATTCCTGTCCCAATATGCAAGGCCCAGCTCGATATAAAGCTTGGAATTAAAAGGATTGCGCTTGATCGCAACCTCAATCTGAGCGACTGAATGGGCCGCTGATGCTGATGACTGGTTTTGCGCGGACTTTTGCGCGGACACCGGGAGAGCCGGGCCAAAGAGTATGACAAGGGGCACACAGATTCGGGCGATTGCAAGAGTCATGTTCACTGGTCGGGATCCAACAGTCTAAGTTGCAGGCGCGAGTTGGCCTCGTCATCGCTGCGCAATGACTTTGCTAATTCTAGCTGCTTGTCTGCTTCGTCCTTCTGGCCCATGCGCGAAAGTAGCAATCCCAACTGGTAATTGGCTTTCACCGATTTTGGATTTAAACGGACTGCCTTTTCAAGATTGCTTTTGGCCTCGGGATACCTGCGGGCACTCATCAGCAACTCGCCGAGAGCCTCGCAGGACGGAGCGTGATCCGGGTACTGCTGTAGTACTTTTTCTAATTTCTGGACAGCCTCGGCATCGTTGCCCTGATCTCTCGCGATGAGGGCCAAGTAATAGTAGGATGCAAGCTGATTCGGCTGCAAACGAACGCTCTCCGTGAAGTGGGCTGCCGCGTCCGAAGAATGCCCTTCGAGATACAAAACCGAGCCCAGGGCGTACTGAAGCTGGGAATCTTGCGGCTTCTTCTCCACCAGCTTCTCAAAAATTGATTGGGCAGCTTCGAATTGTTTCTTTCCGACCTTCGCCGAGCCGAGGGCGTATTGGTAGGAAGGATCTTCGGGCTTAATACTCGCAGCTTTAGCCAGCGCGGGTTCAGCGTCTTCAAGAAGATCCATTTTTAGGCAGACCCGGCCAAAGCCTGAGAGAATTTCCGGATCATCTGGCGCAATTTTTTTGGCCCGTACCCAGTAGGAGAGGGACCGCTCGAGATGGTCGTCCTTCTCAGCGATCATTGCGGCTTGGCGCAACGCCGGCAGCGATTCCGGATTCAAGCTTAGCGCCAAGTCATAATTCTTCAGTGAGAGCGCCAAATTGTTGTTCAGCAGATAGGCTCCTGCAAGATTGAACGCAAGCTCATAGGTAGGCGAACCAGCCAGTTTGGCATGCTCCAGCACCTCGATCGCCTCCGGCACGACTCCATCTGTTCTCAGCCTCGGAGCGCACCAGCGCGAGCCTCGCTGTCGCATTCGAAGGGTCGAGCTGCAACGCCCGCCGGTAGAGCGCCAAGGCTTGCGTCTGCTTCCCCTGGATCGTGTACACCTCTGCCAAGTTCAGGCGAGCGCCGACAAGACGGGGCTCCAGACGAATCGCTTCCTGGAAGAAGTTCGCGCTTTCCGGAAACCGCTTCTGCTGGAATCGGATCGTGCCCAAAACCGAGGACGCGACCGCGCGCGCTGAAGGATCTGAGAGAGCTAACCGCGCTTGGCGCTCGGCCTCATCCAGCTTGCCTTGCTGAACGAGGCTGGCGGCGTTCCGCAGCGCTTCGCGCGAATCAGCTCGAACACAGATACTTGCGCTCAGCAGGAGCAGCAAGCAGAGGGACAGAAGCCGAAGAAACACAAACCTGGGCGAGAGAGTCAGACTCCTTTTACAACGATGGGTCACCGGTTGTCCCCAGGCCCCGCCGTGGGAAGCGGAGCCTGGTTCCATTGTTTCTCGCTAGTAACTAAACTTCAAGCCAAACTGGATCGAACGCGGCTGGTTGCACTGCGTGCTGATGCCTCCAAAGCTCGCTGTGGCCGGAGTCCACGTGGTGGTCACGCCATTGCTCGGGTTGCAGAAATCGGTTCGGTTAAAGATGTTCCCGAATTCCGCTTCGAAACGCATCTTTAACTGCTCTTTGAGCGTGAACGTCTTAAATACATTCATATCTTCGCCGTAGGTCGGGAAACCCCGAGCTGTCCCGTCCACGCGCGGAGCGTTGCCAAACGGATTTGTTGTGGGATCGCTCCACGCGCTGCCGTTGAAATAGTTCTGCGCGCGCGGATTAAAGAAGGATCCTTGCACTTTCGCTTTAGCACTGACTCCCTTCACCCGATCCGGTCGCCTCTGGCCGTTGAAGAGAAGACCTCCGAAAGCAGAGTTGTCCATTACGATGTTTAGGGGTCGTCCGCTTTCATACCGCAGAATTCCAGCGAGATTCCAGCCACCCAGCAGTGCTCCGGTGGCCCCGTGCCACCGCTTAGCCCCGGGCAACTCCCAAGTGTAGCCAACAAGAAACACATGGGGCGTGTCGTCCTGACTGAGCCCCCATTCACATTTATGCGGACATGCTGGATTTTGCACTCTTCCGTTTGTACCATCTCCACCTTGTCCAGTTTCTGACCCGTCGTTGTTCAGCCTCGAATAGGTATAACCAACACGGAATTGGAGTCCATGAGAAACACGCTGCTCCAGGACCACTTCGAGAGCGTTATACATGCTGCTTCCGAGCGGAACATCGCGCCACTGAATGTTTTGATATTGAGGATAGGGCCGAAGCGCCTGGGCTACGGTACGCGAGAAGCAGTTTGTGAATACAGTCGAGGAACAGGGGGTGTAAGCAGCGGTGATTCCTGCGGCTACTGCTGCTGGATCATTGTATGGCAAG
>WNGB01014294.1_pt1 | contig 10619 bp, 10 predicted proteins | sample 5400681 | NCBI WGS metagenome assembly WNGB01 (sample SAMN13153367, study PRJNA577476) | soil metagenome | isolation source: 115 cm soil or saprolite under grassland replicate 2 | place: USA:California | collected 2016-06-15 | reverse complement strand
GGACGCGGGCGGTTGCCGGATCTGCCAGTTGTCGCCGATCGACGGGTTCTGCCGGAAGGCGATCTGGAAGCGCTGCCCCGGCGGCACGCTGATCGTGGTCGTCTCGGCCTTGAACGTGGTGACCTTGGCGGTCCGGTCGGAGCCGTCGCCCGGGGTCGCGGTGCCGGCCGGTGGCGGCTGGCCGCCGCCACAGCCGGCGATCAGGATGCCGACCACGACGGCCAGCGCTCCGGCGACCCACCGGGTAGACCGTCGGCGGTGGTGTCTCTTGCCTTGCATGAACCGTCGGACGCGGCCGCGGTGCCGCCGGTTCCTCGCTGCGACACCCGCGATGGCGGGCAGTCGGCCCCGGCGGCCGGCCGGTGCGGGACAGGTCGACGCCGGTCGCGCGCACGCGCGTTCCGCGGCCCCCGGCCACTCCCGCGAAGACGACCACCGACGCATCAGGCTCCATGCGCACGATCGCGGTCTCCGTAGCCTCCGGCCTGCGTTCCCACCGCCTTCATGCCCATCGACGGGCCCACGCCGGTGGCCTCCACGTGGCATGCGAAGCCCACCGTGCGCCGACGCCCGTCGTCCCGGAGCTGTGGTGCGACCAGCCCGCGCAGGGTTCGCAGGGCGAGCGGGTAGTCGCCGGAGTCGTACGGCTGCCAGGTGCGCGAGGAGCAGGGCAGCTCACCGGGGCCGATCATGTTGCGCAGCCGCAGCGTCGCCGCGTCGCTGGCGGTGATGACGTCCAGCAGCCCTTCCACGGCGCCGACCGCCTCAACCTCACAGCGCACCAGCCGCCCGTGCGCGCAGCAACCAGGTCTCGCTTTCCTTTCGTTCACCTACGCCGGTCAGTCGTGGTGCCCACCTGGTGGCGCCGCTCGGCCTCCACGGCTGTGACGCCCTGTATCATTCCGGCCAGTGCAAAGGTGACCCTGCGCTGCCCTTCGTCGTCGAACTCCCCGGCGATGGTCACCGCGCCGTTGGTCACCTCGACGCTCCATCGACCGTGCTCCCCGCCATAGGCATCCAGCTGGGTGCGCAGTTCGGCGGCGATGACGTCGTCGTCGCGGACCAGGGTGCCCAGGATGTCCCGGCGGCTGACGATGCCCAGCACCTGCCCGTCGTCGACGATGGGCATGCTCCGTACGTTGTAGAACAACATCAGTTCGGCGATATCCGCGATATCCGCGCCGGCGGTCGTGCTCACCACCGGCGTGGTCATCAACTCGCCGACCAGATCCGGCGGCGCCTGCTGCGGCTCGGCCTGGCGGAACGCGTGCAGCCGCGGGTCGATCGGCACCCGATGCCACAGCAGATCGCCCTCGCTGACCATCCCGACCAGCTCGTCGTTGGAGTCCAACACCGGCATGGCGGTGATCCGATGACTTGCCAGCAGCGCTGCAGCCTCCTTGGCGGGAGTGTCGGTGTGTACAGTGACCACCGGCCGGACCATGATCTCCTGCGCCTTCATGGCGACCCCCTTGCTCGCGCTTTTCCGTCACGCTAGGCGCGCGCACCACCGGGCGGGCACCGCCGCAGGGCCCGAACCGGCCGGCCGAAAGTCCCGCGGTCGCGCGCAGGTGCGCAGCACAGAGCAGTGGTATGTCAGGGGGTCGCGGCCCGGCACAGGTCCCGCACGGTCCGGGTGAGCGCCTCCAGGTCGGAGCTCTTGCGGACGTACCGGCTGTTGGCCGGCAGCGCGCGACCGTCCCGCTCCAGGTCGGTGCGTTCGACGATGGTGCAGAACACAACGGGCGTGCGCCGAAGCTGCGGGTCGGCGGCCATGAGCTCCGCGCAGCGCAGCCCGGCCCAGTGGTAGCCGCCGTCCACCACGTCGGCCGGCGGCGGCTGCGCGTTCCGGGTCGGGAAGTCCCACCGCAGCATCACGTCCATGATGACCACGTCGGGCGGCCGGGACCGGTACCCGGACAGCCGCTGCCGGAACTCCTTCTCGGTCGGCACCGTCTCGATGTGCGCGTCCGGGAACGCGTCCCGCAACTGTTCCTCGAACGGCCCTTCCTGCAGGTGGTCGTCCTCGACGATGAGGATCCGCAGAGACATTGCCTGCTCCTTGTCGCATGGCCGGCTAGATCGGGAAGGTCAGGTGCACCGTGGTCTGGTCGCCGTCGGCGCTGATGTGGACGCCGCCGCGCATCGAGCGCATGAGGTTGTCGACGATCCACAGCCCGAGCCCGGAGCCCTCGCCGGTGGTGGCGCTGGCCGCCGTCCCGCGCCAGTTGCGTTCCAGGCAGTGCTGGACGTCCTCCGGCCCCATCGGCAGGCCGGAGCTGGTGACGCTGACCGCGAAGGCGCGCTCGCCGAGACGGCCGCCGATGCCGACCGCGGTGCTTTCGTAGCTGTACTTGGCGGCGTTGTCCAGCAGGTTGCCGACGCACTGCTCGAGGAAGGAACGGTCGCCCCGGATCAGCCGCCGACCGAGGCCGCGCACCGAGTCGCGGTCGACGTCGAAGGCGATGCACCGCCGGGGGTTGCTCAGCATCTGGGCGTCGTCGGCGCAGGCGATCAGAATCCGCAGGACGTCGTCGGCACCGAGCAGGTCCTCCTTCGGCGTCGGCTTCTGGCGCTTGCTCAGCAGGGCGAACACGCCGGCCGACATGGCCACCCGGCTGGCCTTGCGGCACAGGCCGCGCACGGCTCTGAGCTGGGTATCGGTGCGGCTGTCGAAGCGGCTGCTCTGGATGACGCGTTCGATCCGGCTGGTCGCGGTGAGCAGCGGGCTGACGAGCTGGTGCTCGAGATCGGCCAAGGTGTCGGCCTGCCCGCGGACTGTCTCCTGCAGCCGCCGCCGGGTGTCCTGCAGGTTGTTCATGGTCTGGTGCAGGCGGTGGTACAGGGCAAGCTGGTCGCCGATGATCTCGCACACCTGCGGGGAGTTCGGCGGCAGCGTCGCCGACGGCCCGAACGCGACGAGCACGCCCTCCGACCGGCCGCCGAACCCGATCGGTGTCCCGACGAGCCAGCCCGGGCCGTGGTCCGCGCCCTGCGGGTTGACCACACCGGCGTCGGCGGTCGCCGAGCGCTGCGACCTGGTCAGGTGCATGGTGAGCAGCAGGTCGGCCACCACCTCGGGCAGTACCGCCTCGGTCTCGGCCAGGTCGCCGGCCGGGCCCTTCGCCGCCCGGTAGGCCAGGGCCGTACCAGAGCCGCCCGACGTGTGCGTGGCCTGCCGGATATCGACCCTGGTGCACTCCGGAACCACGTCGAGCACGATCTTGAGCGCGATGTCGTCGATGATCCGGTCCCGGGGAGTGCCGCGGGACAGCTCCTCCGAGATGAGCTGGTTGAAGGAGGTGATGCCGGCGGCCAGCCGGTGCAGGGACAGGTTCTCCGCCGAGATCGTCCGGCGGTGCAGCCAACTGCTCCAGTACTGCGCGAGCTGCGCGGCGACCGTGGTCAGCGACTCCTCATCGGCCCTGGTGAAGCCGAACGGCGGCCCGCAGCTTCCGCCGCACCGGATCAGCCCCCACAGGTGGTCGCCGCTGGTCACCGGGCAGGCCAGGACGTCGTTCGGCGCCCCGCCGGGCAGGCCGGCCGGGCCGCCGGGCAGGCCGGCCGGGCCGCCGGGTCCGGCCGCCGGCCCGCCGGGCGGCAGCCGCACCGCGTCGGGGCGCTCCGGGTGCTCTCGTGGCGAGCCGGCGAACAGCGGGAAGACGTCGTCGCCGGTGTCGTGTCCGCGCAGGTAGACCGCGACGTCGGCGCATTCGAGGACGGCGCCGACCGACCGGCAGACCTGCGCCACGTACTCCGACAGCCGGTCGCGGCTCAGCGGGTCCCGCGGCGCCTCCAGGTCCGCCTCGTGCAGGATGCGCTGGCAGTTGCGCACCATGGCCAGGGTCTGCCGGTCGCGCAGCGTGCTGCACAGCTCGGGGAGGACGTCCAGCAGGTCGGCGGCGATGTCGAACGCGGCCGCGGACAGCTCGGCGTCCCCGGTCAGCGACAGGACCCCGCGGTGGCCGTCGAGGTAGCTGATCGGCAGGGCCCCGATCACCCGGCCGGTCCGCGGCCCGTCCGGCGGCGGTAGCGCGAGGGTGCCGGTGCGGAACGCGGCGAGCGTGGTGGCGTCGCACCGCAGCCGGGCAGCCACGCCGGCGTCGGCGGCCCGGGGCCACTGCGCCAGCACCGACAGCCGCGGCGTCCCGTTGCCGGGCTCGGCCTGTTCCCACAGCACCGCCCCGGTGCCGCCCACGGCGGTCCCGATCACCTCGACCAGGTGGTTCAGGCCGCGCAGTGAGTTCTGCCGGCAGGCGACGTGCTGGAGTTGCCGCAGCCAGGCCGCCGATGTCGTGGGACTCATCTGGTCCATCCTGGTCATCGGGCTGGCGTCTCAGACGAGGACGTCGGCGAGCGAGAGCAGTTCCCGGCGGGTGCGGTCCGATCGCGGCACCACGGTGTCGTCGAGGTCGGAGTGCCGGAATGCCAGGTCCTCCATCACGTGCGCCGCCTGCCCGATCAGCGCGGACTCGCTGTTGAACGGCGACCGGGCCAGGTCCCACTCCAGGGCGAACGCGCAGTCCCGCAGGTGCAGCGACGCCCGGTCCTCGGCCACCGCCTCGACGACCGCGCCGGGCAGCAGGGCGGACTGCGGGCGCCACCGGTAGCTGCTCGGGATCAGTTGCAGCAGGTCGGCGTAGACCGCCACCCGGACCTGTCCGTCGGGCTGGCAGCCCAGTACCCGGAACAGCCGGCTGCTCGGGCCGACGTCGCGCAGCGCCGGCTCGCTGACCAGCCCGCGCAGCAGTCGGATGAGCACCACCGATGCGTTGCCGAGGCTCCGCTCGACCTCGTCCACGGTACGGCGGACCGCCAGCGCGGTCAGGAACCGGGCCGGCGCGGACCTGCTCGGCGGACCGTCCGGCAGTCGGATGACCGCGCTGGCCAGCGTGGCGAACCGGTCCACCAGCGCCGACCGCCGGCCCTGGTTCATCGCGGACGGCAGCCCACTCACGTCGCGGGTCATCGGGATCAGCTCGTCGATCTGCCGCTTCTCGCCCACCGCCTCGGCCCTGGTCAGCGCCGCCAGGGCGATGTCGATGCGGAGCCGGGCGGCGGTGATGATCTCGGAGTCGACCCTGAGGTCGGCCACGGACACCCGCCCGGCCAGATCGACGTCCCACCACGACCTGGGGTCCGCCAGCGAGGCGGCGACGTACTGCTGCAGGTGGTTCATCGCGGTGGACGCCATCACCTGCCGGTTGGCCGCCGCCGGTTCGCGGGCGCATTCCAACAGGGTCTGCTCGGCGAGCAGCAGCCTGGCCGCCGCCCAGGAGGGGTTCCGGGATCGCCGGGGCTCGGCCGCGCGCGCCGGTGCGCCGCCGGGCGCCGCACCGGCCAACTGCCGCCGGACAGCGGCCGGGTCGACGACCCGCCACTCCGAGGTCTCCGGCAGCCGTTCCACCAGTCCGGGGTGGCCGGCCAGGACCGCGACCACGGTCTGCTCGTCCTCGACGCAGTACGCCGCGAGCCGGGCGGCGGTGAACCGCCGCAACGCCACCGCCGCGGCGAGGACGCTGGCGCTGGCGCTGGCCCGGCTCATCGGGCCAGCCGCAGGCTGAGCAGGTCCTCCGAACTGGTCAGTCCCGCCACCCAGGAGTGCAGCCGGTCGGCCAGCTCCGGCGGGAACGGCCACTCCAGCAGTGACACGAAGTGGTCCTTGTCCGCCAGCGGCCGGTCGGCCTTGTTCAGCTCCACCGCCAGCCGGGCCACCTGGGTGCGGCTCTCCTCCGAGGTCATGTGGCACTCGGACTCGAACCAGGCGCGCAGGTCCTCGGCCGCGTCGTGGCCGATCAGCCGGGCCCGCCCCTCGCTGGTCCGGACCTGGCCGGTGAGCACCTGCTTCAACCGTTCCGCGTGCATCCTGGTCGCGGACGCGAACTGCGGATCGACCTTGCCGGCCCAGATACCGAAGAAGTGGTACGCCGCCCAGTCCAGGAACCCTTCGGCGAACTGGCTGTCGTTCTTGGCCCGCTCCTGCCGGGCCGGCACGTGGCACACGCATTCGTGGGTGAGCAACATCGGAATCGCCGCGTACGCCGCCGGCCCGAACCCGTCGCAGTAGATCTGCAGTTCGATCTCGGCGGCATCCGGATCGGGCGGCCACATGGTCATCGCCGTCAGTGCGTACGGATCGCGGCTCACATCGGATCCGCGGGGGTGGCTGCGGGCGTGCGCGACGCTCAGCCTGGCCGGCCGCCAGGCAGCTCCGTACAGCTCGCTCGCATGCGACTCGATGGGGGCGAAGACGGCCGAGAACGGGTCCTCGCCGCACGCCGACGCCACCAACCTCCGGAGCTCGCCGAGCAGCCTGCGGGCGGCCGAGTCGATCTTCTCCCAGGACAGGATCTGGGACAGCGCCTCGCCCCACGCCGCGGCCACCTGGGTAACGACCGTGCGGTCGTCCTCGTCCTTCGGCGCGTACAGCTGGACCGCTTCCTCCAGCCGGGCCAGCACGGTGCGGACGGCCGGTTGATCGGCCATGTCGACCAGCCGGCCGAGCCGTCCCCGGGTGGCGCGGAAGACCGCGGCGCGGGCCAGCAGGCCGCGCCACATGTCGGGTTCGAGCTGCTGGTACGGCGGAACGCTGCCGGTCATTGTCTCGGCTCTTCACCGGGCGGGTCCTGCCGGCCGAGGATCGCGCGGGTACCGAGGCGGCGGCGCAGCCGGGGCCAGATCACCTTGGTCCACAGCGCCTCGGCCACCGTCGACGTGGTCCGCACCGTGATTCCCACGATGATCGAGGTGAGTACCGGCTCAAGCCCCTGGGCGCCCTCGCGCACCTCGACCGTGGCGCCGCCGACCGCGTCGGGATCGATCCCGGCGGCACTGACCTCCCGGGCCAGCTCGCCGGTCGGATCGTCCAGCTCGGCGAGTATCTCCGCCACCGCGGCGGTGATCTCCTCGGCGCTGGCGTCGCCCCGGTGGTACCTCAGCTCGACAGTGGTCGGCGTCGTCAATCGTCAGCCCTCCAAAAAGCAGCGCAGGTCCTCGATACCGACCCTCGCACCGTTCCCGGGGAAGTGTCAGCGAATTACGGTGATGGTGCCCGAAAGGCCCCCGCCGGCTCTAGGGAGCCCCCCCTTTTCAGATCATGGTCGGATCATGGTCGAACGATTACAGAGAATGCCGGAACCATTCCCGGCGCACTGTGCCAAACCAGGGCCAAACCAGGACCAAACCGAGGAAAAGCTCCGCCGGCTCACCCGATCGGGTTTACCCCGAATGGGCGACGGACAATAGGCGTAGGTTACTGAACGGAGTCCCGGACCGGTCCGTTGATACCTGACGGCGCATGCGGAACCCGGAGTTCTCCGCGCGTTGCCGGATCAGGCGTCCGGGGCCGAAGCGTCGGACGCCCCACAGCCAGCCCGGGCCGGACGCCTCACGGGCCGGACGCTGCCCGGGCCGACTCCTACCGGCTGGCTGCCGCAAGGGGCGGCGACCGGGTGCGGGCCGACCAGATGGTCGGCCCGCACCCGTCCGGACACCCGGCAGCCGCAAGGCCGGCGCGGATCAGGAGGTGACGCGGTACCTGGTGAGCATGCCAGCGGTGATGTGGTCGGCGACGTGGCAGTGGAACAGCCAGATGCCCGGGTCGTCAGGGACCATGTCCGCGGTGACCATGCCGGCCGGCAGGAGCTGGATGACGTCGGTGCGCATGCCGCCGACGGTTACCGTGTTGCCGTGCCAGTGCGGGGTGTGCAGGTCCACCTCGGTGCCCATGGCCATCGTGTACCAGCGGACCCGCTGGCCGACCCGGATCGTGGGCAGCGGCTGGTTGCCGTAGACATAGCCGTTGATCGAGTGCATCAGGTTCGACTCGACGAAATCCTCGTCGTCCAGCGGCGGGAACGGCGGCTCGGCGAACCGCTCCAGGCTCTCGGTCAGCAGTGGGCTCGCGTTCTCGTTGCTGACCAGGAACATGTTGAACAGCTCCCGGTCCACATCGACGGGTGAGCCGTCCGCGCGCGCCATCCCCCGGCGGGTGACCTCCATGAACCCGGTCAGCCCGGCGTAGACGTCGGCCACCTCGTCGGTGTGGGAGTGGTACATCCACATCACCGAGCTGCCCTCCATCGGCCCGGGCCCGGCGCGGTCCGGCACCTGCCAGGTGTAGGTGTACGTGCCGCCGGTCGGGACGGCGTCATCGCCGCGGTCGGCCGAACCGGTGCCGTCGTTGTACGGCGCGCCCTCACTGGCCTTGGCGTAGAACACCCCGTGCGGGTGGATGCTGGCCGGGAACGGGCAGCGGTTACGGAACACCACCCGGATCGTGTCCCCCACCTGCGCCCGGATCACCGGCCCCAACATGCCCAGGTACGCATCGGCTGCCGGGCGCTGGAGCGGCGTCCCGAAGCCGGCGTCGGTGTAGCCGCGGTAGAGGCACTTGACGTACTTCGACCCGATCCGGCCGGGCCCCGAGGCGACATAGGTGTTCTCCACGTCGCCGAACGGCTGGCCGGTGATCAGGTTGCTGCCGGCCGGGGCGTAGTCCCACACCACCTTGTCAGCGGCGATGTAGTACGTACGCGTCTGGGCCGGAACGCCGGTCGTCGAAGAACCGCCCGCCGGGCTCGTCCCTGGCCCGGCGGCCCAGGCCACGACCGCACACACGGCCACCAGTCCGCCGAGCAGCCTGGCAGACCGCAGCCGCCGGACGGAGTGCAGCATCCTCATGGCTCAACCCCTCCCTTGTTGAACCTCGTTGCCGCCGCGCGGCAACTTCGCGAAGGAGGGTAATCGTTCTGATCATGACGATGCGGCCGCTACACCCAACAGTGTGATATGCGGCGCTATTTACCCCCAATCGGCTCAACGGCCGGGTCGATCTGTGGGCGGTAGCCGGCGCCCAGCGCGGCCAGCGTGGACGGCGGCGTTACCGCCTCGACCCTGCCCGCCGCGGGGCGCCGGGTGGGGTGCCCGTACCCGCGGATCGTCCAGGGCACCACGGCGTCGTCGAGGACAAGCGCGGGCTTGCCGTCCACCAGCACGAACGCCCCCGCCGGCAGCGCCGGCCAGCTCGTCGGGTGCAGGCGCCGACGGTGGCTGCCCCGGACGATCCGCTCGGCGTGCAGGTGCCGGTCGAGCTCCTTCGCGGGCGGGACGGCGACGCCGAGCCCGGTGGCCCACGCCCGGCGGTAGGACTCGTATGCCCGCCGCCGGCACAGCGCGCAGGGCCGGTGCCCGGCAGCGAACGCCACCGCCTCGTCGTGGAAGAACAGTACGGTGAAGTGGCCGGGCGCCCACTGCGGCAACCGCCAGTCCCGGTGCCGCAACGCGCAGGTGATCCACAGGCTGCCGCGGTGGAAGCTCACCACCTCGGTGCCCTGGTGCAGGATGCCCCGGTTGCCCAGCCACGCCCCGCGCAGCTCGATGGCGACGATGTCGCCCATCGGCGTGACCCGGTTCCGCATCGGCGCCTGCCCGGCCACAGCCCACCCCCGCGCTCACCGCTCGGCGCTCACCGCTTGCCGCTCGCCCTTAGCACAGTGCCAGAAGCGTCGGCGGCCGGCTGGGCGGGTGGCCGTGGCGCGGCCCGTCCGGGCTCAGCCGGCCAGGGGCACCGCGGGCCGCTGCCCGGTGGCCGCCGCGCGCAGCACCCGCAACGCGTAGTACGTCCGCGACTTCACGGTGCCCACCGGCAGGCGGAGGTGTTCGGCGGCCTCGGTGGTGCTCCGGCCATGGTAGTAGATCTCCATCAGCACCTGCCGGTGCTCGGGGGACAGCAGCTCCAGTGCCTCCATCAGCACCATCGAGTCCACGACCCCCTGGGCATGATCGGCCTCGATGGGCCGGTTGTACGGCGTCTCCGCTACCTCGCCCGGCCGGGCGGCCCTGGCCCGTACCCGGTCGATCACGACGTTGCGGGCAACGGTGAAGAGCCATCCGCGGACCGATCCGCGGCCGTTGAACAGGGACTCCGGGTTCCGCCAGGCGCGCAGCAGGGTCTCCTGAACCACGTCCTCGGCCCCGGACCGGTCCTCGGGCATCAACCGGGACGCGTAGGCGATCAGCGCCCGGCCGTGCTGCTGGTACAGCGACCGGATCAGCGCCTCGTCGGCAACGCCATCCGGCCTGGAGACGACATCCCGGTGCGGCTCCCTCACGAATGCCGCACGTGGCGCCGGTCTGCTGCGGTGCTGGCGGTCTCTGATCATCGCGCGTCTCCTGCCGGCCGGTCCGTGCGGTGCCCCGTGTTGCCTACTCTGTGGTACCAGCCGATCGCAGTGTGGCGTAACCGACATCCGCTCAAATGCTGGACTGCTGAGCCGAGTGGCCAGCGGACGGCTGTCAAGTCCGTTCGGCGCACGGCGAACGGCTCAGCGGCAACCCGTGTGACGAACGGCTCGGTGCAGCCTGTGCGCTACGCCAGGTCCGCGGCCGCACGGAGCCCTCTGCTCCGCCTCGGGCGACGATCCGCCGGACGATGTCGCCGGCCGGCTCGACCGCGGCGGGACGCTCCATCGCCTGGGGCCAGGGCCCGCCCAGCGGCCACTGCACGACCGGTTCCCGACCACATTGCACGCCGGTGTACCGCACGTCCGTCCGCCCCGACGGCCAGAATGCCGACAGGCGGCACGGCACCCGGTGGCTGACAGCGGCCCCGGGCACCG
>WNGB01021011.1_pt1 | contig 10620 bp, 13 predicted proteins | sample 5400681 | NCBI WGS metagenome assembly WNGB01 (sample SAMN13153367, study PRJNA577476) | soil metagenome | isolation source: 115 cm soil or saprolite under grassland replicate 2 | place: USA:California | collected 2016-06-15 | reverse complement strand
GCGGATTCGTCACCCCGAGCCTAGCGGCTCAAGGTGGGCAACGCCTCCCTCCCTATTTCAACATCAGCCGGGACATTCCCCCTGAAGCACTGGAAAAAGCATAAGGAAGCGCAACAAAAGCCGACGCCATGAGTACCCTGGCCGACAAACAAAGAGAAATCGAACGGGCATGGGCGCTCCATCAAGGCCGCCGGGTCCCTGCCGAAGTCTGGCGCAGGGTTAGGGCATTCAAACGTTCCATCGCGCCGGAAGCAGCCAAGCTCAGCCGGGCTCTGTCTGACAAAACAACCATGCAGCGCCTGTTTACCGACTTTCCCTTCAAGAAAGGGATAGGTCGGGCCAGGGCGCTCGCAAGGCTGCAAAAGCATCTTACCGGCGCCACATTGCAAGCCGGGGACGGGGCTGTGGTGATAACATGGCTCGAACCGACCGGCCCGCTTCTCGATAGCGAAGATCCGTCGTTGCAACAGGACTGCATTATCGTCTGTCTCGGCATCGAGCTCCGGTTTTTGGAAGACCATAACGGGGTCCAGGACTTTTTGTCTCGTTGGTTGAGGGCTGAGTTTGTTGAAGTTGGTGGAGTTAAGTCTCTTAGTGGCTGCCTTATTGCCTGACACAGAAACACCGAACGATCTGCTGTCAAAAATTGTAGAGGCGGTCTCACAGCCCGAGATGCCGCCCGATGTTACTGAGGTGCGGGTTATGAGTTTGCACAAAAGCTAGGGCCTGAGTTCTCGCGTGTTGATCATCGCGGGGTGCATCGATGGCCTCCTGCCGACGGAGCCGGACCGAGCTTTGACAGCACCTCAACGTAGATCGGCGTTGGAGGAGCAGCGGCGCTTGTTTTACGTGGGAGTAACTCGGGTCAAGGCCGATCCGGAGTCGAACAAGCCGGGAGTCCTACTGCTCACCGGCAGTCGCATGATGACCTTAGCAGATGCCATGCAATCCAATATTCGGCCTGCGCAGAGCCGGTATGGCCAAGTCGTGGTGCATCTGAGCCGCTTTATCCCGGAGCTTGGAGGCACTGCTCCTGCACCTCGAGCTGCGTGAAGTGGACTCCATTCGGCGCTTGCATCTGCCAACCGGCGGCACCTCGGCCCGCGCGGCGTTGTCCTCGGCTAAATACACGCGCAGGTCCTTACGGTGAGTATGGCGTCACACTGGTCAGAATAACGGTAGAGGCCGAAGCGCAGCGCGACCCGCCTCCAGCCGGCAGGTGGATGGTCCCGCCACGGCCTGCTTACGGCCCGCCTCGGGATTGTGGCTGTTTTCGAAGCCTATTCCACCTTCACAGCTTCAGCGCGCCCAAGCTCTTGCAAAATTTGTCGAAGTTCAGTCGCCAAGCCGTTCGCTGAGTCAGCTGGGACTGTGACATAGAACTCAAGCCCAATCTTCAGGTCTGAGCCCGAGCGCAGCTTCGGAATGATCTTCGTACCGAGTCGATTCCATTGCTCGGGAGGAACGCTACCCGAAAGGTGCACTGTCCGAGTTGAAGCGGCGGGGATGCTTGTTCCTGACCAGAACCGAGAAGATTTGAATAACACGCGGCGGGCACGATGAAATTCGGGGCTGTCCTCTTATACCAATCCTCGGGAAGTCTGACTCGCGTGGGATTCCCAAATCACCGCGCACACGCCGACGACACGACCGTGCCGGTTCTCGCCAAGGGCAAGACGCCCACGGGTCGATTATGGACCTATGTGCGCGATGACAGGCTATTTGGCGAATGCCGCGCTTTCTCGGCGGTCTCGCAGAAAGCCTCATTCGCGATGACTGCGTGGTGGACCCGGCAGGACTCGAACCTGCAACCAGACCGTTATGAGCGGCTGAGCGACATGCTGCAATCCCCAGTGGCCGGCGATTTCCTGATCCGGCCCGCACAAACGCAGCAACAAAAATGATCGGCCTTCAACATTGATTGCGCAACCGCTCTTGCCGCAGGAATTTGGTCTCCTGCATGGATTCGAACTCCCGCTGGCGCTGCCCGAGGGCCTGACTATAGAGCGCGGCAGCGTGGTGCCAGCGCGAACAAGCCGCGGGAACATCCTCATGAAGTTCCGCGACGTAGCCAAAGCATTCCTCGAGCTCGGCATTCATGAAATCGTCTGGATCGAACCGTGCAACGAGCGCCTTGGCATCTTCGCAGCCGTCGCGTGCCTTGGATGCAGAGTCGTTGCGAACGACGGCGTTCATGGCGTCGTAAAGCTTGTGCTCCACGAATGCGCGGTCTTTATTCGTTGCAGGTGCGGCGAGAGCCGATACTCCGGCAAGCACTGGCATCACCAAGGGGACGGCGAGCAGGAGTCCCGCCGCGAGGCACGCGAATCTCGATCCGCGCCACGATCCCTTGGCTCCATACGAGCATCCATTGTTAGCACTCATTGGCGTCGATATTTCGACCGCGAAGGGCCAGGCGCTCTCTGATGGCGAGGCTGTCGCGGGAATCTTACGCCGGCGTGAGCAGCCGTGATTGCACGTCGAGCATGGCGGTCGCGAACCCGGTGCCGTCGGCCACGAACTCGCGCATCATCGACATCGGGGTCGGATGCGGCGCCTCTATTTCGCCCACGACGCTGCCGAAATCGAAGGTGAGCTCGGCGTCGAATTTCAGCGCGAGCTGCTGCATGCGCTGGTTCTCGGCAAGGCACGTCATGTGCAGCAGCTTGATCTGCCGGTTGCGGGCGGCGAGCAGCGTGCGTTCGAGCAACGCCGTTCCCACCCCGTGGCTCTGCCAGGCCGTTTCGATGCTGAACGCTGCCTCGGCCTCGCCGCCGGAGCCGAGCGGGCGCAACTCGGCCGCGCCGCGCATGGCGCCGTCGACGAAAAAGCCGTGGATCACCGCGTCCGTGAGCGTCGAAGGCTCCGAATACTTGCGGATCAATTCGTCGGAAACCGCGCCGCCGAACCGGTTACGCCGGCTTTCGGCATCGAGACGCAGCAGATGTTCGCGATAAAGCTCCGCTTCGCCGATCCACAGCTTGCGGATGGTGCCGCCATCGATCAGGGGCTCATGCATCAGGGTCTCTCCAGACGTTGGACAAAGACCCTCTCCGGGTGGCTTCCTCTCCAGACCAGCGACCAAAACCGTCGAATCGCTGCAACACGGATGTAATGTTGCGATGCAGCAAAACTATGACAAGGGCCTCACATCCTAGTGATTCCAGCTGCATAGCTGCTATCTTGTCCGCGAATCGCGGGGTTCGTCCGCGAATCCGACGACTGCGCGCCCATGCGTGCGGGTGCCGGGGCCGGCAGATACCTCCCAAAGGAAGAAAGCGGCTTCAAACCGACGTTTTACGACCGCGCGGATTGGCGCGAGTATGCCTTGCCGATTCAGCGTGCGAACCTCAAACGTATCGGTTTCAAGCGTTACGAGCGGCCATCGTTCGAACGTTTGCGCTTGCTTCGGGCGGAGGGTTGGCGTTGGAGCACATTTTGCGAGTTTCGCCGGCTGTTAGATCGGCCCGATGATGCGCGGGCCAAGTCGGCGATTCCGTTTCGGAAACTTGAGAGGCGCTGATGCTCGACAATCCGGAGAAGACCGCCAGGCTTCTGGCCGCACTCAAGGCGGCCGTGCCATTCGAAGTCGAGTTGACGCCAGAAGTCGTTAAACATCTTCAATCCAAAAATGTCGCTAACGTAGATCAGACACATCGCACCGTTTCGGACTTGTCGTATGCCGGCGATGAAGGTGGAATCGTGTGCCACATCGTCCCTCTGGATAAGCAAGAAGCACTCTTCATCTCCCTGACTCATGTTCGGATGCCTCCTACCGCGCCGCTTGCGGCAGCCGTCACTGCTTACCAGAAGCATCGAGTGAAGAAGTTAAAGAAGCAGGGTTGGCCATGAGTCGAGTTTGCCGGTGCTCGGGTCAACCCTCTATGGTACCGAAAGCGTCATCCGGCTCATTCGTGAAAGGACGGGGGCGGCCTATAATCGCGCCGGCCGTTTTCGCGGCGAGACTCCTCCTGCGTCCTGCAGAGCTCAGCCATCGTATGGATCTCGTCCTGGGCCACTTCCCGGAACGGCTTCGCCCCGCTGCACGGATCGTCATCGGTATCCGCCGCGAAAACTCCGGCAGCCGCGTAGAGCACCAACACCACAGCGGCAGCGAGGCCGCATAACCGAGGTTTCATGGCGCAACTCCCGCGCACGAGAACGTCTACGCGTCGCCGGTGGTTCCGCGCAGCAGTCCCGGGCGTCAACGTCCGCGCCAAGCTCGGCAACTTCGTGAGTAGATGATGGCGTTTGTGGCGGGCGCCTGGTAATTCCTGCGATGGTCTCCAACATTCTGATGCCCCGAATTGGCGATTGCGACGGCACCGGCGTAGCGGTACGGTGCCCGTGGTGTGCGCTACCGTGCAAGCCCAGCATCGAGAGCGAGGGCGGCGCCATGTCAACAAAGAAGCGTTGGAGGAAACCCCCGCCAACTGGGCCGCGGCCCGAAGATCGATTTTGGCGAAGGGCCCCCGGCGGGCTCCTCGGCTGGTCCGGTCGCGTTCTCCAGCCCGATCAGCAGATGCGGGAACGCAAGCCCGACGACGAGAGCATATCGCGGGTACTCAGGATCTTCCCCGAGCGAGCCCAGCCTGCAGGCTGGCGTTCATCCGTCAAGGTGCTCGCGGACGCGGATGAAGAACGCGCCTCGAAGACGCGATAACCATTGCGACGGCGCGGCCGGTGTAGTGCGAAAATGTCAGATTGAGCTTTGTCACCGCGCGTTCAGCGCTCGGCTCACCCTGGCCTCACTCACCTCGAGCTCGCGGGCAATCGCCGCCATAGTCTCGCCGGCCGCGTAGCGCTCGGCGGCGAGTTGACGTTGCCGCGCGTTGAGCTTGGCGGGGCGGCCGAACGTGACCCCGTTGCTTCGCTCCGGCCCTCATGGGCGGAGCCTGAAACTCACCTTGTTTGCCTGCCTTAGCAAGCCCCGGCTCAACAGCCGGCTTTGACTTAAGAGAATTCTCAGTCGGTCACCCTCTGTGAAAGCACGCCCGCGTCGCGGGGACGCTCATCGACCACAACCCGACGCCGCGCCGAAATCCGCTTGCTGCAGCCTCCCCATAAATTGCCGTTATGCCGGTGTCTATTCGATCACTCTTCACGATGCCTCACAATTCCCATGCAACCAACCATCGGAGTCGGATTCCTCGCATCATGATTTTCCCGCTCGTTATTGTTCGCTGTGTAACCCTCGTCCGCCTTCGCTCCGCTCGGCGTATCCTCGGGTGGGCTCGTCGCAAGCTCCTCGCCAACACTTCATTCGGACGAAAGATAGTTAAGAGTGGTGATTCCGATGGTTATCCCAGATTAGTTGAGTGGTGATTCCATCACAGTGAGAAGAAGTTCTTGTCTGTATTATTGACGGATGTTCGGGCTGCGCACACTTTCGCCCAGCCGTGAAAAGCTGGGGGAAAGTATGGTCCTTGACGGCATGTCCCGGGAGCCACACTTTAGGTTCGCACGCCCGGGAGATATTGGAACTATCTCTCAGGCTCGGCAGGCATATGTTTTCTCCGATTACTGTGCGGTTCGCCATCACAGCGGCTTCGTCCCCTCGTAGCCTCCTAACGACATCGAGCGGACTGTCGGTCTGGTTTCTCAGCCGACATTACACTTGTAGGTCATCGATCAACAGGCGGGACCTTCCGGCTGTTGATCATCGAAGCTACAGCGGGGAACTTACTTTCAGGCTATTCCCATGTGGGGGTTTCGACCTAGCCAACCCCTAGCATGAATTTTTTCCTGGAGGCATTAAACGGTCGCCCCCTCACCGCATTCCAGTTAGACGATCATAACGATGCGCTCGCTCCCGATTGGAACGGTGTATGGTTCAGATTGTTGGGCTTGACCTGGACGAGAAAAAATTCCATATACTGATGTAGGTAAGGCAATACAGCCTCCCGGGGCCGGGTTACTGCCCCATTCATTTTGTCAGGCTGCTTGCCGATCTGTCATCTCCGCCTGTAATCCTTTCATAACCAGCCGTCGCAACGCATAGGAACGGGGTGCCTCGATCGACTTGGCATACTCATCGACGGCTGCTCGTTGCTTGGTGCTGATCCGGAAGGAAATGAGATCGTCAAGTTCAACTGTCTGGAACATTTGTAAGTTCTCCACTTCGATAATATTTATTCCGCAGTACTATGTATTACACTCAATCAAGCAATCGTGAACCCAGGCCGAAACCGGGGTCGTCCATCATCAAATGAGCGAGCGGGGGGCAGTCGAAGGAAGAAAGAGCGGAGACCGGGGAATTTCATACTACGAGCCCTGCGGCCACATAGACCTAACCCCCGATTTTTGAACTGAGCTATTTAAAACTCAGTGGGAAACTCCGCTCCTTACTTCCGATTTGCCTTATAACATGGTTCCTAACTGAATGTCAACCCCCCATCCTACCGATCAAACAAACAAACAGAAAAAGAGAGGGGGCGATGCTTGAGTTTGGTTTCCACCTTCGGCACCGCCCCTTCTCTCTGCCCCGTCGCGTATTCCCGGAATCCCAAAACCGGTTTCGCGCCAGAGCAAGTCCATTCAAGGACCTAACCGATCCTCACTTCTTCCGCTTCCGTCCCCCCGGCAGGTAAAAAGTAGCTGTCGGTCGGGAGATACCTTTTCCTGGCGTACCGTCCTCAGTGGCGAGCCATTTCACGTTGCCAATACTTCCGATTATCGCGCCAGCCTTCAGTAGCATGTGTACCCAGCCATCGAGCGGAAACACCATCACCACCGTCTTGCCTTTTTGATTCTCTTCGATTGCCTTCTTCACCCATGCCGTCATCCCCCCTTGAAACATGGGATTGACGTAGTTGCACTGCCCCCACTCTTCCTTCAAACCGTCAAATCCCTCCGGTCGTGGGTAGGGGCATGGATCAAAGTCAAACGGCCCAAACTCCCGCTCAAGCTTTGCCATCACATCGGGTGGGGTGAGCCAATGGTGCTTGTCCCTCGACGCTTTTCGTTGTGCCGCCGTGATAGCTTGTTTCTGCTTCCTCTTGGCATCGGCAACGTAGGTTTCAAAGGCGGAGGGAGCGAGATCGGCGAGCTTCTGCCATCGCGAACTTTGGGTCTTCTTGATGCCGAGTGCCTTGAGGGTCGGGCCGTCGTTTTCTGGCGGTTCTATGTTGATACCGCCAGAAGCCTTGCGCCCCTTTAGTTGCCCCCGACTGCCCTTCGCCTTGTTCATGCGCTTGAGGAGTTCCCCGGCGCGCCGCTCAGCCAGTAATCTGTACTCCGTCGCATAATCGAGCAGGGCCGTATCCTGGGCGTGTTGGGCATAGACCTGCAAAGCCTCGGCTTGGTCGCGGATCATCTTGACTTCATCGATCCGGACCATCGCGGCCAGGACATTGCGGGCTGCATCGTACAGTACCGGGGAATTGGGTATTGATGCCTGCTCCCCCGGCCGGACAAGATGCAGCGTCGGTTGTTGGGGCGGCGCGAGGAACTGTTGAACAGCATCCTCGGGCAGTTTGAGGGCCTGGGCAATTGCTTCGGGTCCCCATTTGAAGTTCTGTTGGAAGGCCGTTATCTGGTCGCACTGTAAATCCGAGAGCCCGCCGTCATCGTTGTCGGGCTCGGGGGTGCGCTGCTCTATCGCTGTGCGTTGCTTCTTCGCCGCCATCACACCGCCGCAGGCTCCTCGGCTGGTTGCGTCGGCGCGGGCTCTTCGGTCGGCGCGGGCTCACGTTCGAGCAGGAGGAGCATTTGACGAGCGACATCGACCTTCCACTTCTTTGGCCGATTACCGAGCATGCTGATTATCTCCAGGGCAGCAGCGATCGGAAACATGGAGATGGGAGGGGGTGTTGAATCCGCCGTACCTGGTTGCGATGGCTCGGCGGCTTCTAACGGCATGCCCAGGGCTTTCAGCAGAACGGTGCGGTGACTCTGAGCAAACCGGGCGCGATCCTGCTCGGTCGCCGTATCCCAAAATGCCCCGAGCCGCCTGATGTCCGGACTACGCGCCTTGCCGTTGCCGTCGTCCTGCGCGTTGTCATCGCGGTCTGGCTCTGGCTCAGGCTCGGCGTCGGGTTCGGGTTTGGGTTTGGGCTTAGGTGATCGGTGCGGCTGCTTCTTGCGCTGCCCCTCGCCACGCTTGCCGGTTCGGGATCGTCGCTTGGCCGGGTCGGTGTTAACGTTTACACCCTTCTTCCGACGCTTCCCAACGAACGGAACAGATACTCCGCACTCTTCGGCGATTGCTTGGTCACTGCGCTCCGGATCGGCCTTCAGAGCCGCATCGACCTTCTCCCGCTTCTCCTCGATGGTCAGCGGCTTTGTGCGCGACCGGCGATGCTCGTTCAGCGCAGCCACATAGGCGCGCATGTCCTCTTCGGTCTTGCAGCGGTTGGTCAGGTCGTCGTAGCGCGCCTTGATGCCAAGCTCGCGGCAGAACATGTCTCGGTGGCGGCCGTCGACAATCTGACCCTTCCATAGGACGATGGGGTTCCGCAGGCCGAGGGCGCGCAGGCTCTCCCGCACCACGTTGGCTTCGGTCACAGTGAAGTCGTCGTACTCGCGGGTGACGGGGTGGAGCGGATAGGCGGTCGGCGCGGATGCCTGCCCTGCCTGCTTCGCCTTCGCCTGCTTCGCCTGCTTCGCCTGCTTCGCCTGCTTCGCTGCCATGGCTAACTCCTGGCGCACGTCGAGAAACCCCCCGCTTTTCGAATCTCGGGGTTCGAATCTCATGTAACCAGTCGGCGCGAGTTTGCAAGCGTCTAGGTTGTCAAGGGTTTTTGAGGATTTTTTGGGTTGTAGCGGGCTGAGCCTGCCCCGTTGGTTACGCAGAGGGGCGGCGGCGAGTTCCAAATGCTCGTCCGCTGCAAAAGAACGATAGAGGCGGCCAATCATTTTTTCGCGCTATCCCCTACCCGGCCCCAAATGCTCGGCCGTCCTTGGGCTCGGGAAGACAGTCGCGGGATTTTTGGGCCTCGGGCGGGACTCCAGGGCGGGCGATCATGATGCGCGGACTACTGGGGGGGGAGAGGGCCGGGATTGAATTGATCGGTTTGGGCAATGACATTGACGTGATGTCTTATAGGGTATATGCTATAGGGCTATGAAACGCAGAACAATGACGCTGGGCGAGCTACGTACTGATCGCCAAGTCTCCCAGAGGGCACTTGCCGTTCTCCTCGATGTGCGTCAGCCATCCATATCGCGATTTGAGGCCCGTGAAATCGACACCGTGGCTGTGGGCAGTCTGCGGCGATACGTTGAGGCGCTGGGAGGCAGGCTCGAAATCATTGCGCGGTTTGGCGGTGAGAGGGTGATGATTCAATGAGTGCCGCCTCCCTCACCCCTCTCCTTCGCGTCCTGTCCGATGCCAACATTGCCCGCATCACCATCCACCATGGGCATGAGTTGGAGCGTTGGATGGAGGGGAAGCAGGCGAGGCAGGACAACAGCCGTAGCGCCCCAACTCCGACCCGTCCCAAAGGCAACCGACCCGCCAACGCTCTGCTCACGCTCGCCGATGTTGCTGATCGTTTGCGCATCTCAACGAAGCAGGTGCGCAAGCTCGTGCACGATGGCGACCTACGCTACATCGATATCGGTCGCGGCTCGAAACACCGACAGATAAGATTCCACCCTGATGATGTCGAGGAATGTCTCCAACGACTTACCAAGAGGAATGTGCCGTCATGTCAGTCTACAAAGACCGGCGTTCACCGTTCTACCAATATGCATTCGCAATCCGACGTCATCGGTTTCACGGCTCGACTAAATGCGCGTCGCGCCGAGAAGCCGAAGCGGTAGAGAGGGACGAGAAGGAAAAGGCGAAGCGGCGGGTCATTGCTCAGCAGGCCGCATCGACCTCCTTACTACTGGATGATGTGATCGACCGCTACTGGACCGAAGTCGCGCAACATCAGGCCAGCGCGAACAACACCTGGATTCATCTCGGACGACTGATCGAGTTTTTCGGTAAGGACAAGCTCATCACGGAGATCACCGACAACGATGTGGCTAGGCTGGTTGCTTGGCGTAGAGGAAATCAAGGAAAGAAACTCGGTCAGTTGGTCGCCCCTGGAACCGTCAATAACACCACCACCAAACTGCTGCGGCGATTGTTCAACTGCGCCCGGGACAGGTGGAACGTGAGATTCGATAAGACACCCAACTGGCAAGAGCACCTGTTGGCTGAACCGGATGAGCGTGTCCGGGAACTGGTCGGGGATGAAGGCGAGCGATTGGAAGCGGCGACTCGGGAGGATTATCGACCGTTCTTCGAGTTCATGAAAGAAACAGGCTGGCGAAAACAAGCATGCTATACGTTGCGGTGGTCTGAGGTGAATTGGTCGGCTGGTCAAATCATCAAGCAGGGTAAAGGCGGCCGAAGAATTACGACACCGATCACCACTGCTGTTCGAGCGATCTTGGAGCCGTTGCAGGGCCACCATTCGCAGTTCGTGTTCACCTATGTTGCCGTCCGTACCAATCCTAAGACGGGCAAGGTCAAGGGTCGCCGTTATCCGATCACATTGGATGGGGTGAACAAGGTTTGGAGGAGTTTGCGAAAGAAGGCTGGGGTCGGCAACTTCAGGCTACACGATTTGCGCCACGACTTCGCCAGTAAGCTGCTTCGGAAGACTGGGAACCTCAAACTTGTGA
>WNGB01014293.1_pt1 | contig 10620 bp, 7 predicted proteins | sample 5400681 | NCBI WGS metagenome assembly WNGB01 (sample SAMN13153367, study PRJNA577476) | soil metagenome | isolation source: 115 cm soil or saprolite under grassland replicate 2 | place: USA:California | collected 2016-06-15 | reverse complement strand
GATCTTCCGTTGAGGCGAAAATGCCACTCACCCGGCCCGACATATTGTTCATCATGACGGATCAGCAGCGATTCGATACCATCGCTGCGCTCGGTAATTCGCACATCTATACCCCTAACCTCGACCGTCTGGTGCGCCGCGGAATCACCTTTTCCAATGCATACGCGACTTGTCCAATTTGCATTCCGGCGCGCTACACGATCCGCACTGGATGTGAACCGTTAAGCACCCGTGCTTTTAACAATGCAATACCAAAGCCCGCAGCAGGACAGCCCACTGAAATGGAAGCGCGCTGCGGGCCGTATCTGGGACGGACAATGCCGCGCCTGGGACACCGGACTTTTGGAGTCGGAAAGTTCCACACATACCCCTGGAACGAAGATGTCGGTTACGAAACACTGTGGCGCAGTGAAGAGACCTACCATCCGCCGGCGCGCGAAGGCGACGATTATGGTTCATGGCTGACGCGGGAACATCCGGAATTCGATTTCCTGGAGCAACCGTTCGGGGAACGCACCGAGATGTATTACCTTCCACAGCGCAGTCCCCTTCCGGCGGAGTTAGGCGTCGAATGGTGGGCTGCTGGCTGCGCAGTGGAGGAGATTACAAAGTCAGATAACTCACGGCCCTTTTTCGGCTTTGTATCGTTTGTTGGCCCGCATCCGCCGCTGGCTCCTCCAATCCCTTTTAATCGGATGTACGATCCCGATCGAGTACCGGACCTCGTTCTCGGCAGCGTCGAGGAAGATTATCTCGATGAAGAAATTCCATTCATGCGCCATGCCATTTGGGCAGATGCAATCAACCCGGCGCTGGCGCGAATCGTGAAGGCGCGATACTACGGCGAGATCACTTATCTGGATCATTGTCTCGGACGAATCCTCGATGCAATCGAAGCACGCCCGAAATCGGAGGGTGTTCTTATCTGCTTCTTTTCGGACCATGGCGACCTCCTGGGGGATCATCACGGCTGGCAGAAACAAAACTTCTTTGAGGCCGCCTGCCGTGTTCCTCTCCTGCTCAGTTGGCCGGCAATGCTCCCTGCGGGAACAGTCCGAAATGAATTGATCAGCCTCGCGGACTTATTCGGAATCGCGACCGAGGCTGCAGGCGAATGCGAAGTGCGGGAGGGGACGAACGTTCTGAAAATGCTGAGAGGCGAGTGCGCGCCGCGTGGATATCTTATTGGTATGGTCGAACCTCCGGGCTCACACGATTTCAAACTCATGGTTGTTACCGATGAGTGGAAATACATCTTCATTGCAAACGGTGGCCGGGAACAGCTCTTCAATCTCAGGCGAGATCCCAACGAGCTGTCGAACTGCGTCGCATCTGCTTCTAAGATCAGGAACGAGTTGCATGCTTTAGGTGTGCAAACGTGCCGCGCTCCGGGCGCGGCAGACGCTCTCGACGGCAACAAGCTTCGCGCGTTCCCTTTCCGCGAACGCCCACGGACGCGCATCTATCAATTCGACCGGTCGCGTGGCGTCGTCGGATTTCCCGATCACCCCGAGGACGCATTGAAGGGTTTTGACGTCGCCACGCTGAAGCGCCTGAAGTGATATGGAACGGCCTTTGGACAACGGCGAAAGTCTGGGCGCCGGCCTCAAGCCCGGGGATGCGCACTACCGCGCATATGTCGGTCCTCCGGAAGATTACGATTTGATCGCAGCAATGACGTTCAATCTTCTGACCACGCTGGGTCTGCGACAGCATCATTCATTGCTGGATGTCGGGTGCGGTTCCCTTCGAATTGGGCGTTTGTTAATTCCCTACCTGAATCGCGGAAAGTATTTTGGCGTTGAGCCGAATGAATGGCTGGTTGAGGAAGGAATTAAGCGGGAACTCGGCGAAGCCTTGTTGGAAATCAAACGCCCAACCTTCTTCTTTTCCGATTCACCCGAAACATTTGCCAAGGCGAAAGCCTCATTCGATTTCGCTGTGGCCCAATCGATCTTTAGCCACTGCGGACTGGATCTGATCAAAAAATGGTTGTCCGCAATTTCGCGCTCGCTAGCTGAAGATGGAGTTTTGGTTGCCACATTTTTACCTGGCGAGGAGGACTCGCCAGCGAAGGGTTGGGTCTATCCGGAATGCGTGAATTACAGGCAAGTGACAATGAGACAGGTCGCGGCAGACGCCGGTTTGCGATTCGAACTCCTGGATTGGAAACATCCCAGGCAAACATGGGCGCTTTTTGCCGCGCCGAAGTTTGATTCGGCTTGGTTCAAAAACAAACCTCTTACGTGGAATGCTGGGCTGGCAAAAACGCTGGCTAAAAACAAAGCCGGAAATGTTCCTCCTGCGGCGCCAGCGGCTTCCGCCGATTTTTCGCACGCGGAAGGCCACGTCTACGATCAGGACGGCCTGCGATCGATTCACAATCATGAATTCATGGACGATCCAGCTTTTCGAAAAGCGTATGAGCGCGGTGTTCGCGCCGTGGGCGCCGATTATCGATGGCACTGGCGGGTTCATGTTGGTCTGTGGGCCGCGGCCTGCGCCGCTCGGCTCGAAGGCGACTTCGTCGAATGCGGCGTGAACCGCGGTTTTCTCTCCTCCGCGATTATGGAGTCTCTGAAGTGGGATTCCTTGGGAAAACACTTCTATCTGTTGGATACTTTTCGCGGCATGGACGATCGGTTTGTTTCACCCGCAGACAGGGCTTCAGGCGCGATGGAGAAAAACGTGAACAACCTGGCTTCGGGATTTTATGTCCAAGGGATCGAAGAAGTGCGGGCGAACTTTTCTCAATGGAAAAATGTCTCTCTCATCGAAGGATCGATTCCAGAGACCCTGCCCCAGGTTCGCGCAGCGAAGATCGCCTACCTGCATCTCGACATGAATTGTTCCTCACCTGAGATCGAGGCGATCCAGTTCTTTTGGCAGCGCCTCGTCCCGGGCGCGTTTGTGCTTCTCGATGATTACGCCTATTACAGCTATCTTTCGCAGAAAATTGCGATGGATCAGTTCGCCCGGGAAAAAGGGATCAACATACTTTCGTTGCCCACTGGCCAGGGGCTCTTGTTGAAGCCGGTCGATGGTCGTTAGGCGAATGCGTGAGTCGTCGCCGAGTCTGGAGATTTGCCCGGTATGCGGCAGCAACCGGTTCACGAACGAACCAGTGCTTTGGCCTGAACTGATCGAGCAATGGGAGTTGTCGCCTGACGAAGTCGCTTACATCAATCTACAGCAGGGATTTTGTTGCGCGGGGTGCAAAAATAATCTGAGAACGATGACGCTGGCTGCGGCGGTGACCAGAGCGTTTGGGTTCGCAGGCAGTTTCAAGGATTTCTGTCGCAACGATCGCGCGATACGGGAACTCATTGTGATCGAAATTAATCCTGCCAAAAATTTGTCGCCTTTTCTTCAGGTCCTCCCCAAACATGCGCTTCATTCTTTCCCTCAGCTCGACATGCAGCAAATGAGCTTTGAGGATTCATCGATCGACATCATCATTCATTCCGACACGTTGGAACACGTTCCAGACTCAAAAGCCGCTCTGAAAGAGTCCATGCGCGTTCTGAAACCGGGCGGCCATTTGTTTTATACGGTGCCGATTATTATTGGCCGCCTGACGCGAATACGGCGCGGTTTGCCTGCGAGTTACCACGGAAAACCGGGAGTGAACCGGGGCGATTGCGTCGTGCAAACGGAATATGGCGCCGATTTCTGGTGCCAGATTTTCGAGGCTGGATTTCGCGAAGTAAGCCTGACAAGCCTGATCTTCCCTGCATCTGTGGCAATCCATGCAATCAAACCCAAAGGATAAGGCGCGCTTTGCGTCGCACCGGAAGCTAAAGAGACACTTCTTCTCTTGTAGGAGCGTTGTCATTCCGAGCGGAGCGAGGAACCTCCCGCAATCTTGTTGATCACGCTTACTACGATAGTGTGACATCACCTTCGTGGGTGAGGTCCCTCCATTCGTTCGGGATGACAAGCGTGCTGATTATTTGCCCAGTAACTCCGCAACCAGCGACTTTTCCTCCTTCAATTCCGCCACCGATGCATCGATTTTCGCGCGGCTGAAGTCATTGATCGGTAATCCCTGCACGATTTCCCATTTTCCACCGCGCACACGAACTGGGAATGACGAGATCAATCCCTCGTCGACATCATAACTTCCATCGGAACAAACCGCCAGGCTGTGCCAGTCGTTACCCGGCGTATCGTTGGTGAGCGAAAAGACGGTATCGACAACTGCGTTTGCCGCGGAACCGGCCGACGAAAGTCCTCGCGCCTTGATCACCGCAGCGCCGCGTTGTTGCACGATAGCGATGAATTCTTCCTTCAACCATTTTTCGTCCTCGATCACCTCGTTCGCCGGACGATTGTCGATCCGCGCATTGTAGAAATCCGGATATTGCGTCGAGGAGTGATTTCCCCAGATGGTCATGTTCGTGACCGAGCCAATGCCTGCACCGGCCTTACATGCGAGCTGCGCGCGGGCACGGTTTTCATCCAGTCGAGTCATGGCAAACCAGCGATCGCGTGGAATTTCTTTCGCGTTATTCATCGCAATCAGACAATTCGTATTGCAGGGATTTCCAACTACGAGCACGCGCACATCGGAGGCAGCATTTTTTTCGATTGCCTGACCTTGCCCTATGAAAATCTTGCCGTTAATCCCGAGCAGATCCTTCCGTTCCATACCGGCCTTGCGCGGGACACTTCCGACCAGCAACGCCCAGTTCATGTCGCGGAAGCCTTCATTGAGGTCCGCAGTAGGCACAACGGATTCGAGCAGCGGAAATGCGCAATCGTGCAGTTCCATCACAACGCCATCCAGCGCGCCAAGCGCATCCGGAATTTCGATCAAATGGAGCGCGAGCGGCTGGTCCGGCCCGAACATCTGTCCTGAGGCGATGCGAAACAGAAGCGCGTAACCAATTTGCCCAGCGGCGCCTGTTACAGCGACTTTAATCGGAGTCTTCATGGCGCAATTAGCCACAAACACCTTGCTGAGCAAAGCGCGAAGCCATGATAGATTACGGATTGTCCATGTATCCGACCAAGCTAAACAAGATTATCAACCTCTTCGAGTCGCTCCCCGAGGATGAGCGGCGTGAGACGCTCGTATCCTATGCAGACAACGCTAAGAAACAGGAGCCACGCGAGGGCGAAAACTTCGAACTTGTCGATGTGCGGAAAGACGAGGAATGCACAGACACCGTCGGCGTTTATCTGCACGTGGATGACAACGGCAGAGCACACATTCGTATGACGCTCGGTCCGGAAGTGCAGACGCTTACCCGCTCCATGACAGCGATTCTTTGCAAGGGCCTGGAAGGCTCGACGCCGCAGGAAATTCTCGATCTCCCGAGCGATTTCGTAACCCGCATCGTGGGAACGGAGCTGGTGCGCATTCGCAGCCAGACAGTCTATTACATCCTCACGCGCATCAAAAGCATCTGCAAGGTGTGGCTCGACCGGCAACGCATGGCGCAGGTGGCGTGATCAGCGCGCGGTCGTTCGGAGCCCCGAACGCTTTCGGGGCGAGGAACCCCACAGTCGAAGCTTTGATCGCACAATTTTCGATGCGTGAATTCTCGGCCTCTGCGCGGTCCCTCGCTTCGCTCGGAATGACAGTGTGTGAGTTCTCGCGTGACGATCGTGTGATTTCGTTTACTGTCCGCGCTGGCGCAGATGCCGCGAAATAACGAGCTCAAAAAAATTCTACTGATCGGCTCCGGTCCAATCGTAATCGGACAGGGCTGCGAATTTGATTATTCCGGCGTGCAGGCATGCAAGGCACTCCGAGAGGAAGGCTATGAAGTCGTACTGGTGAATTCCAACCCGGCTACCATCATGACCGATCCAGAATTCGCCGATCGTACCTATATCGAACCGATCACGCCCGAGGTGATCGAGGCGATTATGGAACGCGAAAAACCGGACGCTATCCTGCCTACCCTGGGCGGACAAACGGCACTAAACGCTGCGATGGAATTGAATCGCAACGGCGCGCTGGCGCGGCACGGGGTGAAATTGATTGGTGCAAACGCTCAAGCCATCGCAAAAGGCGAAGATCGGCAATTGTTCAAGGAAGCGATGTTGCGCATCGGGCTGGACGTGCCGCGCTCCGGCGTGGCGCGTTCCCTCGGAGATATCGATCGGATCGTTGGTGAGATCGGAACCTTCCCGCTCATTATTCGGCCGGCATTCACTCTGGGCGGGGCCGGTGGCGGCATCGCTTATAATCGCGAAGAGCTCGATGCGATCGTTGCATACGGTCTCGATCTCTCACCGGTCCACGAAGTGCTAATCGAAGAATCGCTGGTTGGCTGGAAGGAATTCGAGATGGAAGTGATGCGCGACCGCATGGACAACTGCGTGGTTGTCTGTTCCATCGAAAATTTCGATCCGATGGGCGTGCATACCGGCGACTCCATCACTGTCGCGCCGGCACAGACGCTCACCGACAAGGAATACCAGATGATGCGCGACGCCGCGTTCGCCGTGATTCGCGAGATCGGCGTGGAAACCGGTGGATCGAACATTCAGTTTGCGGTGCACCCCGACAACGGCCGGATGGTCGTGATCGAAATGAATCCGCGGGTGTCGCGTTCCAGCGCACTGGCATCGAAGGCAACGGGTTTTCCGATTGCGAAAATCGCGGCAAAACTCGCGGTCGGTTACACGCTTGATGAAATCAAAAACGATATCACGCGCGAAACCCCGGCATGCTTCGAGCCAACCATCGATTACTGCGTGGTCAAAGTACCACGGTTTACGTTCGAAAAGTTTCCGCAGGCGGAAGCAACTCTTACGACACGAATGAAAAGCGTTGGCGAAGCGATGGCGATCGGCCGCACGTTTAAAGAAGCATTGCAAAAGGCGCTGCGAAGCCTGGAGATCAAACGCTTTGGCCTATGCGGCGATGGCGCAAATAAAGATGTCGATGCTGAGACGCTGCGCTTAAAGCTCGCCATCCCGAACGCGGAACGGATTTTTTATCTAGCCCAGGCGTTTCAAGACGGAATGCCAATCGACGAAGTTTTCGAACTAACGAAGATCGACAGGTGGTTCTTGAGGAATATCGCGGAGATCGTGACCGGAATGCAATGTTTGAAGACTAAAGATTTGCTCCGTGCCAAGAAACTCGGGTTTTCGGATCGCCAATTGGCGGTGGCGAACGGAGTCAGCGCAACTGAAATCCGTGGGAAGCGGAAGTCGTTAGGCATCTTGCCGACCTACCGCCTCGTCGATACCTGCGCGGCGGAGTTTGAAGCGTACACGCCGTATTACTACTCGACATATGGGGACGAGAACGAGCGGCGTGAAAGTGGTAAGCGAAAGATCATGATCTTGGGCGGAGGGCCGAATCGGATCGGCCAAGGAATCGAATTCGACTATTGCTGCGTGCACGCCGCCTTTGCCCTGCGCGAACTCGGATTCGAAACAATCATGGTCAACTCGAATCCGGAAACCGTCTCCACGGATTACGACACGAGCGACAAACTTTACTTTGAACCGCTGACCCTCGAAGACGTGCTCAATATTTATGATCAGGAGAAACCAGAGGGCGTGTTCGTCCAGTTTGGCGGTCAAACCCCGCTGAATCTGGCGAGCGGATTGAAAGCGGCAGGCGTACCGATTCTTGGCACACAGCCCGAAAGCATCGAGACGGCTGAAGATCGACGCTTATTCGCGGCTATGCTCGACAAACTTGGCCTTCGCCAAACCCCGAACGGTTCGGCGACGAACACGGAAGAGGCTGTCGCGATCGCCAGGAAAATCGGCTACCCGGTACTCGTTAGGCCGAGCTTCGTCCTAGGCGGGCGCGCGATGGAGCTCGTCTATAATGAGGAAGATCTTCGGCGTTACATGGCGAGCGCAATTGAAGTGACCCCGGATCGTCCGGTGCTGATCGATCGTTTCCTCGAAGACGCCATCGAGGTCGATGTCGATTGCATCTCAGATGGCGAAACGACCGTGATCGGCGCAATCATGGAACACATCGAGGAGGCAGGCATTCACAGCGGCGACAGCGCATGCGTCATTCCGACGTTCTCATTATCGCAGAAAGTGGTTGATGAAATTTCCGCAGCAACGAAGGCGATGGCGCGGGAGCTAAACGTGCGTGGTCTCATGAATGTGCAATTCGCCGTGAAGGGCGATGACGTTTATGTCCTGGAAGTAAACCCGCGCGCCTCGCGCACGGTTCCATTCGTCAGCAAAGCAATCGGTGTCCCGTTTGCAAAACTCGCTGCCAAAGTGATGACTGGAAAATCATTGCGCGAGCTCGGCTTCACAAAGGAAGCCGTGCCGAAACATTTTTCGGTGAAAGAAGCGGTGTTCCCTTTTCTGCGCTACGAAGGCCTGGATATCTCTCTTGGTCCGGAGATGAAATCGACAGGAGAAGTAATGGGCATGGATGTCGATCTCGGCCTCGCTTATGCGAAATCGCAGATGGCTGCACCGCCACCGCTGCCAAAAAAAGGAAAAGTGTTCATCAGCGTTAAGGACGCAGATAAGGAAGCGGTGATCCCGGTCGCACGCGAGTTTGTGAAACTCGGTTTCGAAATCATTTCCACAAGCGGGACTGCGGATGCCCTTACAAAAGCGAAAATCAAGGTAACCAAGGTGTTCAAAATTCACGAAGGACGCCCGAACGTCCTGGACCGGATCAAGAATGGCGATATCAACTTTATTATCAACACGCCAAGCGGGAAAATTCCGCGCGAGCACGAGGTGGTCATTCGCAATGCGGCGCTGGCCGCGAAGATTCCGATCATGACGACAGTGCGCGCCGCGCTGGCGAGCGCAAACGGAATCCGGTCACTGCAAAAACGTAAAGTTCAGGTGCGTAGTCTGCAGGAATATCATGTCTGAATGACGAAATCCGAATGACGAATGACAAAACAATGACGAAGCTCGAATGACAAATCGCAGCCATGGCGAGCCTTCGACATTCGTCATTCGGTCATTCCTTCGACGTTCGTCATTTGTCATTTGTCATTTTGATGCCATTTCTCAGCATGAAACTATCGATCGTCCTTGCTCTTGCACTACTTGCCCCAACGGTCTTTGCCGCCGAAGAAAAGAAAGAAACATCTCCTATGAATAACTCAAACGACGTCGCTGTAATCAAAACTAACGAAGGTGAAATGGTGGTACAGTTTTGGACTGATGCCGCGCCAAACACGATCGAGAATTTTAAGAAGCTGGCGCGTCAAGGCTTCTACGATGGAACCATCTTCCACCGCATCGTCAAAGGGTTCATGATTCAGGGCGGCGACCCGAACTCAAAAGACGCGGCAAAAGAAGGCGCTTACGGACAAGGCGGGCCCGGATACGAAATCAAAGCCGAATTTAACAATCATTCCCACGATCGCGGTGTCGTCTCGATGGCGCGCGGGCCTGATCCGGATTCAGCCGGTTCGCAATTCTTCATCTGCCTGGCACCCGTTCGGCGACTTGATGGGCAATACACGACGTTCGGCAAATTGATCAAAGGCGATGATGTGCTCGACAAAATCGGCAACACGCCGGTCGAGCGAAATACGCAGGGCGAAACGAGCAAGCCGACGAAACGCGTGGTAATCGAAAGCGTGAAAATCGTTCCGGCGAACTCTGTGAAGTAACCGCTGCCCTTGTCATTCCAAGCGAAGTCGAGGAATTCTTTTTATTGAAATGCCCAGAGATGTCTCGACTTCGCTCGGCATGACAAAGATTGCGCTTATCCAGATGCGTTGCGGCCCGGAGCCGGAGAAGAATTTCGGGCGCGCGATTGAATTCATTCGCGAGGCCGTGCAAAAAGGCGCCCAGATTGTTTGTTTACCGGAGCTTTTTCGGTCGCAGTACTTTTGTCAGACGGAAGATCACAAGAATTTCGATCTGGCCGAGGAAATTCCGGGCAAATCAACATCTGCGTTGGGAAAAGTGGCGCGAGAAACCGGTGCAGTGATCATTGCCTCACTTTTCGAGAAACGCAGCGCCGGCGTTTATCACAACACCGCCGTAATCTTTGGCGCGGATGGAAATGTGCTCGGCAAATACCGCAAGATGCATATCCCGGACGACCCGCTGTATCACGAGAAGTTTTATTTCGCACCCGGCGACCTTGGGTTTCAGGCGTGGCCAACACCGCAGGGCAAGATCGGCGTCTGCGTTTGCTGGGACCAATGGTATCCGGAAGCGGCGCGCCTGACCGCGTTACATGGCGCGGAGATTATTTTTTATCCCACAGCAATCGGTTGGCACCCTTCGGAGAAAAAGCAGTTCGGCGCAGTGCAACATGCCGCATGGGAAACCATCCAGCGCAGTCACGCAATCGCGAATGGATGCTATGTCGCAGTCCCAAACCGCGTCGGTCATGAAGCGCCTGCGGGTGGCGATGGCATTGAATTTTGGGGACAAAGTTTTGTTTGCGAACCAGACGGCGAAATCATCGCAAAAGGTTCCGTCGACCAAGAAGAGATTGTGATGGCCGATGTGGATTGGGCCCGAGTAAACGAGCAACGGACGCATTGGCCATTTTTGCGGGACCGCCGCGTCGATGCTTACGGCGGGCTTGACCAGCGAATGATAGACTGATTTCCGAGTCCTTGGTGCGGACCCGGCCAAGGTCAAAAGGTGAAACGCCTGTCTCGGGATTGAGCGTTGTGTTAATACGGT
>WNGB01014291.1_pt1 | contig 10621 bp, 8 predicted proteins | sample 5400681 | NCBI WGS metagenome assembly WNGB01 (sample SAMN13153367, study PRJNA577476) | soil metagenome | isolation source: 115 cm soil or saprolite under grassland replicate 2 | place: USA:California | collected 2016-06-15 | reverse complement strand
TTTCCCGGCGCCGATCAGGGCAATACGCAGCGGCTTGCCGCTTTTTTCCCTCTCTTTCAGTTTTGCAAAAAGATTCATGCCGCCTTCAGCTCATCGTTCGGCGTGCCGTTCTTCCACGGCAACGGCACGTCGTAGTGCTTGAGCAGGCAGTCGTCGGGCAGGCACGCGATGGGCGTGAAGTCGCGGTGCGCGATGTAGCCGGGACGCTTGAAGCGCCGGATGTGGTTGGAGACCGCGCACAGCGACAGGTAGACGCTGACCCGGTTCCAGGGCGACAGGTTCGAGGTCGAGGCGTGCACCAGGCAGCCGTGGAACAGGATCATCGAGCCCGCCGCGCCCTTCGGCGCGACGATGCCGCCCCGCTCCACCAGCTTGCTGATGGTCTCGTGGTTGATGGTCCAGAGCGGATAGCTGGTGGTGCTGGTGTCGTGCTCGGCGTCGAGCACGCCGAGCTGGTGGCTGCCCGGAATGAACATCAGCGGTCCGTTGAACTCGTTAACGTCGTCGAGGAAGATGGCGACGTTCATCGCGCGCGCCTCGGGCATCTGGTCGTCGTTGCGCCAGGTGCCGTAGTCCTGGTGCCACTGCCAGACGTCGCCGTCGAACGCCGCCTTGCCGTTGATCTTGAACTGGTGCATGTAGACGTCTTCGCCGAACACCTGCTTGATCGGCTCGACCATGCGCGGATGGCGCGCGAGCTTGGCGAAGGGATAGCTGTAGAGGTGCGCGGCGAAATTGGTGCGCACCACGTCGCCGGTCTTTTCACGCACGTTCTCCGGCCGGCGCTGCGCATAGAGCCCGGGCACTTCGTCGAGAAGAATTTGAATTTCTTCTTTTTTGAATAAATTCTCGAAAAACAGGTATCCGTCGCGGTCGAAGCGCTCGAGCTGTTCCGGGGTGAGCTTCATTTGCGAACTCCGCGTAAATCGGGCTCTGACCCCGATTTTACGTCCTGGATCTGGAAAAACACCTCGTCGGGCCGCGTCATGCCGAGCTCGTAGCGCGCGCGCTCCTCGACCGCCTCGGTGCCCCGTTTCAGGTCGCGCACCTCGGCCGCCAGGGCGGCGTTGCGCTCCTCGAACCGGGCGTTCTTGGCGCGCTCGCTCGCCACCTGCCGGTCGACATCCCAGGCGCGCAGCCAACCGCCCTTGCCAAGCCATAGCGGCAGCTGGATCAGCAGGATCAGCGCGCCGAGGATGGCTGCGAGAGTCTTCATCGTTGCATCTTCATCCCAACCTCGCGAACGCTTCCCGCCCGGGGTAGCTGACCGAGTCGCCGAGGTCTTCCTCGATGCGCAGCAGCTGGTTGTATTTCGCGACCCGGTCGGAGCGCGACAGCGACCCGGTCTTGATCTGCAGCGCGTTGCTGCCGACCGCGATGTCGGCGATGGTGGTGTCCTCGGTCTCGCCCGAGCGGTGCGAGATCACCGTGCCGTAGGCCGCGCGTTTGGCGACCTCGATCGCGGCAAAGGTCTCGGTGAGAGTGCCGATCTGGTTCACTTTGATGAGGATCGAGTTGGCCACGCCCTGGCGGATGCCCTCGCGCAAAAGGCGCGTGCTGGTGACGAAGACATCGTCACCGACGATCTGGAGCTTCCTGCCGAGCTTGGCTGTCAGCAGCTTCCAGCCTTCCCAGTCGTTCTCGGCCATGCCGTCCTCGATCGACACGATCGGGTAGCGCTTCGCCAGGTCGGCGAGGTAGTCAACGAATTCCCCCGGATTAAGCGTCTTCTTTTCAGACTCGAGGACATAGCGGCCGTCGCGACAGAACTCCGAGGCTGCGCAGTCGAGGGCGAGCATCACGTCCTGCCCGGCGCTGTACCCCGCCCTGCCGATCGACTCGACGAGCAGGTCCAGCGCCGCGGCGTGGGTGGGCAGATCCGGCGCGAAGCCGCCCTCGTCGCCGACCGCCGTGGACATGCCTTTCGAATCAATCAGTTTTTTTAAAGATTGAAAAACCTCTGATCCGCAGCGCAATGCTTCCCGGAAGGACTGCGCGCCGACCGGCACGATCATGAATTCCTGCAGGTCGAGGCGGTTGTTGGCGTGGGCGCCGCCGTTGATCAGGTTCATCAGCGGCACCGGCATCTGCATCGCACCCGAGCCGCCGAAATAGCGGTACAGGGGCAGCCCCGATTCCTCGGCGGCGGCCTTCGCTACCGCCATCGATACCGCGAGCAGCGAGTTCGCGCCGACGCGCGACTTGTTCTCGCTGCCGTCGAGCTCGATCAGGGTCTTGTCGATGAACGCCTGCTCGGTGGCGTCGAGCCCGACGATCGCCTCGGAGATCTCGGTGTTGACGAACTCCACCGCCTTGAGCACGCCCTTGCCGCCGTAGCGGCCCTTGTCGCCGTCGCGCAGCTCGATCGCCTCGCGGCTGCCGGTCGAGGCGCCCGAGGGCACCGCTGCGCGCCCCATCACGCCGGACTCGAGCAGCACGTCGGCTTCGACCGTCGGATTGCCGCGCGAGTCGAGGATCTCCCGCGCGACGACGTCCACTATGGAGCTCATGTCTGTTTCACTTTCTGTTCGGCAAAGCCGTTCTTTTTCACCATGCGATCGATCTCGACCAGGGTCTCGAGCAGCCCCCGCATCAGGCCGAGCGGCCAGGCATTCGGGCCGTCGGAGAGCGCCTGGTCGGGATTGGGATGCGTCTCCATGAACAGGCCAGCGATGCCGCTCGCCACGGCGGCGCGCGCCAGCACCGGGATGAATTCCCGCTCACCGCCCGAAGCGGAGCCCTGCCCGCCGGGCAATTGCACCGAGTGCGTGGCGTCGAACACCACCGGGCATCCGGTCGCGCGCATGATGGCGAGCGAGCGCATGTCCGACACCAGGTTGCCGTAGCCGAACGAGAAACCGCGCTCGCAGACCAGGATGTTGTCCGCGCCGCTTGCCTCTTTTGCCTTGTCGACCACGTTCCTCATCTCCTGAGGCGACAGAAACTGGCCCTTCTTTATGTTGACCGGCCGGCCCGCCGAAGCCGCGGCGCGGATGAAATCGGTTTGCCGGCAGAGAAACGCCGGCGTCTGCAGCACGTCGACGACAGCGGCCACCGGCCGCACTTCCTCCTCGGTGTGCACGTCGGTCAGCACGGGAATTCCGATTGCTTTTTTTACATGAGTAAGAATTTCCAAACCCTTCTCCATGCCGAGGCCCCGAAAAGACTTTCCCGAGCTGCGGTTCGCCTTATCGTAGGAGGATTTGAAGATCAGCGGGATGCCGAGGGGCTTGCAGATCTCCTTCAGGCGTCCCGCGGTCTCCACCTGCAGCTCGCGCGATTCGACCACGCAGGGGCCCGCGATCAGGAAGAGCGGCCGCTCTAGCCCGACATCGAAGCCGCAAAGGTTCACGCCGCGACGGCCCGCAGCTTGGAACCGGCGCGGTGCCGCAGCGCGGCGGCGACGAAGGCCTTGAACAGCGGATGGCCGTTGCGCGGCGTCGAGGTGAACTCGGGGTGGAACTGCACGCCGACGAAGAACGGGTGGCCGGGAATCTCCATCATCTCGGGCAGCTTCTCGCTCGGCGTGCGGGCGGACACCTTGTAGCCCTTCGCCTCGAGTTGGGGAACGTAGATGTTGTTGACCTCGTAGCGGTGACGATGCCTTTCATTTACCTCTAAACCATAAATTGAAGAAGCGAGTGTTGCCGCCTCGACGGCGCATTTCTGCGCTCCCAGGCGCATGGTGCCGCCGAGGTCCGATTTTTCCGAGCGCTGCTCGATGCGGCCGGTGCGGTCGAGCCATTCGGTGATCAGCGCCACCACCGGGTGCGGCGTGTCGGCATCGAACTCGGTGCTGTTGGCATTGGCGAGCCCGCAGACGTTGCGCGCGAACTCGATGGTCGCGAGCTGCATGCCGAGGCAGATGCCGAGGTAAGGCACGCCATGCTCGCGCGCGTAGCGGATGGCGCGCATCTTGCCCTCGGTGCCGCGCTTGCCGAAGCCGCCGGGCACCAGGATCGCATCCATCTTCTCGAGCTCCGCGCTGCCGCTCTTCTCCAGCTCCTCGGAGTCGAAGTAATGGATGTTGACCTTCGAGCTGGTGTGGATGCCGGCGTGCTTCAGCGCCTCGTTCAGCGACTTGTAGGAATCCTGCAGGTCGACGTACTTGCCGACGAAGGCGATATCGACCTCGTGCTCGGGATGGTCCTGCGCCTGCACCAGCCGGGTCCACGACGACAAGTCCGCGGCCTTCGCCAGGATGCCGAGCTTGTGGCACACGATCTCGTCGAGCATCTGCTCGTGCAGCATCATCGGGATCTTGTAGATCGAGTCGACGTCCCTGGCCGAGATCACCGCCTCCTTCTGCACGTTGGTGAACAGCGCGATCTTGCGGCGCTCGTCCTCGGGCAGCGGCCGCACCGTGCGGCACAGCAGCGCATCGGCCTGGATGCCGATCTGGCGCAGCTCCTTCACCGAGTGCTGGGTCGGCTTGGTCTTGATCTCCCCGGCGGAGGCGATGTAGGGCACCAGCGTGAGGTGGATGTAGCAGACGTTGTTACGGCCCATCTCGAGCCCCATCTGCCGGATCGCTTCGAGGAAAGGCAGCGACTCGATGTCGCCGACGGTGCCGCCCACTTCCACGATCGCGACGTCGGATTCGCCGGCGCCGCGCTTGATGAACAGCTTGATCTCGTCGGTGATGTGCGGGATCACCTGCACCGTGCCGCCCAAATAGTCGCCGCGGCGCTCCTTCTTGATCACCGACTCGTAGATCTGGCCGGTGGTGAAGTTGTTCCAGCGGCGCATCTTCGAGCTCTGGAAGCGCTCGTAGTGGCCGAGATCGAGGTCGGTTTCCGCGCCGTCCTCGGTGACGAACACCTCGCCGTGCTGAAACGGGCTCATGGTGCCCGGATCGACGTTGATGTACGGGTCCAGCTTGATGTTGGTGACTCGGATACCGCGCGATTCGAGGATCGCGGCGAGGGAGGCGGCGGCGATGCCTTTCCCCAGAGAGGAAACTACACCACCGGTTACGAAGACATACTTGGTCATCACCTAATCGCGTGGTGGGATGGAGGAGTTTACACGAAAAACACCATCACAGCGCGACGCGAAACTGCGCAGCGGTTTTTTTGCTCACATCTTCGAGCGTGACGCCCGCGTGCAGTTCTTTCAGCGCCAGCCCCTTGCCGGGCTCGACCTCGAACACGCACAGGTCGGTGATGATCATGTTGACCACCGCCTTCCCGGTGATCGGCAGCGTGCAGCGCTTGAGGATCTTCGAGGCGCCGTCCTTGGAAGTGTGCTCCATCAGCACCACGACGCGCTTCACGCCGGACACCAGGTCCATGGCGCCGCCGGGCCCCTTCACCATCTTGCCGGGCACCATCCAGTTGGCGAGATCGCCGTTCTCCGCCACCTCCAGCCCGCCGAGGATGGAGAGATCGACGTGGCCGCCGCGGATCATGGCGAAGGAGTCGGAGCTGGAGAAGAAGCTCGAGCCGGGAATGGTGGTCACGGTCTGCTTGCCGGCGTTGATCAGATCCGGGTCGACCGCCTTCTCGTCGGGGAAAGGTCCGATGCCGAGCAGTCCGTTTTCGGACTGCAGCGTGACGTTGATGCCGGTGGGAATGTAGTTGGCGACCAGGGTCGGAATGCCGATGCCCAGGTTGACGTAAAAACCATCCTGCAGCTCCTTCGCCGCGCGCTTGGCCATCAGCTCGCGGATCGGCGAATCCTTCTTGCCGGTGGCCCCGGCCAGGGTGCGGAACTCGATGCGCTTCTCGTAGCGCGCCCCCTGGATGATGCGGTCGACGTAGATGCCCGGGGTATGGATCTGGTCCGGATCGAGCTCGCCGACCTCCACCAGCTCCTCGACCTCGGCCACGGTGACCTTGCCGCAGGTGGCGATCATGGGGTTGAAGTTGCGCGAGGTCTTGCGGTAGACCAGGTTGCCGGACTTGTCGCCCTTCCAGGCCTTGACCATCGACAGGTCGCTGCGGATGCCTTCCTCCAGCACGTATTCCTTGCCCTCGAAGCTCTTGGTCTCCTTCCCCTCGGCCAGCTTGGTGCCCGCCGCGGTCCGGGTATAGAAGCCGGGAATACCGGCACCGCCGGCGCGCAGCTTCTCGGCCAGCGTGCCCTGCGGCGTCAGCTGCAGGTCGAGCTCGCCCGCCAGCACCTGGCGCTCGAACTCCTTGTTCTCGCCCACATAGGAAGCGATGACCTTCTTCACCTGGCGCGACTTGAGCAGCAGCCCCATGCCGAAGTCGTCGACCCCGGCGTTATTGCCGACGATGGTGAGGCCCTTCACGCCGCTGTCCACCAGCGCGCGGATGAAATTCTCCGGGATGCCGCACAGGCCGAAGCCGCCGGCGGCGATGATGATGTTGTCGCGCAGCAGCCCCTTCAGGGCGGCGGCGGCGTCTGCATAGACCTTTTTCATTGGATGGCCTCTGTAAGCAAACCTCGAATCGCTTCCGGAATGCGCACCGGCTTCTGCTGCTGCATGTCGATGAACACCACCGTCGCCGCCCCGTCAGCATAAATCTCGCCTTCGATGCTCAACTCATAAAAGGTCGGCACGCTCGAGCCGCCCGGAGCGCCGACGAATACCTTCACTTCCAGCGTGCCCGGATAGTTGATCGGCCGCCTGAAGTTGCACGAGGCATTCACGATCACGATGCCGGTGGTCTGCCACGCCTGCGCCTCGGGAACCAGCGCTTCGAACCAGCCGATGCGCGCCTGCTCCATGTAGCGGAAATACACCGTGTTGTTGACGTGACCCATCGCATCCATGTCGCCCCAACGGATCGCGATGCGCTCGGTGTGCACCAGCTTGCGGCGTTCACTCATGAGCGGCGATTATAATTCGCGTATGCCGCGCGAATCGATGCAGTACGACGTCGTCGTCGTCGGCGCCGGTCCTGCGGGACTCGCCGCGGCCATCCGCGTGAAGCAGCTCGCCGCCGAGCTCTCGGTGTGCGTGCTCGAAAAGGGCTCCGAGGTCGGTGCGCACATCCTCTCGGGCGCGGTGATGGATCCACGCGCGCTCGCCGAGCTGTTTGCCGACTGGAAGGCCATGGCAGCGCCGCTTAATTCGCCGGTGACGCAGGACCGCTTCCTCTTCCTCACCGAGAAATCGTTCATCGAGACTCCATCGTTCCTGCTGCCGGCGTGCTTCAAGAATCACGGCAATTATGTCGTCAGCCTCGGCAACGTCTGCCGCTGGCTCGGCAAGCAGGCCGAAGCCGCCGGCATCGAGATTTTCCCCGGATTTGCAGCAGCAGAGGTTTTATATGAAGGGAAAACCGTAAAAGGCGTCGCCACCGGCGATCTCGGCATCAGTCGAAAGGGCGAGAAGACCGGTGCCTACCAGCCCGGCATGGAGCTCCACGGCAAATACACCTTCTTCGCCGAAGGCTGCCGCGGCCACCTCGGCCTACAGTTGGAAGAGAAATTCGCGCTGCGCGACGGCGCCGATCCGCAGGTCTACGGCATCGGCCTGAAGGAGCTGTGGGAAGTGCAGCCGGAGCGCCACCAGCCGGGGCTGGTCATGCACACCGCGGGCTGGCCGCTCGATGCGGCTACGTATGGCGGCTCGTTCCTCTACCACATGGAGAATCGCCAGGTCGCGGTGGGCTTCGTCGTCGGGCTGGGCTACGCCAACCCCTACCTCTCGCCGTTTGAGGAGTTCCAGCGCTTCAAGACCCATCCCCAGATAAGAACGTTCTTTGAAAACGGCAAAAGAATCTGCTACGGCGCGCGCGCCATCACGGCCGGGGGGCTGCAGTCGCTGCCCAAGCTGGTTTTTCCCGGCGGCGCGCTGATCGGCGACAACGCCGGCTTTCTCAATGCTTCGCGCATCAAGGGCAGTCATTGCGCCATCAAATCCGGCATGCTCGCGGCCGAAGCGGCGTGCGAGGCGGTCAAGGCCGGCCGCTCGGGCGACGAGCTCGCCGCCTACCCGCGGGCCTGGCGCTCGAGCTGGCTCTATGACGAGCTGCACCGCGCCCGCAACTTCAAGCCCTGGATGTCGAAAGGCCTGTACACCGGTACGCTCATGGTCGGCGTCGACCAGGTCGTGTTTCGCGGCAAGGCGCCGTGGACCTTGCATCACGCCCACGCGGATCACGAGACATTGAAACGCAAGCCGGATGTAAAACCGATTCGCTATCCCAAACCCGACGGCGTGCTGACCTTCGACCGGCTGTCCTCGGTGTTCGTCTCGAACACCAACCACAACGAAGACCAGCCGGTTCACCTGACGCTGAAAGACCCCTCCATTCCGACCAGGGTCAATCTGGCCGAATACGACGGGCCGGAGAGCCGGTATTGCCCTGCTGCGGTCTATGAATTTGTTGATCTTGATGCAAACCCAAGGCTGCAGATCAATGCGCAGAACTGCGTGCACTGCAAGACCTGCGACATCAAGGACCCGACGCAGAACATCGTCTGGGTCGCCCCCGAAGGCGGCGGCGGCCCGAACTATCCTAATATGTGACCAAAATCAGGGACAGACCACGTTTTCTGACCAAAGTCAGGCACAGATCATGTGATGCTCGACGCCGGCGCGCAGCAGCGGCTCGATCTTGTCGGGCGGCAGCGGCCGGCTGATGAGATAACCCTGGATCTGGTCGCAGCCGAGCTCGCGCAGCAGGCGCAGCTGCTCGTCGTCTTCGACGCCTTCGGCGATGACCTTCAGGCCGAGGGTGTGCGCGAGCGACACGATCATGGCGACGATGTTGCGGGGATAACCGGCGTCGCGCATGCGCACCACGAAGCTGCGGTCGATCTTGAGCGTATCGACCGGCAGCCGCGCCAGATAGCTGAGCGAGCAGTAGCCGGTGCCGAAATCGTCCACCGAGACCTCGACGCCGGCGCGCCGCAGCGTCTGCAGCTTGCGCGTGCTTTCCTCCATGTCCTCAACCAGCACGCTCTCGGTGATTTCGAGATCGATCAGCGGCCGCTCGCGCCCGGTGGGGCCGAGGGCCTGCAGCACCGAGTCGACGAAGTCCTTCTGCCTGAGCTGGATCGCCGAGACGTTCACCGAGACGCGCGGCACCTCGAGCCCCGCCGCGCGCCAGCGCCGCATGTCCTCGACCGCCCTGCGCAGCGCCCAGCGGCCGGCGGCGAGGATCATTCCGGTCTCCTCGAGCAGCGAGACGAACTTGGCCGGCGGCACCACGCCGAGCTCCGGGTCGGTCCAGCGGATCAGGGCTTCCAGGCCGGCGATGGCGCCGCTGCCGACATCGATCTTCGGCTGGTAGTGCAGCGCGAGGCGCCCTTCGTCCAGGGCGCGGCGCAGGCGATTCTCCATCGCCAGCGACTCGGCGACGCGCGCGTTCATTTCGGGCGCGTAGAAAAGGAAGCGCTGGCCGGTCGCCCGCGCCCGTGCGAGCGCGGTCTCGGCGTTCGCGCACAGCGCTTCGGTGGTCGAGCCATCGGTCGGAAACACCGCGATGCCCGCCTTGAGCGTGACGCCAAGCTCGGCGCCGTCGACCGCGAACGGCTGCGCGACCGCCTCGTTCACGCGCTCGATCACCCGGTGCGTGGTGTCGCCCGGCTGGTCGAAGCCCGCCACCGCGATGGCGAAGCGATCGGCGCCGACGCGCGCCACCGTGTCCTGGTCGCGCGTCGCGCGCCGCAGGCGGGCGCCAAGCTGGCGCAGCAGCTCGTCGCCCGACTTGCGCCCGAAAGTCTCGTTCACCATGCGAAAGCGCTCGATGTCGAGGAACACGGCGGCGGCAAAGCGCTTCCCTCGGCGCGCCGCGCTGAGGGCCTGCCCCATGCGGTCGGTGAACAGGTTGCGGTTCGGCAGGTCGGTGAGCGAATCGTGGTACGCGAGGTAATCCATCCGCGCCTTCTGCCCGAGGTGATGCAGGGCGAACGAGACGTCGCCCGCGAGCTCGTGCAAGAGGCGCATCTCCTCCTCGTCGAAGAAATCGCGCACCTGCGAGTAGAGCAGCAGCACACCCCCGGTCTCGCCGGCGACGATCAGCGGCAGCGCGACGAACGAGTCGCTCTGGGCGTCGTTCCAGATCAGCGCCTGCGTGCCGACCTTCAGGCGCGCCAGCTCGCGCTCGGCGCTGCCCTCGCCGGCGGAGGCGGCCTGCCTGAGCGTCTGGCTCGCGCGCTCCAGCAGCCCGACCGCCGCGAGCCGGAAGCCGCCCTTTTCTACCGCGATGCGGCAGGCCTCGTCGAGCAGCGCATCGCGGTCGGAGGCGCGCACGATGAGCGCGTTCACTGCGCTAAGCATCGCCAAGGTACGGTTGAGGCGCTCGATGCGGCGCTGCTGCACCTCGAGCGCGCCGGTCTTGTCGAGCAGCTGGTCGACCATGATGCGCAGATGCTCGCGGTCGAGGTTCTTGGGGGGAATGGTGGTTTCGGCGTGCGAGGCGAGGACTTCTTCGATCGCGGCCAGGATGGCGTCGTTGTCTGAGGGCTTGACCAGCACCCGTACGACGCCGTGCGCCTGCGCCAGCTGCTTCGCATCCTCGCCGCCGAAGTAGGCGGTATAGAAAAGCACCGCGGTCGCGGCGCTCGCGGGGTCGTCCTTCAGGCGCCGCGCCAGCTCGTAGCCGTCCATCAAAGGCATCAGCACGTCCGAGATCACCAGGTCGGGGCGCCCCGCGCGTGCGCGGGCGAGCGCTTCGCGGCCGTCGGCGGCGGTCACGAC
>WNGB01024893.1_pt1 | contig 10622 bp, 7 predicted proteins | sample 5400681 | NCBI WGS metagenome assembly WNGB01 (sample SAMN13153367, study PRJNA577476) | soil metagenome | isolation source: 115 cm soil or saprolite under grassland replicate 2 | place: USA:California | collected 2016-06-15 | reverse complement strand
GTTGACGTTGACGAAGGCGTAGCCGCCGCCGGCCAGCAGTGCCGCTGTCAGCAGCACCACCACCAGCGAATTATTGACGGCCCACTCGATCAGTTTGCGAATCATCTCAGCCCCTACGGGGAAATCCGAAATCCGAAACTCGAAATCCGAAACAAATCCGAAGCACGAAGCAGAAAAGAAAGACTCTCGGAGCGCGGGCGTCTCGCCCGCTGCCAAGCCGCCAGGATGCGGGCGGGACGCCCGCGCTCCGGGGCCTCTTTTCTGCTTCGTGCTTCGGATTTGTTTCGGATTTCGGATTTCCCCTGGCGGCGTCAGGGAACGGCCCGCAGTCGATGCCAGGTCGCGCGCTTCTCGTCTCCCTGGCGCCGGTAGCGATCCGCCAAGTGCTGGTGGACTTGCCAGAGCCGGGGGTCGATGCGGACAGCGTTTTGTAGTGCGCTCTCCGCGGCCGCGTCATGGCCCAAGGCACGCTCACAGTCTGCCAGCAGGAGACACTGCGTCGCGTGTCGGCGCAACCCGCGCAACTGCTCCAGGGCGGCGACTGCCTGCGGATACCGCCGCCCGGCCGCATGCGCGTCGGCCACCAGGAAGAGGGCATCGCCGCGATCCTGCCCGGTCAGCTGCGGGTGCGCCAGGGCGCTTTCCGCATACGGCAGGTAGTCCTCGTGCCCCAGCGCGAAGCGGACGCGGCCCAGGGCGGTGTCCAACGCGGGATCCTGCAATCCCAGCGTCCGGACTTCCGACAGCAACTTCAGGGCCTGTTGTTGATAATGCCCGCGCGACGACTCGTCGCGTGCGAGGCTCGCCACTTCGAGGTAGCCTAACCCCAGCGACCGCTTTTGATCGACAGCGCTAAACCGGGAAAGGTCCAGCAGCGGCTCCAGCACCCCCAGACTACGACCCGCACGGCCACCCCCTCCCTTGGGAGTGGCGGGCTTGTCGTGAATGCCGATGCGATGGTGCGTGAAGGCGAGGTGCGGAATCTCGGTGGGCGCGGTGGGCATGTGGCATTGAACGCAGTTGTTCCCCGGGCTTTCCTGCTGCCGGCGAAGCGGTGGGACGGTGCAGCGTTCGGGCTGGTGGCACTTCAGGCAGATGGTCTTCGTGTGGGCGATGCTCTCCTCGGGCGAGCACGCCCGGTGCGGACTGTGGCAGGTCAAACACGACAGGGTGTCCGATTTCCGATAGCAACGGCTCAGGTGCATCTGCTCCACGTGGCCGACGACCGTCATGGAGTCTTCCGCTCCCGTAAGGCGGTAATCGGCGCGGAAATCCTGCAAGGGCAGTCCGGGGCGAAAATCGTCCACCTTCCGCCCGCGGGCGATGACCGTGGCGCTGGCCCGCAGATGGCACTGCTGGCAAACGGCCTCGGCGAGGGTTCGCGGCAAGTGGCTCGGGTTGACGATGGTGTGGTCGATGGCTGCCGCGGCCCCGTCGCTGGGGGGCTTGCGATCGGCGTGGCGCTCCAGGTGCAGCGAACCGGGGCCGTGGCAACGCTCGCAGCCGATGGCCGCCTCGGTGATGCGCATGCGGTGCAAGCTGCCGCCGACGGCCTCCGCCTGACCAGCGTGGCAGACGAGGCAACCTTCGCCGACGGCCCGCTGAAACCCCTGTTGGTCGGGCTGGTCGTAGCCGGGCGACATTCCCCAGCCCTGGCGCGAAGCGTACCAGGTGACGGGGGATTCCACGAGGAACCCCTCCGCCTCGGCCAGGTAAGTCAGCGAGTGCCGCCCCGAACCGACCACGTATTTCAGGGGATACTCGGCCAGGATCACTTCCTCGGGGCCGCTGGTCAGGAGCAATTCGCGGTGCCAGAGTTGCCCGTCCTTGCGTGCGACCTGATAACGGCGTTTCGAGGGGGGATGGTCGAAGGCGGCGTCCGGCGGTTCGCGGGCGAGGTCCACTTCCGCCAACGAGCGGCCCATGCCGGTGCGGCGGAACGACGCGTCGCGGCCCGGATGACAGCTGCGACAGGCCTCGCTGCCGACGTAACGCGCCGCCGGCCCGGTATTCAGGAACGGGCTCGACGAGAGCGGGAGTACGGGAAAGCGATCTGGCCCAGGCGACGCATCTTTTTTCAGCAGCCCCGAGACCGCGACGACGACCAGCGCCGCGACCAGCAGTCCGGCAAGGGCGAGCAGCCACCTGCGGCGACGCCTCGGCACGCTGCCAGGGAGCGCGTCGGGGGCAGGGTGGCTTCCTGGAGCGGGGGTTGGGGCGTTCATCGCGATTCCTCCACGGCCTCAAGCCGCTCGCGAGGGTGTTCGTGACTCTCAGTGTCCCTCGCCGCCCTCCGGCCGGCCGAACTGGCTACGTTGCGGCGGATTCGGGTCGGGCCGCATGAAGATCGGCCCCGGGACGCGGAACAACTCGGGGTCGAACAGCATCAAGTGCCGCCGGCCGCCGACCTTCTCCGCGTCGATCAGCACCATTTCCCGTCCGGCAAGTGCCCTGCCCACCGTCTCCCAGTACAGCCGGAAATCGATCAGCGCAGGCCGGTTCGCGATGGCAGAGTCGCGGCGTCGCCGATAGGCCGCGAACACGTCGTCGGGCCAGTAGCCCTCGCGTAACTCGTCCATTCCCTCGACGAACAGATCCCACTCCTCGGCGTAAGTCAGTTCCTTCCTGGCTCGCTGCCACGCCAGAAAGCGAGACTGCTCAGCCTCGGCCTGCTTGATGGCCTCCGTCTTCGCCGCCCGTGCCCGCGTCACGATCTTGTAGGCTTCCGATTCGGCCTTGCGCTCGGTGTCCAGGGCGGCGGCGTGGGCGTCGTGCTCCGCCTTCTCGCGCCGCTCCATCGCAATCGTCACCTTGTGATACGAAGCGACGACTTCCTGCGGCGGGTGCAGGTCGTGCAGGGCGAAACCGTCGAGGTGGATGCCCAGGCGATAGCCGTCGCAACGCTGCCGCAACCGCTCCAGTACGGCGTTCTGGAACTGCTCGCGCTTGGTGGTCAGCAGGTCGAGCAACGGCTCACTGGCGACCATACCGCGCAGCACCGCCTCCGCCGACGCCCGCACCATCTCGTCGGCGTCGCTGATCCGGAACAGGTAGACGTCGAGGTCGGCGACGCGATAGCGGACGGTCGCCTGCACCTCGATCAGGTTGCCGTCGCCCGTGATCATGACCGCCTCGTCCGCGACGCGCTTGACGTCGCCCGCGTGGACGCTCGACCAGGCCATCGGCCCGGAGTCCTTCGACGCACCGGGTTCGATGCGGAAGCCGACCTCGACGGTGCGGATGCGGTCGGGTTGCACGCGCACCACTTCCTCGATGGGCCACGGCCAGCAGTAGTGCAGCCCCGGCTCCAGGTTGGCGACCGGGCGACCGAAGCGAAGGGCGATGCCGCGCTCATCCGGCCCGATCATCGTCAGGCCGCTCAGGGCGTAGCCGCCCAGGAGTACGATCGCGACGGCCGCAAGGGCTCCTCGCCAGCGATGGCCCAGCCAGTGGAAGAACTCGTCGATGTTGAGGTGCCGCTCCATCCAGGCGTCGAGATCGCGGAAGGTGCGGCGGATGCGCGCAAAGGTCGGACTCGTACGGCTGCGCTCGAACCAGAGCAGGCGCATCGAGTTCAGCAGCACCGCGAGCGAGCCGAGTTGGTGGTAGATGACGGCGGCGATCGGCGATTGCTTGTACCACCACTCGGAGGTCGCCAGCAGCGGCCAGAGCCAGGCGGTGACGACGATGCCGACGATGTTGACGCCGAAGGCGAAGATCAGGATGTTCTGACGGATGATGCGCACGGTCTCGCGCGACAGCCGCACCAGCAGCGGCAGCGGTCGAAGCGGCGCACCCATAAGGACGATATCGCCGGCCTCCGCGGCCACGTCGGTGCCGGCGCCGCCGATCGCCACCCCGACCGTCGCGCGCGCGAGCGCCGGTGCGTCATTGATCCCATCGCCGACGAACGCGGTCGGCCGCACTGAGGAGCGAGGATCGAGGATCGAGGATCGAGGATCGAGGATCGCAGGCCGACCGACGAGGGCCGCGGTCACCTTGTCCTGGCTTTCCGTGTGCGATCCTCGATCCTCGATCCTCGATCCTCGATCCTCGCTGCCTGCCACCAGAGCCGCCTTCTGCTCAGGGAGTAACTCGGCGTGGACATTAGTAATGCCGAGGGTATCCGCGACGGTGCGCGCGGCCGCCTGGCGGTCGCCTGTCAGGAGGGAGATATCCTCGATCCCGAGAGTGCGCAACTGCTCAAGCACGTCCTGGGCTTCGGGCCGGATCGCATCGCGAGCGCCGATGGCCCCGAGTAAAATGCCGTCCCGCGCCACGAGCAGGGCCGTCTGGCCCGCCTTGTCGAGCTGGTCGAGCAGGGCGAGTGCTTCCGATGACAGGGGGGTGCCCTGTTCTTCCATGAGGCGCCGGGTTCCGACGAGGATCTGCCCGGCCGCGGTGCGTGCCCGAACGCCGGCGCCCGGATGGGCCAGGAAATCCTCCACCGCGTCGAGCGTCAACTGGCGGGCACTGGCTTCCTGCAGGATCAGCCGGGCCAGCAGGTGTTCGCTGCGCTGTTCGGCGCTGGCGGCGAGACGCAGCAGTTCGTCGGCGGTGACACCATTGAGGGGAAGGACATCGCCGAGTTGCAGGCGGCCCTCGGTGAGCGTGCCGGTCTTGTCGAAGGCGAAGGCGTTGACCGTGGCGAGCCGTTCCAGCGCTGAGCCGCCCTTGATCAGCACGCCGGTGCCGGCCAGGCGCCCCAGAGCCGCGATGACCGCCGCCGGCGTGGCGAGGATCAGGGCGCAGGGGCAGGCGACGACCAGCACCGACAGGGCAGGAATGGCGCTGAGTTCGAGCGTGCCGTAGTTGATCGACCCGGGCGGCACACGGAGCCACCCCTGCGAGTAAGCGACAAAGGCGACCAGAAAAGTCGCCGCAGCGAGCGCCAGTACCGCCGGCAAGAAGTAGCGAGCGAGGCGGTCGGCGGTGCGTTCGAGGGTGGCCTTGTCCTTGAGCGCGCGGGCGGTCAACTCGATCACGCGGCCGGCGACGGTCTGCTCGGCGACACGGCGGGCCTCGATGGTCAGGGCGCCCACCTGGTTGAGCGAGCCGGCAAGTACCTCCTCGCCAGGGCCGCGTTCGACCGGCAGGCTTTCGCCGGTCAGGGCGCTGGTATCGACAGCGGAGCGGCCGTCGAGGACGACGCCATCGACAGGGATACGCCCGCCCGGCTTGACGACAACACGGTCGCCGACCTTCAGCTCAGTGGTGAGGACGCGGACTTCCTGGCCGTCGCGGAGCAGCCAGCAACGCCGCGGAAAAACCTCGACGAGACCGCGAATGGCACGCTGGGTGCGCTCGAAGGTGAAACTTTCGAGGCATTCGCCGGCCAGGCCGATGAAGACGACCTCGGCGGCGACGAGCGGCTCGTCGAGCAGGATGGCGGCGATGCAGGCGACGCCAAGGGCTAGATCGGCGCCGATGCGGCCCTCGAACAGACTTTCGAGCGAGCCGTAGAGAACGCGCGCGCCGCCGATGAAGGCGGCGATCATGGCGATGCGATAGCCGAAGACGCGCTGGGGCAGGAACAGGTCGAGGCCGATGAGGACGGCGAGCAGGGCGGTCAGGAGGTAGAGCGAAAGGTTGCGTTCGGAGGCGAAGGTCGAGTCAGCGTGACGGAGTTCGCGGTGCATACGGGGCCGGGGTGGAGAGCAGCGGGCGGGGGCGTCGCGGGCTACGTCCGCGGCAGACTCTCTCAGGCTAAGGGCGGAACACGGGCAAGTCAAGCGGCTCGCGGTTCAGGGTGCATTGCCGTAGTGGCGTGGAGAGCAAGCACACAAGCCCGGAGCGCCAGCGACGGGACCGTGCTACCGTCCCGTCGCTGGCGCTCCGGGCTTCTGTTTTCCCCAGCGCATGCACACAACTCCGGGAATGCACCCGCGGCTCAGAACATCGTCAAGTAGCGGTCCACTTCCCAGGCCGACACGTCGCGGTGGTAGTCGTTCCACTCCATCCGCTTCAGCCGCAGGAACTCCGTGGCGATTGGCCCGAGCCCTGCCTGGATCACCTCGTCGCGTTCCAGTTCGTCGAGCGCCTCGCTGAGCGTCTGCGGCAGCACACGGATGTTCCGCCGTCGCATCTCCTCCAGCGTCATCTCGTACATGTTGCCCAGGTTCGGCTCACCCGGATCGAGCCGCCGCCGCACGCCGTCGAGGCCGGCGGCGAGATACGCGGCGAAGGCGAGGTACGGATTGAACGCCGACGAGACGGTGCGATCCTCGACGTGGCCGGCGTCGGGGGTGCGGATCATCTGCGTGCGGTTGTTGTCCCCGTAGGTCACGTACGCCGGCGTCCAGGTGAAGCCCGAACGGGCGCTATACAGTCCTTGACCGATCTGCAATCGCTTGTAACAGTTGACCGTCGGCGAGGTGACAGCGCACAGGGCGCGGGCGTGAGCGAGGACGCCGCCGAGAAAGTGATACGCCAGTTCCGACAGGCCCAGGCTGCGCGCATCGTGTTCGGCCTTGAACAGATTGGCGCCCGTCTCGGTGTCGGCGAGGTGATAGTGCATGTGCGCGCCGCTGCCGGTGCGGTCGGCGAACGGCTTGGGCATGAAGGTCGCAATGGCGCCGTGCTCGCGCGCAATCTCACCCGCCATCATCTTGAAGAAGATGAAGCGATCGGCGGTCGTCAGGGCGTCGGCGTACTTGTAGTTGATCTCGAACTGAGCGTTGGCGTCCTCGTGATCGGACTGGTAGACACCCCAGCCGAGCTTGCGCAGGGCGTCGTTCATGTCGCGCAGGTAGTCGCAGGCGCCGGCCAGGCCCTTGTAGTCGTAGCAGGGCTTGGCGAGCGTATCGACGCGGCCGGGATCCCAGGGAGCGATGCGGCCGTCGGCGCCGCGCGTGATCAGGAAATGCTCCGGCTCGACGCCGACGTTGAAGACGTAGCCGGCGCGACGCAGCTCGCCGAGGACACGCTTGAGGTTGACCCGCGGACAAAACGGATGCGGTTTAGCGTCAACATAGAGGTCGGCGGCGAGGCGGGCCAGACCGGGCTTCCACGGCAACGGCGTGTAGCTGTCCGGGTCGATACGCGCCATCATGTCGTGCGAGGCGGCGTTTTGCCCCATGCCCCAGACCGCCCCGCCCGCGAAGCCGGCGCCGCTGTCGGCGACGTCGTCGAGGGCGTCGGCCGGCACCATCTTGACCTTGGGGGCGCCGTGGATGTCCACGAACTGGACGAGGAGGTAATCGACGCCGTCCTCTTGCAGACGACTTTTAAGAGTATCGCGATTGGCATGTGCGGTATTGTTGGTTTTCTCGATAAGCGTGGTGGCCAGGAACAACCCATCGGGGGGAAGTTGCTGTCGATGCTGCGGGCGCTATCCTGCCGCGGCCCGGACTCGGCGGGCGTGGCCGTGTTTCACGCGCAGGCAGACTGGCACGCCCGTGTCAGCACTCCGCCGGGCACCCGTTCCGAGCAGGGCATCTCGGCCCTCCGGAAAGCCGGTTTCGCAGTGCATCGCGACTATGGCAACGGTGTGTACGACGCCCTGGTGTCCGCCGATCCGGATGTCTCGGCTTTGGAAGAGAACGTGCAGTCCTTGCTGCCAGGGACGGAAGTGATCTGTTTGGGCCAGCGGTTGTACCTGGCCAAGCAGGTCGGTTCGCCGGACCAACTGGAGGCGACCTATCACGTCAGCACCTTGACCGGCACGCACGGCATCGGCCACACACGCCTGTCCACCGAGAGCCGCGTCGATCTCAGCCATTCGCAGCCATTCTGGGCGCATGGCGTCCCGGACTTGGCGACGGTCCACAATGGCCACATCACCAACTATCACAAGCTGCGCCGCCGGTACGAGCAGCGCGGCTACCGCTTCTACACCGAGAACGATTCCGAGGTGATCGGCGTTTACCTGCGCGATCGCATGGCCGCCGGGCTGTCGCTGGCCGACGCCCTGCGCTCGTCGCTGGACGACTTCGACGGTTCCTTCAGCTACCTGGCGGCGAGTGGCGATTGCCTGGCGTACGTCAAGGACCGGTACGGCTTCAAGCCGCTCGTGGTGGCAGAGACCGACGATTTCGTGGCCATCGCGACGGAGGAGGTGGCGCTGCGGCAGGCGCTGGGACGCGACTTCGAGGCGCGCGAGCCGGCGCCCGGGACCATGAAGGTGTGGCATCTCAAGACGCCGGTTGGTACACTAACGTGAGCACCGGTGGGAATTGGCCGAAAAAATACCCGTGGAAGTTGTTGCCGGTCGGCGGCACTCATCCATACGTGCCGCCGCAGCCCGACTGGCTGAAGAACCCGCCGCGCGGCCCGCAACACGGCTATCACGAACATCGATCAAGATGGAGAAGTAGACCACGGCGAGGATAACTTCTCTTGAGAGATTAGCCGATGAGCGTCATCCTCGAATCCCAACCCGGCGATAAGCTGGTCTGCGTCGAAGCGTTTTCGGCCTCGCCAAAGGGAGCGCCGTTCTCCTGGGCGACGAGCCGAACCTTCAAGATTGGGGAGCGCGTCCGGTACGTTTCCCATTACCGCGACGAGCATCACAAAGACCATCCCACGGGTTGGATGGTCGTCGTCCTCGCCGCGGACGGCAAGGAGTATGCAGCAACGCAGACGTATTTCCTCACCCGCGAGGCGTGGGGCAACCTGGAAGGCCACTTCCTGCGCAAGTTGCTTACCAAGCCCTTCTACCTCTTCCTGAAGCCTCTCCGTGCGCTCCGCAAACGGCTCAGGCGGAGGGAATCAAAGCAGGAAAACTCGGCTCAACCTCCGCCGCGCAAAGGATAGCCTCGTGAGTTTCGTTATTGATTGCCGCAACAAAACCACCCGCGTCATCAACCGCGAACTGCGCGCCGCCATCGCCGCCGGCCACAGCGACATTCGCGTCCTCGAACCCGACGCCCGTCACAATCTCGGCGTGGCCTTGCTGCAACCGATCCGCGTCGTCTTTGAGGGCAGCGTCGGCTATTACTGCGGCGGCATGATGGACGGCGCCCGCGTCGAGGTTCGCGGCAGCGCCGGCTGGGGCGCCGCGGAGTCGATGCTCGGCGGCACGCTCATCATCGACGGCAACGCCGGCAGCGGCGTCGCGGCGTCGATCCGGGGCGGCACCGTCGTCGTCCGCGGCGACGCGGCGGCTCGGGCTGGCGTCTCCATGAAGGGGGGGACGCTCCTCATCGGCGGCAGCGCCGGCTACATGGCGGGCTTCATGATGCAGAAAGGTCGTATCGTCATCTGCGGCGACGCCGGCGACGCCCTGGCCGACTCGATGTATGAGGGGGTTGTGTTTGTAGGCGGTAGCATCGCCTCACTCGGCAACGACACCCTCGTGCAGGAACCGACCGCCGAGGACGCCGCGGCACTGACAGAACTGCTCGCCTCTTATGACATGCACGCTCCGAAATCGTTCAAAAAGATCGTCTCCGGCCGCAAGCTCTGGAACTTCGATCGCAAGGAGCTTGAGATCTGGAAGGCCGCGTTGTGAAGAGGCACGAACGTCTTGGCGAGCGGGGGGCTTACGCCCCCGCTCGCCAAGACTTAGAGCGGTTCACAGTCGGAGAGCGCACGATACCAACCCGAAGCGTGAGCGAGGTGCTCGCTGAAGCCTCGCTCACGCTTCGGGTTGGTATCCCAGGCGACTGCCAACCGCTCTTAGTGGTGCTTACGGTTGGGGTTGGCCTTTCTGCGGGCCAGCGCATCCTGGCAGTAAGGCAGCAATTCCAGGTCGATTAACTCCTGTTCAACCGCGTCGAGGTCGTCGGTTTCCAGCGAGCGCGCCACCTCTTCGAGCAGCAGGTCAGCGAACTTCTCGCGGGCGCGGTGAAGTGTCTGCCGCACGCCCGCCGCCGTGAGCGCGCGGCCCAGCCGCGCGCCGAGTAACTCGGCCATCTGGGCTGACGCCATGTCGGGCTTGCTGGCCCGGAAGTGCAGTACGGTATGCACCAGTTGCCCGGTACTTTCCTCCAACTTCGCCAACGCCTCCCAGGTCCGCCCGAGCAGTTCCTCGCGCCAGCGCGCCAGGAATTCGCGATCGGCCGCCTCGGTGTAGGGCGTGACGCTGTCCGCCGGGTCGGGCATCTCGGGCGAGAGGCCCACCGGCCCACGCCGGAGACGCCGCTGGTAGTTCGCGATGAGATGATAGAGTACCGTCTTGACGTAATCGCGGAAGCGGCCGCGCTGCGGGTCGGCGCGCTTGAAATTGCCCTGAATGAAATTCAGGGCGAACTCCTGCGACAGTTCCTCGGCGGCGTGGGAGTCGTGCAGTGCCCCGAGCAGGTAGCGATAAATGGCGCCGCAGTAGCGCTGCAGCAGCAACCGCTGCGCCGCCGTCACCGCCTGGCCGCGGCCGTGGTGAGCCTCGAAGATCACATCCCAGCAGGTGGAAATGCGGCTCAACCGATCGTTTGTATCGCCCTTATCGGACATGCGCGACTCCTCGCGGTCGCTCAGAACCTGTGTGAAACCCCTCCCCCCAACCCCCAACCCCCTCCCCGCAACGGAGAGGGGGAGCAAGCAACACGCGATCTCTTCTTCTCCCCCTCTCCTCGCAGGGGAGGGGGTTGGGCTTACTGGGGGAGGTTTGCTGGGCGCGTAACGTTTAGGCGGCAGGGGAGGCCCTTGCCCGCGCGGCTGGCGCCACCGTCGGCCACGGCTCC
>WNGB01014288.1_pt1 | contig 10622 bp, 6 predicted proteins | sample 5400681 | NCBI WGS metagenome assembly WNGB01 (sample SAMN13153367, study PRJNA577476) | soil metagenome | isolation source: 115 cm soil or saprolite under grassland replicate 2 | place: USA:California | collected 2016-06-15 | reverse complement strand
GCATCGCCGCACGTCGTCGATTGCGGAGTGGCTGGAGAACGTGTTCTTTGACTACCACTGTGGGCTTTACAGGAACCGGCCGATCATCTGGCACATCGCCTCGGCCCAGGGGACGAAGCGCTTCGCCTTCGGCGCGTTGATTCACTACCACCGGTTCGACAAGAACCGGATGGGCAAGCTGCGCGGGCAGTACCTCCGCGACGCCATCGAGAGCTTCCGACGTGAGGCGGCGCTGGCGGACCGGGCGGGCCGGAGCGAAGAGCGGCTCGAGTGGCAGGGCCGGCTCGAGGAGGCGCAGGACCTCGATCGCCGACTGCAGTGGGTCCAAGAGGGACACTACGACGGTCCGGAGGGTGGTGAGCGTGACTTCCGGATCATGACGCCCTGGAAGTCGCCCGGTCAGCGTCCCAAGGGCTGGGACCCAGACCTTGACGACGGCGTGAAGGTGAACATTGAGCCCATGCAGAAGGCGGACGTTCTGCGGATCGCCAAGGTGGTGTGATGCTCCTCGAGGTCCTCGTGGGCCAGTTCGTCCAGCGCTTCCAGCACGAGAAGCGGGCACAGGTCTGTCTCTGGTTCGACGAGCGGCAGGAGTTCGCCCGGGTGCTGCCGGCGCTCCACGAACATCTCGGGCAGATGACGGCAGCGCCGTTCCGGCTGCTGGAGTACGACGCGGATCGAGGCCATGGGCAGGTCTGGCTCAAGTACCAGATTTTCCGCGCGCTCGAGGCGGCCGCGCCGGAGACACAAATGTCTCTCCGCTTCGTCGTGTATATACCACTCTCGGAGGATCGGCTCGATGCCTCTGGCCCGAACGGCGAGCCGCCGCTCGACCTGCTGGCCGAGTACCGAATTGGGGGCGTGCTGTGGCGCATCGGGGGAAAGCGGCCGACGCTCTTCTCGTTCTTACGGCAGGCTGGTGTCACGCTGCCCGCCAGCCCGGGCGTTCAGCGACGCCTCTGCGAGGGGGGCCGCGGCTCGCTGCTGGCGAAGTACGTTGGGTCATTCTTTGATCGTCCAGCGGCGTATTGGACGACGCCGCTGACCCCTGAGCTGGCCCAGTCACGGCTACTCGGTGACCTCGGCCAGGCCATCCTTGACCTGGCCGTCGATCCCGAAGCCGCGTTGCGCGACCTCCGCGACAGGGGACTCGAACGCGAGTTTCGAGCGCTCGTGCTTGAGCGGTATGGATTCGATCGCCCTGTGAGCCCACCCACCGAGTGGGTCCGCGACCTTGTCGCCGTGCTTGCCCTCACCGAGACCTACATCGGATACGGGGAGCCGGCGGATTTCCCGTTCCTGGACCGCCTGCCGCAGGCCGCCTTGCGTCCTCACCACGTGCAGTTGCTCCAGCGGTGGTTGCGCGATTCGGAGTGCCGGGCGGCATGGGATCGCTGGGTGGCCGAGGTCGAGACGCAACTGGACCTGACGAACTGGGCGACAGGACGCGAAGGGCTGTCCTTTGGCCTTCCTCACCTCGTCGGACTTCGATGGGGAGAGGTTTGGGTAGCCTTCGAGAAGGCGGCTACAAGGGGCTCCAAGACGGCCGCGTTCTTCGAGCGGTACGGGGGGGTGCTCAACAAGGAGGCGGAGTTCGCGCGGGCCAGCGGAAGCCCCGTCGGCGCGTGGGAGCTGCTCCGAAGCCTTGGCGTGTTGGTGAAGGCCTGCGACGAGGCCCGCGGACGGGCCGAGCAGGCAGAGGATGTAACTGGCCTCGCCCGCGTCTACGTCGACCACGCAGCCGCAGTTGAGCGCCAGCACGTTCGGCTTAGGTTCGACGCCGAGGAGCAGGGGCTCGAGGCTGTGGCAAAGGTCGCGGACCGCGCGTACGCGACCTACACCAACACGCTGAATGAGCGCTTTTTCCAGCACCTGGCCGCGACCGGCACAGCGTCGGTCCCAGGATTCGAGCCAGTCACCTCACGTCTTGAGGAGACCCTCTGGAACACTCCGGGCAAGCGCGCGGTCGTCGTCGTGGACGCGCTTCGCTACGACTGCGCCCTTGCGGTCGCGGCATTGCTACGCGAGCAGCAGGTCGAGGTCGAGCCGGTCATTGCCATGCTTCCCACGGTGACGCCCATCGGGATGACCGCCCTGCTGCCCATCTCGTCCGCGCAGGTCGGCCTCCAGATCAAGGGCAACGAGGTGCATCCCACGGTGAACGGCAAGGACACCTCGGCACGATCGAACCGGCTTGCGTACCTCAAGGAGCTCGGCGCCGACTGTCGCGACATCGCCGATGTCGAATCGGCTTCGACTGCACCGCAGAGACTCGGCCAGCTGCTGGTCGTCTTTGGTCACGAAGAGGTCGACCACATTGGACACGGTGATGCCCAGGCCCTTGTCCGCCACGTTCAGCTTGAGATCGAGCGCCTCGTCAGGCTGATCCGCAAGCTGCACCGGTGGGGTTATCCAACCGTTCATATGGTCACCGACCATGGGTTCATCCTCATCGATCAGGAGCAGCTGCCGGAGGAGGTCCGCTGCGACAGGGACTGGTGTCACGTCTTGAAGGAGCGGTTCGCGCTCGTTCCGGCCTCCGCCGATCTCCAGGTCGCCACCTTCCCATTCGCCTGGGATGACGCTGTGAGGGTTGCGGTTCCACCTGGCCTCGCCTTCTTCAAGACCGAGAAGGCCTTCTCCCATGGGGGAGCAGCACTGCAAGAGGTCGTCATCCCTCACCTCGTCTCAAGATCGGAGATCTCTCGGGAGCGGCGCATCGGCGTCGAAGTCGTGCTCCCGACCTATGAGCTCATGCGGGCGGCGGTGAAGGTCGTACTTCTTCCCACGCCAGCGGGCGCCGCGGAAGCCGGTCAGATCCCGCTCTTCGCCGGGACCGGACGCTCTATCACAGTGGATGTCATCCGGAGCGATGCTGCTGGGGAGCGATCGTCAGTGCTTGCATCGGGTCCGAGGGAGGTACGCCTCGAGCCGGAGGACAAGGAACAGAGCGCGACGCTTTTCTTCCACACGGCCATGACGTTCCGCAGGGGCGAGTTGCTTGAGCTCGACATCAGGGACGCTGAGACCGCGGAGCAGTTCCCGCCCGGCGGGATCAAGCTGACCGTCGGACGCGACATGTGAGGCGCTGATGAGCGACCAGCCTCTTGTACTCGATGAGCTCGACCGGCTCGCCACCGAAGCCTTTCCCGGCCTGGTCGTGCGCAAAGACCTGCTCCGTCGAATGCGAAACACCTTCGGTGTTCCTGCCTTCGTCATCGAGTTCCTGCTCGGGAAGTACTGCGCCTCCACCGACGAGGAAATCATTCGCGAAGGCCTCGAGTTCGTTCGCGAGACCCTCTCCCGCAAGTACGTGAAACCCGACGAGAGGGAAGCCGTCAAGTCAGCGATCAAGCAGCACACCACCTATGAGGTCATCGACAAGATCTCGGTCCGGCTCATCGAGACCCACGACAAGTACTGGGCGCGGCTCGCTAACCTCAACCTCGACTTCATCAATGTCGACGACAGCTTCGTGCGCGAGCACGACCGGCTCCTGCTGGGAGGCATCTGGGCGGAGATCGTTCTCCGCTACGACGACACCTACGTATTCCGCGCCCAGAACCGTCCTTTCTTTGTCGAGAGCATCCGCCCGGTCCAGCTTTCCACGCAGAACATTGATGGCTTCATCGAGGCCAGGCGGCTGTTCACACGTGACCAGTGGCTCGATCTGCTGATGCGTTCGATGGGCTACGAGCCGAACAATCCTTATTACACACATCGGCAGAAGCTCCATTTCATGCTGAGGCTTGTCCCGTTCGTCGAGAAGAACTACAACCTCGTCGAGCTAGGGCCCCGAGGCACCGGCAAGAGCTTTGTTTACCAGCAGCTCAGTCCCTACAGCCATCTTGTCTCCGGAGGGCAGACGACCACTGCCCAGATGTTCGTCAATCTCAGCACTGGGCAGCGAGGGCTCGTGGCCCTGTGGGACATTGTGGCATTCGATGAGGCGGCCGGCATCCGCTTCACCGACAAGAGTGGTATCAACATCATGAAGGGCTACATGGAGGACGGGAGCTTTAGCCGAGGCCGAGACATTATCGCGGCGGAAGGCTCCATCGTCTTCGTCGGCAATATCGATGGTGACGTGGAGACCATCGTCCGCACGTCGAACCTTTTCTACTCCATGCCCAAGGAAATGGACATGGCGTTCTACGACCGCATCCACGCCTACGTACCTGGCTGGGAGATCCAGAAGACTTCGGATGCGACGTATACCGACCACTTCGCTCTTGTGACCGATTACCTCGCCGAGGTCTTCCGCGAGCTTCGTAAGCGAAGCTACGCCGACTATGCCGAGCGTGATTTCCGATTCGGGAGCAATCTCGGCGGCAGGGATCAGAAAGCGGTGCGCAAGACCGTCTCAGGGCTGATCAAGCTTCTCCACCCAGACGGCGCGCCAACGAAGGAGGAGCTCGAGGAATACCTCGCATACGCGATGGAGATGCGCCGGCGGGTCAAGGAGCAGCTCAAGAAGATGGGGGGCCTCGAGTACTGGGATACGAGCTTCTCCTATGTGGACAAGGCCAGCGGGCAGGAGACGTTCGTGGCGGCGCCAGAGATGGGCGGCGGCACGCTAATCACCGAAGAGGGCTTGCCACCTGGCAGCATCTACACGATCGGCTCCGACGTGGCCGATCATCGTCTCGCGCTGTTCCTGATCCAGACACAGATGAACCGCGGGTCTGGCCGCATCATCCCGCTCGGCAGTCTCTCGACGAAGATGAAGGAGGCCCTCAAGACTGCCAGCGCCTTTCTTAAGGCCAACCTGAAGAATCTCGGTGTCGATCACGACCTCAACGCCTACGACTTCACGGTCCAGACCATCAATCTGAACCAGGCCAAGGAGGGTGCCGAGACCGCCGTCGCGTTCTTTGTGTCCATGGTCTCGGCGATCCTCGGCCAGCCGGTCCTCGGCCAGACGGTCATTGTCGGCGAGATGAGCGTTCAGGGGATGCTCCTCAAGGTGAACGCGCTACCGGAGCGGATGCAGCTCGCTGTCGAGGCTGGCGCGAGGCGCATCCTGATCCCAAGTGAGAACAAGCGCGACATCGCCGACGTGCCGGATGCCATCCTCACGGCAACCCAGTGGCAATTCTACGATTCGCCGACCAAGGCGGCCATCATCGGCATGGGCCTCGCCTGATTCTCAGCGACATCGGGATTGGCGGACTCGATCGGTTCGACATTCAAGTATGCCGCGATGGAGCCGTTACTGGTCCGAAGATCCCATGGGTAGAGACTCAGCGGGTCACCCAGATGTAGGTAACAAGACGGTTGGGGTCGGCCTTGCTCGGCCTTTTCTCCTTGTGCCAGCCATCCGCACCGAAGATCTCGTTGAGGGCGGGAGCGACCAGCTTGAGCGCCCACTGCTTCGGATCGGGTACCAGACTCCCCACGACCTCCTGTGGCAGGGTTGAGGCCAGGAAGGTCTGAATTTCCATCCACGGCACGCCGTTGTCGCTAGTTGCTCGGTTCCGGATGGTGGTGTTGGCAGCCAGGGCGTTGATTGCCGCCTGACGGATCGCGGCCGACGGATCGAGATCTCGGGTGGTTCCAAGGTCGGTCGGGTCCAGAGGACCCGGCTCACCGGTGAGTTCGACCTCGGCGTCGCTGACGTCTGAGACAGGGGCGCTGGCGACGGCGGCTTGCACCGCGGCCTCATAGGTCGTTCGGAGTCCGTGTGCATAGTTGTCGAGGATTTCGCTGGTGCAGTCGAGGTCGCGTGGCTGGTATCCCTGTTCGAACGAGAGCACGCGCACAGGGATCGGGTAGGCCTTGGCGGTACCTTCAGCGGAGGCGCTCGACCAGAACAGGCCGTGCCCTTGGAGGGGCTCGTTGAGCAGCGACGACAACAGGTCGTCGGAGAAGTGGGCGTTGGCGCGCTTGAGGGCTTGCAGGTCGCCGGCGGACAGCAGGTGGAACACAAAGAAGTTGTCGCCTTGGCTGAGCAGCTCTTGTGGAATGCTGCCGGGCTGTTGGGTAACCAGCACGCAGCCAAGGTCGTACTTGCGGCCTTCCTTCACCCAGGACACGAAGGGATTGTCGGTGCCCATGGTGCCGGCGCCGAGGACGGCCTGGGCCTCCTCGATGACCGCGATAGTGGGGATCGTGGAGGAGTCGGCGGCGGTGAACTGGACCTGGTTGTGCTCGAAGATGCGGTCGAGGATGATCCCCGACAGCGCCAGACCCTGGGGGCCGCGCATCTGGGAGATGTCGACGACGCACAGCTTGCCGTTACCGAGGGCGGCAAGCAGCATTCGCAGCATCGACGAGGCCGGGTCATGCAGCATCCGGACGACCTCGGTGAGGTTGGCGCGGGCCGCGTACAGTTCGGCGTCCTGGCCACGTTCGAGGTTGAGGAGCTGCCGGAACAGCTCGGGGTCGGTGTTGTTGCGGTTGACGTAGACGGCATCCACGAGGCGGCGCCAGTCTGGGTCGCGGAGCCCTTTGAGCTTGCGGACATTCTGCTGGTCCTGCCGCTCCGGTGAGAGCGCGATCCCGAGCACCTTGGCCGGAGACAGGTCACGGATGTCGATCTTCACGCCGCCGGCGACGAAGGATTCGTAGAAGGCGCTCTCGTGACGGCGGTTGGTGAAGACGACGAGCCGGTTCTCCAGATGCGGCACGTCGCACAGGCCTGGACGCTCCTTGTCGTCCGGCCAGAAGTACTCGCCATCGGGATCGAAGATCACCGTGCCCACGCCGACTCGCCGGTTTCCGCCCTTGGGGACTGTCGGGTCGCGTTGGTAGAGGCTGGAGAAGAGCAGCTTGTTGAGGTTCGACTTGCCGAAGCCGGCTCGGGCGAAGACGAAGGTCCGTCGCGCGACCAGGTGACCGACCGGGAAACGGGGCACGACGGCCGGGCTCCGCACCTGCATCCAGTCCTCATGCTGCAGGCGAAGGTCGCCATGGGCGTGGATGAACTCGCCGAAGGCTAGGAAGCCGAGCTCGGCTGCGTCGGGGATGTTGTGGCCGGCGACCTCGCGGAGCAACGCGTCGGACAGGAACGCGACCTTCGCACCGACGTGCGGCAGGCGGCGGTGAGAGGCCACAAAGACGGTCTTGTCGCCGTCTTGGCGTACCACGCCGAGGATCCGGATGTTGACCTTGTACTTGAGGTACTGGTCGCGAAGGTCCTCAGGGATAGGACGGTCATCACGCACCGCGCGAATCGCGTAGTCCTCACCAGATGGGGAGACAAGCCGGCCCTCGGCGGCGACCGAGGTGATGCGGCCAAGGACCGCCTCGTTGTCATGCTCAAGCTGTACCACGACAAATAGTCCGTGCATCGGCGAGGACTGGAACTCGTTGCGGTAGGGCAGGACGAGGTCGGCGTGGAATTCAAGGCCACCCTGGGAGAACCCGCGGAAGGTCCCGACCACGTTCTCGCGTGGAAACAGGCTCATCCGTACCTCCGGCTGGTGACATCGGTGGCGAGCCGGAGCGCGTCGAACGCGGCCTGGCGGTCCGGCTCGATCTGCTCGCGGACGGCGTCTACCAGCGTGTCCTGCAAGATGTCCAGGTCGAAGTCGACGATCTGGGCATGGTGATCGGCCTGCTGCAGGCACATCGGGTAAAACGGCACCGGGAATCCCGGGATCGCGTCGGCAAGCAGGCACCCGAAGATCTTCTGCGCCTTGTCCTGCTGGCAGGCGAGCAGGTCCGCGGTCCAGACCGGATCGCCTGGGCGGCCGCCGAACCGCACGAAGTACATCTCGCCGATGTTGAACTTCGGAGCCTCACCAGCCTCACCGTCGTCTGGCGAGCGGATGTACTCCTCCCACACGTATACCTTCTGCTGCAGCTCACGGGGAACCGCCACATAGCAGGGGTTGCCCGCCGGGAAGGTGTTGGCCACTGCCATCGCCACCGCGTACTGGCGAAGCACCTGGGAGTGTTTGGCCAGGCCAACCAGGAACACCTCCCGCCGTCGGTTCCGGTAGATGCGGTCGATCGCGTCGACCATGCGCCGGTACATCCGGATGAACAGGTCGCTGGCGAAGATCTTGGAGCGCAGCAGTCCGTCGCGCACGATCAGGGTGTCGGTGGTGAACCGCTGGTAGCAGATCAAGTCGTACAGGGTGGCCCACTCGCACAGGTCGCGGTACACCAGCGTCCACGACGGCGAGCGAGGCCTCGGCGGCAGCATCGGGCTGAGCTCGGCAAGCGTGCTGACGCCCAGGTCGGCCATGAGCCGGCCGAGCGCGCTGCGCGCCTGCCCCTGGGAGAGATGCCGGGCTGACAGCTCGGTGATGTCGGTGGCGGGGGAGACGACGTCGAGGAACAGCTCCTCGCCGTAGGAGTCGACCACGCGGACGAGCTGTAGGTAGAACGGATTGAACTCGACTTTGTTGTTGCCTCCGTCCGAGGCCACCAGCGACACCGAGGTGGTGTCTCGGGGCTGGATGGTGCGCACGGCTCCTGCGAGGCTGGCGACATCGGCGCGGATCTCCGCGAGCAGCGCCGCGTCGGCCTGCGTCTGGGCGCGGATCCGTTCTCGCAACTTCGGCAGTTTCTCGGGATCGAACACTGCTGGTCCTTCCCCCTGCTTCCCGAGTGGGCCGGTCCTGGCGATCATGGCAGGATCAGTCCCTATCCAATCAGCATCGCATGACAGTCAATTTCCTCGACATAGACACCCGCGTTCGCGAACTGCTCCGCCTGACGTGCTCCTCGCCTAGGCTCGCCCGACGGCGTCGTCGTGGTGATGGTCCATCCGGCATCGGCGTCCACGATTGAACGCGTGAGCAGGTCTGCCGGGTTCTTCGCCGCTGATGGCAGCGCGCCGAACCGCACGACCAGCCGCGCCCCCGGTGCGCTTCGCTTGGCGACCGCCCGCCAAGTCGCCGCAAGGCTCGCAACGAATGCCGCCTCGCTCTGCTGAGTGAGCTGCCCGTCCACCGAGTACTCCACCCTGGGCGGCCCCCCAAGAAACCAAGCGCGCAGCCACTGGTCCGGCAGGTAGGTTCGCATGCCGTAGTAGGGCGGCGAGGTGATGATCCACGAGAACGACGGCCGCAGGCGGGCAAGCTCGACGGCGGCATCACCCCGGTGCACCACGCCAGGCACGTGGGGTGGAAGCTCAGCGAGCGTGAAGCGAGCCCGCCGCTCGACCGCATCCAGCACGTCCACCTTCGGCGGTCGCAGGTCCCGCGCCTTCCAGAACCGGACCGCAGCGGCTGGCTTGGTCGCGTAGGTGCGCGGCATTTGGTTCGACAGGTAGGTCGGGAGGCCCTTGCGCAGGGGGCCATGCAAAATCCCTAGTACCAGTGCCCGCAACGCCACGGTAGAGTCCTCCCCAGGCGCGGCGAGCAACTGCTCACGAAGCCGACAGACCTCGGCGAGCGTGCTGGGGTGAAAACACATCTCCCAGAATTCCCCCTGCGGAACGTCTGCTGGTTCGAAATCGTTCCGCAGCAGCTCCCAACACCGTCGGATGACCGTCTCCGCGTCAACCTGTACCAGCTTGGCGGCGGCCAGTGCGGCGGCCACCGGATTCACGTCGATCCCAACCGCGCCAAGGCTGCATAATCGGGCCGCGAACAGGGTCGTGCCCCGACCACAGAAGGGATCCAAGACCCACTGATCCGCTCGTGCCCCCGCAAGGATCCAGAGCGGGAACTCCAGCGGAAACATCGTGAAGTAGGGGCAGATAGCGTTCAGCCGGCGGATCGGATCAACCACCAGAGCCCACCCACCTCCCCACCCGCACCATCAGCGATCTGGCCAGAACCCTATCAGGTTGATGTCACCGCCAGCGCCGATAGCGCAGGTCTGGGCCAGCGGTCCAGGCCCAGTGCTATGAGTTCATGGCGTTCAACCGCCAGTTGACCACTACGTTCCCCGGAACAGCCCAGATCACACAGCATGTGCGAAGCGCTCGAAGCCCCGACCTTATACAGATTCATGGAAGGATTCGCCGGCGGGCGAGCCGCTCAATCTGAATCTCGTCGATGCTTCCACCGGTGCCGTCTTCAGATACGATAAGGCGCGCGGCAAGTCCTTTCGCCTCATACCAAGCTAGCTTTTTCTTCCATCTCTGGGCATACGTCGTCTGGTCGAGCATCCCAAGATGTTCCCAGTAATAGACATCGCCCTTGTGAAAGATTGTGAAGTCTGGGAGACGTCCATACTTCGGGTTCTCAGGATCTTCCAGGCGTCGCTCGTACTCGTAGCTTAGACCGAGGTTTTCAAGGATTCCAGCGACAATTACCTCTGATTTCGAGCGCACCCAGATCCCGGAGCGTAGCTATTCAGCGAGGGTGAGCGTGGTCGCGGTGACCGTCGGCATCGTGGCATGAGGTGCCTGAGTTGACCCGCAGCTCCCCAGCTGCCGATGATGTCGCGCATGTCCGAGACTGAGCCGCTTGGGGTTGCCGCCCTGTCGGTCGGCGAGCTGCGCGCAGCGCTGCTCCGCCAGCGTGCGACCAACACCCAGCTGCGGACGGTCATCGGCACCCAGGCCGAGCTGCACCAGGCGGAGCTGGCGGCAAAGGATGCGGCGTACCAGACCGAGCTGGCCAAGCGGGACGCGGCGCTGGCGGCCAAGGACGCGCAGATCGCCCAGCTACAGTCGCAGGTGGCGGTGCTGGGCGACCGGGTCGCCCAGCTGGAACGCC
>WNGB01049978.1_pt1 | contig 10623 bp, 11 predicted proteins | sample 5400681 | NCBI WGS metagenome assembly WNGB01 (sample SAMN13153367, study PRJNA577476) | soil metagenome | isolation source: 115 cm soil or saprolite under grassland replicate 2 | place: USA:California | collected 2016-06-15 | reverse complement strand
GACGCCGCGGCACCCCGGGCAGGCCAAACCGAAGCCCAACCGCTACAGCTACAGCTTCTCTTCCAACTTCAGCACCTTCACGGGCAGCTTCAGCGGCAGGGTCTACAAGGTGAACGGCAGGGGCAAGCTGCTCGTGATCGGAAAGCTCACCATTCAGGACCTCGATTTCTCCGGGCCGGGTCCGACGAACTGCTCCACCGGCGGCGAACGGAGCTGGGGGGCCAGTCAGTGTCGGACTGCAACGGAGACCGGCTCCCTGCCGATCTGCCGCGAGCGCGGAGCGCCCTAGCTGGAGAAGCTCGGCCTGGCCCGCAACGTGATCCGGATCTCTCCCGAACGCCAGCAGCAGCGGCTCGCCGCCGCCTCGACAGCGGGGAGAAACGTCGGCCCCGATCTTTCGCCGGGTGGATAAACAGACCCCGCGCAGGATCCGTACCCTGTCGGCTCGATTCGTTTGCTCAGTTTGAGCCTCGCGGCGCGCCCCATGACGGGCGCGCTTCCGTGAATAAAGACAGCACCAGACCCATCACCACCGCATTGGAGGAAAAGGCAGCCCGATGACCAGAACCCGCACCCAGAACGTCAGCGCCACTCGGTGGAGCCTCAACGGCGAGGCGCTCGGTCCCGTCGATCTCACCGAGGCGACCAATGTCAGCTTCGGCAGCAATGTCTTCTCCCCCGCGGTCCAGGCGGAGCGGCTCCCCCAGGACGTGTTCGAGAAGCTGCAGCTGACCCTGGAGAAGGGCGAGGCCCTCGACACCTCGCTCGCCGACGCGGTCGCCGAGGCGATGAGGGACTGGGCGCTGGAGAAGCGGCACCGCTCTGGCCGAGTTCTCGGGCAAGGAACTGATCCAGGGCGAGCCCGACGCCTCCTCCTTCCCCACCGGCGGCATCCGCGAGACCTTCGAGGCGCGCGGCTACACCGCCTGGGACCCGACCAGCCCCGCCTTCATCCTCGAGAACCCGAACGGGGCGCTGTTCTTCATCCCGACCGCGTTCGTCTCCTGGACCGGCGAGGCGCTCGACCACAAGATCCCGCTGCTCCGCTCGATGGACGCCCTTTCGGGAGCGGCGATCCGCGCCCTGCGGCTGCTCGGCGACCAGACCGCCGAGCGGGTCTTCACCACCGTCGGCCCCGAGCAGGAGTACTTCCTGATTGACGAGCAGTACTTCTTCGAGCGCCCCGACCTGGTCACCACCGGGCGCACCCTGTTCGGCGCCAAGCCGCCAAAGGGCCACGAGCTCGATGACCACTACTTCGGCTCGATCCCGGAGCGAATCCTCGCCTGCATGCTGGAGACCGAGCGCGAGCTGCAGAAGCTCGGCGTCCCGGTGAAGACCCGCCACAACGAGGTGGCGCCCAACCAGTACGAGATCGCGCCTGTGTTCGAGAACTCGAACGTCGGCTCCGATCACCAGCAGCTGGCGATGCAGGTGATGCAGAGCGTCGCTCGCAAGTACGGGCTGGTCTGCCTGCTGCACGAGAAGCCCTTCGCCGGCGTCAACGGCTCCGGCAAGCACAACAACTGGTCGATGGGCACCGACACCGGGAGCAACCTGCTCGACCCGGGCGACACCCCGGCCGAGAACACCAGCTTCCTGTTCTTCTGCGCGGCGGTAATCCAGGCGGTCAACAAGCACCAGGGGCTGCTCCGGGCGTCGGTGGCCAACCTCGGCCAGGACCACCGCCTCGGCGCCAACGAAGCGCCGCCGGCGATCATCTCGATCTTCCTCGGCGCCGAGCTGGAGAAGGCCTTCGAGGCGATCTCGACCGGGGAGGGCGATCCCCACACCCCGGGCTCGTACCTGGAGCTGGGTGCCTCGGTGCTGCCGCCCCTGCCGATGCACGGCGGGGACCGCAACCGGACATCGCCCTTCGCCTTCACCGGCAACAAGTTCGAGTTCCGGGCGCTGGGCTCCAGCATGTCGCTCGCTTTCCCGAATGCGCGCCGCGGTCGCCGAGGTGGTCGGCGAGTCCTACAGCGCCAACAAGGCGATCTGCTTCATGGGCGACAACTACGACGAGGCCTGGCACGCCGAGGCGGAGGGCCGCGGACTGAAGGACCTGCGGACCACCCCCGACGCGTTGCCCGAGATCCTCTCCGACCCCACGGTCGAGGTGTTCGGCAAGTACAAGGTCCTGTCCGAGCGCGAGCTCTCCTCACGCTTCGAGGTCTGGACCGAGCAGTACGTGATCCGAGCAAACATCGAGGCGGAGACCGCCGAGTCGATCGCGAAGACGATGATCCTGCCGGCGGCGCTCCGCTACCTGGCGATCGGCGACGACTCGGGAATCTCGGCGGTGACCGAGGAGACCACTCCGCTGGTGGACGATCTGGTCGCGGCCCTGAGCGAGCTGGACGAGGCCAACTCCTACCCCGATGACGTCGAGGGGCTGGAACTGGCGGTTTACGCGCGCGACAACCAGCTCGCGGCGATGGACAGGGTCCGCGAGGCCGCCGACAAGCTGGAGAAGGTGGTCGCCGACGACCTCTGGCCGCTGCCGAAGTACTCCGAGATCCTCTTCATCAAATACCGCGCGCGAGCAGCTCGTCTACCGAGGCGTCGACCGCCTCCGCGAGGCGGTCTGCGTCCGGCAGCGCCTCCCGGTCGGCGTAGAGACCGAAGCAGGCGCGCTCCTTGACCGTGGTCATCCCGATCGATAACGCGTGCTCGTTGAGGTTGAAGGTCCGCGGGCTTGCGATCAGGCGGGAGACGGCATGCTGGAGGCGCCGTGGCACGAACTTGACCGCTCGGAGCGCGGTGTCCGCGCCCTCGGGATCCCCGGTCTCCTTTCGCTCGCTCATCCAGAGCTGGACGTCCTTCAGCCGTCGCACCGGGTCGGGCTCGTCGCAGGGGAGATCGACGAAGACGAACGAGATCCGGTTGCCCAGCTCGCCCGCCTCACCTTTCGCGCGCACGCTGACGGGAACCATCGTCTTCAGCGGAACAGGGTCGAGCTCGCGGTCGCGAAGGAATCGCCGCATCCCTCCAGCCGAGACGGTAAGCAGGACGTCGTTGACGGTCGCCCCGTAGGCCGTGCCGATCTGCTTCAGGTCGGCGAGCGGGCGGCTGAAGCCGGCCAGGTGTCGGGCGGGAGAGATCTCCTGATTGAGGGGGGCAACCCGCTCGGTGGGACGGACCGCGTGGGCCAGCGCCCGGGCCGCTCGCCCTGCCTGCCCGGACAGCTCCGCAAGGCGCCCGGGCGAGCGGGTGAGCCGCATCGGGAGCCCTGCCAGCGATGCCTCCTCCCGGATCCTGTCGAAGACCCCGCCCAGCAGACGGCGGCCCGGACCCGGGGCGCTCGCCGCCCGCCAGCGATCTGACTCAGGCTTGGGCGGCTCAGGCGTCGAGTCGAGCAGCAGAGACCCCAGCTCGACCGCCGCGATCCCGTCGACCATGCAGTGATGGGTCTTGCCGACCACCCCGATCCGGTCGTCCTCGAGCTGATCGGCGATGCAGATCTGCCAGAGCGGGCGGTCGCGCGGAAGCTGCCGCGACAAGCACCCATCGACGAGGTCCGTGAGCTGCCGGGCGCTGGAGGCGACCACGTGCCGGTTGACATCGAAGCTCCGGTCATCGACCCAGACCGGCGCGTTGAGGCCCAGCGGTACCCGTGCGATCCGCTGCCGGTAGCGAGGGGCCCTGCAAAGCCGGCCGTGAATGTGGTCCCGAAGCTCGGCGAACCTGGGCGCTCGCCCGTGCTCGGGCGGACGGAACGTCGCCGCCCAGCCCACGTGCATATGTGCGTTCGCGCTCTCGACCGCCAGAAACGAATCGTCGAGCGCGGATAGACGCGTGCCGCTCATCGCGACCCTCGACTCTCTTCGCTTTCAACTCCGCGAATCGCCCGCCAAATCGCTTCCAGAACTGTCCGGCGGGCCGCTCGAACTTCGCGCCTGCCCGCTGCTCAGCCAGCGAAACGTAATAGGGCTGAATTTCGACCAAACTCGGCGAGATTCGCGGCCGGGCGTGGGCGACGGAAGGTGGCTAGCCCGGGGCCTTCGCCGAGACGATCCAGGTCGAGGCCGGCGCGACGACCTCGCCGTCGGGCTGGACGAAGTCGGCCAGCGCCTTCCTCAGGTCGGCCTCGATCTTCGGCCGGACGCGGTCGGCGTCGTCGCCCGAGAGCCGGACGACCTCGCCGGCGGGTCCGAGGGCGAGGTTGAAGGCGATCGCGTGATCGAGGTCGTGGCCGATCGTGATCGGCAGGTCGCTGCGACGGAGCTCGACCTCCTCGAAGCTGGCGCCGAGGAGGATGTCGCTGGTGGTGTCGGCGCTCGCCATCGAGAAGGGACCGGGCCCGCAGGTGGGCTCATCGGAGTCCTCGGGCTCCTCGAGATACTTCTCCACGACCCTCTCGGCCCGGTAGACCCACTCGTTGTCATGGCGGTTTCGCCAGACGACGGCGCATAGGCGCCCGCCCGGGACCAGGGCGCGCCGGATGTTGCGCATTGCGACCACCGGGTCGGCGAAGAACATCACCCCCAGTCGGGAGAACGCGTAGTCGAACTGCTGCTCGAACTCGGTCACCTGGACGTCGCCGACCATGAAGCTGATGTTGCTCAGGCCGGCCTCCTTCGCCTCGCGCGCGGCCGCCTCGATGAAGTTCTCGGAGACGTCGATGCCGAGCGCGCTGCCGTTCGGGCGAACCAGCTGCACCAGTCTCTGGGTGGTGTCGCCGAAGCCGCAGCCGACGTCGAGTACCCGGTCGCCGGGGTTCGGGGGGTGGGCGGAGAGCGCCGCCTCTCCGTGGGCGCCGAGCCCGGTGGTGACCAGGTCGCGGAACTCGACGAAGCGATCGAAGGGCGGGCCGTACCAGGCCTGGTGCGCTTCCTCATTTGATTGTGCCGCCGGCTTGGCGCCGGGAGGCCCCGCCTTCGCCATGGCGAAAAGCGTACGGGTTGCGCGGGATTCACCGCAACCGGGGCGCCCGCCGTGCGTTGATTCATTCACCCGAGAGCAACCTGATGAGGCTCAGAAAGACATCGCTCGCTCTGCTCCTGACGCTTGGCGCGGCGCTTCTTGCGACCGCAGCCCCCGCCTCGGCGGGCACGAAGGCGCCCGGGATCGACATCTCCCGGTTCCAGGGGACAATCGACTGGCCGACCGTGGCCGGGTCGGGAATCCGCTTCGCCTTCGTCCAGGCGGCCCGCGGCAACGGCACCGACTGCACCCTGAAGCCGGAACAGTGCGGCGGGGATCCGTTCTACGCGATCAACTACGCCAACGCGAAGGCCGCGGGGATCAGGGTCGGCCCATATCACCGGGCCTTCGCCACCGGCGCCACCCGAGCGGAGGCGCGGGCCGATGCGATCTCGGAGGCCGACGTCTATCTCGCCACCGTCGGCACCCTGGGCCCGGGTGACCTCCTGCCCGTCCTCGACGTTGAGTCGCCGTTCACCGGGCTCACCGCCAACCGGCTCCGGACCTGGGTCCGGGTCTGGCTGAAGCGGGTGCGCGCCCGGCTCGGGATCAAGCCGATGATCTACACAAGCGCGACCAGCTGGGGGGCCACCGGCGACACCCGCGAGTTCGCCAAGGCTCGCTACCCGCTTTGGGTCGCCCAGTGGAGCGTCAGCAAGCCGAGCGTCCCGGCCGCCAACTGGGCCGGCCGCGGCTACTCGGTCTGGCAATACACGAGCTCGGGATCGGTGCCGGGGATCAGCGGCCGGGTCGACCTCGACCGGCTCGGCATCGGCCTCGCGAAGATCACGATCCACTGAGAGTCGGCCCGCTCCGGCTTCGTCCTCCTCTCCACCCACCGGCGAAGCCTCCCAGGGAGGAGCCGAAGCGCGAGCCGCGCATCTGCGAGGGTGCCTGGCATGAACGATCTCCGGAAGGACGCCGAGACCGGCGACCCCGAGCTCAGCGGCGAGCCGATCACGGCGGCCGGAATCGCCGCACTGCGCTCCGAGGTCGAGCAGCTCGAGGGGCCGGCGCGAAGTGAGATGGCGGAGCGGATCAAGACCGCCCGCGAGCTCGGCGACCTCAAGGAGAACGCCGACTACCACCTCGCCAAGGAGGGCCAGGCGCACCTCGAGACCCGGATCAAGCGGCTGCGCCAGCGCCTTCGCAACGCCGTCGTGGTCGAGGTCGATGGCCCCGCAGACTCCTTCGGTTTCGGCCGCACCGCCGAGGTGCTCGACGAGACCACCGGCAAGGTCAACACCTGGACGCTGGTCGGCTCCACCGAGGCGGACCCCGCCAACGGACGACTCTCCGCCGAGTCACCAGTGGGTAGGGCACTGCGGGACCGAGCTGTCGCCGAGACCATCCAGATCGAGACGCCGGGCGGCCGAAAGAGCTATCGGGTGCAGAAGCTCGTCGGCTAGTCCAGGCGGATTCACCACGCCGCTGCCCGGCACGGCGTCGACCCGCTTGACCCACTCCGACCCTGATGCGAACATACGTTCGTGTCCCGGGAGGCGGTGATCCTGCACGCCGACGCTGACGCCTTCTTCACCTCGGTTGAGCAGCGGGACGACCCACGGTTGCGCGGCCGGCCGACGATCGTCGGCTCCGGGGTGGTGATGGCGGCGAGCTACGAGGCGCGCGCCTACGGGGTGCACGGAGGGATGGGTGGCCGAAGAGCAGGGCGATTGTGCCCACAGGCGGTGGTCGTCACCCCCCGCTTCTCGGCTTACGTCGACGCCAGCAAGGCGCTCTTCGAGGTTTTCCGGCAGACCGCGCCGGAGGTCGAGGGCCTGTCGATGGAGGAGGCCTTCCTCGACGTCCGCGGGCTCGAGGCGATCTCCGGCACGCCACGCCAGATCGCCGAGCGGTTGCGGCGCCGGGCGCGCGAGGAGGTCGGCCTCGCCGTCAGCGTCGGGGTGGCGAGGACGAAGGTGCTGGCGAAGATGGCGAGCCGCGCGGCCAAGCCCGACGGCTTGCTCGTGATCGCTCCCGCCGATGAGGCGGCGTTCCTCCACCCGCTCGAGGTGGAGCGCCTATGGGGCGTCGGGGAGGTGACGGCCGAGAAGCTCCACGCCCACGGCATCCACACGGTCGGCGAGCTCGCGCGCCGAAGCGAGGGCGAGCTGGCCTGGATCCTGGGCCCCGCCGCCGCCCGCCATCTCCACGCGGTCGCCCGCAACCGCGATCCGCGGCGGGTGCGCTCCGGCCGGCGCCGGGGCTCGTTCGGCTCCCAGTCGGCACTCGGCAGCTCGCGAAGGTCTCCAACCGACCTCGAAGGGGTGCTCGTCGCCCTCGTCGACCGGGTCACCCGGCGGATGCGATCCTCGGGCCGAGCCGGGCGCACGGTGACCCTGCGTCTGCGCTTCAGCGATTTCTCCCGTGNNNTGCGCTTCAGCGATTTCTCCCGTGCCAGCCGCTCCCGCACCCTCCCCCACCCGACCGCTGGGACGGGGGCGATTCTCGCCGCCGCGAGGAACCTGCTGGCGGCGGCGGCGCCCGTGATCGAGCAGCGTGGGATCACCCTGCTCGGTGTCGCCGTCACAAACCTCGCCGGGAACGGCTGTGGCGCCCAGCTCGAGCTGCCGCTCGACCGACCACTCGACGCGGCACTCGACGCCGCGATCGACGAGGTCCGCGATCGCTTCGGCCCCGACGCGATCAGGAGGGGCGCCTCGCGTGCCCGCGACCCGGAATTCTCCCCCTGGCTGCGCCCCGGCGAGGAAGGCCCTCGCCTCGACTAGCGGCGGCGCCGGGGGGCTGCTCGCCCCCGTGCCCGCGGGCGAGCGAGCAGAGGTCAGCGGACCGCTGGCCACCGCCTTCGGCCACACCTTCATCTGGGCGATGGTGATGGCCCTCCTGTCCATTCTCCCCGCAGTCGCGCTCCTGCACGCCGACCGTGCCCGCCGGCGGCCGGGCACCTCCGGGAGCGCCGAGCGGGCCAACGCCGAGCCGGAACTCCCTCGGGCAGCTCACAGCCCAGCCTCCCCGGCGTAGGCGTAAGCTGCGCCCGGTGAACGGTTTCGTCTCCCGAGGGTTCCGCCGCCACCGGCAGACCCCGGAGGATCTGGCTGAGCGGCTCCCGCCAGGCCAGTATTACGAGCCCGGCTTTCCAGTCCTCACCGCGGGACCGACGCCGAAGGTCGCCACCGAGGAGTGGAGCTTCCGGATCGACGGAATGGTCGGGAAGGAGCGCGAGTGGACGTGGGGGGAGTTCGGGGCGTTGCCCTTCGAGGAGGTTCCGTGCGACATCCACTGCGTCACCAAGTGGTCGAAGCTCGGCACCAGCTTCCGCGGGGTCTCGGTTGACGTCCTTTTGGAGGACGCGGAGCCGCTCGAGGCATACGCGATGGCCTTCTCCTACGGCGGCTACACGACCAACCACGCGATCGAGGACCTCACCGACGGCAAGGCCTGGGTGGTGATCGAGCACGAGGGGGAGCCGCTCCCGCGGGAGCACGGCGGGCCGGCTCGGCTGCTCGTCCCCCACCTCTACTTCTGGAAGAGCGCCAAGTGGGTCGCCGGGCTCCGGGTGATGGACCACGACGAGCCCGGGTTCTGGGAGATGAACGGCTACCACAATCACGGCGATCCCTGGAAAGAGCAGCGCTATTGGACGGACTGATGCCCGCCCAGATGAGCCCCGTCGAGCAGCGAGCGCCGGGGCGCTGGCAGCTCGGGACCGTTACCTCGATCAAGGAGGAGACACCGCGCGTCAAGTCGTTTCGGTTCGAGCTGCCGATGTGGATGCCGCACCTGCCGGGGCAGCACTATGACGTCCGCCTCACCGCGCCCGACGGCTACCACGCCGAGCGCTCCTACTCGATCGCCTCCTCGCCGCTTGACCGGGGCGAGATCGAGCTGACCATCGACCGGCTGGAGGACGGCGAGGTCTCCCCGTACTTCCACGATGTGGTGGTCGAGGGGGACGAGGTCGAGCTCCGCGGCCCCTTCACCTCGTACTTCGTCTGGCGCGGCGAGCGACCCGTGCTCCTGGTAGGAGGGGGGTCGGGCGTGGTACCGCTGATGGCGATCCTCCGCCACCGCCGCCGCACGATGCCCGAGCTCCCGATGCGGCTCGTCTACTCGGTCCGGAACGCCGACGATGTGATCTACAAAGACGAGCTCGGGGACGACGCCGTCCTCACCTTCACCCGGGAGGCGCCCGAGGGCTGGAGCGGCCACACTGGGCGCATCAACGGCGAGCTGCTCGAGCAGGCAGACCTCGACTCGGGCTCCGCCTTCGTCTGCGGCTCCAACGGATTTGTCGAGACTGCATCGAGCCTGCTTCTGGACGCCGGGTTCCCGGCCGAGCGGATCCGAACCGAGCGCTTCGGCCCGACAGGTTGAACCCGCCGCAGTAGCGGGGCTTTCCATTTCCGCCTCTGGCCCCAGCGGCAGCTGCCCCCGGTGAGCGCCGTCGCTGCTGACTCACGACGGTCCTGCCCTCAGAGACCACGATCGCAAGCAGGCCCGCGGGCGAGCAGCAGGACCGCGAAGGCGTTAAGGATCGCGAGCCGGCATCTAGTGCGAGGTATGCCCGCCGGCGATCAGGTCGAGGGCATGCGGCAGGGCCGGCGCAATCGCTTCGCCTGCCTCGGCGATGCTCTTGGGGCTGCCCGGGAAGTTGACGATCAGGGTGCGGTCGCGGATACCGGCGACCGCTCGCGAGAGCATCCAGTGCTTGGTGTGCGGGCGCGACGCCGCCCGCATGGCCTCGGGGATGCCGGGTGCCTCGCGATCGATCACCCCCCTGGTCGCCTCGGGCGTCAGGTCGTTGGGGGTGAATCCGGTTCCCCCGGTCGTCAGGACCAGCTCGCAGCGCTCCTCATCGGCCCAGTGGCGCAAACGCTCGGCGATCTGCTCCCGGTCATCGGGGATCACCTCGCGGCCGGCGACCTCAGCGCCGAGCCCCTCGGCGAACTCCGCCAGCGCATCCCCGCTCTCGTCCCCGCTCTTGCCTGCCGCCCTCGAGGTCGAGACGGTGAGGACCGCCGCCCGCACGCCGTTCAGGCCTCGCCCGCCTCGGCGTCGCCCGCCTCGGGCTCGTCGCTGCGCCAGGTGCCGTTACGGCCCCCGGACTTCTCAAGCAACTTGACGCTCTCGATTGTCACCCCGCGCTCGAGGCCCTTGACCATGTCGTAGACCGTCAGGGCGGCGACCGCACAGGCGGTCAACGCCTCCATCTCGACCCCAGTCCGCCCCACCGTTCGCGCCTCCGCGTTGAGAACGACGAGTCCCTCGGCGGCAGAAATCCGCGCCTCGACGGCGACGAAGGTGAGGGGCAGCGGGTGTGCGAGAGGGATCAGCTCTCCGGTGCGCTTGGCCGCCTGGATGCCCGCCAGGCGCGCGGTGCCGACCACGTCGCCCTTCGGGCCGTTACCGCGCTCCACCGCGGCCGCGGTCTCGGGCGACATCCGCACCTGTGCCTCGGCGATCGCCCGGCGCTCGCTGGTCTCCTTTCCGCCGACGTCGACCATGCGCGCCGATCCCGAGTCGTCCAGGTGAGTGAGCTCGCTCATCGCGCCGACTCCGGTGTCCGCGATGCCGGCGGGGTGCCCTCGACCCACCGTGCGCGCTCGCCGCTCTCCGTGGCCACGAACTCCCGCTTCCAGATCGGCGCCTCGGCCTTGATCCGGTCGATCGCGTCGCGCGCACCCGCGAAGGCCTCGGCCCGGTGGGCGGCCGAGACTGCGACGATCACGCTCG
>WNGB01014286.1_pt1 | contig 10623 bp, 13 predicted proteins | sample 5400681 | NCBI WGS metagenome assembly WNGB01 (sample SAMN13153367, study PRJNA577476) | soil metagenome | isolation source: 115 cm soil or saprolite under grassland replicate 2 | place: USA:California | collected 2016-06-15 | reverse complement strand
TCGGTCCGCGTCGCATGCTCATTCTCCTCGACAACTGTGAGCACCTATCTCGCTACGGGGCTACCCAGCGGTAATACCGCCTTCACGCTCGACGTAGCGCAACTGGCTTCGCGTAGCGAATTGGCCCATCTCTCGGGCACATTGACGCTCCTCGATCCGCCGTACCCGGAGGTAGCGGGTAGTCTGGCGGGGTTTGCCGATGGCTCGAGCGATAACACGCCGGTGGTCGTCCAGAGCCGCATGGAAGATACGCACCTCAGACTCGAGTTGACGTCAGCCGACGGCGGTACAGTCGTCGCCGCCATGGGCTGCGCTGAAGACTCGCGGGCATATGGAGCCACGTTCGATGCAACCTTCGAGTTACGGCTAGCCGATCCGCTCGCGGAGTAGGCGGCCGCGCCTGTTGTTCGATGCCGCGCCCACTCTGGGTCTGGCACGCATGGGCGTTCTGTCGACCCGTCGCTCGCTGAGGCGTATGACTCGTCACCATTGGGCTTCGGGCAGTGCTCGTTAGTCAACGCACGGCAGGACAGCCTGCTACTCTGCGCGGCGGGATCGGGGTCAGTTCATGATGACGTGGCGGCTGCACTATGCGTGGGTGATAGTGGCGGTCACAGCGTTCGTCGGATTGACGAGCGCCGGGCTTCGGTCGCTACCAGGCGTCCTCATCCAACCGCTGGAAGCCGAATTCGGTGGAGTCGCGCGGAGATCTCATTCGCCTTCGGCATCTCGCTGGTGTCCTTTGGGCTGGGTGGGCCGCTAGGCGGTGGGCTGATGGACCGCTTCGGACCACGGCGGGTAGTGCTGATCGCCATGAGCGTGGTTGTCCTGGGCCTGGCGCCGCTGCTGCTCGTGCGCGACCTGTGGCAGCTCCACCTGTTCTGGGGTTTACTGGTCGGCCTGGGGACCGGCGCGATCGGCGGCACCCTGGGCGCGACCGTCGCGGTGCGCTGGTTTCGAACGAACCGCGGACTTGTCCAGGGACTATTCGGCGGCGCAAGCAGCGCGGGCCAACTCGTGTTCATCCCGTTCCTGATGCTCTTGACGGTGCTGTCAGGTTGGCGTAGTGCAGTGCTGCTGTGCGTCGCGCTCGGCGCGCTGCTGCTCCTGCCAATACTCGTGTTCCTGCGCGATCGACCGGAGCAGATGGGTCTCAAGCCGTACGGTGAGGGTGCGAGCGTCACCGCCGCGGAGCGCGATGAGGATACCCGTGTCACGCCGCTCAGAGATGCGCTTCGCACGCGCGAGTTCTGGCTCTTGGCTGGCAGCTTCTTCGTCTGCGGCTACACCTCCACCGGTCTTGTTGGCACACACTTGATCCCACATGCGGTGGAGCACGGCTTTACCACACAGGCGGCGGCAAGCGCGCTTGGCGTTATTGGCATGATGAATGTGGTCGGAACGACAGCCTCGGGTTGGCTCACCGATCGTGTCGATCCGCGTAAATTGCTGTGCTGCTACTACGGCTTCCGTGCACTGTCACTGGCGGCCCTGCCGTTGATCCTGGACGCTCCGTCGTTAATGGTTTTCGCGGTCGTGTTCGGGCTGGACTACATCGCAACCGTGCCCCCGACCGTGAAGCTGACAGCGGCGAGCTTCGGCCGCGCGTCGATCGGACGTGTTTTTGGTTGGATCTTCTTTAGCCACATGGTCGGTGCTGGACTGGCCGCATACGGTGGCGGGTTTTTCCACGACGTGCTCGGCGACTATCACTTGATGTTCATCTCGGCGGGTATCCTCGGGTTCGTCGCGGCTGGTCTCAGTTTGGGGATCAGCCCACTGCGTAGGCAGCAGCCGGCGACCGCCGCTGCCTGAACAGCCCGTCCATCCGAGCGCAGAGCTCTCGGCTGTCGCCCGCTTACGGGGCGGCTTGCCGGCGAATGGCTCGATCGGCACTTCGAGCGCCTCGGGTCCTTGACAACATACCGACTGGTCTGTATGCTTTAGTTATGACTCGAGCGGCAGGTGCGGTGAAAGCACCGGAAGCCACGCGCCGCAAGCTGCTGGACGCGGCCTTCGGCGAGTTCTACGCGAATGGCTTCCAGGGCGGCAGCCTCAACCACATCGTCGAGGCGGCCGAGGCCACCAAGGGAGCGCTGTTCCACCACTTTGAGTCGAAGCAGGCCCTCGGCTACGCCGTCCTCGACGAGCTGATCGGGCCGCTGCTGCTTACACGCTGGCTCGACCCGGTGCAGGACTCTACCGATCCATTGACGGAGATCCAGCGCGCCTTCAGGCGCTACGTCACCGAAGACATCTTCCGCGGCATGTGGCTGCAGGGCTGTCCGCTCAACAACCTCGCCCAGGAAATGTCGCCGCTTGACGCTGGTTTTCACGAGCGCATCCATCGGCTGTACGCCCTCTGGCGTGAGCGCTACAGCGCGGCACTCAAGCGCGGTATCGCGGCCGGGACAGTCAAAGCCACGGCCAATCCGGACGACGTTGCCGCGGCGATCGTGGCCGCGCAGATGGGCATCTGGGGCAGCGGCAAAAGCTCCCGTAACGAGCAGGTCATGCGCCGCGCGGCCGACGGCCTGTGCGCGTACCTGGAGTCCCTACGGCCGTGATCTTTTGGCACCTCGAACATACCGACTGGTTGGAATCTAATTTAGGATAGAACGCGCGAACCTGGAGGTCACCGTCATGAGCAACGAGTTCACGCAATTCAGCACGATCGACAGCGTCGACGCCGAGTACCGCTTCGGCCGACCCAAGGCCTATCTGGCGCCACACGAGCTGGCGCGGCTCACCGTGCTTCGCTCCAGGCTGGGCGACACACATGCCGAGCGAATGGCCCACGCGGCCGGCATCCAGCCCGCCACACAGCTGTCCTCGGCCAGCAGACCGAACCCTCAATAAGGAGGAAGGACGTGCCCTGGCCACAGCAACACCCACAACGGAGCTGCGATCCACGGTTCGGCGATCAGCACCGACTGCGTGTGGTCGCCCGTGGAGCGAACGGGCAACCGCGCACCTATCGACTCGCTACGTCGTCCACGCAGAACACCGCCTATCGGCGCCTGGCGCTCGCGATTCTCGGTCTGGACCTGGCCACACTTGCGGACGAGCTGCGCTCGGGGCGCAACTCCGCCCCCGCGCGAGTCACCTCCATGTCCATCGGCACTGGCGCAGCCTGATGCAGTCCTTTTACGACTCACAGGCATTAGCCGATCAGCGCATCGAACAGCGCCGCGTCGAGGCCGATCGGGAACGTATGGTCAGCGAAGCGCGATGCTCAAACACGGTTACGACTGGAGAAGCATCGAAGCCGCTTGTTGCTCGCGTTTTGCGACTGAGGAGCCACCTTGTGCATGCTATCACTCTGTCATTCGACAAGGCTGCGCCGCGAGCGACATAGAGTTCGCGACTTGCGGACTTGACCTCCGACAATTTCACTTCATGAACGACGTTCTTCGCCAAGCAGACGTATCCGCCCGAGTCGGCGCATTACGCCGCCGCAGTGCATGAGCTGCACATGGACCTAACGCTTCCCCGGTGCGAACATATTTGATGACGCCCTCGGGGATACCAGGACTGAGAGGAGTATTGGTGATGTCACAAGCAGCGGTAACGTCTAACAATCTCCGAGTCTTGATGACCGGACTCGTCTTCGGGGAATCTCCTCGCTGGCACGATGGGCGCCTCTGGTTCGTCGATTTCGGTGCACAGGAGGTTGGCGCGGTCGACATGCAAGGCAACCAGGAGTTGATCACCCGTACGCCGGGCATGCCGATGGGTATCGGCTTCCTGCCCGACGGGCACCTGCTCATCGTATCGGTGCGCGATGGCAAGCTCCTCCGCCATGAGCCAGACGGCTCAGTCGTGGTACACGCCGATCTCTCGACTCTTTCGCACCATCCGTGGGGCGAGCTGGTGGTGGACGGTCGCGGCAACGCGTACGTCGGCAATCTCGGTTTCGAGTTTCCCGGCGGCGAGTTCGCTCCGGGTACTGTGGTACTGGTGAGGCCAGACGGCGGAGTGCGACAGGTCGCCGCGGAAGTCGCGTTTCCCAACGGTATGGCGGTTACTCCGGACAACTCCACGCTCATTCTGGCCGAGACGTATGCGCACCGACTCACCGCGTTCCACATCGCCGCGGACGGCAGCCTGTCGAACCGGCGCGTTTGGGCTGACCTTGGCGATGCCTTCCCGGACGGCATTTGCCTGGATTCCGAGGGCGCCGTGTGGTACGCGGATGTGCCGGCGAAACGCTGTGTGCGCGTGCGCGAAGGCGGTGATGTGCTGCAGACAATCGAGATTGACCGCGGCTGCTTCGCATGTACCCTCGGCGGCGAAGACGGAAGAACGCTGTTCATCATGGCCGCCGAGTATGGTGGCGCTCGGGATTCACGCGCGGCACGCACCGGTCAGGTAGTGGCCGTCCAGGTGGCGGCACCGCGCGCCGGCTGGCCATAACGACCAGACCGCTAGCGGCGCCGCGGCCGTTAATCGCGTACTGATCGAACTGGGCGGATTCTGGTTCTGGACTGCCCAGCTGTATCGCGTGGCACCGATCCGGTGGGTGGAGGACCGGACCTATCGCTGGGTCGCCGATCACCGCTCGGATCTACGGTTCTGGAGCACCACCCCGGAGTGCGACAAGCCTCGCGTAAGGTGCGAATGAACGCGCCTGCCTCGACGGATGCATGCGCGTGACTGCAGCGCTCCGCATTAGTAAAGGAGAGAAGTTCTGCGAATGTCCGAAAGCAAACAACACACCGCTGGAAATAAGCCGAGTGCACGCCCCAGGCATACAGCGGATGGCTGTGGGTGATCCGCCCGTCGCACGCGATTCGCACGATGTCCGCGGCGACGGCGGTATCGAGCAGCGCGCGATCCACATTGAAGATGCTGAGAGTCGGATGCGACAGGGCAGCCGTCGCAAGCAGCGCTTCCCGCACCGCGACCGGCAGTCGGCCCACCCGCTCCACAAGGAGACCGCGCAGATCGGCCGGCGCCGGCAACGGCACGCCTGACGGTAGCTCACCGGCCCGTGACGGCTCGCGCGCGATCTCCAGCGCGTGCAACGGATTGCCACGCGATGCCTGTTCGATCGTGACTAGAGTCGGGCGCGGAAACACCTGCTACAAGCGTGTGCTCAGCAGCTCGTGCAACTCCCGAGTCCGGTCGCGCCCAGGCGCGCGACTTGACGTCGCGATTCGACTACAGCGCGATCGACGGCCTTGACTGGCACGTTGCTCAGTCGCGTCGCGACCAGCAGCCCGACAGGTTCGTTCTCGGGTCGGCGGAGGGCGAAAGACAGGACACGGTCGGTGCGTCTAACCACTGCGCATCGTCAATAGCCACGACGACGGTGCTCGAGCGCCGGAGCTCGCGCATTAAGGACACAACCGCCACGCCGATCGCACGCTGGTCAGGCGGCTGTTGAACCAACCTCGCCGTAGAGCCTCTGCCAGCTCAGGTACCTGGCATCCCAAGCCCTCGAGTGTCGGATGTAACCCCGTTTCGGTCGTACCCAACGCCATCGAAGCAGTGGCCGTCACCAGACCACCGGTCACGTCCCATGAGCGGCGGCCCCTGATCCAACCAGCCTGCTCACTCGAAGATGTCAGAGGTCTGAGTGATGGGCGAGATCCGGCACTGCCACTTATGCGTATACCTCGAGACGTCACGTCCACGAGGGAGACATATGCGTAAGCTCGTCGTCACCACGCTGGCAGCCGCGCTGCTCGTGAGTTCGGCTGTTCCCGTCGCCGCGCAGGAAACGCAACCCTCACAGGGGGCCAACTCGGCCGGCCGCAACATCCAGGGCACGGGTTTTGGCCCACATTGTCACGTAGTGGTGCCCGCCAGCGGGCAGGGCGCCTTTGACTTCATTGCCGTCATGCCTTCGCACACCGCTCATCTGGCCACCAACGAGGCGCTCAGCGCGGGCGCTATTTTCCAAGCAGATCCCAACTGCGATGGTGACCCGGGCGTCTAAGCGCCGGTCACCGTGCCCTGAGTCGACGAATCTTCTAGCGCCGGACGTGGCGGGCTAGAGAAGCCTGCCACGTTCAGCAGTCGCCCTTGATACAGTCCGGATCGTCGGCGCTGTTCCAGTCCAGAATGCCGGCGCCTTGCAGCGCAGTCTTGACCTGCGCACGCGACGCAGTGGCACGGGTCGACTTGTACAGCGCGGCCGCACCCGTCACGTGCAGCGTGGCTATGGAGGTCCGGAGTGGTTCGACCTTGACCTGTGCGATCGAGACGTGCGCAGGGCACTCGGACCGAATCGCCCAATCCGACTCAAGCAGCCGCGCACGCGTCGGGCCCGGAGCCCACCCGCGCGCACAACCTGACGCGATCGCTCATGAATACCGACGGCGATGCTGACGAGAGCGATCGCGCTGCAGCCGGCCGGAGTTCGTTCGCCCGTTGAACCGGGGTCCCAGATGTACTGCCTGCTGCGTCAGTTTGTGGCCGAGGTGATCGGCTGGCTGGCAGTCTGTTGGGACGTCGATGCAAGCCGAAGCTCTTCGATGACGGGGATCAGCCGCTGCAGATGTTCCGTTCCCGCTACTGTCATGACGAGGTACTGCGCCCAACTGCCTCACATAAGCTGACAAGGCGACGCGCCGACTCCTCCGCTGGAATGTTTGATGCACTGCCATCGGCCGACATAACCGTGGATCCTGGGACGTAGGCCACGTGGAGAAGAGTCGATGGGTCGCGCCCGACTGAGCGGCACGCGGCATCCACATGGGCAGCCACGGGGGTCTCCTCTTGTGCTCGATGCGCCGGCAACGAGCCCATTGGGCAAGCTATCACGCTGCGCCTTGTTCTGCGAGTGTTGCCGCGGCGGTCGGGCAGCAGAAGCGTCTTATCGTCGCGGACGCGGACGAAGCCCTGCACGTCGCCCCGCGGCGAGCAGTCCAGCCCCTCCGGCCCACTCGTCGCCAGCATCACGAAAGGTGACGCCTCGATGAACGCACAGTAGTGCGCGGTGACGCGAGGGCGGGCGCTATCAGCTCGAAGGCAACGCCAGTGGCACCGTGCAGCGGTGTGCCGCGCCCAACGGCTTCGCCGCGACGTGGGAGTACGGCGGCGAAGTTTCGTGGATCAAGCTGCGGCTGGTGGACGATGAGCGCTGGGTGCAGTATGGCCCGGGCGCCGTCGGCGTGGGCTGGGATCTGGCGCTCATGGGCCTGACTGGCCACCTCGGGTCGGGCAAGACCGTCGATCCTTCGGAGGCCGCGGCATGGAGCGCCTCGGATGAGGGCCGGCAGTTCATGACGCTGAGCAGTCAAGCCTGGGCCGAAGCGAGCATCGCGGCGGGCACCGACCCAGCCATGGCCCGCGCCGCCGCGGACCGCACAACCGCGTTCTACACGGGCACACCTGTGGCCTAAGGCGACGGTACTAGGGCGATAGTCTCTGCCTGCGGCGCGTGGTGACGAGCCACGCGCGCGAATCGAATTCCACGCCGCGATCGGTCAGGTGTGCATCCAGTGAGGACCGCAGCCTCGTGAGCACCGCCTCCGCCGCGGCAGAGTTCAACGTAGCCAGGACATCGGTCACGAAACGCATGCTGCACACGATTGGCAACGCCGTCTCGACGTTCGAACCATAGAACACTGGCTCCTGAACATCCTCGAAGCCAACGTCAGCGAAGCCAGCCGCTTCGAGAATGCCCTGAGTGGTGGCTGGGTCCCCGAGCGAGAACGGGTCTGCGCCGCTCGATGTCTTATCCATGCCAAGTGCCGTCTGGAGCGCGGTCGACCACTCGTTGCGGTGGTGGGGTTGCCAAACCAGCATGACGAGTGGTGCTTGCGGCCGCGCGGCTCGGGCGATGTTCCGAAAGGCGGCGACGGGATCCGCGAAGAACATCGTGCCGAAGCGGCTGATGATCACGTCGAAATGCTCACGCGGCAACCGATGGACCTCGATATCACCCAGCTCGTAGCGCACGTTGCCCAGGCCTTCGGCCGCGGTCAGGCTGCGTGCGCGCTCGAGCATCGACTCCGAAACGTCAACGCCGAGGACGCTGCCCGACACCGCCAGGCGCGCTGCCTCGCGCGTGGTCTGTCCCGCGCCACAGCCGACGTCTAGCACGCGGTCGCTCGGGCCGATGCGCATGGCAGCCTTGAAGCGTTCGTGGTGCCGCCGCAGCTCGGCATCGTACTGATCGGCGATGGTGAGCGACCCTGGCGTCGCGCCTGGTTCAGTGGCCATCGCGCGGTTTTCCCACGTAGCCGAGCAGTATGTTCGCCAGCTGCTTCGGCCGACTGAGCGCGACGCAGTGCCCGGCGGCGATCTCATCGGGGCCGATATGCAGCCGTTCGCGAACCAGGCGGCGCATGAGCTCGGCTGGGAAGAAGCGGTCCTCCGTGCACAGGACGAACCTGGTCTCAACGTCGGGCCATGCGGCGAGTGGCCAGGGAGCCTCCATGGCAGCTTCCGACGGGTGGGCGCGCACTCTGCGCATGTGCTCTTCGGCCAGGTCGCGCGGCACATCGTGGTAGTAGGTGACATACGGATCATCGTTGCCGGTAAGCCCACCGTCGCGTGCGGCCTGCGCGCGGACCGCGGCGCTGTAGCCGACGTTGGTCCACCAGTCACCGGGTGGCTCGCCCGGCGCAGGGACCATGCCGGCGACGAACACCAGGAGGTCGACGCGGAGTCTATCGGCTACGAGCGGCGCGGTGAACCCGCCGAAGGATTGACCCACAACGATCAACTCGCGACGATCGCCAACGGACGCCACGACCGCGTCGGCATAGTCAGTGAGCTGTGCCGCGGGGTTGTCGCTCGGGAGATCTGGTGCCACGACGTCGTGACCGCGGGCGCGGAGCGCTGGCTCCATACGATGCCAGTACCAGCCACTGTCGCCCGCACCGTGGATCAGGACAAACGTGCTCACGCCTCTTGGCATTGTCGCGCGCTCACGAGCCGCGCCGGCGGGCGCGAACGTGCAGGCGCTCGCCTTGGGCGCCGAACAGGCTCGGCAGCTCGACCGGTTCTTAGCCGAAGCGGTCGAACCAGTGCGGCAGGCGAGTATCGAACGCGGCTGCTTCGCCGGCACGGAGCACCAGGTCGTGGTCTCCGAGCACGAGTCGGAGCTGCCCGGTGATCACATACAGCCACTCGTAGCCCTCGTGGACCTGCAGCGCGGCCTCAGGCGCTCGCGTCGACCAGATGATCTCTTGAACGCCTGCAGGCCGACGGGGCGGCGGGTCAATGGCACGTAGGTGATGCATTCCGTATGAACGGCAGTGCCTGCACACGTGGATCGCCCGCGGCCGGCGGGCCGATCAACTCGTCGACCGGCAGGCCGTAGGTCTGTGCGATCGGCAGCAGCAGCTCGAGGGGGGCCGGCGCTGGCCTGCTTCCAGGCGCGACAGGTAACAGGGTGTAGCCAACCAGTCGGTCGCCATCAGGTGCGGCCGGATCGACCGCGAGCAGCAGTGCCAGTTCACCCTGGTAGATCTCGTCGACACACAACATGCCCGAGAAGTTGGCCACGACCCAAGGTTGATAGTCGGCACTGAAGTCCGTCTCGGCGGCGAACGCACGACACCAGACTCGAATCATCTTCTCACTGGGCTTCACCCACAAGTCACGCGCGAGCCGATCCGGAACACTGCGTGCGGCCAGGCCATCACGATGGACCGACTCGACGGCCTTCTGTACGACGCATCGTGTGTAGATCGCACGCGGTCGCAGAAATAGAGGCTGCGCTCGGAACATGCGGCTACAAGTTGCGCACACGTGCACGCTCACGTCGACGGCGAGCACGACTGGTTGATCCAGATCGATGTCGATGGCCGCGCGCCGCGCGTCCCACACACGCGGCGCCTCGCTACGCAACGCGGGCAACTGGTGCACGGGAACGTCATTCGGTCCGATCTGGGTGCCAGGTAGCGTTCGCGGATGGCGCGGGAGTTGGATCAGGACGAGCTGATCGAGCGGTGGACGCTGATCGGCGACGATCTGGAGCGGGTGGCGAGCAAGCGCTCGGCGGCCAAGCTGGGTTTTGCCTTGTTGCTGACGTTCTTCGCCGCGCATGGACGGTTCCCCCGCGGACGCAGTGAGCTGCCGTCTGCGGCGGTGGAGTTCGTGGCCAAGCACCTGCGGGTTCCGGCGTCTGATCTGGGGTCTTACGACTGGTCGGGGCGCAGCATCGAGCGCCACCGCGCCGAGATCCGTGAAGCGCTGGGGTTCCGTGAGTGCTCGGTGGCCGATGCCGACAAGCTCACCGATTGGCTGGTCACGAACGTGACTCAGGCTGAACGCCGGGCGGATCAGATGCGTGCCGACTTGCTCATGCAGTGTCGCGAGGAAGGCATCGAGCCGCCCACACCGGGGCGTGTCGACCGGATCGTGCGCTCGGCGCTGCACCAAGCGGTACATTGTTGACTCGGGAGAGTCGTCCGACCTTGTCGCTGGCTCGCCTGCTAACCGGACAGAAGCCCATACTCACCGAGCAGGCGCTCATACCAAGCGCACGCCTGTTCCCAGCGGGCAAATCGCCGGAACCGACAAAGTACCGCAAGGTGAACAGCTATTGTTCGCTCGGATCACTGCCCGATTGTCGACCGAGGTGTGTGCGCGGTTGGATGCGCTGGTCACTGTGGTGCCGGATGACCCTGGCGAGCACCTCGATGAGCGGGACGTGCTGGC
>WNGB01014281.1_pt1 | contig 10624 bp, 16 predicted proteins | sample 5400681 | NCBI WGS metagenome assembly WNGB01 (sample SAMN13153367, study PRJNA577476) | soil metagenome | isolation source: 115 cm soil or saprolite under grassland replicate 2 | place: USA:California | collected 2016-06-15 | reverse complement strand
CTCCGTTGACAAGCCGTTGACAGGAAGCTGTTCGACCCCTTCACCCCAGACGAGGTGAAGGGCTCCAGCCCTGCCCAGGATGACCCTGAACTTGGTGGCGGGGGAGGGATTTGAACCCTCGACCTCTGGGTTATGAGCCGCCGTCCGGCCATCCCCGACGGTCCCGCCGCGTTCCGCTGCATGTCGCCTGAGCAGGAGCGATGCCCGTAGTCGGTGCCGCTCCATCCCGCTCGATCCCAGCCTGTCCTAGCGCGTCCCGTTGACACGGGCGCTGACACGCGCGCTCCCCCACGACTCCTTGGCCGCGCATCAGGCGGCCCCCGGGCAACGGCCCTCAACCCTCGCCCAGGGGCCCCGCACGCCAAGGAGTCCCAAGACATGCAGCCGGATCGTACCAACCACGCCTCCACCGAAGGCCAGCAAGGCACCAAGCGCTGCCCGAAGTGCCGCACCGTCAAGCCGCTCGAGGACTTCTACATGCGCCGCGGCGGACGGCCCTCGAGCTACTGCCGCCCCTGCACTCGCACCGCCACCAAGGCCAGCTATGCCCGCCGGCGACGCGACCCGGCGACGCTCGATCGAATGCGCGCGGTCGACCGGACCCGCAAGCGCCGCTACCGCTCACTGCGCTCCTCCGGCCCCACGGGTGGTGACGCCGCATGAGCGCCGCTCCCACCGCTGCCGGGCCCGTCTGCTGGGTCGACCTGGCCTGGGACCGCACCAACGCCTCGGATCGGGTGAGCCGCTACGGCGCCTACCTGCGCGGCCATGCCGAGGAATTCGAGTCCTGGCACGGCGAGGACCAGGACGGCATCACCACCGACCCCGGCGAGTTCGCCGCCGCCGCGTTCCGGGTGGCCTGCGGGCCGATCATGAGCCCCGGCTACGTCCGCTGGCACCCCCGCATCCTCGACCATCAGGTTGGCCACGGCGAGAACCCCGACCCTGGGCGGCTGGTGCTCAAGGTCGTCCTGGCGACTGGCCTGCCGCTGCGGCTGGGTTCGCCGTGGTGGAGCTGGACCACCTACCTGGGCCGCGACTGGTCCGAGCCCGAGGACGCCAAGCACGCCGCGCTGGCACGGCTGGAGCTGCGCTGGCCGCTCCAGGTCGCCACGCTCCCGCCCACGACGGCCCGCCAGGCCGGGCGAGCCGAACCTGGCCGACGCCAGGGCAGCGGTCCGGGCGTTGGTTGCCGAGATCAACCGGACCGCGGGGCCGGTGCTGGCCAGGCTGGAGGGCGGTGAGCGTCGGTGATCGCCCGACGTGCCCGCGCCGAGGTCGACTGGAGAGTCCGGGCCTCCTGCGCCCGGCCGACTATCGACCCGGAGCTGTTCTTTCCCTTCCCTGGTGAGCACGGCAAGGCCGCCCGCGCCAAGCGGATCTGCGCACGCTGCCCGGTCCGCGCGGCGTGCCTGGCCGACGCGATGGCCACCCGTGACGAGTTCGGCGTCCGCGGCGGGCTGACCCCCAAGGAGCGCCAACGGCTGCGGAGGCTCAGGTGACCGCCGCGGCGGAGTTGCCCCGCGACCCGGCCGCCGGCGCGCGGGGGCGCGCTGAAGGCCGAGTGGTCGAGCTGGCGTCCGGGCTGCTGATGCTGCTGGACGCCCACCGCATCACCGGCCGCCTCCCGCTGGACGCCCGCGCGCAGGCCGCCAGGCTTCGGCATGCAGTCAAGCTCGCCGTCTAGGCCGCCGCGGCGTCGAGCGCCCGTGCGCCAGTGCTGCCGCGCCTCGATCCTGCGGGCGAGCTGCGGGCGTGGATGGCCGCCCAGCCGTGGGCGCAGCAGGACTCGGGCCCGGTCGGCTGGGTGTACCTGTTGTGCTTCCGCGACCCGGCCAGCGGCGAGCACCGCCCGCTTCGCGGCAACGGCGCCGGTGGCCAGTTCGCCGGCCACTACTGGGGGAAGCCCGCGAGTTCGGGATTACTGAAGGCCCTTTGGCGGGTCAGTGGCGGTGGGTTGGCGGGAACCGGAGGGGTGACCTTAGCCCTCCGCCACGATCGCGTGGAACGACGTGAGCGGCAGGAGCTGCACCCACCGGGTCGTGGTGAAGCCAGCGTCGCGCAGCTGGCGCTCGAGCTCCTGGCGGCGCGGCAGCGGCCCCAAGCCCGCGGTGGCCCGAAACAGCAGGTCGTAGTGGGCGACGGCAAGGGAGCGACCGGCAAACAGGGAAGCCAGCACGAGCGCGCCGCCCGGCGTCAGCAGTCCACGGAGGCGGCGCAGCAGGTCGGGGCGTTCGTCTGCGGCGAAGTAGTAGACGTTCTGGAACAGCAGCACCAGGTCGAACGAGGCCGCGGGCAGCTCGACGCTGCGGATCTCGGCGTGGCGCACCTCGAACCGTCCGGCCAGGCTGGCCTCGGCCAGCCGCGCGTGGGCCAGGTCGACGACGCCGGCATCCAGGTCGATCCCAAGCCCGCTGAGCGTGGGGCTGGCAGCGGCCGCGTGGACCAGGTAGACCCCGGTGCCGCAGCCCACGTCCAGGAGCCGCCGTGGGTGGCGCTGGGCCACCAGCGACCGCACCAGCGGCGCCAGCACCGGCTCGACCAGGCGCGAGGCCCGGGCGATCACCGCCCCGGTGGTGTGCAGGTACTCGCCCGGCGGCGCCCCCCGCAGGTGGGCGGCCAGCCCGGCGTACACCGCGGCGTCGTAGCCGACGGCCTCCTGGACCATGGCCCGCATCGTGTCGGCCGTCGGCGCGGCGAGGGCGTTGCTGCGCCGGCCCCGCAGCGACCAGCGCCCAGCCCGGCAGCGCAGCTCGCCCAGCGCCTGCCCGAGGCGCAGGAACGCCATGAACAGCGGCTGGTTGCCGACCGCCAGGCGGGCGCCGAGTTCACGGTCGGTGGCCGGTCCGCGGCGCAGCTCCTCGAGCAGGCCCAGGTCGGTGGCCACGGCCAGGTAGTGCAGCCGTACGAACGGGACGGCATCGCGCCAGGCGAGCAGGGTGCCGGGCAGGCGCTGCCAGCGCCCAGCGGACGCGGCGGCCGCCGCACGCAGGGCCTGCCGCCACAGGGCCAGCGATTCGCTCACCACCACAACAGCAACTCCCTTCCGCGGCGACCGCAGCCGGATGCATGGCCTTCTTACAGCGCGTGGCGGCAGGCGGCTCAGGTGCGGCCAACCTTCAGCTGCAGCGGCGGCGTCCTCGGGGCCGACCGGGGCTGCGACGACCGCACGTTGCCCTCGGCCCGATGCGGGGTGATGACCTGGTGGGTTCAGGATTCCTCAGCACCCGTCGTCTTCACTGACGACGATTCAGGAATCGTGGCATTCCATCAGGAATGCTCGACAGCCCCGGATGTCCTGGGCGTGGGGTCCCTGAGCAGGGACAAGGGCAGCCCCCGGCTTCCCCAAGCCCCCACGAACTCTCGGCAGATCCAACATTGGACCGATGACCTGGTCCGCCGCATCACGCGAGAGCATCGCAACCCGAACTGGTCAGGCGCCGGCCGGCTCGTCCAGGTCGCGCTTGCCGCCGGGCTGACCTTCGAGCTGGCCTACCTGGAGTACCCGGCCACCCGGGGCCGCGAGCGCCGGCTGAAGAACCAGGGCGGCGCCGCCCGGCGCTGCCCACTGTGCCGCGGCAGTGGCGGCCCGCTGGACCCGGCCGCCGCCGCAGCGGCCCTACGGCCCGGAGGCGCCCGGTGAGCCGCCGGACGGGCAACGACCGGGGCGGCGATGGCGTCTGGCTGGTGATCTTCCTGGCGCTGGTGATCTTCGCCAAGCCCGCCGCCGACGCCGCCCCGCGGCCCCACTACCGCGCGAAGCCTCCCGCCCCGCTTGCCAAGGAGGCGACTCCCCCGCTGGTGCTGCCCGGCTCGGCCGCGCGGCTGGCGCCGGAGCGGATCTACGGCTACGCCCGCGGGGCGGGCTTCTCGCCGGAGGAGTCGGTGACCGCCACGGCGATCGCCCTGGCGGAGTCGGGCGGCCGACCCCGGGCGCACAACCCGCACCCGCCTGACGACTGGTACTGCCTGATGCAGGTCAACATGCTCGGCCCGCTCGGGCCCGATCGGCGCGCCCGCTACCGGCTGCACCGCAACGAGGACCTGTACGACCCGGCCACCTGCATGCGCGTGTCCTACGGGATCTCCGCCGGGGGGTCGGACTGGCGACCGTGGACCACCTGGACCCGCGGCACCTACCGCCGCTACCTCGACCTCGCCCAGCACGCCCGAGGTGCGCAGTGATGCGGCCCCGCTTCCTGCCGTGCTGGTGGTGCGACGCGCCGACCCCGGCCGCCGAGCTGGTCGAGACGCACCTGCGCGCCGGCCAGAGCACCCGGCCCGGCTGGTGGCTGTCCGCTGACCGAGTCGTGTGGCTGTGCCCCGGCTGCGCCGCGCCCCTTCGCAAGCCTGCCCGTCCCAGTCCGCGTGAGAGGAGGTGAACCCGTTGCGCCGCAAGTACCTCAGCGCCCACCAGGCCGCCGAGCGGCTGGCCGTCTCGCCCAAGACGATCACCCGCTGGGCCAAGCAGGGCCGCCTACCGCACCTGCGCACCCTCGGCGGCCACCGCCGCTACGACCCCGAGATGGTCGAGCGGCTGGCCCGCCAGCTCACCCACCGTCCCTAGCCATCCGCCCACCCGACCACGCCCGCGCTCCCCTGCCTTGAGGAGGTGATCCGCATCGGCTCCTTCATCAACCACTACGGCCCCGTGGCCTGCGTCGCGCTCGTGGTGATCTGCGCCATCGCCGGCTACATCCGCGACCGCCGCCGCTCGCTCCGCTAACGCCCCACCCCTGCCGGGGGCGCCAACCCGGCCCGGCTCCCCGGGCGCGCCCCCGCCCCAACCACCGGAGGTACCTCACGTGAGACCCGATCGCACCACCAGGAGACGGCAGCGCCTGACCGCCGTCGTGGCCGTGCTGCTGCTGGCCGTCCTCGCCTTCGCCGTCACGGTCATCAGCGTTGCCGGCCGGGCCGGTTCGACACCGGCGCCCACCACAACGGCACCCGCGCCGGCGCCCAACGAGTACATCCCCACCCCCGCTGGCCCGCCGTCCAGCTCCCCCCCCGGGAGGTGACCGCTGATGCTGCGCCGCCTGTTCCCTCGCGCGGTCGAGCGCTTCGAGGATGACTACGACACCGCGCCCTTCGGCCGGCGAGGCCATGGGCACCTGCGCCCGCACCCGGCCGTCCGGCGTACCCGCTGGTTCTGGACGGTGCCGCTGGCGACCGGCTTCCTGACCGTGCTCGGCTGGGTGCTCGCCCACGACCCCGCTCCGGGCCTGGCGCCGTCCAACCGCGGCTGGCTCCAGATCAGCTTGGCCGGCCTGCTGGTCCTGCTGCTGTCGCTGCACCGCTCCGACTCGACCTGGCGCCTCGTGCGGATGCTGGCCGAGTACGCCGCGGTGGCGCTGCTGGCCGTACTGCTAGTCACGCCCGCGGGCGTGCGGCCCGCGCCGGCGTCTCGGCAGCCCGCGGCGCGCCCCAGGGCCGCGGCGGAGGTCGCCGGCGACACCTGCCCATCGGTCGCGCAGTTCCCCGCCTGGCTCGCCTGCCTCTGGCACACCGGGCAGGAGGCGAGCCGCAACGCCCCGCCCACCACCACCCGGCCCCGGAAGGGGCATGCGATGGGCCCCTCCCCTGCCCGGCCGCTCGGGTCCAAGTGGGGATGAGCCAGCCTAGGAGCCGGCTCCACCCCGTGGCCGCCGCACTCCGCCCGACCCCGCCCGCCCGCAGGCCCGCGCCGGCGCTGGCGGCGGCCAGCCTTGCCCAGCCGAGCCTGTTCGACCCCGCCTCAGATCCCTGCCCGTCCAACCTGGAGGTCATGCCCTGATGTGGTCCTCACTCCCCTCCAACCTGCGCACCGTGCTCGGCACGGCCCTCGTGCTTGGCATCGGCGTTGCCGCCGCGGCGTTCACGCTGTCCTTCTTCGCGCTCAAGGAGGCCGCGGAGAACCCGGAGCTGAAGTTCGGCGCCGGGCATGCCTGGCTGTTCCCCATCGGCGTGGACATGGCGCTGCTGTTCTTCGAGGTGCTGCTGATCGCCGCCTCGATGGTCCGCGTCCAAGAGCACGGCCGGGCGGTGCAATACCCCCGCGCGATCCCCTTCATGCTCGTGGTGGTCGCCGCCGCGGGCACGCTGTACTTCAACGCCACCCGCGTCCCCAAGGAGGTCCGGCCGATCGCCCTGGCCGTGCCGGTCGCCTCGATCCTGGTGACCCTCGGGTTGGCATACCTGTTGAAGATGCTCGGCGCGATCTCTGGCGCCGAGGTCGCCCACATCGCTCCCCCACCCTCGGAGCCCAACCGCATCGTCCGCCGCGCCGACGTCCTCCATGGCGAGATCGAGCGCCCGGAGACGTCCGCATCCAGCTCAACAACGTCCGCTAATCCTCAAATCGGACAGGCGGTGGAAGCGATCGAGGGCGGGGACGGCGTCAAGCGTGCGCTGATGCGGACCTACCTCGCCTCGCTAGGTCCGGACGAGTCCGGACGAGTGACCGGCAGCAGCATCAAGGCCGCCATGAAGGCGATGCACATCAACGTCAGCGAGCGAGAAGCGCGCCGCGTCCTGGACGAATGGAAGGCCGCTCGGAACGGAAACGCCTAGCCAGACATGCCACAGCCCGGCGTTGCCCCGCCGGGCTGTTGGTCAACCGAGTGTATCGCTGGAGGTGGTCATGGTAATCGACCCTGGCACGGCTACGGAAGCGCTTGAGCACGCCGGCGACGTCGGCGCGGCGGCCCTGGCGTATGTGGCGATGGGCTATGCGGTGCTACCGATCTGGCCACCGCGGCACGACGCCGGCTGCGCCTGCCCGCGGGGGAGCGCGTGTCCCTGGCCAGGCAAACATCCGCTCGGCAAGCTCGTGCCGCACGGCGTGCGCCAGGCGACCACCAGCCCCGCGCTGGTGCGCGGCTGGTGGCGCACCTGCCCGGACGCCGGCGTCGGACTGCGCACCGGCCCCGACGCGCTCGACGTGGCCGACGTCGACAGCCAAGCCGGTGTGGAGGCGCTTCGCGCCATCCTCCAACGCGGGGGCGCAGACACGCGGCCGGGGCCGTTGGCGCGCACTGGCGGCGGCTGGCACCTGCCGTTTCGCCCGACTGGCCTCGGCAACCGGGTCCGCGTGCTGCCCGGTGTGGACTGGCGCGGCGCCGGCGGGCTGATCGTGGTCTGGCCGAGCCTGCATGCCAGCGGCCACCGCTACACCTGGGTCCGGCCGCTGCCGCCGGCGGGGGAGCTGCCCGAGGTGCCGGCGGCGCTGCGGCGCCTCCTTGCACCGGCGCCGTCTGCCAGCCAACCACCCCACGACGGCGCCGAGCCGATCCGGCGGGCGGGCGCCTACGCCGCCGCGGCCCTGGCGGGCGAGTGCGCCAAGGTCCGGACCACGGCGCCCGGTGGGCGCAATCACGCGGTCAACCGGGCCGCGTTCAAGCTCGCCCGCCTGATGGTGACCGGCGCGCTCGCCGAGGTCGAGATCACTGCGGCGCTTGCCGAGGCCGCCGCCACGGCCGGACTCGGCAAGGTCGAGGCTGCCCATGCGATCGCCTCCGGGCTGGCCGCCGGGCAGGACCCCACCCGCCACCAGGCCCTCGCCCGGCGTCAGGGTGGAGGAGCGCGGTGAGCCGCGACCCGCGCACGGCCGCCGAACCCGCCGGCAACGGCAACGTGCGTCGGCTCCCGCGCCGCGCCTCGGGGCCCGATCGACGCGGCCGCGTCGACGTCGGTGCGCCGTTGCTGGCCGAGCTGCACGCCGCGCTGTGCCGCTACGTGGTCTTCCCCTCGGCCGAGGCTGCCGACGCCGTCTGCCTCTGGGTGGTCGCCACCCACGCCCAACCCGCGTGGGAGCACGCCCCGCGCCTCGCGGTGGTCAGCCCGCTCAAGCGCTGCGGCAAGAGCCGCCTGGTCGACATCGTCGCCGAGACCTGCCACGAGCCACTGATCACCGTCAACGCCACCATCGCCGCGATCGTCCGCGCCATCGGCGAAGACCCGCCAACCCTGCTGGTGGACGAGGCCGACGCCCTGTGGGGGTCCCGCAAGCAGGCCGACAACAATGAGGACCTCCGGGGCCTGCTCAACGCCGGCCACCAGCGCAACCGGCCCATGCTCAGGTGGGACATCACCACTAGGACCCTGGACCGGCTCGACACCTTCGCGATGGCCATGCTCGCCTCGATCGGCGACCTGCCCGACACGATCATGGACCGCGCCGTGGTGGTGCGGATGCGCCGTCGCGGCCCCGGCGAGCAGGTCGCGCCCTACCGCACCCGCCGCGACACGCCAGCGCTGCACGCGCTACGGGAGCGGCTGACCGGCTGGGCACGCGGTCACCTCGCCGAGCTCGAACAAGCCGTCCCCACCATGCCGCTGGAGGACCGGGCCGCCGACACCTGGGAGCCCCTGATCGCGGTCGCGGACCTAGCCGGAGGAGAGTGGCCGAAGCGTGCCCGTGCCGCCGCCGGCGCCCTGGCCGCCGACGCCGCCGAGCAGGACACCGACTCATCGCTTGGGCTGCGACTGCTGGTCGACCTGCGCGCCATCTTCGCCGACGATGACCGGCTCGACAGCAAGACCGCGCTGGATCGGCTGTGCCGGCTGGAGGAATCGCCCTGGGATGACCTGCGCGGCAAGCGCCTCGACGCCCGCAGGCTGTCCAAGCTGCTACGCCCGTACGGGATCAAGCCCAAGGTGATCCGCTTCGGCGAGGCCACCCCGCGAGGCTACGAGCGCGCCGACTTCGCCGACGCCTGGCGACGCTACCTCCCGCAACAGCCGCAACATGAGCAACAGGATGGCGAACCCGCAGGTCAGGACCGTTGCGGAGCCCCCGAGGACAGCCGCAACACATCCGCAACACGCGCGCGTGTTGCGGATGTGTTGCACCACGAAAATTCCATCCGCAACGGCTCTACCAGCGATGTTGCGGATGTTGCGCCTGTTGCGGAGAGGAGAGGCGCGGGCGACACTCCCACCAACGACGGCTGGCGGTTCCAACAGCCCATGACCGCCTGCGCGGTCTGCGGCACCGGCACCACCAACCGCGCCCCGGACGGCCGCGCCCTGCACGTACTGTGCGCGCACCGCGACGGCATCGAGGTCTAGCGGCGGACCCGGGGGGTGGGGCTGGCCAGGGGGAGTCCAGGTCCTCGCCGCAACGGCCGGCTCTCCGCCAGCAACGGCGCCACGTGGCGCCGGATCAGCCGGCGCGAAGCGCCACCACTGACCGGCCCTCTCAAACAGTCACGTTATCCAATGAGAACGCCCCTGGAACGATCCCGGGGTGTTCTGCTATGCGGGCACTCCTGCACGCGGCACCAGTGCGGCCCTTTGGGCTGGCGGCTTTGGCTGTACGGATGGCTCCGGAGCTGGCGTCCTGGCTCGGCGAGCGACCTGCACGGTATGTTCCCGAACCCGAGCATCACGTTCAGGACGTCCTGCATTGGACCAGGTGAGGCAACCAATCCGTAACCAAGGCCGAGATCCCGGTGGGTCGCCAAGCGGAACGTGCATTGAAACGCCTTGATGCTGGCGTGCGCAAAGACATCTGTGGGCGGCGACCGGCTCGGAACTCGTCCGAACAGGAAGCAGACGATGCCGACGATGCCGACGTGGTGGAGGGTGCTGTGGGCCGCCCTGGCGATCTTCGCCGTGATTGACTTGGTGCGCGGTCGATCCCTGGTGCCTTGGCGGCGCCAGGAGCACCCGCTGCGGACCCGCGGATTTGCGCTCTCCCTCCTGCTCATCGTGGCGAGCCAGTTTGCGAGCCTGGAGCTGCGCGCCTTCAAGTTGGGCTTCTTCCTGCTTGGTCTTTCGATGGTCGTTCTGGTCGGCGCCGTCATGATCGTGAGCCGCCAAGGACGCTGACAGCCAACTCGTGAAGTGCGTCGCTGATTTGTTGCGTCGGTCATGGGAGTCCTGGGCCGACCTTCCGTGGTTGCCACGGGTCGGGCTGGCGGCACTCTTGACGTTGACCGTCGTGCTCGAAGCGTGGCGGGTGCGAGGGCCACTGGTCGGCGGCATTGCGCTGCTGGTGTTCACCCTGCTTGGCGTGTCGGCGTTGGCGCCGCGGCGCGTCCAGGTCTGGTGGCGGCGGCATCCCATCCTCGACAGCTCCATGGTGGTGCCGCTGATGTTTCTCGCGTTGGCAGTGGTCCTGCGGCTGTCGCTGTGGGTGTGCCTGGTTGTGGCCCTACTGACCGGGAGCGTCATGGTGCCTGTGGCGACGCGATCTCGTCCGCGGCGACAGAACGGGGACGAACCTGATCAGCCCTTGGTCCGGTAGCGGAGGAAGGCGACCCCCCGTTGCGGAAGCGACGCTCGTCGAGCAGTCCGAGCTCGAGGCGGACACCGGGTGATGTCAGGCTCCAGGCGCTGACCCCAGTCCAGCTCAACGCCTTCTACGCCAGGCTCCAGGCCGACCACCGGCGCGACGGTCAGCCGCTCGCGCCGAAGAGCGTCCGCAACGTTCACGCAATGCTGCACAAGGCCCTGAAGGACGCGCTCCGCTGGGGCCTGGTCACGCGCAACGTCGCTGACGCGGTCGACGCCCCAACGGCCTGTCCGCCGAGATGCACGCCTGGACCGCCGGGCAACTTCGCGCCTTCCTAGCGCACGCGCCGTGACCGGCTGTTCGCCGCCTGGATGCTCTTCGCCACCACCGGCATGCGCCGCGGCG
>WNGB01024482.1_pt1 | contig 10625 bp, 6 predicted proteins | sample 5400681 | NCBI WGS metagenome assembly WNGB01 (sample SAMN13153367, study PRJNA577476) | soil metagenome | isolation source: 115 cm soil or saprolite under grassland replicate 2 | place: USA:California | collected 2016-06-15 | reverse complement strand
AACCCGGAGATCGTGAAGCGCGCCGGCGAGCGGACGGTGGACGAGGGCTGCCTCTCGATACCCGGCTACCGAGGCGAGTTGACGCGCTCGGTCAACGTTGTCGCTAAAGGCCTCAACCCTGCCGGCAAGGAGGTGCGCATCAAGGCTCGCGATAATCTCCTGGCACAGGCGCTCGAACACGAGATCGATCACATAAACGGTACCCTGTACATCGACCACCTCCCCAGCCTCGACGTCCTCCGCAAAATCGAGCCGGAAGACGCGGACGAGGAGCCGGAGCCGGCGGCCAGCGCCGAATAGTCCAAGCCTCTTATAGCAACTGATGCACGTAGACGATTTCAGCCTCGAACCGTCCCTTCGCGCGCTGCTATCCGAGTTGATCGCCGTGTTCTCGGTGCAGGGCGTCGAGGCCTACGCCACCGGCGGCTTCCTCCGCGACGCGTTGCTCGGGAAGAAGGTCCGCGATCTCGACATCAGCGTCTCCGCCGACCCCCTGCAGCTGGGCCCCCGTCTTGCAGATACCTTTAGCGGCCACTACTTTCCGCTGGATGCCGAAAGGCGACTCGTCCGCGTTCTTCTGCCCGCCCACGACATTCACCTCGACCTGCTGCCGTTGACCGGCGTCATCGAGGACGACCTCCTTTCCCGCGACTACACCGTCGACGCCATGGCGGCGCTGCTGGGCGAGGTGGCCGCCGGCAGCATTCTCCTTATCGACCCTACCGGCGGGTTCAATGACCTGCGTGACGGCACGATCAGGCTCGTCTCCGAGGACGCGCTGCGGCGTGATCCTCTGCGCCTCTTACGCGGAGTCCGCCTCGCTTCCCAGCTCGGCTTTCGCATCGAGCCGCGGACTAGAGGGGCCATTCAGCGCTACGCAAGCCTGCTGGAAGGCGTTGTCGCCGAGAGGCAGCGGGATGAGCTCGCGCAGATACTGTCGACCCCGCGCGCGACCGCCGGCCTCCGTCTAATGGATGAGCTCGACCTGCTCGACCGCGTCATGCCGGAGATCGCGAGCACGCGCGGCGTCGAGCAGCCGAAAGAGCACCACTGGGACGTCTTCGGCCACAGCCTGGCCGCGGTTGAGGCGCTCGACATGTTGCTCGACGAGGAAGCGCCGGATGCGGAGCCCGCGAAGTCGCTCTGGAACGAGCTCTGGACTCGGCTCGACTGGTGGTCCGATGGGCGGGCATACTTCAGCCGTGAATACGTCCCCAATACACAACGCTGCTCACTGATCAAGCTGGCGGGTTTCCTTCACGATATCGGCAAGCCGCAGACCAAATCGTTCGATGACACCGGCCGCATGCGATTCCTGGGGCACGCGGACGCCGGCGCCGAGATCGCAGTGCGGCTCATGCAGCGGCTGCGCTTCTCTTCCCGCGAGACCGAGCTCGTGCGGGCGATGGTAGACGCGCACCTGCGGCCTCTGCTTCTGTTTCAGCAGGGGCTTCCCACCCGAAGGGCGGTCTATCGCTTCTTCCGCGACACCGGCGAGGCCGGAATCGACACGCTCTACCTTTCGCTCGCCGATCACGTGGCCACCGTCGGCCCGCGCGTCGATCTGGAGGGCTGGCGCCGCCACGTAGCCGTCGTCGATTATCTCCTGCGGACCCGCCTCCACGAACCGGAGGTGGTTCACCCGCCGAAGCTGGTCGACGGCGACGACCTCATGTCCGACCTCGGCTTATCCCCCGGGCCGCTGATCGGCGAGCTCCTGGAGATCGTCCGGGAAGCGCAGGCCGCCGGCGAGGTCGCCACGCGAGCCGAGGCCCTCGAACTCGCCCGGCGTCACCTGGAAGAGACAGAGGCCCCCGCCTCCTAGTCATTCGAACCTCTTACCTTTTACCTCTTACCTCCTACCTCCTACCTCCTAACGCCCCACCTCTCCTTGCTCCTGACTCCTGTCTCCTCTAACCTAAATTCGTCATGCCAATCCTGATACTCGCCCTCGCCTATCCGGCCGCCATTGCGGCGTTGTTCTACTTCGCGTTCCTGCGTCCCGTCCAGCAGCAGCAGAAGAAGCAGCGCGAGGAGCTGGCCAACCTGCGCGTCGGCGACGAGGTCCTCACCCAGGCCGGCTTCATCGCTGTGATCAAAGACGTGCGCGTCCCCGAGGAGCACGGCCCCACCGAGCTCATCCTCGACCTCGGTGGAGTCGAGGTCCGCGCAGTCGCCTCCGCCATCGTCCAGCGCCTCTCTCCGGCGCCCGCTCCGCAGACCGCCGCCAGCGCGGAGCGGCCAGAAATCCCGGAACAAGTCCGCTCATGATCTTCTGCCCGCCCTGCTTCCTTCGCGCCTCGCGCCTCGTACTTCGTATCTCGTACCTCGTACCTCGCAACTCGCAACTCGCAACTCAGAACTCACAACCCCCCTGGCTCCTATCTCCTAACTCCTTCCTCCTACGCTGATGCGCAACCGCTGGAACCTCCTGCTCTTCGCCTCGATATCGGCACTGACTGTCTTCTCGATTCTCGTGGTCTGGCCGGGCTGGCCCAAGCGCTACCTCCCAGACTTCATCGACTACCCGCAGGGCCCCCTGCTTGACATAGGGCCGGATGCGATGAAGCTGGGGCTGGATGTCGGCGGCGGCTCCTACGTTCTCGTCGAGGCCAACGTCTCTTCACTCCCTCCGGGCACCGACGTCGATGCCGCCATCGAGGGGGCAAAAGACGTCATTGAGCGCCGCGTGAACAGATTCGGCGTCTCCGAGACCGAGGTATCGCGTGAGGGCAAGACCCGTCTATCTGTGCAGGTGCCCGGCATCTCGCCCGAGGAAGCGTCCCGCCTGATCAGCGCCGCGGCGATCCTCGAGTTCCGTGAGCCCGTCCGCAACGAGCAGGGTGAGGTCATATGCATCGATGCCACAGGGGCTGAGTTCGCAGTTCCGGCGGCGGGTGCAGGCGGCGGCGATTGCACCTCGACGGATGGAAGGACGGGGACCGCCAGGTGGATTCCCGCGACCGGCACGGACAGCGAGGGCAGAGTCCGCGCGCTAACCGGTAGATTCCTGAAGGCCAACGGCGCCGACTCCGTTGCCGGCGGCTCGTCGCAATGCCTGCCTGCCTGTGTGACACTGGACTTCACCGGTGAAGGGGACCGCCTATTCTCGAACATCACCGGCAGACTCGTCGGTTACCCCCTTGCGATATTCCTCGATGCAGAATTGATCTCAGCCCCGACAGTGCAACAGCAGATCTCCGGCGACGCCGTCATAACCACGACCTCGGTCGACGAAGCGAAGGACCTCGCCAAGCTGCTCAATGCGGGCGCGCTCCCGGTTCCCTTCCGCGAGATCTCCAAGTTCGAAGTTGACCCGACCCTCGGCGAAACGGTCCTCATCAAGAGCGTTCAGGCCGGACTCATCGGCATCCTCGCGGTCATGGCATTCATGATCTTTTACTATCGGCTGCCCGGCATTCTGGCCTCCCTCGCGTTGATAACTTACGCGTCGGTGGCGATGATGGTCTTCAAGACAGGACTCGGAATCCTGGACCCCCTCACAATTACCCTGGCCGGCATAGCCGGATTCGTCCTCTCGGTGGGCATGGCTGTCGATGCGAACGTACTTGTCTTCGAGCGCATGAAGGAGGAGCTAAGAGCCGGCCGCGCCCTCCCAGCCGCCATCGAACACGGCTTCGACCGCGCCTGGTCGTCGATCCGCGACAGCAACGTCTCGACGCTGATCACCTGCGCCATTCTCTGGTGGTTCGGCGATCAGTTCGACGCCGACCTGGTCAAGAGTTTCGCCCTCAGCCTCGGCATCGGCGTCGGCGTCAGCATGTTCTCCGCTATCATCGTCACGCGGACGCTGCTGCGTTTGCTGGTAGGCACGCCCCTGGCTCGCAATATGAACCTGTTTGCGCCCGATCTCAGCTTTGCCGCCGGCGTCAGCCGCGCGACCGCTGCGGCGCCCTTCGTCTTCGATTTCGTGCGGCGTCGCGGCCTCTACTTTCTGCTATCCGGCGCGATTCTCGTACCGGGCATCATTTCGCTGGCTGTACCGCCCGCGCTCAAGGCCGGCATAGAGTTCAGCAGCGGCGCGACGATAACGGTGGTCTTCGACGATCCAAACGTCACCCAGGAGGCTGTGCACAATGCGCTGGCCGGCCTCGGTCACGCTGAAGCGCGCGTGCAGAAGACGTCCGGCGACAGCTTCATCATCCGGCTGGGCGAACTCAAAGGACCCGTCGGCCCGCCTGTCGGCGCCGCGCCGCCGTCCGAGCGCGACCAGATAGAGGCAGGGCTGGAAGCGGCTCTCGGTCCCTTCAAAACGACGAACTTCAACCAGGTCTCCGCCATAGTCTCGCGAGAGATCGCACGCAACGCCGGCATCGCCGTCGGCGTGGCCGCGATCGCCATTTTGCTGTACATATCGGTGTCGTTCCGCAACGTTCCCAAGGCTTACCGTTACGGCATCGCCGCCGTCGTCGCTGCTCTCCACGATGCCCTCTTTATCCTCGGCGCCTTCTCGATCTTCGGCAAGCTCTTCGGCACCGAGATCAACAGCATGTTTATTACCGGCGTCCTCACCGTTATCGGCTTCAGCGTCCACGATACGATCGTTGTCTTCGACCGAATCCGCGAGAACGTGTCTCACAATCCGGGCGTCCCGTTTGATGAAGTCGTGAACACGAGCCTGACCGAGACCGTCGCTCGTTCCATCAACACCTCGACTACGGTGGTTCTGACTCTCGTGGCGCTGCTCCTCCTCGGTGGCGGCAGCATCAACGTACTGCTGCTCACGCTGCTGCTAGGCATCATCGCCGGCACTTACAGCAGCATTTTCATCGCCAGCCAGATCCTCGTCTCCTGGGAAGACGGCGACTTCGCGCGCATCTGGCGCCGCATCTGGCCCCGCCGCGCGGTGCCCGCCGAAGCGCCCCAGTCGTAGGTCTGTCGTTCCCTACTAGCGTCATCCTGAGGCACGAAGGATCTGTCCGAGTCAGTATTTTGGGCAGCGACTGCGTCCGGGACATGGCGAGTGTCGCGCGCCAGAAATTCGCCGCGAACCGCCCTCTGCGACAGATTCTTCGTTCCTCAGAACGACAGAACGGTTCGGAGTCGAAGCGATTTACGGCTTCCGCAACACCCGCGCGTCACCCACGCGCCGCGTGATGCGCTCCGCGTCCATGTGCTCCAGCAGCGCCTGCGCGTACTTACGGCTCGTGCCGAGCATGTCGCGCACTTCTGCCAGCGTAACGCTCCCTCGCTCGCGTATGTGCGCCGTCACGCGCTCCACCATCTCCCGGTACGCCTCGGCCGCAAACGCCACGCCGTCCGACATGCGCACGATTTCTCCCCGCGCCTCCAGGTAGCCGAGAAGCTCCTCCCCCGGCGAGGCGTCCGCTGGCGGCGAGAACGGGTTCTCTCTCAGCGCCTCCACGAACGACCGCGCTCGAGATTCCTGCTCGCGGCCGGCGCGTGGCTCGTGCTGCGGCAGCGCGATCGCCGCAGCGGCAGACTTCGCCTCGCCCGCGCCCAACCAGCGAGACAGCAGTTGCTCGAACGCACGCGGCGACAGGCCCAGCCGCCCGCGCAATTCCTCCCGCGGCATCCCGGCCCGTAGAGGCGATTGCTTGTGGTACGCCGCCAGCGTCTCGCCGAGGCGTCTCGTCATCGCGCGCAGCCCCTCTACGCTGCAGAGCAGCGGCACACCCGTCAGCGCCGCGCTGGGCAGCGGAACGACGTCGCCTGACGCGATGAGCGTGTCGATCGCCTCTCTCCCGACAGCCGGACCGAGCCCAGAGTCGCCAACGACATCCGACGGATCAGCGGGTTCGAGCCGCCGCAGCGCGATCAGGATTAGCTCCTCCGGCGATCCCTTCTCCAGCGCCTCGAGCGCGGCGATCGTTGGCCCGTGGCGCCTGCGATGGCGTCTCACGTTCACGTCGACGATGCGCCCGCCGCCGAGCGTGTCGTTCGGGTCCCGGATGACGAAGCGGTCGCCCTTGAGCGCGGCGACGGGCTCCGCCAGCCGTATCTGAGCCCAGGCCGTCTCGCCGGGCGACACCTGATCGCGATCGAGCAGCAGCACTCGTCCCTCCGCCTCCGCCGGTCCTGTGTGGAAAGTCACCGATAGGTTGTGCCGGATGGGCCTGCCGGTGTACCGTACCGCCCGCAGCCTCACATCAACCGACGTCACCAGTTTCAGCCATCCCGGCGACGCCACGACCATCCCGCGTTCCAGCTGATCGACTGCGAGCCCCGCGAGGTTCACCGCCGTTCGCCGTCCGGGGGCCGCGGCCTCTACCTTCCGCCCGTGCGTTTGCAGGCCGCGCACCCGCGACTTAAGCCCTGCCCTGAGCCCGGCCGAAGGGCGCCCCGGGACGATTTCAACCTCCTGGCCCACCCGCAGCGAGCCATCCATCAGCGTTCCCGTAACTACTGTCCCGAACCCCGCCATCGTAAACGCGCGGTCGATCGGCAGCCTTGGCCGGCCGTTATCTCGTCGCGACGGCGTCTCGACCAGCTCTCGCTCGATGGTCGACGTCAGGTCCTCGAGCCCCTGACGTGTCACAGCCGAACAGGCGACGACAGGCGCGCCTTCAATGCTCGTCCCTGCGATCACCTCCTCGGCCTCCGCCTTCACGAGATCGAGGAAGTCCGGCTCCACTAGGTCCGCCTTGGTCACCGCGACAACGCCGTGCGAGATTCCCAGCAGGTCGATGATCGCGAGGTGCTCCCGCGTCTGCGGCATCACCCCTTCGTCCGCCGCGATCACCACCAGCGCGAGATCGATGCCGCCAACGCCGGCGAGCATGTTCTTGATGAACCGCTCATGCCCGGGCACGTCGACGATGCTCACCTCTTCGCCGTTGGGAAGCGTCATCCAGGCGAAGCCGAGGTCGATCGTCAGCCCGCGCTCCTTCTCCTCTCGCAACCGGTCCGGATCGATCCCCGTCAGCGCCCGCACAAGCGCGGACTTCCCGTGGTCAACGTGCCCCGCCGTACCGATTACGAACATCCCATCTAATCCGTTCGCCCTGAGCTTGTCGAAGGGGCAGCATCACCAGCGAATCCTGGGCGGAGGCCTTCCGCAGAAGGACGTAGTCGAAGGATGAACGCGCGACCGGTCAACGCCTGCAGCAATGTCGACTTCCCATGGTGAAGGTGCCTCGCCGTACCGATCGTGTACATCCCGGCTCCTATGTCGGGCGGCCAAAAAGCGCCGCAGGCCGGGGGTCTGGGGGTGTCCCCCAGTTTAATCTCGCCGGGCGGGCCGGGTGGGAAGAACGACGCTCCTGGGCCCTGAAGGAGGAAAATGACATTTCGAGGGACACCCAGGGAGGGGCAGGACGCGAGCTCGTTGTCCTCATTCTAGCACCGCCGTTTAGCCGTCTGATAACATGCGCCCCATCATGCCCCGCGTCGGCTACGTCTACGATCCCCTCTACCTCGAGCACGAGATGCCCGGCCACCCCGAGCGCCCCGACCGCCTTCGCGCTATCATGTCCCATCTCGAGGAAAGCGATGTGCTGGCGCAACTGGTCCGTATCGAAGCGCGTGACGCCTCCTGGGAAGAGCTACGTTTCGCCCACACCGAAAGCCTGATCGAGGCCGTGGCGGCCACTTCAGGCGTGGACCGGCATTGGTTCGACGCCGATACCTACGCCGTCGCGCGCTCGTACGATGCTGCGCTGCGGGCCGCGGGCGGCGTGCTGGCGGCCACGCAAGCGGTGCTGAAAGGCGAAGTCAACTCGGCCTTCTGCCTCGTGCGCCCGCCGGGGCACCACGCCACGCCCGACCGCGCGATGGGCTTCTGCCTCTTCAACAATATCGCCGTCGCCGCCGCCCACGCGCTCGAAGAAGGCATCGAGCGCGTCGCGATCATCGACATCGACGTCCACCACGGCAACGGCACACAGGACATCTTCTACGAGGACCCGCGCGTCCTCTACTTCTCGACGCATCAGTTCCCGCACTATCCCGGCACCGGCTACTGGACCGAGACCGGCTCCGGCGACGGCGACGGCACGACCATCAACGTCCCGCTCCCGCGCGGCTGCGGCGACGATGCATACCTCCGCTGCTACCGCGAGCTTTGCGTGCCGGCGGTCCGCCGCTTTCGCCCGCAACTGATCTTCGTCTCCGCCGGCTTCGACGCCCACTTCGCCGACCCGCTCGCCCAGATGCTCCTCAGCACCCGCGGCTACTACGAAATCGCCTCGCTTATCCGCGAGTTCGCCGATGAGCTATGCGACGGCCGCGCCGTCTACGCCCTCGAAGGCGGCTACGACCTCACCGCCATCGCCTGGTCCGCCCGCGCCTGCATCGACACCCTCCTTGGCAACCCCTTCGCCGAAGACCCCCTCGGCAAGGGCCCTGTCGTGCCCGGCCCGAATGTCGAGCCGCTGCTGGCGGAGGTCAAGCGACAGCACAGCCTCTGACGCCGAAGACCGCCCCGCCCGTAGGGGCGCAGCACACGCCATTATCGACATTTATGATCGATTGCGGGGACTCGCTTGCAACCGGTCCGATCTGCCGGTTTGCGACGCGTGCTGCGCCCCTACGCCCCGCCCGCGCATAACGCCCCTTCCCGCTCGTCCTGAGGTATCGAACGAACGAGCGGAGCGACCCCGCCTCGCTGACGCACCATGCTTCGAATGTAGCCCTTCGAATGTAGCCCGGTGCCTTTAGGCGCCCGGTCACGCCAGCAGCCGCACAAACACCTCGTTCGCAAGCAACCGGCCTCGCTCCGTTAGCCGCACACGCCCATTTTCGCGCTCCAGCAGCCCGAACGACGCCGTTTCCGCCAGCACCGGTCCGTACACGTCTTCCAACGTCCGCCCAAACCGCCGCGAGAACTCATCCAAATCCAACCCCTCGTTCAACCGCAGCCACAGGATCGCCGTGTCCGCCATCTCCATCTCCGCCGACTGCTCCTCAAGGAACGCCACCTGTCGCATCTCGCCCATTACGCCCGCGAATCCCTCCGTTTGGCCTTCACCCCCGCGTAGATGCGACCCGGTGGGTCGCACGACGGCTGCCGCGTGCGCCTCCACCGTCTCCCCCACCATCTCGATATATCGCCTCGGCGAATAGACATCTGCGAAGCGATATCCCATCTTCCATCTTCCATCTTCCATCTTCCCGCCGAGGTGGCTGTGCGCCCCCGGCCCCAGCCCCAACCACTCCCCGTTCCGCCAGTAGACCAGGTTGTGCCTGCACTCCTCCCCCGGCCGGCACCAGTTCGAGATCTCGTACTGCCGGTACCCCGCCCGCTCCAGCCGCTCGCATGACCACTCGTACATCTCCGCCTGCATATCGCCGTCCGGCGCGCCCCAGCGCGATCGCCTGCTCCAACGTCGCCTGCCAGCGCTCCATCCGTTGCTCCGCCACCCCGTATATCAGGTCGAGGTTGATCCGCTCGAACCCAGCCTCCCGCGCCCAGCGGTACGCCTCCTTCGCCTCCTCCGCGGAGTGGATGCGGTCGAGCGCCTTCAGCTCATCATCGTGGAACGACTGCACCCCGAACGAAATCCGGTTCACGCCGAGCGATCGCAACCCCCGCAGGTAATCGCGGTTGACTGTGCCGGGGTTCGCTTCGAACGAGATCTCTAATCCCTCACCCCCCGGCCCCCTCTCCCGAAGCGCGGGAGAGGGGGAGAAACGGATGCGGAACGCTTCGCGCATCGCCGCCATGATTCGCTGAACCTCCTCGAGCGGCAGCAGCGACGGCGTCCCGCCGCCGAAGAAGACGGTCTCGACCCTTCGCCCGCGCATGACCCCGCCCCACAACCGCATCTCATCGCATAGGGCCTCCACGAACGGCCCCTTCAACCCCTCGATCCCGGCGTACGAGTTGAAGTCGCAGTAGCTGCACTTCAGCGTGCAGAAGGGGATGTGTATGTATAGGGAAAGAGGGCCGTCAGCCGTCATGGATGTATCGTAGCAGGTAGACTCGGGAGTGTAGCGGAGCGCCTTTGGGCCTCCATTTGCGGATCGAGTGCCATCTCCCCCTTAGACTTCTGCCTCTCTTCCTGTACCCTGAATCTGCACATGTGCACCTTAACAACCCTGGACGGCGGCAAGCGGTACTTCCCCCAATCCCGACTCGCGACGCCTGTCCTCTGATTGTTTATTGAATCCCGTATTTATGAATCGGACTCAATCAGAGAAATCGGTCCTCAGCACCAGGCCCGCAAACGTGAGCATGCCCCGAAACCGAAATTTCGCCGGCGGGTCAATCCAACTTCCAACGTCAAGTCAGAAAAGAATCAAACCCCAATACGAAAAGAGCCCAGAACCCATTGATTGACCATCGAAATCACCTGATCGTCTCCTCATTTCCCATTTCCCGTTTCCCATTGCTACACTCATCCCATGCTCAAGACCCACTCATGCGGCGAACTGCGGCCCTCGCACGAGGGCGAGACCGTAGCCCTCGCTGGCTGGGTGCACAGGCGACGGGACCACGGCGGCCTCATCTTCATCGACCTGCGCGACCACGATGGCCTCGTCCAGACCGTCTTCAACCCGAAGGAGGCGGCGGACGCCTACGCCGTCGCGGACTCCTGCCGCGGCGAGTACGTCCTCCTCGCGAAGGGGACCGTTGCCCGCCGCCCGAAGGGCACGGAGAACGCCCAGCTCCCCACCGGCGAGATCGAAGTGCGCGTGAGTGA
>WNGB01014279.1_pt1 | contig 10626 bp, 5 predicted proteins | sample 5400681 | NCBI WGS metagenome assembly WNGB01 (sample SAMN13153367, study PRJNA577476) | soil metagenome | isolation source: 115 cm soil or saprolite under grassland replicate 2 | place: USA:California | collected 2016-06-15 | reverse complement strand
CACGCGCCGCTCGGGGCGGTCGAGCAGCGCCACCGCGCGCAGCGCGGTCTCGTGCCCCTTGTAGCCGACGTCGTACGAGCCGACGAGGCCGAGCGCGAGCGGCGCCCGGCCGCCGCGGGCGGAGATCCGCGCGAGCCGCCGCTCGAGCACCTCGGGGCGTGGCGGCGCGATGAGGACATTGGAGGCGAAGGTGGAGGCGCCGCGCGTCGGGTAGCGGCGCTGGAGCGTCGCGCGCGTGACATAGATCGCGAACGGCGCGCTCCTTACGTAGCGGCGCGTGACGGCGTGGAGCGCGAGCGCCGCGAGCTTGCCCTTTGCGGAGCCGTGGTTCCACAGGACGTCGAACGCGTCCGCCACCACCTCGACCAGGAAGGGCTTCCCGGTCCGGAGCGCCTCGTGGCACGCGACCGCGCCGACGAGGCTCGGGAGCCGCGCGATCGCGCAGTCCGCGCGGGCGAGCACCTCGCGGACGCGCCGGGCGAGCGCGGCGACGTAGCGTGGCGTCGCCCTTCCGTCGCTCTCGACGCAAGCGAACTCGAGGCCCTCACCGCTCGCCACCGTCCGCCGCGCCGGGTCCGGCGGCCCGAGCCGCGCCACGATGACGACCCGATCGAAGTGCCTCAGGTAACGCGCGAACGCGTGGTACGGCAGCGCGCCGGTCCCGAGATAGCTCCCCGAGGCGTCGCGCGCGAAGCGCTCGTCGTGGAAGAACGCGGCGATCATCCGGACCTCCGTCAGCGGACGCCCGCGGGGGCGCCGGTCGGGGCGACCTGCACCTCCGCGGCCGGCCGGGCCCGCTCCGCCCGCTCGGGCCGGGCCGCGAGCCACGCCTGGAACATGCACGCGACCCACAGGCTCGGCCCCCACCGGTGCGTCCCCGCGAGGTGCTGCTCGAGCGCCGTCCCGACGACCTGCGCGTCGAGGTGGCCCTGCCGCGCGAGCAGGGTGGGCGAGAGCAGGTCGCGCGCCCATCCGCCGAGCGGCCCGCGGAGCCACGCGTCGAGCGGGACCTGGAACCCCCGCTTCGGCCGGTCGACGAGCGCCGCGGGCACGTAGCGGTCGAGCACGCGCCGCAGGAGCCACTTCGTGACGCCGCGTCGCTGCTTCAGGCGCAGCGGCAGCGAGAGCGCGAGCTCGATCACGCGGTGGTCGAGGAGCGGCATGCGCGACTCGAGGCTCACGTGCATCGAGGCGCGGTCCACCTTCACGAGGATGTCGTCCGGCAGATACGCGAGGAGGTCCCACAGCATCAGCCGCTCGACGAGCCTCCCGCCGTGGATCTCCGCGAACGCGCGGGAGAGCGGCGTGGGCGGCTCGCCGGGGACGACCACGCCCCGCCCCGGCACCTGCCAGTGCGGGAAGACCATCTCGAGGTACATGGAGTTCACGTCACGTGCCGGGAGCACCGAGGCGAGCCGGTTCAGCCGACGCGCGAGCTCCGAGGGCAGCCCCACCCCGGCGAGCGCTCCGGCCGCGTCGGCGAGCAGCGTGCGCGCGCCCGCCGGAACGAGGCGGAGCGCGCGCCAGAGCCGATCCGTCCGCGCATAGCGCTGGTACCCGCCGAACGCCTCGTCGCCCCCGTCCCCCGAGAGGCTCACGGTCACCGCGGTGCGCGCGAGGCGCGAGACGAGGAAGGTCGGCACCTGGGACGAGTCCGCGAACGGCTCGTCATGGATGCGGGGGAGCGAGGGGATGACCGCGAGCGCGTCCTCGGGTGAGACGTAGAGCTCCGTGTGGTCCGTGCCGAGGTGTCGCGCGACCGCGCGCGCGTGCGGCGCCTCGTCGAACGCGGGGTCGGTGAATCCGATGGTGAACGTGCGGATCCGGCGCGCCGAGCGGGCCTGCATCATCGCGACGACGGTCGTCGAGTCGATGCCGCCGGACAGGAACGCGCCGAGCGGGACGTCGGAGTGCATGCGGATCGCCACCGCGTCGCGCAGGAGCGCGTCGAGCCGCTCGCTCGCCTCGGCGTCGCTCCCGCGGAACGGCGCGTCGAGCCCGGCGGTCCACGCGGCGAACAGCGACCAGTACCGCCTGGGCTCCTCGACGCGCCCGGACGAGGCGTGCACCTCGACCCGGCACCCGGGCGGCAGCTTCTGCACGCCCTCGTAGATGCAGTGCGGGGCCGGGACGTGGTTCAGCCGCATGTACAGCGCGAGCGCGCCCGGCGAGATGCGGTCCTCGAACGCGGCGTGGGCCCGGAGCGCCTCGAGCTCCGAGCCGAAGAGGAGCGTCCGCCCGAAGACGCCGTAGTAGAGCGGCTTCTCCCCGAGCCGGTCGCGGAAGAGGTGGAGCACGCGAGCCGCGCGGTCCCACAGCGCGACGGCGAACATCCCGTTCAGGCGCCGGATGGCGGCCTCGACCCCCCAGCGCGCGATCGCGGCGAGGAGCACCTCCGTGTCGGAGCCGCCCCGGAAGGCGTCGCCGGCCGCGGCGAGCTCGTCCCTCAGCGCGACGAAGTTGTAGACCTCGCCGTTGAACGAGACGACCCAGCGGTCGTCCGCCGAGGTCATCGGCTGGTGCCCCTCGGGCGACAGGTCGAGGATCGAGAGCCGTCGGTGCGCGAGCGCGACCCCCGCCGCCTCGTCGACCCAGACGCCGGCGTCGTCGGGCCCGCGGTGCGCGAGCCTCGCAGCCATGCGGGACGCGGCGGCGCCGAGCGCGTCGGCGGGCGTGCCGCGATCGAAGTCCACGAGCCCTGCGATGCCGCACATTCCGCTCACCTCGCGCGCCGCTTGAAGGTAAGGAGCGCGGCGCGCCCCGCAGCGGCCCGCCCTCGAAGAGACGGCGCGGCGCGCGCCCCTGCGGGCGTTGCGGTCCCCGACGCTCGCCCCCACCTTGCCGTGCCGTGGCGCCGGTGCGGGTCCTCCAGGTCGTCGGGCAGATGAGCCGGGGCGGCGTCGAGACCTGGCTCATGCAGGTGCTCCGCGGCCTCGACCCCGCGCGCGTGTCGATGGAGTTCCTGGTGCTCCGCGCGGAGCGCGGCGACTACGAAGACGAGATCGAGGCGCTCGGCGCCGCCGTGGTTCGCTGTCCATCCCCCTCGCGCCCGATCGGGTTCGCGCGGCGCCTTTCGGCGCTGCTCCGCGCACGGGGGCCGTACCACGTGGTCCACAGCCACGTGCACCACTTCAGCGGGCTCGTGCTCCTGCTCGCGCGCCGCGCCGGGGTGCCGGTCCGGATCGCCCACGTCCACATGGACTCCGCCGCGCTCGACGCGAGCGCCGCGCCGCCGCGCCGGCTGTACCTGCGGCTCATGGAGGCGGCGGTCCGGCGCCACGCCACGCACGGCTTCGCGGTGAGCGAGGCGGCGGCGGCGTCGCTCTTCGGTCCGCGCTGGCGGGAGGACGAGCGGTTCGAGGTGGCGCGGTGCGGCCTCGACTTCTCCGCGTTCCGCGCGCCCGCCGAGGCCGCCGCGATCCGCCACGAGCTCGGCCTACCGCAGGGCGCGCTCGTCCTCGGCCACGTGGGCCGGTTCGACGCGTGGAAGAACCAGGCGTTCCTCCTGCACGTCGTCGCCGCGGCGGCCCGGCGCGATCCGCGCGCTGCGCTCGTGCTCGTCGGCGACGGGCCGCTGCGGGCCGAGGTCGCCGCCAAGGCGCGGGCGCTCGGCCTCGGAGACCGCGTCGTCCTCACCGGGCTCCGGACCGACGTCCCGCGCCTCCTCGGCGCCCTGGACGTGTTCGTCTTCCCGTCGCTCCACGAGGGGTTGCCGCTCGTGGCGCTCGAGGCGCAGGCGGCGGGGCTCCCGCTCGTCGTCGCCGACCACCTCACGCGCGAGCTCACGGTGCTGCCGGACCTCTTCACGTGGCTGCCGCTCGCGGCGCCGCACGAGGCATGGGCCGAGGCGGCGCTCGCGGCGGTGCGGCGGCGCGCCCCGGCCGCCGACGCGGTCGCCGCGCTCGAGCGCAGCGACTTCTCGCTCGCGCGCTCGATGTCCGGCCTCCTCGCCGCGTACGGCGCGGCATGAGCCGTTTCGTCGCCCTCGCGAGCGTGCTCCGCGGCGCGGCGGCGCTCGCCGCGCTGCTCGCGCTCACCGCCGCGGCGCCCGGCGCCCCCGCGCCCGAGCCGGACCGGGCGCGCGCGGTCCCCGCTTTCCCGGGCGCGGAGGGCGGCGGCGCGCTCGCGCGGGGCGGGCGCGGCGGCGCGGTGCTCGAGGTGACCACGCTCGCCGACGCGGGGCCTGGCTCGCTCCGGGCCTGTATCGAGGCGGCCGGGCCGCGCACCTGCGTGTTCCGCGTCGCAGGGACGATCCTGCTCCGCCGGCCCCTCGAGGTGTTCCGGCCGTACCTCACCGTCGCCGGCCAGACCGCTCCCGGCGGCGGAATCCAGCTCGTCGGCCCGTTCTCGACCGGCGACCCGGCGTCGCCCGAAAACGAGCCCGGTGCGAGCGCGCTCGTCATCGCGACGCACGATGTCGTCGTCCGCTTCCTCCGGATCCGGCGTGGCCTCGTGCGCGGCGACCTCTGCGGCGGCAGCCGCTGCGACTGGCGCCGCTGCCGCGCCGGCGACCGCCAAGGCGGCGCCTGCGAGGTCGAGCGGCGCCCCGACGCGCTCTCGCTCTGGCCGGTGGCGGGGGACGACGGCGCGGTGCGCGACGTGATCCTCGACCACGTGTCGGCGCAGTGGTCCGAGGGCAAGGCGTTCGGCGCCTGGAACAACGCAGGCGTGGGGAAGCTCCGCGACGTGACGATCCAGTGGTGCCTCGCGGCCGAGAGCCTGAAGGCCCACTCGACGTCGCTCATCGTCGGGTCCGACAACCCCGGCGCGGAGCGCACGCGCGCGATCTCGAACTCGATCACCGACTTCGACTGGCACCACGACCTCACGATGTCGAGCTCGCACCGCCACCCGCTCGTGAAGGCGAAGCGCGCGAGGTTCGTGAACAACATCGTCTACGGCTGGGGGCTGTACGCCACCCAGATCGGCGGCGGCGCCGAGGTGGACGTCGTCGCGAACCGGTACGTCGCGGGGCCGATGACGGGCGCGACCCACGAGATCCAGGTCTATCCGTGGACCGCCAACTCGACCGTCCCGTCCGGGGACGCGTCGATCCACCTCGCCGGGAACGTCGGCCCGCACCAGCCCGACCCCTCGGGCGAGGGCTGGGGGACGATGACCTGGTGGATCCCGCGGGAGAACGCGCTCGAGACCGAGGCCGGGGCCAGGGCCCTCGACGGGGGGCGCTACCGCCGGGGCGCGCCGCTGCCGCCCGCCGGCGTGCCCATCTCGGTGGCGCGCGCCGACGCGGCGCTCGAGGCAAGCATCCTCGCTGGCGCCGGCGCGTCGCGCCGCCTCGACTGCCGCGGGCGCTGGGTGGACGCCCGCGACCCTCTCGACCGCCGGCTCGTCGAGGACGTCCGCCGGCGCCGCGGTCCTCGCGACCACGCGCCGGGGTGCACCGGCCCGGGCTGTCTGCCGCAGAGCGAGCTGGACGCGCCCGAGGCGGGCTTCCCCGCGCTCGCTGCCGGAGCGCCGTGCCCGGACCGGGACCACGACGGCATGCCGGACGCGTGGGAGCGCGCGCGCGGACTCGACCCGCGCGACCCGGCCGACGGCGCTCGGGTCGGGGCCGACGGCTACACGAAACTCGAGCGGTACCTCGCGGGCGACGTCGCGTCGGCTCAGGCCTTCACGAGCCGGCGCGGGCCGCCCGCGCCGCGCGCGAAGAGCGGCGCGACGAGATTGCGCGTGTCCACGAGCAGCCGCACGTCGCGGTAGAGCTCGCGGTCGCGGAAGACATCGTGGGCGGTCGCGACCACCACCGCGTCGTAGCGGGCGAAGCTCTCCGCCGTGCACGGCACCGAGACGAGATCGAGGTGGTGCTTGCGGCCGCGCCGGGCCGCCGGGAAGTAGGGATCGCAGTAGTCCACGGTCGCGCCGGCCTTCGCGAGCAGCTCGATGAGCTCGTACGAGGGCGACTCGCGGTCGTCGTCGATGTTGGCCTTGTAGGCGAGCCCCAGCAGGAGCACGCGCGCGCCGCGCACCGCCTTCGCCTCCTCGTTCAGCGCGTCCGCGACCCGCTGCACGACGTAGTGCGGCATGTGCGCGTTGATCTCGCCGGCGAGCTCGATGAAGCGGGTCCACACGCCGGACTCCGCCGCCTTCCACGACAGGTAGAACGGGTCGAGCGGGATGCAGTGTCCGCCGAGCCCGGGCCCCGGATAGAACGGCATGAAGCCGAACGGCTTCGTCTTGGCCGCCTCGATCACCTCCCACACGTCGATCCCCATCCGCTCGAACGTCATCTTGAGCTCGTTCACGAGCGCGATGTTCACCGAGCGAAAGACGTTCTCGAGGAGCTTCGCCGACTCGGCGACGCGCGACGACGAGACGGGCACGACGCAGTCGAGCGCCGCGCCATAGAGGGTCGCCGCGAGCTCCGCCGAGGGGCCGTTCACGCCGCCCACGATCTTCGGGATCGAGCGCGTCGAGAAATGCGCGTTCCCGGGGTCCTCGCGCTCCGGCGAGAACGCGAGGAAGAAGTCCCCGGGCGTGTCGAGGCCGCTCGTGCGAAGGATCGGCAGCACCTCCTCGTCGGTCGTCCCGGGATAGGTGGTGGACTCGAGCACGACGAGCTGGCCGCGGCGCAGGCGGCGGGCGACCGCCCGTGCGGTCTCGTGGATGTACGAGTTGTCGGGCTCTCGGTGTGGCCCGAGCGGCGTGGGCACGCAGATGAGGATCGCGTCGCACTCGGCGAGCCGGTCGAAGTCGGTCGTCGCCTCGTAGCCGCCGCTCGCGACGGCGCGCGCCACCCGCTCCGGGCTGAGGTGCCGGATGTACGACTCCCCCCGCCGGAGCGCGTCGACCTTCGCCGGGTCCACGTCGAACCCGCGGACCGTGAACCCCGCCTCGTGGAACACGAGCGCGAGCGGGAGCCCCACGTACCCCTGCCCGATCACGCCGACGCACGCCTCGCGCGCCCTGATCCGCGCGACGAGCTCCCCGTCCATACCCGCCATGCCGCCACCCCCGGGCCTGCCGCGCGCGAGTCGCGCGCGAAGCGGAACGACGTTCACCACGCGGTCCGGCGCGCGCGACGCGGTGCGCGGGGATCGATGGGTGCGGACCCACGCGCGGCTGGGACCGCGAGGTGGCGTGCGGGCGAGCGGCCGCCCGGCCTGCGCCCGCAGCGTGACGAATCGTGAACCGTCCGGGCCGCGCCGCGCGAGGCGCGCGTACGCCGTGGGCCGTCCCCATCGATCCGCGCGCCGGCGGCCGCGCGGTGACTACCGTCACGTCGATGCGCCCGCCGTGGTCGATCACGGCGCCGCGCAGGCCGCGACGGATCGACGGCCTACGGGGCCGGGGCCGTGGCGCGGGGGCCGAGCGCCCATCGCCGGCGGCGGCGGCAGGGATGGGGTGACCGATGGAGACCGAGATGGATAACGCGCAGCCCACGAACCCAACCGCCACGCGGCCGGAACGCGGGCGGCGCGGTGTCGTCCGCGCGGCGCGCCCGGACCTCGCCGCCGATCCGGCGCTGCGCGACCTCGCCCGCACCCTGCTCGCGGGGCGCTGGCTCGTCGCGGGCGGCGCGGTGGTCGCGCTCGCGCTCGCCGGCGCGTACCTGTTCCTCGCCCCGCCCGCGTACCGCTCGAGCGCGGCGCTCGAGATCGACGACGACCCGAACGCGGTCGCGCGGATCCAGAACCTCCACGAGGTCGTGCAGGAGAAGGAATCGCGCGACGGCGAGATCGAGCGGCTCCGCGCGCGGCGCGTGGTCGGGCCGGTCGTGGACCGGCTCGCCCTCGACGTGGTCGCCCGTCCGCGCCGGGTGCCGCTCCTCGGGGACGCGCTCGAGCGCCGCCACACGGGCGACGCGCCCGCGTGGGCGCCGCCGGGGCTGTCCCGCTTCGGCTGGGGCGGCGAGCGGATCGCCGTCTCGCGCCTGGATGTCCCGCCCGAGCTCGTCGGCGAGCCGCTCACGCTCGTCGCGCTCGACGGCGGTCGCTACCGGGTGCTCGACCCCGCGGGCGCGGAGCTCGTCACCGGCGAGGTCGGCGCGCTCGCCGAAGGGGACGAGACGCCCATCGAGCTCGTCGTCTCCGCGCTCGTCGCTCGCCCGGGCACCACGTTCCGCCTCGAGCGGCTCCGGAAGGAGGACGTCGTGGACGCGCTGCTCGCCGACCTGACCGTCGCCGAGAGGGGCCGCAAGAGCGGCGTCCTCGAGGTGACGCTCGAGGGGAGAGATCCCGCCCGCGTGGCGGGCACCGTGGCCGCGATCGTCACGGAGTACGTCCACCAGAACGCGGCCCGGCGGGTGAGCGAGGTCGCGCGCACGGTCGAGCTCGTCCAGGCGCAGCTCGGCGCGCTGAAGGCGAAGCTCGAGGGCGCCGAGGCGGCGCTCGCCGGGTTCAAGCTCCAGGCGGGCTCGGTCGACCTCGCGCTCGAGACGAAGGCGATCGTCGATCGGGTGGCAGAGCTGCAGAAGCAGCTCTCCGACACCGAGGCGCAGCGCGAGGCGATGAAGGACCGCTACACCGACCGTTACCCGGAGATGAGCGCGCTCCCGGCGAAGGCGTCGGCGATCCGGGGCGCGCTTCAGGCGCTCGGGGCGCGGCTGCGCGAGCTGCCCGGGACGGAGCTCCGCGCGAGCCGCCTCACGCGCGAGGTCACCGTCGCCGCCGAGCAGTACGTGACGACGCTCAACCAGATCCAGGCGCTCCGCGTGATCCAGGCGGGCGAGGTCGGCACCGTGCGGGTGATGGACCCCCCGGTCGTGGCCCGCAAGCCGGTCGCGCCGAAGCCCGTCCCGGCGCTCATCCTCGCCCTCGTGCTCGGGACGGGGCTCGGCGTCGCGGCGGCGCTCGTTCGCGGTGCGCTCGCCGACGACGGCGACGACTCGCAGGAGATCGAGGATGCGACGGGGCTCCCCATCTTCGCGACCGTTCCCCACAGCGACGCGGAGGCGCGCCTCCATCGCGACGCGGGCGGCGGGGCACGCGCTCTGCTCGCGGCGACCGCGCCGGACGACCTCGCGACGGAGAACCTCCGCACCCTGCGGACCGTGCTCGCGTTCCTCCTGAAGGCCCGCGGCAACGTCGTCGCGGTCAGCTCGCCGACACCGGGGGCGGGGAAGACCTTCGTCGCGGCGAACCTCGGGCACCTCCTCGCCGCCGCCGGCAAGCGCGTGCTGCTCGTGGACGCGGACCTCCGTCGCGGAGCGCTCCACCGCAGCTTCGCGCTCGAGGCCCGCCCCGGCCTCTCGGACGTGCTCGGGGGCGGCGCGACCGTGGAGCAGGCGACCCGGCCCACGGGGACCGCCGGGCTCGATCTCATCGCCTGCGGCGGGCCGGCGGCGCACCCGGCCGAGCTGCTCGCGAGCGCCCGCCTCGACGAGGTGCTCGCGACGCTCTCGAAGCGGTACGACGTCGTCCTCCTCGATACCGCCCCGACGCTCGCCGTCACCGACGCCGTGCTGGTCGGGCGCTGCGCGAGCCTGAACCTGCTCGTGCTCCGCTCGCGGCAGCACCCGGTCTCGGAGATCGCGCTCGCGCTCGAGCGGTTCGGGCGCAGCGGCGTCCAGGTGCACGGCGCGATCGTGAACGACGCGCACGCGGGCGGGCGCTACGGCCGCGGGTACGAGCACCGCGCAGGCGAGGCCCCGGCGGACGCGCTCGCGTAGAGGTCGCCCCGACGCGTGCCTTGGCGCCGCTCCCCCAGCGACCGAACGTTCGGTGCGGGGGGTGGGGGAATGGCTCGGAACGAACGGGTCGGATGGGCGTGTGTCTTCATGCTGGCGTGCGCGTGCGGGTCGGCGCCGCGAGAGCCGCCCGCCGCGAACCCGATCACGCGCGGGCACTGGACGTACTTCGGCGCGGGGCAGGGGCTCTCGTCGAACGTCCACGACGTCTCCGCCGACGAGGGCGGGAACGTCTACGTCGCCGGCGGCGACGCGCTGTACGCGAAGAAGCGCGGCGCGGCCCGGTTCCTGCGCTTCGACGCGGTGAACGCCGGGCTGACGACGAACTGCAACGACTTCCCGACCGCGGGGCAGCTCGTCCCGCCGAAGCCGTTCTACCAGTGCCCCGTGATCTCGGTCGCGGGCGCCGCGCCCGGGAGGGCGATCCTCGGGTTCCAGGGGCTCGGCGTCGAGGCGGATTTCGGGATCCCGTGGGTGCTCGTCTCCGGCGGCGCAGACGTGGTGGCGTTCGACGCCGAGCGCGGCACGCTCTCGCGCACCCGCCACGTGCAGGTCTCCTCGCCGCCGCACATCGTGTGCGGCGCGGCCAATGGCGAGGCGTACGGCGCGTCCTGCACCGACCCGACCGACAACTGGTGGCTGAACGGCCGCCGGCTGCTGCGCCAGGTGTTCCGGATCGTCGTGAACCACGACACGTCGAGCCCGAAGTACGGCGACGCTTGGATGGGCGGGAATCACGGCACCTTCTCGGCGCTCCTCGCGAAGGCCGCGCAGCGCGGCTGGGTGGACCGGACCGCCGGCTGGGGCCCCGACTTCGCCGACGCCCGCGACGTCTGGGAGCACCTCCACCCCGCGTTCGTCAGCACCACGGGCCTGCTCCTCATCGGAGAGGCGTGGGCGCTCTCGATCGACCCACGCACCGGCATCCCCTGGGGCTCGAACGGCGTGCGGACCGCGTACGTCGGCGGCTACGGCGCCGA
>WNGB01014278.1_pt1 | contig 10626 bp, 13 predicted proteins | sample 5400681 | NCBI WGS metagenome assembly WNGB01 (sample SAMN13153367, study PRJNA577476) | soil metagenome | isolation source: 115 cm soil or saprolite under grassland replicate 2 | place: USA:California | collected 2016-06-15 | reverse complement strand
GGTCATGCCGGCCATCACATGACGCTCGAGGTCGTGCGCCTCGACCGCCGAGCGTTCGAGGCGGCCATACCGGACCTCGCCATGATCCTCGCCGACGCCGTGGCCGACGGAGCATCGGTCGGCTTCCTACTGCCGTTCACACCCGATGACGCCGCATCGTGGTGGCAAGGCATCCAGCCCGAGGTCGCGCGCGGCGATGTGATCGTCGTGGTCGCGCGTATCGAGCGGAGGGTCGTCGGCACCGCGCAGCTGCGCCTGGCGCGACTGCCCAATCAGCGCCATCGCGCCGAGGTCGCCAAGGTCCTCGTGCATCGCTCCACGCGCAGGCGCGGCGTCGCGACCGCGCTCATGCGCGAGATCGAGCGCATCGCCCTGGCGGAAGGGCGCACGCTACTGGTGCTGGACACGATCGCGGAGAGCGAGGCGGTGCAACTCTATCTTGGGCTCGGCTGGACGCGCGCGGGCGAGATACCCGGATACGCCGGGATGCCCGATGGGGAGCTGCGACCGACGGTCATCTTCTACCGGACCCTCCGCCCGTGATCGGCGCTCTCGGTCCGCCGCGCATATCGATCCGTCCGGTCGGGGCCGCCAAGCGCGATGGAGATCGTTGGCGGGTCAATTGGGCCATTGCCAACGACGAGCCGCTGGGCATACGGGTGGCGCTGATCAACGCGCCGCATTCACAGTTCCGCAGTGACCAAACGCGTGTCGACGTTCTCCTGCGCGAGGGGGCATCGACGGTCGTGCCGCTGCGCGTGCACGTAGGCGGCGAGCCCGGAAGCGAGATCGAGAACGCGTTCGTCATCCTCACGATCGACCACGCCGCACGACAGTGGCGCTTGATGGTTCGCGTACGCGTGATCATCGGACACACGGGTGCACCGCTGCTGAGAGTCGAGACGATCACGAGCCAGCGCGTCGGTTTCTCGGCCGAGGTCTAAAGTTCGACCATGGCGATGACGCAAAGGGACCGCTACGTGATGCAGCGGATGAAGGGCTGACGGGGCAACTGAAGCCTCGGCTTCGAGGAGACCACGGGTATGGTCTCGAACGTGTTGGACATGGACCAGGAGGAGCTGGTGAAGCTGCTCAAGTCCTTCAAGACGAAGTACAACGGGGATCCCGAGTGGGACCAGATCCGCGCAGACTTCCCCAAGTCGTGGCCCATCTAGCGTGAGCACGGCCAAGTCCGCGAAGGCGCAGCTGCTGAAATACGCGCTCGCGAAACCGGACACGACGCTCGAGCACCCGTGGGGCGAGAACGTCGCGAAGGTCCGCGGGAAGGTGTTCGTTTTCTTCGGGGTCGAGACCGGCGGCGACTACGTGATGGGCGTGAAGCTCACCAAGGCGCTGCTCTACGCCAAGAGCATGCCGTACGTCGAAGCGATGGGGTACGGACTCGGGAAGTCCGGTTGGGTCAGCATCAAGACGCCCAAAGGCGCGCTGCCGGTCGAGATGCTCGAGGAGTGGATCGACGAGAGCTATCTGAACGTCGCGCCGAAGCGCGTCAGCCGCACGGCCACTGTCAGCAGCGCGGCTCCGAAAGCGCGAGCCCGTCCCGCAGCGCGTCGCGTACCTGCACGTCGGAAGACATCACGAAGTAACGGTCGCTCATAGCGAAGTAGACGGGACCCATCGCCGCCCCAGTCACCGGAGATGAGCCGACCGCAGTTCCGCGGACGCGGACAGTGAACTTCGTTTCGCCTGGGCCATCTACAGTGCAGACAGTGACGTCCTCGGCTGGAACATCCAGGAACAACACGTCAGCCCGGACCTGAGTTCCCTCGATCGTTCCGGTGAAGATGCCCGACCTGCGCGAGGCGTCACCAAGCACCCAATCGAACTTCGAAGCGCCCGTCAGGGAGAGCCGGATACCTGCGTTGGCCAGCGCGACGACCACCTCTTGCTCCTCAGCGGGCCGAGGCATGTTCGGTGGCGTGCGGGAGGGCACGGCCGTAACGGACGCTGCAGGGATACCTTCTGCCGTCGACGCGGTCGGGGTGGCGCGCGACGCGTCACATGCGCTGATCAGGCCGACGAAGAATGACGCGCCGAGCCAAAGGGGCGCGGCCTTCATGAAGTCAATTACATCTGCGGCTCTCTAACGGTTCCGCTAGTCGCGCGGCAGCCGCACCTCGGGGTGGCGCAGGATCAGCGGCGTCTTCCCCGACCAGTACACGTCGCGCTGCGCGGTCATCGCCTGGACGTGCCCGTCCCACTCGAAGTTGAACGCCTCGCAGCCGAGCCGGACCGCGCGACGGACCTTCTCCTGCGTCGCCTCGTCGCGCGCGAGCTTGTGGATCATCGCGATCTGACGATCGCCGTGTCCGGTGTCCTGCTCCGCATGCAGCTCATAGGTCGCGGCGGCGCGCTTGCTGAATCCGTAATGTCCGACGAGCTCCTTGAACACGCGCGCTGCGGCGCCGTCGGGTCCACCGTGCATCGCTTCGACGTACGCGAGAAGCGCGATCCCCTCGAGCGCGCTGCGGTTCTGGCAGCCCGAGCGGATCATCTCGATCGCCGCGAGCGTGCCCGGCGCGGGGTCGGCACGGTCTGCCTGCTCGCGCGTGATGCCGGCCTCCTCGAGGAACTGCAGCAGGATGTCGACGTGCGTCTTCTCGCCGCCGAGCTCCTCCATGAAGTTCTCCATCACCACGTCCATGAGGTCGTAGTTCCGCTCGCTCGCGACGTTGGTGACGATGTAGCCGAAGAAGATCGGGTTGGTGCGCACGCGCAGGTAGTGCTGGATCTCGCCGAGGATGATCTGCTCGCGCGTCCACCGGTGCTCAACGATGCCCTTGAACCATGGGTGGTCCGGCATCCAGAGCCCGCGCGCGACCTGCCAGAGCTCTTCGACGAGGGCGTCGGGTGGAGTGACGGGCACGGTCTAACTGTACGTCGCGCGGTCTGCGTCGCCTGATACAGAGGGCCGTGCGGGAATCGGACCCGCCACCCGCGAGTTAGAAGCTCGCTGCTCTATCCACTGAGCTAACGGCCCACCTCAATTATCGGGGACAACGCACCGCTATCGGGCCGTCTGGATCGATCTTCCCCGCGCGACGAGCGCGGCCTCGCGGAAGGTCTCCGCGAGCGTCGGGTGCGCGTGGATCGTCGCGATGACGTCGTCGGTCGTGGCCTCGAGACGCATCGCGAGCGTCGCCTCGGCGATGAGCTCGCTGGCCTGCGGTCCGACGATGTGGACACCGACGATCCGCTGGTCCTTGCGGGCCGCGACGATCTTGGTGACACCGTCACTCTCGCCGAGAGCGCGGGCGCGGCCCGACGCCTTGAACGAGAAGCGCGCGACCCTCACCTCGTCGCCGTATCTCTCCTTCGCCTGGGCCTCGGTGAGTCCGACCATCGCGATCTCGGGATGCGTATACACCACGTTGGGCACGACGTCGTAGTCCATGGCCGCGTCCTCGCCGAGGATCGTGTCGACCGCGACCTCGCCCTGCGTCGACGCGACGTGCGCGAGTTTCGGGGCTCGCGGATCGCCGATGCAGTCGCCGATGGCCCACACGCCCTTCACGCTCGTGCGCATGTGCTCGTCGACGGTGATGCCGAGACGGTTCGTCGCGAAGCCGGCGTTCTCGACACCCGTGTAGTTCGCGACGCGACCGGCGCCGAGCAGGACCTCATCGCCCTCGAACGTCTTGGACGCGCCGCCGACCTCGGCCGTCACCTTGACCGTCCCGCCCGAGCGCGAGACCTCTGTGACCTTGGCCTCCGTCACGACGGTGATCCCTCGCGCCTGCAGCGCTCGGACGAGGAGCCGCACGAGCTCCGGATCGGCATACGCGATCGGTTGAGGAAGCATCTCGATGACCGTGACGTCACTTCCGAGCTCGGCGTAGAACGTCCCGAGCTCGAGACCGATCGCTCCGCCGCCGATCACGATGAGCCGCTTCGGAGCCGTCGTGAGCGACAACGCGCCGACGTTGTCCAGCGGCTTCGACTCCGCGAGTCCCTTGATCGGCGGCATGCCGACCTTTGATCCGGTCGCGACGATCACGTTGTTCGCTTCGACGGACTGTTCGCCCGACGCCGTGCGCACCTTCAGCTGCGTCGGCGATACGAGGGTCCCCTCGCCCTTGATGAGATCGACCTTGCGCGCTTTCAGCAGCTGTTCGACGCCGGCCACGTTCTGCGCGACGACGGCGTCCTTGCGCGCCACGGCCTTCGACAGGTCGAAACGCGCGCCCTGCACGACGATCCCGTGCTCCTCGCCGTGCGTCGTGACCCAGTACGCGTGGCTCGAATCGAGAAGGGCCTTTGAGGGGATGCAGCCGACGGTGACGCAGATGCCGCCGACGCGATCGCGCTCGATGAGCGCGACCTGTGCGCCCTTGATCCCAGCGTGGAGCGCCGCAACATAGCCACCGGGGCCGCCGCCGAGGATCGCGATGTCGTAAGGCGCCACGTGCTAGAGACTAGCGGCGTGAGTTGGCGCACGTTGGCGCTCGCAGCGTGCTGGATCGCGGCCGCCGGCTGGGGCATCTACGACTTGATCGCGCTCGCGGGCAGCTCACCCGCGTACGTCGCGAACGCCGTGGCGCACTTCGTGATCGGCTACTTCGTGGCGCGCGCGATCATGGCCAGGCCGCTCTCGATGCCCGCCCGCTTCTCGCCACGTTCGCGACGGGTGCCTACGTGCGTCTCGCGCTCGCCTTCGGAGGTCCGGAGCAGCTCTTCGCACCGCTGGGTCTCATGGCCGCGGTCGCGCTTTCGGACACGAGTGCGCCGCGCAACATCGCCTACTCTGCCATCGCGTTCGCGCTGGGGTTCTTCGCCTTCTTATGGCTCATGCCGAGCGACGGCCTACCCCGGATCCACAGGTAAGACAGTCTTCGTGGGGAACAGCGCGAGCGTCCCGGACGCCTCTCGCTCCAGCGGATGCGCCGCGTAGCCATGCCTCGCGTAGAGCCGCAGGTAGAGCGGAAGGAACGCCAGCCCGATGCGCTCGTACTGCCTCGTATGGCGAAGCTCGTGTCGCCAGAGCAGGTCGGTCGGCTCGCGCGCGAAGACGACGACACGGCCGAATGTGATCGCGGCATAGCCACGCCGCGTGAGAACGAGATGTGCGAGCCCGCGGTCGCTCACGTAGAGGAAGCAGCCCTCGCGGAAGCGAGGGCGCGCGAATGAGAACCGGCCGAGGACATGTCCGATCGGATCGGCGTGATGTGCGACGAGCCTGCGCGCGACGCTAGTCGACGCTATCGAGGATCACCTGCAGCGCAGCCGTGACGCGCTCCCGTGTCGTCAAGTGCGGATCGAAGCGCAGGGTGAGCTTCCGATCCATCGGCTCCATGCTCACGTCGACGACCCCCTCGATCTCTCTGCAACCCGTCACGACCTGTGACGCACAGGCGCTTCACATGAGTGCCGAGATCTCGAACGAGACCTCCTCGGTCTCCGCGGCAATTGTGGTCGCGGGAGCGCGCGTCGCACGAACCGGCGTCAGCGTCGGCGAACCGCACGCGACCGCGACCGTGGCGAGCAAAAGCAAGGGCGCCAAGCGCACGTTCGTCATTGTGCGCTTGACGCCCCGAGACGCGGTTCGACAGGAATGACTCTAGCGGTCGACGTCCTCGACCGGGCGGTCTTCTTTGAGCTCGCCGATGCCCTGCTTGACCTTGCCCTTGGCCTGATCGACCTTGCCGCCGATCTCGGTCGAGCGGTCGCCGCCGAGCTTTCCGGCCTGCTCCTTGACCTTGCCCTTCATCTCGTCGAGCTTGCCCTCTGTCTTGAGCTCGCCCCCTGTCTTGTCCTTCGTGAAACTCTTGTCCTTCATGGAACGGTTTCCCTCCAAGCCGGGACCTTCGGCCCCACCGAAGAGGCCGCAAGAGCGGTGCCGCGGTCATCCGCCCGCTAGAGCGTGAGGAGGATGAGCGGGACGTTGTTCGCTAGGTCGACCGCACCCACGGTGACAAGGACGACGCCGGCGACCCGAGAGATGACCTCGCGGTGGCGCGCGAAGGACCGCACCAGCGTCAGCTGCGTCGAATACGCGAGCACAAGATCGCCAGCAGCGGCAGGCCGAAGCCAAGACCGAACGCCATGAAGAACGCGAGCGCTCCCGTGAAGCTGTCGAACGACAGCGAGAGCCCGAACATCGCCACGAGCAGCGGCGCCGCGCAGGGCAGCGCGATCGGTCCATACAGGAGGCCGTAGGCATACGCCGACGCGACCTCCCCGCCGCCCAGCCGCGCCGGACCGAGCACCGGCAGCTTCGAGAACGGACCGCGGCCGAGCACTAGCGCGATGCCAAGCCCGATGACGACGAGGTCGGCGAGCGGCGTCACGATACGCAGGACGCGCGACGTCGACACCGCCAGCGCCGCCATGAGCGCCCCGAGCACGAGCATCGTCGTGAGCACGCCCGCCAGCACGACGAGCCCCAGCCACGGGGGGACCCGGGACGGGAGGCCGTCTCCGCGGCTCGCAGCGAGATAGGCGAGGAATCCCGGATAGAGCGGGAGCGCGCACGGCGACAGCGTCGCGAGCACGCCGATGGCGAAGCCCGTGGCAAGCTCGCCGGCTAGCACGCGCTAGGCGCGTAGCGGGCGACGACGCGGCGTGAGGAACTGCGTGCCGAAGGCGCTCTGCAGCGCGACCAGCATGTCGCGGGTGCGATCGCGAATCGCCAGCCGAAGCCCTTGTCGTCCGCGAACCGCCTGAGTTGATCAGCGTTCTCGGTCGTGTCCACGTCGATCGAGACCATGAGGATATCCGGCCCGAGGCTCGGGAGCGTCTCCTTCACAACCAACTGCTGTGACAGGCAGCTCAGTCACCAGACCGCCATGCCCTCGACGATGACCGTCTTGCCCGGGAATCCGCCCAGCGTGCTCCCCGCTACGGACGTCGGTGAGCTGGATCGGCTGCGCTCGCCGGCGCCGATGGCACGGCGCCGGTCGATCTCGCGGACGGGATGCCGGAGGTCCGCGAGAGCGGCGCGCTTGCGTTAGGTGAGGTCGTGGCGCCGCCGCAGGCGACGACGAGCGCGAGGCTGGTCCGCACCTCGCCGATGCTAGGGCGCGATCGGACTGTCGGTCGCAGGACGCGACCAGACGGAGAGCCGTCGGTGGAAGCGCGTAAGCGGCGCGGGTGACCACCAGTTGAGATCGCCGAGAAGGCGCATCGCGGCGGGAACGATGAGAGCGCGCACCAGGGTCGCGTCGAGCGCGACGGCGACCGCCATGCCCAGACCGATGGACTTGATGATCACGACATCCGCGAGCGCGAAGCCGGTGAACACCGCGACCATGATCGCCGCCGCGGCCGTGATGAGCCGACCGCTCCGCTCCAGGCCCTCGGCGACAGCGTGCGTGTTGTCCTTCGTTCGCCGGTACTCCTCCTGGATGCGGCTGAGAAGCAGCACCTCGTAATCCATCGACAGACCGAACACGATGCAGAAGAGGATCACCGGCACCGAGGGATCGAGCGACTGGGGCGTGAAGTTCATGAGCTCGCTGAAGTGGCCCTGCACGAACACCCACACCATCGCGCCGAACGACGCGCTGATCGAGAGCAGGTTCACCAGGACCGCCTTCAGCGGCAGGACGATCGAACCGAGCAGCAGGAACAGCGCGACGTACGTGAGGACCACGATGAACGCGATCGCGCGGATCGCATGCGTCGCGATGAAGTCGATCGTGTCGAGATCGAACGCGGTCTGTCCGCTCAGGAGCACCTCGCCTCCCGGAGGATCAGGCAGCGCTCGGATCGCGCGCACCAGATCGCGCGCTGCATCGCTCGCCGCCGGGCGCGCCGTGATCACCCGAATCACGACGATGTGCTGCCCGGTCACAGCTTCAGGGACCACCCGTCGGGCTTCGTCGAATGGCGTCTCCACTCGCAGGACATCCGGCAGCGCCGCGATTTGGCGCGACAGCGCGAAGACGTCCCCGTCGCGTCCGGACCGCAGCGGATCGCCGTCAGCGAAGTACACGACGACGGGGAACGCCGCCTGCTCCTGGCCGGGGAAATCACGGACGAGCATGTCGTAGCCGCGCCGCGCCTCGGACTGCGGCGGCAGCGCGGTCGTGTCCGCGTTCGCGAGACGTATCTGCAGGAACGGCGACCCGGCGGCGAGGACGAACGCGACCGTCGGGACGAGGACGAGCAGCGGGCGCCGCATCACCGCGGTCGCGATGGAATGCCAGAGACCGTTCTTCGCATCGGGCTGGGCGCGGCGCAGGAACGGCAGGCGCCAGGCGTTGACGCGCGGTCCGAGGAGCGCCAGGAGCGCAGGAAGGAAGGTGAGCGCGTAGATCACGGCCATCGCGACGACGATCGCGCCGGCCAGGCCGAGCGAGGCGAGGAACGTGCCCTCGAAGAACAGCAGGCCCGAAAGGCCGATGGCGACCGTGAGACCGGAGAAGACGACCGCACGGCCAGCGGTGGCGAGGCTGCGGGCGAGCGCGTCCTCGCGCGACGCGCCGCTGGCGAGCTCTTCCCGGAAGCGCGCGACCAGGAACAGCGAGTAGTCGATCGACGTCCCGAGGCCGATGAGCGTGACGATGTTGAGCGCGTAGGTCGACACATCGGTGAAGCGCGTCAGCAAGAAGACGCCGCCGAGGCCGCCGACGATGGCGAGCAGTCCCACGCCGAGGGGGACGAGCGCGCCAACGACCGTGCCGAAGACGATGAGCATCAGGATCAGGGCTACCGGCAGTGACACGAACTCGGCCCGCTGCAGATCGCGGTCGAGCGTCAGATCGAAGTCACGGTTGATCGGAAGCCCGCCGGTGGCGAGGATCGTGAGGCTGTCCGATCGGACGAGCGAACGGAGTTCCGCAAAGTACGCCTCCGCCACCGAGCGGGGATACTTGAGCCCGACGAACGCGAGCATGCCGTGACCATCGCGCGAAAGCAGCGCCGGCTGCGGCGTGTCGTAGTGGGTGCGGACCCCGGTGACGCGAACATCGGCGCGCAGCGGCGCGAGCGCGTCGGTGACGGCCTGGCGGTATGCCGCATCCGTCACGGCGAGCGTCTCGCTGCGGAAGACGAGCGTGAACGACGCGCCGGGAACGGTCACCGGACCGGTGGCACGCGGAAGGTCTTCGGACAGGAGCCGCGAAGCACGACCGGACTCGGTGGACGGGATGGTGTCCGGATCACCAAGGTCGCCGCCCTGGGCAAGGAGCACCCCGCTGAGCGCGAGCATCGCGAGCGAGGCGCCGAGCACCACCCAGCGGCGACGATGGACGAACCGGGCCCAACCCTCCAGCATCCCGAGACAGTACGTGCGATGCCATCCGCGGGTTCCACGATCGGCGAAATTGACGGGTCGACCGCTGCGCGCGCATCGTGGACGGATGACCGTGACCGATGTCCTCGGCCTGGACGGCCGCCTCCCGGCGGGCTACCGCGCGCGCCCGTTCGCGGACGGCGACCGTGACCGGTTCGTTCCCGAGCGCAACCGCGAGCAGCACTGGATGCAGCAGGGCAGCGCGGCGGAGTGGCGCTACTGGGAGAACCTCATGAAGGATCCGACGCTGCTGCGCGTCACGGTCGAGGCGCAGGACGGCAGCATCGCGGCGATCGGCGACATCGGCGCCGGCTTCACGGCGCGTCCCGACAACTCGCAGTTCGTCGGCATGACCGTCCTCGCGCCGCATCGGCGGAAGGGCATCGGGACCGCGATGCTCGCTGCGCTCGAGGACGAGGCGCGGCGTCGCAAGGTGCCGAAGCTATTCGCTGGCGCGAACGAAGACGAGAAGTTCGCCCTCGCTTGGGCCATCGGTCACGGCTACCGCGAGATCGGGCGCCGCATCGCGTCATACGTGGAGCTGGCGAAGTTCGAACCCACGCAGTTCTCGGAGGCGTTGGATCGCGTTCGCACCGCCGGCATCACGATCACGAGCTTCGCGGAAATGCTCGCGGGGAAGGATGCGCCCGCGCAGGAGCGTTGGTGGAGGGAGATGTACGCGGCCGAGGCGCCGATGTGGGAGGACATCCCCTTCGCGACGCCCACCCCGCACTGGTCGTGGGAACGTTTCTTCGAGGCCTCGACGAGCGATCAGATGCTCATGGACCTCTCACTGGTCGCGTACGCCGGTCATCAGATCGCCGGGTTCACGACGACGGGCAAGAGCAAGGACGAGGACGGCTGGACCTGGCTGACCGGGACGGCGCGCGAGCATCGCGGCCGCGGCGTCGCGCGCGCGCTCAAGGTGGAGATGCTCACGCGCGCGAAGCACAAGGGCTTGCGCGCCATAGGCACGACCAACGACGAAGCCAACCAGTCGATGCGCGGGATCAACGCGAAGCTGGGGTACCAGATGCTTCCGGCGCACGTGGAGCTGGAGAAGCCGCTGGCCTGATCTCCGGCGGCGGCAGGAGCAGGATGAGGCCAGCCGAGCGCGGCGCACGAGGCCAGCAGGACACCCCCGCCCACGTTGGTGAGCTGCCAGATCGTCGACGCCCCGAGCGCGCCGATGACCGTGCCGGTCTGCGCGACCGCACTCACCACGCCGAACACGCATCCGCGTCGCGCCGCGGGTACCGCGGTCGTGAGAAGTGCGAACCACGACGCGTTGTACGCCGTGAGCGCGGCACCGGTGATGAAGCTGATCCCGTAGAAGACCGGACGCGGCAGGTTGAAGAAGAGCACGAACC
>WNGB01014277.1_pt1 | contig 10627 bp, 9 predicted proteins | sample 5400681 | NCBI WGS metagenome assembly WNGB01 (sample SAMN13153367, study PRJNA577476) | soil metagenome | isolation source: 115 cm soil or saprolite under grassland replicate 2 | place: USA:California | collected 2016-06-15 | reverse complement strand
CAGGCCGCCGTACGGGAGCACGGCGTCGTGAAAACCGCGCAGCGTGAAGCTGCCGCCCTTCGCTTTGCGGAAATCGTCGTGCAACCGCAGCAGCTCGCGCCGGCCGACCGCATAGCACAACTGATACGCTGGCCAGGCGCAGTAGCGCCGCACCTCGGCCTCCGCGTTGCCACGCTCCACGTGCAGCTCATTCACCATCTGATCCACTGCCTGGTCGCGCGTCATGCCGCGCGTGTGCAACCCGACGTCGAGCAGAATACGCATCGCGCGCCACAACAGATGCACGCGCTGGAAGAACAGCTCTTCGTCGGACGCGTAGAAGCCCTCCTCGCCCATCATGTCTTCGCAGTACAGCGCCCACCCTTCGACGGTGAGGGGCGTCCAGAGGTTCTTCCGAACATGAGACGGCAGCTCTTTGGCGATCACGAGCTGCAGATGATGGCCCGGATAGCCCTCGTGCAGCGCCGTCGCCGCGAGCTCGTAGCGGCAATGGTCGCGGAGGATGCGCTCCTGCTGCGCCGCCGGCAGGCGCGAGTCCGGCACGGTGACGTAGAACCAGCCGGTGCGGTCCCGGCTATACGCGCCGGGGCTGTCATACGCGGCGAACGGGATCACCGGCCGCATGAACGCGGGCGTCGGAATCACGCCCAGCGGCGCCTTGGGGATGGGCGCGAGCCGCCGCTCCGCCACGAAGTCGCGGGCGCGCGCCATCTCCTTCGCGTACGCATCCACGAGCTCGTGCGGCGTCGGGTGATCGCCGCGGAGCTTGTCGACCAGCTCGGACCACGGCTTGCCACGCCCGTCCAGTCGCGCGGCGAGCCGCACGAGATCGGCCTCGATCTCCTCCTTCAGCCGCAGCCCATAACGCCACAGCTCCGGCGCGGTATCGCGCAGCGCGTGTTGATAGTGCAGCAGGAAGTTGAACGCGTCCTCGCCGATGGCGAATTGCTCCGTTCCCATCTCGAGCCAGCGCTCGAGGTTCGAATCGAACTTGAAGAGCGCGGCGCTCGCCTGTTCAGCCGCAGCCGCGAGACGGGTGGCGTGCATCGGGGCCTGGGCGCCGAGCGCGGCGGCCAGCTCTTTCACCAGCAGTCGCCCGCCTTCCGTCATGCGCAGCGCCGTCTCGACGAAGACACGCACCGGCTCTTCCAGCGTCGCCTTGAGATCGTCGAGAAAATCGGGGATGTCTTCGAGCCGGCCGATCGCGGCGGCGGCTTTCTCGGCGGGCGTGCGATCGGCGGACAGCAACAGGTGATGGAGGCCGCCGAGCAGGTGCGACAGCCAGAACTCCGGATTCTTGGCCTGCGGCTTCAGCTTCTCGAAGCGTCGCAGCGAGACGCGAATCTCGTTGAGCAGCGCGGTGCGGTCGATCTCTTCGTCGAGATTGGCGGCATTCGTCTCCTCGAGGGCGGCCGCAAGAGACCTGAGCGCGGCGAGATGGGGAGCGAGCGCGGCGGGACTGAAGCGGCCGTAGCGGTCGTCGTGGCCCGGCACCCCCGCCTGCGTCGCGGCGACGGGGTCCATGTGCCAGTAGAGATCGAAGAACGACTTCTCGATGTCGCGGAAGCTCATGCGCTCAACAACCGGTGGCACTCTTCGTCCGACAACACGCGATCGGTGCGCTTGGCCGCGTCGAACAACGTCCGGCATGCCTCGTCGTCGTTGGGATCGTAGCCGTGGTGCTCGAGCCAATACTTGACGTTGGACAGCCCGGACACGGGCGAGATCTCGATGCGTTGCTCGAAGCCGAATTCTTCCGCGGGCACCGAGCTGTACACCCGATCGGCGAGCCAGTTGTGGCCCTTTTTCTTGGCCTTGATGATCGCCGCCGCATGCACACCGGTGCCGGTGCGAAACGCATCGGTCCCCACGACGGGGTAGTTCACCGGAATCGGCACCCCGACCGCATCCGCGACGAGCCGGCAGTACTCCGGCAACCGCCGGATGTCGGCCTGGTGCGCGCCCAGCAGCTTCAAGTTCACGATCAGCAGGTCCATCTCGGCGTTGCCGACCCGCTCGCCGACACCCAGCGCCGTCGCATGCACGCGATCGACGCCAGCCTCGATCGCGGCGAGGCAGTTGATCAGTCCCATTCCCCGATCGCGATGTCCGTGCCAATCGATTTTTACGTCGTTCTTTTTGACGATGTCCTTTTTGACGAAGTTGACTAACGCTTTCACGCCGTCCGGCGTTGCATGTCCCACCGTGTCGGCGAGACAGATTCGCCCCGCACCGCAGGCAATTGCCGCCCCGTACAGTGCCTTCAACGTCTCCGGTCGGGCTCGCGTCGTGTCCTCCGTGACGTACATGACGGGCAGGCCGTGCTTCACGGCGTAGGTCACCGCTTCTTCGGATGCCTTGAGGATGCGATCGAGCGTCCAGTCTTCCGCGTACTGGCGAATCGGCGACGAACCGATGAACGTCGCCGCCTCGATCTTGATGCCCACCTCATCGGAGACACGCACGATGGGCTCGACATCGGCAACGACGGTGCGGGCGGCACAGTTGGGCGCAATCGGCAGCTTTTGGTCGCGGATCTCGAGCGCGAGTGCGCGCACTTGATCCACCACACGTGGGCCGGCGCCGGGTAAGCCGATGTCGGCGGCGACGATGCCGAGGTCCGCCATCAGGTGCAGCAGCCGCTTTTTGACGTCGAGGGAGGGATCGGTGACCGAGGGCGACTGCAGCCCGTCGCGCAACGTCTCGTCGTTGAGGTCTACACGCGCGCGCGTCCAGTCGAAGCCGCCGTTGGGGCCGCCCGCGCTGTTCCAATCGTAGATAAGCTGCCGCTCCTCCATGGGTCTAGTGTCGCGTACGCCCCAGTCCAGGTCAAGTTGCGACCGCGCCACACGACATCATAGTTTGACCCCCATGCCGGGAACCATGGACGCGCTGCTGTCGCACGATCGCGTTGGCACCGCCCGCGCGCACATCGAACGCTCCGACGAGGCGACGCTCGCCCGCCAGGCGGCGCTCTCGGCGATCCCTGCACCCACCGGGGCGGAACGGGCACGCGGCGCGCGCGTCGCGGAAATGTTGGGTGAGGCGGGGTTGGAAAACGTGACAATCGATGACGTCGGGAATGTGCGGGGATGGCATGTAGGAGCACGACATGTCGTGCCCCTACATGACGGGTGCGTGATCCTCGCCGCACATTTGGACACGGTGTTCGGTCCCGATCTCGACGTGTCGGTGGCGCGCCGCGGCGCGCGGCTGGAAGGACCGGGCATCGCCGACAATGCCCGCGGCCTCGCGGCGCTCGTCACCATCGCTGAGGCACTGGTACGCGCGCGGGTCGCGACCCGGCGGCCGGTCCTGTTTGCCGCCACCGTAGGCGAGGAGGGATCGGGCGATTTGCGCGGGGTCCGATATTTGTTAAACGATCATGTAGGGGCACGACATGTCGTGCCCCTACAAACCGATGCACCTGTCCCCATCCGCCCGCATGCATTCATCGCGCTGGACGGTGCCGGCATCGAGCGCATCGTGCACCGCGCGCTCGGCGCACGGCGATACCGCGTCACCTATCATGGTCCGGGCGGCCACTCGTGGGCTGCGTTTGGTGTGGCCAACCCTGCAAACGCGGTCGGTCGCGCGGTCGCGCTGCTCGCCGATCACCCCACGCCCATCGCACCACGCACCACGTGTGCTGTGGTGCGACTGGGCGGCGGCACCAGTCTCAACTCCATCCCACAAGAGGCATGGTTCGATGTGGACCTCCGCAGCGAAGAGCCGCGCGCACTCGAGCGGCTCGACGCAGCGGTCCGCCACGCTCTGACCGAGTCACTGGACGAAGAGAACCGCCAGCGGCTGCCCGGGACCGCGCCGCTCACGGTGGACGTCCGGCGTGTGGGTGATCGCCCGTCGGGACTGACTCCGCGCGCGCATCCCCTGGTGCGGACGGCAGTCGCCGCCACCCGTGCCGTGGGCCACGCCCACCAGCTCGCGTGTGCGTCGACCGACGCCAACGTGCCGATCGCGCTCGGGGTACCGGCCGTGGCGCTGGGCGGGGGTGGTCGATCGGGCAACGCCCACCTCCCCACCGAGTGGTATGAAAACGAGCAGGGCGCGCTCGGCATCGTGCGCGCCCTGCTCGTCACCGCGGCGATGGCCGAGGCGTGTTAGTGCGCGGCGGCACCGCCTCCGGGGAGACCCTTGCTGCGATGCATCAGGAGCAATAGCGGCAGAGACAGCACGAACGCCGCCCCGAACAGCAGGAACAACTGCTCGAACGACAGCATCATCGCTTGCCGGGTGACGATCCCGTTCAAGAACCCGATCGCTTTGGTTTGCGCCAGCGCGGGGAGCTCACCCCGGCCGATCAGAGTCTGCGTGATCGCGGCGAGCCGCTCCCGGGTCGCTTCAGCGTACGGCGTCACATTCGCGGCGAGATCGGCGCGATGAATCGCCGTGAAGCGCTGCAGCAACGTCGCCGAGAGCGCGATCCCGACGCTGCCGCCCAGCTGCCGCATCAGGTTGAACAACCCCGTGCCGTTGGGGATCTTCGACATCGGCAGATCGGCGAGCGCGAGGTTCGTCAGCGGCACGAAGATCAGGCCCAGCCCGACGCCGCGGAAGATCAGCGGCCAGAAGAAGTCGGACATCCCGCTCTCCGTCGTGAAATGCGAGTGCTTCCACATCGAGAGCGCGAAGATGCCGACTCCCGCGGCGATCGATAATCGTGCGTCGAATTTCCCCGTCAGCCGGCCCATGAACGCCATCGTGAACGCGCTCGCGAGCGCGCCGGGCAGAATCACCAGACCCGTCTGATTGGCGGTGAAGTTACGCACGTTCTGGAGATAGACGGGCAGGACGAACACGGTCGCGTAGAGACACACGCCGAGCACGAGGCCGAAGACGACGCCGACCGCCAGCTGGCGGCTCTTCAGGATTCGCAGATCGACCACCGGATGTTCGGTGCGCAGCTCGTGCCAGATGAACGAGATCAGCGCGATCGCGCTCGTGATCCCGAGCAGCCGCACTTCACCGGAGGAGAACCAATCGAGCCGCTCACCGCGCTCGAGCATCGTCTGCAGCGAGCCGATCCCCACGGCCAGCAGTCCCAGACCGATGAAGTCGATGCGGTCCGCGCGCTCCTGATGCCGCGAGTCGGTGATGAACGACATCGTCAGCGCCAGCGCCAGCATCCCGAACGGAATGTTGATGTAAAAGATCCACGGCCAGCCGTACATGTCCGTGATCCAGCCGCCCACGGTCGGTCCCAGCGTCGGGCCGACCATCACGCCGACGCCGAAGATCGCCATCGCGGTGCCGTACTCTTCGCGCGGGAACTCTTCGTACAGGATGGCTTGTGACGTGGACAGCAATGCCCCGCCGCCCAGGCCCTGCACGATGCGCCAAAAAACCAGCGCGCTGAGCGAGCCGGCATTGCCGCACATCAACGACGCGATCGTGAACAGCGCGATCGAGCCGGCGAAGTAGCGGCGCCTGCCGAAATAGGCGGAGAGCCAGCCGGTGATCGGCAACACGATCACGTTGGCGACGATGTACCCTGTCGACACCCACGCGATCTGGTCGAGCGTCGCGCCCAGGTTCCCCATCATGTGCGGGATCGCGACGTTCACGATGCTGGTGTCGAGCAGCTCCAGCACTGACGCGAGCGAGACCGTGATGGCGATCAGGTACTTGTACTTGTACCGATCCGGTGCGGCGGACAGCGGTAGCGCAACGGCCGTCATGGGATGCTAGTGCGTCTTAATGGTGGCGACGACGCTCATCCCGGGCCGCAGCACGTGCGCGAGATCCACGGCGCCATCCAGGTGAATCCGGACAGGAATCCGCTGGACCACCTTGGTGAAGTTCCCCGTGGCGTTGTCGGGGGGCAGCAGCGAGAACTTCGCGCCCGTCGCCGGCGACAGACTCTCGACGTGACCGCGGAAATGCACGCCTTTGTAGGCGTCCACCGTGATATCGGCCGAGTCGCCGGGCGTCACGTCCGCCGTCTCGGTTTCCTTGAGATTCGCCGTCACCCACACGTCTTCGAGCGGGACGACGGTCATCAGCGGCTGGCCGGGCTGCACCAGCTGGCCCAGCTCCACCGTCTTCTTGGAGACGACGCCGGCGGATGGGGTGATGATCCGCGTGTAGGAAAGCTGCAGCGCCGCCTGATCGCGAGCGGCGCGGGACGACGCTACGCGCGCATCGGCACCCACCAGGGCGGCCTGCGCCGCCGCGAGCTGCGCGTCCGCCGCCGTGGCCGCCGCCCGCGCGGCGTCGAGCTGTTGCTGGCTCACGACGTTCTGGATCGCGAGCGGCTCGATGCGGGCGAGATCGGCGTTGGCCTTGAGGGCGTTCGCTTGTGCCTGCGCGACCGCGGCCTCCGCCTGTCCCACGCGCGTGCGGCTGCTCACCGTGGCGAGCAGCGCCGCCAGATCGGCTTCGGTCTGCTGCAGCCGCGCCCGGAAGTCGCGGTCATCGAGCACGACCAACGTATCTCCCGCCTTCACCGCCTGGTTCTCCTCGACCCGCACTTCAGCGACGTAACCGCCGACCTTCCCCAGCACGGGGACGATGTGGCCGTCCACCTGCGCGTTGTCGGTCGAGACGTGCGAGCGGCCGAACCACCACTTGCGCGCGCCGAATACCACGAGCGCCAGCAAAACGGCACCCATGATGATGAAGACCGTGCGGCGCGACCGCTTGGGCTTCGCCGCAGCAGCCGCCCGGGGACTGGGCGCGGGCGCGGGACGCGCCGGAGACTCTGTTTTCGGTTCCATCGTCGTAGCCATTGTCCTGTTCCTTAATGCAGGGTCCGCGCGCTGCCCACCGAGCGGGCTAACGCAATCCGCGCCGATACGGCCGCAAAACGCGCATCGATGTCCGCGTCACGCGCGCGGAGCAATGAAGATTGGGCGTTGATGACTTCGATGTTGCCGGCGACGCCCGCCTTGAACCGGGCCCTCGCCTCCGACACCTCTTGCGCCGCCAGCTGCAGCCGCTCGGCGGCGATCATCTGCTGCGCACTTGCCGACCCCAGGTCGAGCAGGGCGCCGTCCACGTCGGCGGTGACCTGCTGGCGCAGATCACGGGCGCGGACGTCCGACTCCCGGACGACGGCTTGCTGCTCCGCCAGCCGCCCTTCGCGCCGGAATCCATCGAGAATGGGCAGCGTGACTTGCACGGCGACTTGCCGGGTTCCGATCGCATCCGGCATCCGCACGCCGCTCAGGCCATAATCGGCCTCGACTTCGAGCCGGGGCAGCCGCTCCGCCGAGATCGCCGAGGCGCCGGTGCGGGCGGCCGCGCCGCGCGCCAGCTCGGCGGCGAGATCGGGGCGCGCCGCGACGGCTTGAGCCACCGCCGCGTTGCGGTCGGCCGGTACATCGGCCGCGCCCAGCTGCGCGTTCAGCGTGTCGCTGAGCGAGATCGGCGTGGCGGGATCGAGCCCCAGCGCGCGGGCGAGATCGATCCTGGCGCGATCGAGCTGGTTTTCCGCCACGACCAGCGCCCCGGCCGCTTCGGCCAGCTGGGTCCTGGCGCGGGTGACGTCGATCGACGCGCTCACGCCTGCTTGCTGCTGCGCCACGGCGAGCCCGACGAGCTCTGCGGCGAGTGCGGAGTCGGCGCCGCGCGCCGTGACCACGGCCTGCGCCCGGATCGCGCGCGCGTACGCGAGCGCGACATTCTGGGCGCTGGCCTCCACCACCGCCGAACGGTCCGCGCTGGCGGCATGAACCTGCGCCTTCGCCGCGCTGACCCGCCCGAGATTCGAGAAATCGAAGATCGTCTGGGTGAGCCGAGCACGGCCGTCATAGGCGCTGAACGGCCCGATTCTCGTCGGGATCACCACCGGCCCGGGGAATGAGAATCCCAGGGTCTTGGAATTGAAGGAGCGCTCCACCCAGGAGCCCGATAGCGAGAGATCGGGCAACAAGCCGGAGCGGGCCTGGCGCACGCGCGCCGAGGCGGCGTCGCTGCGGAAACCGGCGATCGCGACGGACGGCGGCGGCGCCTGTGTCTGGCCGGTGGCCTGGCGCACGGCGTCGGCAAAGGAAAGACGGAGCGGGGCCGGGGATTGCGCACCCAGCGAATCGGCGCAGATCAGCGCGAGAATCAGTGTGATCAGCGGCTTACTTACTGATGCCATGGAGATAGAGATCGATGTGAGTGTCGAGGTATTTCCCGACGTCGAAGCCTTCGGGCATACAGGCGGAGAACGCTTTGCGCGCGATGACGGCGTGCATGACGGGCGACATCGCCAGCTTCGCGGCGACCATCACATCGACGCGCCGGAACTCGCCCGCCTTGACGCCCCGCTCGATGACGCCGGCCATGAGCCGGTGACCGCGCGTTACGACTTCTTCGTAGTAGAAGCGAGCCAGCTGGGGGAAATTCGCCGCTTCCGCCATCATCAGTTTGGGGATGCCAACGAGCGCGGTTTCCCCGACGAGCCGCCAGTATTCGCGCACCAGCCGCTCGAACAGGTCGCGCGCGCTGCCGGTGAACGACTGCGCGAGCGCTTCGCCCTTGGCGATCACGGGGACGATCGTCTGACGGATCAGCGCCTTGAACAGCGCTTCTTTGTTCTCGAAATACAGGTAGATCGTGCCCTTGGTGACGCCGGCCCGGCGTGCCACGTCTTCGAGCTTGGTGGCGGCGAAGCCCCGGTCGGCGAACACCTCGAGCGCGGCCGCGATGATTTCTTCGGGACGGGCATCCTTGCGCCGGCGCCAGCGAGGATGCGAGCGCGCGGAGCGAGTCGTGGTGCGGTGACGAACGGCGGATCGAGGCATTGGGCTCCAAAGTTAATTACTGAACGGTCAGTAAGTAACTTTAGGTTCCCGCCGCCGTCAACCCCTCCGCCGGTAGTAGAGGATGAGATCGGTACTCGGCGGCCGGGTGCCCAGCTGCCGCAGCAACGTCACGATCTGGCCGCGATGGTAGGAGGAATGATTGATGAAATGCCGAAACATCTGGCGGTACGTATGCACGTATGCTCCACCGCTGGAAGGCTTTACCAGTCTCGTCTCCTCGAGGCGGCTCGCGTTGAACCCGCCGAGAAAGGTGCCCCGCTCCGCCTCCACCGCGTCCCAGCGCCTGCGGACATCGGCCAGCGACTGCAGATCGGTTCCTTGTGGAACGGCGGGATTCGGCTTGCCGACCCAGCGATGCAGCCACAGCTGCTCGGCCCACACGATGTGACACAGCGTGCCGTGCACACCGCCGTAGCTGCTCTTGAGATCCCGGAAGTACTGCTCCTCCGGCAACTGGGCGACCGCGTCGAAGATCGTGCGGTTCGCCCAGGCGTTGTAGTCGAACAGCTCGAGGAATTCGTTCAATCGTGGCAGCAGGTTGAACTGCAACAAGCGTCGGCTGGTGAATCGACGGTAGATGCAGCGACGGTAGGTGAGGCGACGGTCAACTCAGGTTGAGTATCGCCCACCTTCACAACGAACACTTCCCACTTGTAGCCGTTCGGATCAGTCACCCAGACCTTATCCTGGAGCGCGTAGCAGCAGTCGGTGTTCTCCTCCTCAAACGTCGCGAGCCCTTCGGCCTTGAGCCGCTCGGCCGCCGCCTTCACTGCCACGGTCGATTGCACTTGAATCCCCAGGTGGTTCAGCGCTCCCGCACCGCGGTCCGGCGATGCGTTCAACGTCAGGTTCAATCCCGGCTCGGCGACGTCGAACTTGGCGTATCCCGGCTTGAGCTTCACCGGCTCGAGGCCGAGGAACGTGCGATAGAAACGCACCGACTCGTCGAACCGCGGCGTATTGAGCGCAATATGGACTTTCATCGTAACGAGCTCCGTTGGACAAGGTTGTTGCGGGTACAACACTCGGTATACAGGAAGGCGAGCAGCTCCTTGAGGCCAGCCGCATCGGCGCGATAGCGCAGGAACTTCCCTTCCCGCGTGACGCCGACCAGCCCCTCGCGCTGGAGGGCGTCGAGATGATGCGAGAGCGTGGACGGCGGGATGTCGAGCTCGTCCTGAATCTCGCCGACGACCATGCCGTCGGGATGCGCCGACATCAGCAAGCGGACGATGCCGAGCCGCGCCTCGTGACCGAGGGCGGCGAACTTGGGGGCGAAGTGCAGTGCTTGGCTCGTGGCGTCCACACTTCGATTATACTAGAATTGTCGTACTTGTCAACTCCGGGGGTCAGCGAGCCGCCGCGATCTCGCCCGCATCCATCACGGAGTCTTTGACCTGGCGGTCTTCGATCCGCTGCCTCTCCCCCACGACCGATCCTTCCACCGTGGCCTTTCTCACCTGCACGCCGCGGCCGAGGATGCTGTTGCGGATCGTGCTGCCCTCGATGGTGCTCCCCGCCTCGATGGCGACGTTCGGTCCGACACTCGAGTCTTTGAGCGTGACGCCGTCCTCGATGTATACCGGCTCGATGATCTTGACGCCCGCCGGGACCTTGGCGGGGGGGGGCCGCTTGCCGCGCCCATGCTCGAGCAGGTGCTGGTTCGTCTCGAGCAGCGTGTCGACCTTGCCGCAGTCGTACCAGCCGCCCACTTCGCTGACGAAGAGCTTTTTCCCGTGGTCCACCATGTACTGGAATGCGTCCGTGAGATAGAACTCCCCGCCTTTCCCGGGTGGGCTCTTCAACACGTGCTCGATCCCGTCGAACAACGAGCGCCAATCCTTCACGTATTG
>WNGB01014275.1_pt1 | contig 10628 bp, 10 predicted proteins | sample 5400681 | NCBI WGS metagenome assembly WNGB01 (sample SAMN13153367, study PRJNA577476) | soil metagenome | isolation source: 115 cm soil or saprolite under grassland replicate 2 | place: USA:California | collected 2016-06-15 | reverse complement strand
CGCGCCCGGCTGGTGGCCAGATTGACCTCCGCCTCGGCCACCCCGTCGGTCCTGCCCAGCGTGCGCTGCACCCGCGCGGCACAGGAGCCGCAGGTCATCCCGCCGACGACGAACTCCACCGTCTCTGGCGGCGTCGTGGCTTCCCGGTGGCTGGCGTGCTGCTGGGTCGGCATTGCATGCTCCTTGGGTGGTTCGTCGGTCAGGCGGGCACCTGGTAGCCCTGCTCCTCGATCACCGCGACGATCTGCCCTCGATCGGCGCGCGTCTGGTCGACCTCGACGGTCACGGTGCGGGCGTCGATATCAACCAGTGCCGAGCGCACCCCGGGCAGCGGCGCGAGTGCGCCCTCGATGGAGTGCTTGCAGTGGTCGCAGTGGATCTCTGGGACCGAGATGGTCATCGTCGTCACGGCGTTGCCCTCCGGCACGTGTCAGCTCTTGAGCAGGCGGTCGATGGCGGCGGTGGCCTCAGTGATGATCGCGTCGCCGCTGGCGTCGTCGTCGGCGGCGTCGCGGACACAGTGGCGCAGGTGGTCGTCCAGCAGCGCGACCGCCACCTTGCGCAGGGCGGCGTTGACGGCCGAGATCTGGGTCAGCACGTCGATGCAGTAGGTGTCGGAGTCCACCAGCCGCTGCAGCCCGCGGACCTGCCCCTCGACCCGCCGCAGGCGCGCCTGCAACTCATCCTTGCTCTGCGAATATCCGACCATCCGCCCTTCAGGCAGCAGGTGTCACTGCTGATACCCTACCCCTGAGGGGTATACGCCCGCAAGGCGCGTTGATCTGGCGGTCGCAAGCGTCGCCAGCAGCAGCGCCAGCCCACCCAGGTACAGCACCGCGCCACCGGCGAGCTTGGCGGTGCGGAGCCCGCCGGGCGGGGCCGGCCTGCTGTACAGCTCCCGGACGGCGCTCGCGGAGTGCCGGCCGTCCGCCTGCACCGCCAGCCAGGTCTCCACCGGCCCCTGCGGGCCGGTGAGCGTGGCGTAGACGAACCAGCGGCCCCGGTCGGGCAGGCCGATCGCGCCGCTGAACGTGCAGGCCGGCCCGGCCGACAGCGGCGCACGGCGGGTGTGCCCGGCGCGCCGGGCGGCCAGCCCCACCGGGTCGAGGTCGCCGCAGGCGCCACCGCCCAGGTCCAGTACGCGGACGCGCACCCGCGCCGTGGCGCCGTCGGTGCCGATGGCCACTGCGGCGTGGCCGCGCACGGGTCCCTGCCCGGGGTCGTGCGCCCACGCCGGCGCGGCCGCCGCCACCACCAGGACCACCAGCGCCAGCCCGACGCTCGCTCTCGCGGCAGACCCGGGTCGGCGCCCGTCGGCGAGCAGGCCGGCCAGCCAGGCCGCCAGCGTGCCGACCAGCAGGCTGGCGGGCACCTCAGCCAGCGGGACCTGGGTGCCGTGCGGCACCAGCCACACCCACGGCAGGTAGGCGGCGTGGGTGGCCAGCGTCACCGCCAACGCCCGCCACCACGCCACCCACCCGCGCCGGGCGGCGATGTCCGCCAGCAGGGCGGCGAGCAGCACCGGGGGGACGACCGGGGTGGAGCGGCCGGCCAGCACCAAAGCGCCGACCACCAGCAGCCGCAGCACCGTGTAGGCGAGCGCGGCGCGTGTGAGCGGCCACCGCCCGCCCAGCGCGGCGCGCGCGACCGGGCCGGCGAGCACCACGGCGACGCCGACCAGCGGCAGGTACCACACCGGCGAGAACTGGGGCACGTCGCTGTCGTACTCCATGGCCGGCACTAGCAGGGCAGCCAGCGCCAGGGCGGCGCCGACCAATCGCACCCCGGCCGCTTGGCGGCCCGCGGCCGGTGACAGCCCGGTCAGCAGACCGGTCACCAGCGCCAGCGTCGCGAAGACACCGAGCAGGTGCGGCGGACTCCACAGCACGGCGTCGCGGCCGAACAGCCGATGCCAGGCGTCGTCCACCGGCGCGGACGCCACCGTCCCGGCAAGGCCTGCCAGCGCCAGGACGAGGGACCGGTCGGCGCTTACGCCGCGAACCCCGGAGGCTGCCCACCGCCGCGCCGCCCAGCCGATCGCGACCACGCCGGCCACCAGCACCCCGCCGTACAGGGTCAGATGCGGGGTGATGAAGAAGCTGTCGCGGCCTCGGTCGGTGTGCCACGCGTCGTCCCAGTAGGTGCCGACGATCGCCACCACCCCGCCGGCGAAGGCGATCACGCCCGCGCTAAGCGGCAGCCGTTCGCGTTCGTGCAGCGTGTCCCGCATCACAGCATCCCTCGCCCACGAGGTCCATGGGTCTATATGTCCTCGATACCTGTACGTACCCACGCCAAGGTCCCGGCCGGGATGGGTCCTTCGGCCCTGGGGCACGCTCCTGGGGGCTTATACCCTACCAGGGTATGGCACCAACGCGTGCGGGAAGGAGTTGAGCTCAATGGGGAGCGCGATCCGGACCGAGGGCCTTGCCAAGCGCTTCGGCGGCCTACAGGCCCTGGCCCCACTTGACCTTGAGGTCGAGGCCGGCGAGGTCCTGGGCTACCTGGGACCCAACGGGGCGGGCAAGACGACCACCATCCGGCTGCTGCTGGGGCTGCTGCGCCCGACCGCCGGCAAGGCCGAGATCTTCGGACTGGACGCCCAGCGCGACACCGTGGCGGCCCACCGCCGGCTGGCCTATGTGGCGGGCGAGACCAGCCTGTGGCCCTCGCTGACCGGCATGGAGACGCTGCACCTGCTGGGCCGCGTGCAGGGCCGGGTCGATGGCGCCTACCGGGACGAGCTGATCGAGCGGTTTGCCCTCGACCCATCCAAGAAGGTCCGCAGCTACTCCAAGGGCAACCGCCAAAAGCTCGGCCTGATCGCGGGGCTGGCCAGCCGCGCCGACCTGCTGCTGCTGGACGAGCCGACCAGCGGGCTGGACCCGCTGATGGAGCGCGAGTTCCGCCGCTGCGTGGCCGAGGCGACGGCACAGGGCCAGACGGTGTTCCTGTCCTCGCACATCCTCAGCGAGGTGGAGGCGCTGTGCGACCGGGTCGCCATCCTGCGCGCCGGCCGCCTGGTGGAAGTCGGCACGCTGGCCGACCTGCGCCACCTGCAGGCGCTGCAGGTGGAGGCCACCTTCACCCAGGCACCGCCGGACCTGTCGGCGCTGCCGGGCGTGACCGACGTCGAGGTCGACGGCAACCGGGTGCGCCTGCGGGTGCACGGCCCGGTCGAGCCGCTGCTGCAGCGGCTGACCGCCGTGGGCGTCACCCAACTATTGAGCCGGGAGCCGTCGCTGGAGGAGCTGTTCCTGGCCCAGTACGGCGCCGAGCCGACCGGTGGGAAGCGGGAGGTGACCCAAAGTGGCCGTTGAGACCATCACTATCGCGGGCCGCCAGCGGGTGGCAACCGCGCGCGTGCCGGGCCTGGCCCCGGTCGGCGTGGTCGCCAGCCGCCTGTGGCGGGGCGCCCTGCTGTGGGGTGGAGTGTTCGCGCTCATGGTGTGGGCGCTGGTGTCGCAGTTCGCCAAGGAGTACCCCACCGCGGCCGACCGGGCACGGCTGGTAGCCACCATGGGTGCGGATGTCGGCTCCCAGGCGATCTTCGGCCCGGCGCACCATCTGGACACCGTCGCCGGCTACACCGCCTACCACGCCGTGGGCGTGGTCGGGCTCGTCATCGCGGTGTGGGGGCTGCTGGCCGCCACCCGAGCGCTGCGCGGCGAGGAGCAGGCCGGCCGCTGGGAGCTGCTGCTGGCCGGGCAGACCACCAGGCGGCGCGCGGCGGCGGCCGCCATCGGAGGCCTTGGTATCGGCCTACTCACCCTCTGGGCAGTGACCGCGGCCGCCACCTTGGCAATCGGCCGTAGCGCCGACGCCCGCTTCAGCACCAGCGCCAGCCTGTTCATGGCGCTGGCAGCAGTCGCGGCCACCGCGATGTTCATGGCCGTCGGAGCCTTCTGCAGCCAGCTTGCCGCCACCCGCCGCCACGCGGCCGCCTTGGCCGCCGGCGTCTTCGGGGTCGCCTACCTGCTGCGTGCCATCGCCGCCGGCAACACCTCGCTTGAGTGGCTGCGCTGGGCCAGCCCACTGGGCTGGGTCGACGAGCTGCGCCCGCTCACCGGCAGCCGCCCGCTGGCGCTGCTGCCGATCCTGGCCACCACGGTCGTGCTGGCCGGCCTGGCGATCATGCTGGCCGGCAGGCGTGACTTGGGCGCCAGCATCCTGCCCACCAGCGACACCGCACCTGCTCACACGCGGCTGCTTGCCAGCCCCCTGGGCCTGGCCTACCGGCTGGGCCGCGGCAGCGCCGCAGGCTGGATCGCCGGGCTCGGCGCCGGCGGGCTCATCCTCGGGCTGAGCACCAAGACGATGCAGGACGTGTGGGCCAACCAGTCCGGCGGGATCTTCGCGCGCCTTGGCGGCTCCAGCGGCGGCGCCACCTACCTCGGCCTGGTCTTCCTCATCATCACGCTGTTGGTCGCCACCGCCGCCGCCGGCCAGGTCGCCGCCACCCGCGAGGAGGAGGCCGAGGGCTACCTCGACCACCTGCTGGCCCGGCCCGTGGCCAGAGGGTCGTGGCTGGCCGGCCGCCTGGCCGTGGCCGCCGCGGCCCTGGTCGGTGCCGGTCTCGTGACCGGGCTGCTCACCTGGGTCGGGGCCACCAGCACCGGCGCGGACCTGCGCCTTGCGACGGTGCTGGCCGCCGGCGTCAACGTCATCCCAGCAGGAATCTTTCTGCTCGGGGTCGGCACGCTGCTCCACGGCCTGGCACCCCGCTTCGCCGCGCCGGTCGCCTACGGCCTGGTGGCGTGGTCGTTCCTGGTCGAGATCGTCGGCGCCGCCCTCGGCGCCAGCCGCTGGCTGCTCGACACCTCGCTGCTGCACCACTTCGCCCGCGCGCCGGCGGCCCCGGTGCGCTGGGACAGCGCCGCCATCCTGGTGGCCATCGGCCTGGTTGCCGCAGTCATCGGGGCGATCGCGTTCATCCGCCGCGACCTCAAAGGCGCCTGAACACTCTGGCGTGGTGCCGGCGAGGCCCACCGGCACCACGTTCCCGCGATACCTGGTCCGGGTCGGCCCCTATCCGGTGGGATCCCTGTGCCAGGCGTGGACCCCGACGACTGAGCAGCAGGGTCGTTGCGGGGCGAGGTCGCCAGCGGTCCGGGTGCGTCTAGGTCTGCTCGCCTCACCGTCGATCGTCGAGACTGACCGCGCGCAAGGACGTGCCCGCGGCACAGGGCCGGACTCGAGTTCACCGTGGGCGGCGCCTTGCCTGCCACGGTGCGGTGCGCAAGATCCGGCGAGGTCCCAGCAGCAGCACGCCGCCAGCGGCGGCCAGTCCCAGGATGACCGAAAGCGCCACCCCTGTCAGCGGCATGCGATCGGCTTGCCGAGTCGGCCCGGACGGCTGCGCGGCGGGCGCCTGCACGGCCGCCATGGCAGCTTCATGGTCTGCGGTGCTCACCGGCAAGGCGTTGTCGCTGGCCATGGCGGCGACATCGGGCGGGCGGATGGCACCCCAATGGGTGTCGCTGTCCATCGTCATCGGGGCCGGCGGCCGCAGCACCCGCAGGCCGCCGGGAACGGTGAGCGTGCCGACCTGGTACTCGGCGAACACGCCCTGCAGGCCGTACAGCTCCCATACGCCGGCGTGGGGGACCGCGATCGCCGCGGCGAAGTGCGCGGGCTCACGCAGCGCCACTCCCTCGAAGGTCACCGCGCGACCGGCAGGGTCGACCAGCTTGAGGCCGGTTGTGCCGAGGTCGCCCTCGTAGGGATGGGAGCCGTGCTGGAGGACCCAGTAGCCGACGGTGTAGGTGCGGCTCGGCTCGAGCCGCGGGGGCAGCGGGTCAAGCGCCGTCACGGCCCAGCCCCCGGCCCGGGCCGGCGCCACAGGGAGCACGATGGTCGCCAGGATCGTGCCTACCAGCAGCATGCTGCGTAAGTGTCTCATCGTGGCACCTCCCAAGCCGTCTACACCGCGCGGGTGACCGGGGTTCCGCCAGGCGCACCGGCTCAGCGTCACGGTGGCGGCCACGCAGCTACGACGACGGGTCGTTTAATCCTATCGATACTTATGAGATGATCGGCCGACCCGCCGCAGCCACGTTGCCAGCGCCGCCGAGCTCGCCCGCCCGAGCTCCTGAGCACAGGAGGGTCGCTGCGGATGCCTTCCCCTGACCGTCGCGCCCGGCTACGCCTGCGCCGGATCGTCAAGCTGTGGACCTGCCTTTCGATCCTCACGATCGCGGTCGCCTTGGCCGCGGACACCACAACCGCCACGCCGCTCCACGCCCAACCCGCCGCCGCGCGTACGACCAGCGCACCGGTCGCGGCCGTGATCAACTACGCCCTTGCCCAGCTCGGCAAGCCCTACCAGTGGGGCGCGACCGGTCCCGGCAGCTTCGACTGCTCCGGCCTGACCCTGGGCGCCTACCAGGCTGCCGGCATCTCGATCCCACGCGTGTCCAGAGACCAGTACGGGGCAGGCGGGCACGTCCCCTTGGGCCAGCTCCTCCCCAGCGACCTGGTCTTCTACACCCACGCCGAGGAGAGCACGATCCCGGCCGGCATCGGCCACGTCGCCATCTACCTCGGCCATGGCCGGCTGATCGAGGCCGCCCACCGCGGCGTGCCCATCCGCATCGCCTCCCTCCAGCGACCAAACCTCGTTCCGGTCGCCACCCGACCAACCGCGGCATCCTCCGGGCTGCTGCCCGTCCAGTACGGCCAGCGCGGCAGCGCCGTCAGCGCGGTCCAGGCACGCCTGGCCGCCAACGGCGCCTGCCTGGCGGTCGACGGGCGCTTCGGCCCCATCACCCGCCGCGCCGTGCTCGGCTTCCAAGCCGCCCACGGTCTGGCCCGTGACGCCGTCGTCGGTCCGCGCACCTGGGGCGCCCTGATCAGCTATGGCCGCATGCAGAGCTAGCCACGGCGCTGCTAACCGCCACCTTCGCGTCGCGACCGGAAGTCACACGCCGCCAGCGGTCGATGACTCGACCACTCCGTCGATACGCCCCGGAACGAGGCATCTGCCATCATGAGCGGACCTCACCTGAGGAGATCACGGAGCCGTCGATGTCCCAGACTGATGAGCCGAAGCTGTGGACCAGGCTGGTCGCCGCCCTGCACGGGGAGATCCCGGCCGACACCCTCGAAGCCTACCGACACGCCGGGGCGGAAGCCTATGAGCTGCTCGACCGCGCCGAGCTGCGCCGCGGCGAACTGACCATCCAGCACGCCGACCCGTGGTCAACCGACCCGGCGACCAAGGCGTTCCTGCTGTCCACCTGGAACGCGTTCACCCTGCAGCTGCTCGGCGACGAACTACTGGATGCCGACTACCGCGTCAATCCCACGACCGTCGGGTTCGTCCCACCGGTGACCGCCCAGCAGGCGCTGGCCTTCTACGCGCCGGTCGAAGGCTGGCTAAGCCGCGCGAACCAGGCCTCCAGCAACCCCGCCTACCGGCTGGACGTCCAGGTCCCGGCCGAGCTGCCCGAGTGGGTCGAGGTGGAGCCGTGCCCGCGCGAGCACCTGCAGGCGATGCTGGGGGCCTGCCGGCGGCTGCGCCGGCACACCGAGGTGGCGTTCGGAGAGGTGGAGAAGAGCGCGGGCGCGGAGCGATCCGCCGCGCTCGGGCAGCTCCGCCAGCGGCTAGCGGTCATGACCACCGCGGCCGACTACGCCGACCGCTTGTACCAGCCCGACGCCGGCCAGGAGCAGCACGAGCGGGCCGAGGACAGCGTCCACCGGGCGATCGAGGCCGCCTACGAGCTCGGTCAGCTCCTCGCCATGCCGGAGCTGCTCGCCGGCGGCAGTGCGAGCGCTCAGCCTGGAGGCGCGCACAGCCGGCTGCCGAGGCCCGGGGAGGCGGGCTTCGACCCGTGGTGCCTGACCGACCCGGCGACCCGGACGGGCTGGCAGCAGGACCGGCGCGCGGTCCGGGCGATCCGGCTGCTGTGGGCCAACGACCCGTCGCCGGAGCGGACCCTGGCCATCCAGGACCAGATCAACGCCGCGCTGGCACGTGGCGACATTGCCCGTGCGCGTGCCTACGGGCGGCAGATGGGGCCGTACTTCTGCTGCCCATGGTCGTCGATCTTCCTGGTCAAGCGGCCGGTGCGCATTGGGGGGCAACGGCTGCGGACGATGCAGCAATTCACCTTCGACGTGTCCGCCGAGGGGCTCGCCGAGGGCGAGAAGTTCAGGCGCGAGATCCTGCTGGGGCCCTTCACCCCGACCGACGACGTCGACTACTGCGACCCGGCCGGCGAGGACCACTAGAGAGCCGGACGGGTATCCGGTTCAGGCGGCCTGCCTGCCTGGTGAGGGTTGGCGGGCGATGACGTGGAGGTTGTGGACCACCGCGACCCGGCGCAGGTCCAACAGGTTCTTGCGCTGGCCCAGGTAGCGGGCACGGCGGCCCTGCCAGCGGCCGACATGGGCCAGGGTGTGCTCGACCTTGACCCGCTCACGCAACTTGGCCCGCCCGACTGGGGTCTGCTGCGCGGCGCGCAACTCCACCAGCAGCCGCTCATCAGGATGGATCTGCACGCTGCGGCCCCGCGCGCTGGTGGTGCACTGGGTCCGCAGCGGGCAAGCGGCGCAGACCTCGGCAGGGAACTGGACCCTGCCGCCAGGGACAAACGGCATGGTGACGTGGTTGGGGCAGGTCAGCAGGCCCTGGTCGAAGTCCAGCGTGAACGCTGGCTTGGCGAACCGTGGCCCGTTGCGGACCGGGAACGCCTTGCAGAAGATCTGCAGATCGGGGTCGCGGTCTGAGACCAGGCTGCTGGACAGGTAGGCCCGGTCGATGTCCAACTCGCCAAGCCGAACCCCCTGAGCGTCCAGGTCAGCCTCGATCTGGCTGGCGACCTCGGCCTCCGCGACGTTGGCAGCGGTCACCCCCACCGCAGGGACCAGCTCGGTGTCCAGGTCGGTCAGCACATGACGCTTGTAGCCGTCGATCAGGTGGCTGTTGGTCTTGCGGCCGTGGCGCATCTGGGGGTCCTCGATCGAGATCCGCCGGTCTTTGGCCACCCCCTGACGCAACTGCACCACCCCGTCGGCACCGACCACGGTGTCCTGGCCTTGGACCTGGCGGGCCGCGGCCAGCCCGTCGGCGACGCGCGGATCGTCGCCGCCAAGCGCGGCGGCCAACTGCTCCACCCGGCCGACCGCCCCAAGCACCACCCCCAGCGCGTGCGGCAGCGCAGCCGGGTCGTCCCAGTCCAGATCCAACGCCGCCTTCAAGCTGGAGGCGGCCAGCTCCGCCACCCCCGCCTGGTGGGCCAGCACCCTGGTACCCTCCGCCAGCCCCACCCCTGCTGACGCGCCAGCACGCCCACGACCTTGCGCAGCGCGTGGCCCAACAGGTTGATGGTGTCCTCCACCCGCCCCGCCCCCCACAGCGGACTGGAATCAAGCGCCGCCCGCAGCTTCCCACCGGCGACCCGGCCGGTCAGCTGCCCATACAACGCCACCGTGCGCTCCACCAGCCGCCGATCCAGATCGTGGGCGATCAACCGGGTGCGAAACGCCCCCAGCGTCGCCTTCGAAAACGGCGCCTGGGCGTGGTCCATGCAGTCCAACACCAACTGCCAGCGCCGGTCCATCACCGTCGCCTCCAGCACCTGAACCTCATCATCGGAGGCGCCGGTGTAGGCCTGCAGGATCGTCGCCAGCGCAAGCTGCGCCGGCGGCACCGGCGGCTGCCCCACGGGCTTGTCCTGATACATCTGGGCAAGCTCGGCTTGGAAGTCGGCGTCCAACAGCTCGTGGCGGTGCTCACGCAGCCACACAAACAGCCTGGCGCGCTTGATCCGCTTGATGACCTCACGTTCCAGCCGCGAGCACGCCACCGGCGGCTGCCAGACCCCTGGACGCATCAGTTCCACCACCCACAGACCGGCGGGACGCCCTCCGTCCCGCGCTGAAGGCGGCAACCTACCTGATCCGGATACCCGTCCGGCTCTCTAGGGTTGGACGGCCGCCGCCGGGTGCTGGCCGGCCGGGAGCTGCCGCCGGGGAAGGTGAAGGACCGTGTCGCCAAGCCGCCAGGCGGGGAGCTGATCGGCTTGCTCGGTGGAGGCCCACAGCCGGGGCCGGGGAGCGCCACGCCGCGGGGATCCGCCTGATGCAGGCAGGGGTCGCGCCGGTGCTGGTGATCTCCGATGGGGGCAATCCGCGGTCACGAGGCGCGGAGCTGTGCGGGCGACGCCTCGGCTTCCGCGTCATCTGCATCACCCCGGATCCTGACTCCACCCAGGGGGAGGCCAGGGCGTTCGCCAGGCTCGCCGAGCGCGAAGGCTGGCGCTCGGTCGCGCTGGCGACGTCCACGTACCACGTCAGCCGGGCGACCTTGCTCGTGGGCCGGTGCTTCGAGGGAACGATCTTCACCGTTCGGGCGTCGGGAAGCCGTCCCGACCGCGGGGACCTCATGCACGAATGGGCCGGTCTGCTCAGCAGCCTCACCAGCAACCGGGCGTGTTGAGGTTGGGCGCGGGTCAGGCAAGGGCGCCGGGAGTTGTTCGTGGCTCCTAAGTGGTCGCCTCCGGAAGTCCGTCGGGGGTTGACGTCGGAGCGGGTCTTGTGGTGAGGCCCGCTGCTGTCGGGTCAGATGTCAGGGCCGGAGAGATAAAGGTCGCAGGCGCAGTCCAGGGCCTCCTCGGGGGCGC